>PJUF01000083.1_pt1 | contig 105355 bp, 79 predicted proteins | sample 1512191 | NCBI WGS metagenome assembly PJUF01 (sample SAMN08177673, study PRJNA422409) | Feces metagenome, whole genome shotgun sequencing project. | isolation source: Chicken feces (3) enriched on wood chips | host: Gallus gallus | place: USA: Madison | collected 2015-01-15
AATTCCACCTCTATGAGCAGGGCGGGCACGGCTTCGGTATGTACCCGAAGGAAACCACCAGCACAGGCTGGTTTGACTCCTTTGCCAGATGGCTGGCCATGCATGGCTATCTCAAGCCAAAAGCATAACAAAACGGCGCCTGGCGGCATGAGGCTGATTTCATGTCGCCAGGCATTATAACATTTACAGGAACAGGGATGACATGATCAGGTTTGGACTTGCCGGCGCCATGCTGGCCATTTGCGCAACGGCCATCGCAGGGCCCTTGGCGGCACAAGGCGCATCAGGCGTCGTGCCGGGTTCGAATCCGATTATCCGCGATACATTCACGGCCGACCCGGCGCCGCTGGTCGTGGGGGATACGCTTTACCTTTACACCGGTCATGATGAAGCCCGGGGTGACGAAATGTTCAATATGCGCGAATGGCTCGTCTATTCGACAAAGGACATGAAAACCTGGACGGCGCATCCGCCGGTCATGAACGTCAAGGACTTCAAGTGGGCGAAGCAGGATGCCTGGGCTTCGCAGGCCATTGAGAAAAATGGCAAATTCTATTTCTATGCGGCGGTCGAACATGACAATACGCATCCCGGCAAGGCGATTGCCGTCGCTGTATCCGATTCGCCGACAGGGCCGTTTGTCGATGCGCGCGGCTCGGCGCTGATCACCAACGAGATGACGCCCGAGGGAACGCACAGCTGGGAAGACATAGACCCGACCGTCTTCACCGATGAAGACGGCACGACCTGGATCGCCTGGGGTAATCGTGATTGCTATATAGCGAAACTCAAGGCCAACATGATCGAGATCGACGGGCCGATTACCCGGATCACGCCGCCACATTTCGAGGAAGGGCCGTGGCTGCACAAGCGCGGCAAGATCTATTACCTGACCTATGCGTCGCTGGACCGGACCACCCAGCAGGATGAACATATTTCCTACGCCACCGCGCCGGCCATCACCGGCCCCTGGACCTATCGCGGCGAACTGGCGAATTCAGGCCGGAACAGCTTCACCATTCATCCGGGGATCGCTGAATTCAGGGGCAACTGGTATCTGTTCCTGCACAATGCGGCCCTGTCGATCGGTGACCAGAACGGAGCGCTCGGCCGCCGTGCCGTGACGGTCGAATACCTGCAATATAATGCGGACGGAACCATGAAGCCGGTAGTGCAGACCGATGCCGGTGTTTCGGTGCCGCCGCCGGTTTCGCATTAATTCAGTAAATAATGATGTGTCTTTTGAGGCTTGTTTCTGTCAATTGTTAGCGATATCAATTGTCATATAAAACATTCAAAGGAAGGCATCATGGCTCAGGGGATTTCGCGGCGCTCTTTGTCGGCATTGATGCTGATCGGTATGGCGGTGCCGCCGGCGGTTTTGGCGAAAGGTGCGAAGACCCGTCAGGTGGCGCTCGATCTGGCGCAGGCCACGCAGCCGCTGGACCGGTTTTTCGACCTGTCGGTGGGCTCCGATTTTCCCGGCACTTTAATTCGTGATGACAGCCAGGGGCAGCTGAAAACCACGGTCGATGAGCTGGGCTTCCGCTATATCCGTTTCCACGACATCTTCCACGATGTGCTGGGCACGGTGAAAAGAATCGACGGCAAGATCGTCTACGACTGGACGAAGATCGACTATCTCTATGACGCGCTGCTCGCCAAGAAGATCAAGCCGTTTGTCGAACTGGGTTTTACGCCGGACGCGCTGAAGACCTCGGACCAGACTATCTTCTACTGGAAGGGCAATACCTCGCATCCGCGTTTTGACCTGTGGGTGCACCTGATCGACGCCTTTGCCCGCCATATCATCGCACGCTACGGCATTGACGAGGTGCGGACCTGGTTCTTCGAGGTGTGGAACGAACCCAATCTCGATGGTTTCTTCCAGTATGCCGACCAGCAGGCCTATTTCGCGCTCTATGGTATCACGGCGCGGACGCTGAAGGCGGTCGATACCGGTTTGCGCGTTGGCGGGCCTTCGACGGCGGGCGCGGCGTGGGTGCCGGAGTTCCTGGCCTATACGAAAACCACCAATGCGCCGGTCGATTTCGTCACCACCCATACCTATGGCGTCGACGGCGGCTTCCTTGATGAACAGGGCAAGTCGGATACCAAGCTGTCGCCATCGCCGGATGCGATTGTCGGCGATATCCGCCGGGTGCGCACCGAGATCGAGGCCTCCGCCTATCCCGGCCTGCCGCTCTATTTCACTGAATGGAGCACCAGCTATACGCCGCGTGACCTGGTGCATGACAGCTATATTTCGGCGCCCTATATCCTCAGCAAGCTCAAGGCCAGCCAAGGGCTGCTGCAGGGGATGAGCTACTGGGTCTATACCGATCTGTTCGAGGAACCCGGGCCGCCGCCGACGCCTTTCCATGGCGGTTTTGGCTTGCAGACCCGCGAAGGCATTCGCAAGCCGTCGTGGTTCGCCTACAAGTATCTCAACGCTTTAAAGGGCAATGCCGTGCCGTCAGCCGATGCGCAGGTCTGGGCGGCGGCCGATGGCGACAGCGTGGCCGCCGTGGTCTGGGACTTCCAGCAGCCGGAGCAGAAAGTCAGCAATAAGCCCTTCTACAGCCGCATCGTGCCGAATGCGCCGTCAGCGCCGGTAGATCTGAGTGTGGCCGGGCTGAAGCCGGGCGTCTATACGCTGGAAATCCGCCGCACGGGTTTCCGCAAGAATGACGCCTATTCGGCTTATATCGATATGAAGGCGCCGGAGTCGCTGACACCTGAGCAACTGACGCAGCTGCAAGGCCTGACCACAGACAAGCCGGAGACGCGCAAGGTGACGGTGGGCGCCAATGGCAAGGCGGCTATGAAGCTGCCGATGTCGAGCAATGATATCGTTCTGGTGACGCTGAAACCGGTTTAGGGGTGCAAAAACGGGCGCGGGGGACTATAAGCCGCCGCATGTCTGATCAAGTTGCGCAAAAACCTTTTTGGGAAACCAAATCCTTAAGTGAAATGAATCCGCAGGAATGGGAATCCCTGTGCGATGGCTGCGGCCTGTGTTGCCTGGTGCGGTTCGAGGATGAGGAGACTCTGGAGGTCATCCCGACGCGGGTGCATTGCAAGCTGTTCGATCCGGACAAGTGTTCATGCTCGGACTATGCCAACCGCAAGAAGCATGTGCCGGACTGCATCAAGCTGACGCCGCACAATATCGAGGCGCTGGAATGGATGCCGATGTCCTGCGCCTATCGCCGGCTGCACGAGGGCAAGACCTTGCCGGAGTGGCATCACCTGATCACCAGTGACCGCGAGACGGTGCATCGTGCGGGGGTCTCGATCCGTGGTCAGACCATTTCCGAACTGGCCCTGGGCGATCCGGAAGAGGCGCTCGATTTTGCGGCGTGGGACCTGAATGAGGACCGGTCGGACTGGCCGGCCGAGGATATCGACGCGGCGGAAGGTGACGTATGAGTCATTTGATGGAAATGCCGGAAGAATTCGTGAAACTGGTCAGTGATATGGCTGATCCGGCGGTGGAAAAGGTGGCCGGCAATCTTGGCATTGATGCCGGTGACTATTTCCTCGATTATGGCCTGACCGATGTGAAGGCGCAGAAGCGGCTGGGCATCTATCTCGACTATATCCTGGCGCACAAGGACAGTCGTGACCGGGACAGCGCCCTGTGGGGCGAACTGGACAAGGCCGGAACGTTTGGCGGCGTTACCCGCGAACTGAAATTCTTCGCCCGGATGCGCGATGCGATCCGCCGGCGGCAGACCGTGACGCCACGAAAGCGGTAATGTTTACCATATCCTTGCGATGTGGCCACCATTCCGGCTTTCGCGCTTAGCACACAGGATGTGTAGATCGGAAGGTGGGGGCTATCAGAAAGGCATGGCCATGACGCATCCTGTTTCCAAACGATCCCTGTTGTTCGCGGCTGTTCTCGGTGCGGTGGCAGGGCTCAGCGCCTGCACCGGTTATTATGGGGGCGGCGTTGGCTACGGCTATAATGATTACGACGATCTCTATTACGATAACTATTACGGCACTGTGCGTGATGGCTATTGGGGCAATGATGGCTGGTATTATTACCGCGACCGTGGGACCCGCCAGTATCGCCGTGACGATGGACGTCATTTCCGGCGCGATGCGGCGGATGGTTATCACGCTTCGCGGATGCCGCGCGGACGGGATCGTGGCGGTGACAACCGGCGGAACGATGACCGCCATCATGACCGCGACCGGAATGGCCGGGACCGGGATCATTATTAAGATTTGAGAACGCTCTCTATGGGGCGATGAGGACTTGTGTCGTTCGCCAACTGACCGCATAAATTGATAATAGTTTTTATGGCGAGCGAGACTTCCTTTGAATGCCGGTAAACCGAAAATCCCGAGTAAACCGACGATCGATGATGTGGCGGCGCTTTCCGGCGTGGCGCGAGCTACGGTTTCACGCGTACTCAATGGCGGCCCCAACGTGCGAGAAGAAGTGCGTCAGCGTGTGCTCAAGGCTGTCGACAAGCTGCAGTACAAGGTCAACATGCAGGCGCGCTTCCTGGCCGGGGGCAAGACGCAGGTGCTGGGTCTGGTCTATGCATCGGACCTCGATAGCGAACCCAACTCCTTTTACCATTCGGGCCTGGAACTGGGGGCGCTGAGGGCTTGCGCCGAGGCTGGTTTCCAGTTGCTGATGCACACGGTCAGCCAGCATTCGCCCGGCAATACGGCCAAGATCATTGAGCTGGCGGATTCGCGCTGCTGCGACGGACTGATCCTCACTCCCCCTTTTTCTGACGATTGCGAACTGCTGGAAAAACTGGAAAAGCGCAAATGTCCGGTGGTATGTATTTCGCCGGGGCTGGACGCGCAGAAGCTGGCCTCCGGCGTGGGAATTGACGACGAGGTGGCAGGCTATGAGATGACCCGTTACATGCTGTCGCTCGGTCATAAGAAGTTCGGTTTTATCAAGGGTCTGGAAGGCCACTTGTCGGCTGAGGAGCGTTATTCCGGTTTCCGGCGGGCGATCGCCGAAGCTGGAATAGATGAGCGCGATGTGACGGTCATGCGCGGCAATTTCACCTTCCGGTCGGGGGTCGAGACGACAGCGGCGATCCTGAACAGGGGGCAAAGGCCCAGCGCCCTGATCTGCGCCAATGACGATATGGCCGTCGGCGCGTTGTTTTCGGCGCACAAGATCGGCCTGAATATTCCGCAGGACCTGTCCATTGTCGGGTTCGACGATACGCCGGTATCGGAGATCATCTGGCCGCCTTTGACCACGGTGAATCAGCCGTTGAAAACCATCGGCTGCCGCGCCGTGGAAATGATCGTGGAACGGATCAAGGCCAGCAAGACGACCAGCGGCCCCGTACCGGTTCGTTTCGATGTGGTGGCGCATAAGGTCGTCATGCGTGAAAGTGCCAGCTCGCCGCAGGCGTGAGGTAAAGCTCGCCGCAGGCGTAAGAAGAAAACGGAAAATCCTATAACAACTCGCAGGAAGAGCGGGGGGGCCTCCCCAGTAAACTGGGAGGTGCAAAATTAAACCGTCTCGCGTCTGCGAGGCGGTTTTTTGCGTGAAAAAATCCCCGCTGATCCGGTGTGCGGTAGATTGGGGGCATGGAACGGCAACCGGATGAATTAGCGACAAGGAAGCAGGCTTTGAAGCTGAGGCTGGCGGCGCAGGCGGAAAAGCTTGTGGCGCATATCGAGGGTCTGGATGAACCAACCACCCCGCTGGAGGCCGAGCGCATGCGGGTCAGTTATGTCGACGTGTTTCGATCAGCGGATCAGCGAACGACCTATGCGCTGGTGCGTTTAAGGGCGGTGACTGAGTCGTCGTGAGCGGCTGCGAATGGCCGTCTCACTGCGCGTCCTTGCTCGTGTACCAAAGTACACGTCGCGGCGGATGCTCGCGAGCCAATCATTTTCGCCGGCTCACAACGACTCAGATTTTTAAATGAAGAGGCCGTGCAAAAGGGCAGGGACATGCTGCTCAAGATTTCCGATGGCGAGGCTTTTGTGACCGTGGCGGGCTTACGGGACGGAGGCGCGTGTGGAGATCGCGCAGAAATCTCAGATTTATGGCTATGGGCCGGTATTGAGTCTGGCTTTATAGTTGCCAAGCCGACTGCGCCATGAGAACCTTACCGGATGCGGGGTGGGAATATGCGCTTCTTTATTGGCATTTTGGGCCTTGTTTTGATGGGATGCTCGGCGCAACCCTCTGAAAGCCGGCGCCCAATTCTGTTGCAGCCGTTTTTATCCCTGAGCCAGCACCGCAGATGCCGGCGCCAAAAAAGACAATATGTCCAAAAACACCATCTAGCAGCGACCTGGCAATGCTTGTTGCGGGATCACCTGCTATCGTTCTTGGACAGCTTGGCGGAGACCCCGTGCGTATTCTTTCTATTCAACATGATTATCTCACCCTGCCGCTAAATGATGTTGAATGGATCAAGGGGAGTGCACCGCCGGCGTCTCTTACTGTTCGTGTCTACCTGGAAAAAAATACTGAGCCATCGGCCGACGCCATAGCTGCCGCGACCGGCAAAAATTATCTGCTTTTTCTTTTGCGATCCGATGGAGAGGGAGAGCAGAGGTATTATTTTAGTCGACGCAGGAATGGTGCTTTACGAGCCGCCGATCAGGCCGGCATTGCCCTCGTACGGACCGAAATTGCCAGGCAGAATAAGATACTGGCGGATTGGGCACCAGACGACACCTTACCCTATTACGCAGAGGTTCAGAACCTCATCCAACACCTTGCAGCCATTTCACTAAATGATGAGGGTCGGCAAAAAGAGCAGCAGGCAATCTTTGATAAGATTGAAGCGTTGGGAAAGCCAGCCGTACCGGCCATTATCGCTCTGATGGATGATCGTCGGGAACTCGCTGATCATAATATGCGGCTCATGAATAATTTTCCCGACGCCTTCGAAGCATATCGTCTGTACGGACCCGAAAAGATAGTTGACGCCTTATCGGCAATTCTAAATCAGATTACCGGTACAGGTTTCACTTCGATCTATAATGGCGGCACAGAGGCGGAGCGAAACGCTGATGTCGCTGGTTGGCGCATTTACGCGTCCGGACGGGTCTGCGGTCAAGCCTGACCTGAGCGATGCTTGCCACTTGAAACGATTGCGAGTAGGACACACCTCTATCGCGGAGGTATGTTTTACAGTGGCAAATGATCCTTATTCTGAATTGGGCCTGAAAAAAGGGGCCAGCGATGCAGAGATTCAGAAGGCCTTCCGCAAACTGGCCAAGGAACTGCATCCCGATACCAACCGCGACAACAAGGTGGCTGAGGAGCGTTTCAAACGCGTGACGGCGGCCTATGATTTCCTGAAAGACACCGACAAGCGCAAGAAGTTCGAACGCGGCGAGATTGACGCCGATGGCCGCGAGATTTTCCGTGGTTTCGGTGGTGGTGGTGCCAATGGACCAGGGGGTCGCGCCGGGGGTTCGCCCTTTGGCGGCGGCGGACGCAGCACGCAGTTCGAAGGCATGGACATGGATGATATCATGAGCATGTTCGGTGGTGGGGCTGGTGCGCGCGGTGGTGGCAGTCCGTTCGGCGGCGGCTTTGGTGGTTTTGGCGGGCAGCGCGAGCCGGCGCCGACCAAGGGAGCTGATATCAAGATCAGGCTCGATATCGACCTGCTCGATACCATTGTCGGTAATACGCGGCGGGTGCTTTTATCCGATGGCCGCACGGTTGACGTCAATATTCCGAAAGGCTCGCGCGATGGCCAGACCCTACGTCTGAAAGGGCAGGGGGCGCCTTCGCCTTCCGGGCGTGGCCCGCACGGCGATGCGCTGGTCGATCTGCATCTGAAACCGCATCCGATCTTCCGCATGGACGGTAATGACCTGCATATGGACCTGTTCGTTTCGCTGCCGGACGCGCTGCTGGGCGGAAAGGTGCAGGCACCCACACCCGATGGCCCGGTCAGTGTCAACCTTGCCAAGGGGTCCAATTCCGGCGCTATCCTGCGTCTGAAGGGGCGTGGCGCCCTCGATTCCAAGAGCAGCACGCGCGGTGATCTGTTCGCGCATGTCGTTCTGGCCATGCCCGACAAGGGTCTGGATGGAATGCCGGAAGATCTGCGGGGCGAGCTTGTCAGTCTGCTGGAACGCTGGCGCGAAAAGGCGGACTACACCCCGACGATCACGACCCGGCGTAAATAAGGCCAGCAGTTACCGGGGCGGATGGGTGGAAGGTCACGGGCAGATTGTATTTTTTCCGAATATTTACTTCCCTGACACGTCCGTTCAGATAAGGTTCAGGTGTTGAACTCTATAAATGGCGTCATGAAACAGATTTGGCCCTTTCTTAGTCTTGTGCTGATCGCTGCGCCTATGGCCGTTCCGGCTGTGGCAGCTGCCGAAGCCCCGACTCTGCGCGGCGGTCTGGACGAAGCTGTAATGATACTGGCTGACAACAAAAAGGATCGTGACGGTCGAAAGAACAGCGGCGGCAATCGCCAGCGCGGCAATGACGATCGTCCGGATTTCAGGCAGCGGGACAATGGACACGGGGATGACCGCCAGTCCAGGGACCGTCAGCCGCAGGCTCAGCGCTTCGATCGTGGCAATGGCGGGCAGCTCCAGAATCGTGACGATCGCATCAACCGCGCCATGTCGGTGGCCAGCCGGCGTGGCCGGGTGCTTGACGCCGGTCCGCAGGGCGGTTCAGTGTTCTGGGTGCGCGTCGCCACTGACCATGGGCGAGTCGACCTGCTGGTCGATGCCGATTCCGGCCGTATTATTGGAGAACGCTAGTTGAGAATTTTATTAGCCGAAGACGATCCCGACCTGTCGCGCCAGTTGAAGGCGTCGCTGTCCGATGCCGGCTATGTGGTCGATCATGCGCCCGATGGCGAGGAAGCGCATTTTCTCGGCGATACCGAACCCTATGATGCGGTCATACTTGATCTCGGCCTGCCCAAGATTGACGGCGTTTCGGTGCTGGAAAAGTGGCGCCGCGCCGGCAAGGCCACGCCGGTATTGATCCTGACGGCGCGCGGCGCCTGGAATGACAAGGTGGCGGGTTTCGATGCCGGCGCCGATGATTACCTGACCAAGCCCTTCCATACCGAGGAATTGCTGGCCCGTTTGCGCGCCCTGGTTCGCCGTGCCGCCGGGCATGCCCAGCCTATGCTGGTGTGCGGCGGTGTGCGGCTTGATCCAAGGGCGGCGCGTGCCTCGGTCAATGGCGAGCCGCTGCGCCTGACCTCGCTGGAATATCGCCTGCTGCATTACCTGATGATGCACCAGAGCCGGGTGATCTCACGTACCGAGCTGGTCGAGCATCTTTATGATCAGGATTTCGACCGCGATTCCAATACGATCGAAGTCTTTATGGGGCGTCTGCGTAAGAAGATCGGTACCGATCGGATCGAAACCGTGCGGGGCCTGGGCTATCGGCTCAAGCCGCTGCATGACGAGATCAGCGATCTGTGAGCGACGGCAGGGCAGAAACCGGCGCTTCCTTGCAACCTTCTGCCGATAAACGGCGCGAAGGTATTTTCCAGCGTACATGGCGCCGGCTGACGCGGCAAAACTCCCTTGTGGGGCGGCTGATCCGGCTGGCCTCGGTCTGGTTCATCTTCTCGCTGGTCATTACCGGTGTCGCCCTGACGGCCTACTTCCATCAGACGGCCCTGCATCGTTTCCAGCTCAATGTCGGGCAGATTGCCGACAATCTCTACGCCGATACCGATATTGCCAGCGACGGCAGGATCGTTACACCGGTCTTTTTCGACACGCGCACCAACCGCATCTATTCTGGTCTGTACTGGCAGGTCAGTGAGATCGACGCCGGAGGCGCGATGATCGATCAGGCCCGCTCGCGTTCATTGTGGAACGAACGCATTGTCGTGCCTGCGGCCGTGCTGGACGAAGCGAGAAAACGTTCGGGCGAAGCGGCTTTCTACGACAGCATCGGGCCGAACAAGGCCCCCCTGCGCGTGGCGGTGATCTATTCGATGATCGACAAGCGCGCATTCGTTTTCCTGTCGGCCGAAGATCGCGCGCCAATGGACAAGGACGTGCAGCGCTTTGCCCTGATCACGGCCGCGGCCCTTCTCGTTCTGGCCATGGGATCGCTGGTGGCCATCTTCATCCAGGTACGGGTCGGTTTGCGGCCGCTGTTCGACCTGACCGGCGAGATCGCCAATGTACAGAGCGGCAAGCAGCAGCGCCTGACCAAGACCTATCCGGCGGAGATCACGCCGGTGGCGACGCAACTCAACGCCTTTCTCGACTATTCGCAGGAAGTGGTGGAGCGCCAGCGGATGCATGTCGGCAACCTGGCCCACGCCCTGAAGACGCCCCTGTCGGTTCTGATGGCGACGGCGGGTGAGGCGGAAGGGGTGCTGCCCGAGACCATGCGCAAACAGGCCGAGACCATGCGGGCGCAGGTCGATCACCATCTGCGCCGGACGCGGGCGGCGGCGCGATCACAGGCCATGGGTGAGCGCACGCCGGTGGAGCCGGTGTTTGATGAACTGGCGGTGATGCTGGAGCAGGTGTTCCAGGATAAGGGTGTGGTGATAGACTGGCGAGCGCCGGAAGACCTGGCCTTTCGTGGAGAGAGGCAGGACCTGCAGGAAATCGCCGGCAATCTGCTGGAAAATGCCTGCATCTGGTGTAAGCGCAAGGTGCGGATTACCGCGGAATTTGTCCCGGGTGATCAGACCATGACCCTGGCTATCGAGGACGACGGGCCCGGCCTCGATGAAGCGCGCTTTGATGAGGTGCTGAAACGTGGGGCGCGGCTGGATGAAAGCGTACCGGGGTCAGGCCTGGGACTTTCGATTGTCGATGAACTGGTGCGCGCCTATGGCGGACAGCTGCAATTCGAGCGCTCGGCATGGGGGGGGCTAAAGGTAGTGGCGAAGCTGCCGGCGAACCTGTCTGAGTAGGCGGATACCCGTCAGACAAAATTAACCGAATTGCCCCTATGATCCGTCTTTGCGAAAGCATTGTATAGTAAGGATTTTCCGGTTCGTGAACCTGATAGCCGAAAAGCGCAAGACCATACTGAAAGGGTTACTGCGGACACTCCCGCAGACCGCCCTGCGTTCGCTTGAAATGGCGCTGGGACTCACCAATGAGCCGAAGATGGTTGAGGTCCGCGAACTGATCCTGGCGGAAACCGAATTCCGTCATGTACGCGAGGCAGTGTTCGCGCCGTTCATGCCGCTTTTCCAGTCACGCGCCGATGGTCTGGCGGGTGTGAAGTTCGAGCCGTGGATTATCAACGCCCTGTGGGCGGCACTGGAAACAAGCGAACCCGATCTCCATGCCGAGGCGCAGTTCGTGCTGAGCAGCCTGCGCACGGAAGACCCGACGCCCGTGGTCTTTTTTCGGCTGGTGACGGCGGCCGCTCACATTTGCCATACCTCGCCGGAAGCCATTTTGCGGCCGAATGCCGACGCGGACGACCGCGCGGCGGTGGCTGAATTTGGCCATTATCTCGACCTGCACCGCCTGGCGCGGCAGGTTCTGGTGCGCCTGAATGATTTCATGGGGCGGATCGACGCCGACAAGGCCGCGTCTCTGCGCGTTCTTTTCAATGATGCCAGCGATCTGGATATCAAGGGTGGCACGCGTTTTCTGGAGATCATCTTCGCCAATCTGGAAGATGGATCACAGATCATTAAGTTCGTCGCCACGGTCTCTGACCGGCCGAATGACCGCTTCCTCGCCGTGTCCGAACTGGCCGGTTTCGGTACGCGCATCCTCGACCGGATTGAAGCGGACCTGGCCGGTCTCAAGGCTTTCATGGGAGGTAAGGGTCAGGTATGCGAGGACCTCGACACCGCCGGCGACCGGGTATCCCAGTGCCTCAGTCAGTTACAGGCTTTCGGGCACAATGTTGAACTGGCGCGGGAAGGACCGTGGGGCAAGCGGGTCACCGAAGCTCAGAAAGTCATAGCCGGTCTGGTCGAACACCAGCTCAAAGGCGCGGAAAAGACGCTGGAGGGGGTCATGCCGATGCGCGTCGAGCGCGTTTACGGCCGCGTGAAGAAAGAAGTACCGGATTACGCGCGCGTGCCGTCGGAAGACGTCATGACCAAGGCGCATGGCGCCATGGTATTTATTCGCAAGGTCCGTCCGATTGCCATGGCCGGCGGGTTTGCTTCGCTGCAGGCCAGGACGGCGGAGGCCTGCGAACTGACACTCGATGCCTATTTTACAGAACTGCTGGCCCTGGCCAATGGGGATGAACCATTTGACGCCGAGCAACTGCTGGGTGGCTTCGAACGGATCGCCGGCCTGATGGAAGCGCTGTGCGGCGAGGAGAAGGGGCAACTGGCGCGACGCCGTGTCGCGTCCTCGGACCTGACGAACCCCTCGAAATCCGTAGCCTGAGCCTGTATAGACTTTCTTTTGGCCTGAAATCGGCTATTGAGGCCACATGCTCCTGCTCACCCTGACCTGTCTGCTGATATGCGCCGCGCTGATGGCGCTGGTGTGGGTCTGGCAACGGAAACGCGGGGCGACACCGGTCCTGACGCAGGAAAAAACGCTCTATGCCGGTTTTATAGCCGATCTTGAACGTCGGCTGGGGCGGGGTGAGATTGACGAAATCCAGGCGCAGGAAGAACGCAGCCAGGCGGCGCGCGCCCTGCTGAAAGCCAGTGAAACGGTAGCGCCAGGCGGTGTGATCAGGCCGCTGCATGGTTATATCGCGCTTGGCCTGACGGCCGTCCTGAGCCTGGCCGTTTATCTGGTTGTGGGCCATCCCTCGCAGGAAGATCAGCCATACAGGCAACGCTTGCGGGCGTGGACATCGTTAGCGCAAAAGAACCCTGACGTTTTACCGCCTCAGGCCATGGCCGCGGTGCTGCGGCAAGGGCAGGCTGCCCATGCCAGGGAGGTCGATTACTGGCTCTTTCTCGGCCGGATCGACATGCTGGCCGGCAATAATTACGACGGGGCACAGGACTACGAAAAGGCGCGGGCCTTGTCGCCGCAGACCTTCCTGGCCTGGTCGGAACTGGGCGAGGCCCTGACCTTTGTCGGCGGTGGCACCAGTGGGCCGGAAGCGGTGCAGGCATTTGAAAAGGCGCTGCAACTGAACCCGAACGATGCCCGCGCGCACTATTATCTCGGTCAGCAGGCGCTGGCAGAAGGCCAGTACGAGGCGGCGCGAGGACACTATAATGCGGCCCTGAACACCATGGCGCCCGACGATGTCAGCCGGCCGCAGGTGCTGGCGGCGCTGAACGGCATCGCGTCGGCGGAAACGGCGGCCAAGGCGATGAGCGCGCGCATTTCCGGCATGGTATCGGGACTGGAAGCGCAGTTGAAGGCCGATCCGGAAAATGCCGATGGCTGGGCGCGCCTGCTGCGCTCCTATGATGTGCTGGGTGATGCGGCGGGGCGGACCAAGGCGCGGGCGGCGATGCAGGCGCACTATGCCAACCGGCCGGAAGTCATCGCCGATATCCTGACGAAGGCGCAGACGCGCGTCGGTTCGGAAGGGGCGGCGAAATGAGCCTTTGGCCAAAATCAGTCAAGGCACGTCGTCGCCTGACTATTTTCCTGATCGCCGCGCCGGTGTTTATCGCGGCCGTCGCCTTGAGCCTGTATGCGTTGAAAGGCACGGTGGTCTATTTCTATACACCGGCACAGTGGATCGAGACTGGTGTGCCGGTTGGCAAGACGGTGCGCCTCGGTGGTCTGGTCAAGCCGGGCAGCGTGGTGAAGACGCCCGATGGCACGACGCATTTCACCGTGCAGGACAAGCTGAAAGAGATCGTGGTCGTATACAAGGGCGAATTGCCGGACCTGTTCCGCGAAGGTCAGGGCGTGGTCTGCGAGGGGGAGGTGACGGGTGCGACGGCTTTGAAAGCAACGCAGGTCCTGGCCAAGCACGATGAAAAGTACATCCCCAAAAATGTCCAGAAAGAACTGGAAAAGCAGGGCGAATGGCGACCGGAAGCGGGTATGGATAAACCGAAGCCGATCCAGAGGCCGTTTCAATGAGGGATAAAGTTATCTTGTACATCCCCAACTTGTTGGGGAGGGGGACCGCGAGTCTTCTTCAGGCTCGTGGTGGTGGGGTTTCTTACTTTTTAAGCTGTGCCGGTTTTGAGGTAGCAGGCATTGGAAAGAAAGATACCCCACCACCACGCCAGCAAGCTGGCGCGGTCCCCCTCCCCGGCAGAGCCGGGGAGGTACAAGATTGTATATCTCCAGTGGTGGTCGCATGACCTATATCAACGAAATCGGCACCTATTGTCTGGTCCTCGCCTTCTGTTTTTCGCTGATGCAGGCCGGACTGGTCATTGCCGGGCGCGGGCGCGGCGTGGCCCGTTATGCCGAAGGGGTGTCGCTGGCCGGCGCCGTCAGTATCGTCCTCGCCTTCGCCATTCTGATCTTCGCCTTTATCCGTTCGGATTTCTCGATGGTAAACGTCGCCGAGCATTCGCATACCGACAAGCCGCTGCTCTACAAGATCTCGGGCGCCTGGGGCTCGCACGAAGGCTCGATGCTGCTGTGGTGCACAATTCTGCTCGTCTATGGCGCCATGATCACCTTGCGCGGCCAGGGCCTGCCGGAAAGCCTGCGCCTGAAAGCGCTGGGCGTGCAGGGTTTGCTCGGAGCCGCCTTTGTAGGCTTTACCCTGTTCTCATCCAATCCACTGGCGCGCCTGGCCGATGCGCCGCTGCAGGGGCAGTCGCTTAATCCCGCTTTGCAGGACCCGGCGCTCACCTTCCATCCGCCTATGCTTTACCTTGGCTATGTCGGCATGTCGGTGGTGTTTTCGTTTGCAGTTGCTGCCCTGATCGAAGGTCGGCTGGATCGCGCCTGGGCGCGCTGGGTGCGGCCGTGGGCGCTGCTGGCGTGGAGCTTCCTGACCATTGGCATCACGCTCGGCGCCTTCTGGGCCTATTACGAACTCGGCTGGGGCGGCTGGTGGGCCTGGGACCCGGTTGAGAACGCCTCCTTCATGCCGTGGCTGGCGGCGACCGCCCTGCTGCATTCGGCCATTGTCATGGAAAAACGCGATAGCCTGAAAGCCTGGACGGTGTTCCTGGGCCTGTTGGCCTTTACCTTCTCGATGATGGGCGCCTTCCTGGTGCGCTCCGGCCTGCTGACAAGCGTTCATTCCTTCGCCGTCGATCCGCAGCGCGGCATATTGCTGGCGGCGATCCTGCTGCTGACGGCGGGTGGCGGCTTTGCCCTGTTCGCCCTGCGCGCGCCGACGCTGGCTCCCGGCGGATTATTCGCCACGGTGAGCCGCGAAACCACGCTGGTGCTCAATAACCTGCTGATCTCGGCGGCCCTGTGTTCGGTCTTTCTCGGCACGCTCTACCCCATCCTGATGCAGGCCCTGTTCGACAAGACCATGTCGGTTGGCGCGCCCTATTATCTGGCGGTGTTTGGGCCGATCATGATTGTGGCTTTGCTGCTGGTGCCTGTTTCCAGCCTGATGTCATGGAAACGGGCCGACCTGAAAGGCGTGCTGCAACGGCTGGCCGCGACCTTCGCCGTCGCGGTACTGGCGGCGGCGATTGGGTCGCTGTTTTACAAAGGCCCGACTCTTCTCAGCGAGGCGGAATATCTGATAGGCCTGATCGTCGGTTTCTGGCTGATCTTCGGCACAGTGCGGACCCTGATGCAGGCGCTCGATTTCCGCATGAACGCGATTGGCACGGCCTTGAGGCGTTTGCCGGGCGTGCCGCTGGCGACCTGGGGGATGATCTTTGCCCATGTGGGCCTGGGCGTCTTCGTGCTGGGGGCTGTGGTGGAAGGTCACCAGAAGCTTAGCGTCATGCAGGGTATGGCCCTGGGAGATAGCGTGAGGCTGGGGCAATACGTACTGAAATTCCAGTCGCTCTACCAGAAGACCGGCGCCAATTACGATGCGCAGGGCGGTATATTTGAGGTGAAGAACGGGCAGGGGCGTGTGATCTGTCAGCCGAAGCCGCAAAGACGGTTTTATCCGGCGTCGAACCAGGTGCAGAGCAAGGTGGCGCTGTGCTTTACGCCGCTCGATGATCTCTATGTGGTAATGGCGGAGCCGCAGGTCGGTGAGGGCGGCCAAGATACTGGAATGCTGACGTGGCAGGTGCGGTTCTTCTATAATCCGTGGGTGCGGCTGATTTTCTTCGGACCGTTGCTGATGGCGCTGGGCGGCGTGTTGTCGCTGTGCGACCGGCGGCTGAGGCTGGGGATTGTGCGGAAGGCGGTCAAGGGATGAGGGGAAAGGAAGTAAAAAACCCCACCACCACGCCGCAAGCGCGGCGCGGTCCCCCTCCCCATCACAGATGGGGAGGGGTAATATGGTTGTTGCTGCTCTTGCCCCTCCAGGCCTTTGCCGCTACGCCGCAAGACGAAGCCCGCGCCAGACAGCTTTTCACCGAGGTGCGCTGCGTCCAGTGCCAGAGCGAGAGCATTGCCGATTCGGATGCCCAGATCGCCGGAGACATGCGGCGCGAGATTCGCGCGGACATCGCAGATGGCAAAACCAATGCGCAGATACGCAAGGAACTCTTCGCCCACTATGGTGATTATGTTCTTTTCCGGCCGAGGTTCTCAAAGGGCAACCTGCTTTTGTGGTTGCTGCCGCCGCTGATTGCGATCGCGGGCGGCGCACTTTTGTGGATATCGCGTAGAAAGCCTGAAAAATCAGCTGATTACGCGCTAAGCGAAATCGAAGAGAAAAAGCTTCGTGATATCATGAAGAAACGCGATTGAGGTCACGATTTTGCCTTACCGCTTTGATTACATAAGAGTGAACAAAGATTCTTCACGGGTCTTTGAGGGTTTGTAGTTGTAATCGCCCCGCTTAACGCTCAGATATCTGACTAAACGCGGCTTATTCGTACGGATAAAGGTAAGACTATGGGGAATTGGAATTTCAAGGCGCTGCTGAAGAATCGCTCGGCGGTGGGTGGTGCAGTCGCCGGTCTGGTCCTGGGCGCGGGCGTCGCCGGCGCGGCCATCACCGGTTTCGGCGCGCATGGCATCACTGCGGGCTATGACGGTGCGCAGCTGATCAAGACCGCGGACCTGACACCGGTCAAGCCGCCGGCAGGCGCCCCCATGTCCTTCGCTGACCTGATTGAACGCGTATCTCCGGCCGTGGTCTCGATCGAGACCAAGGGCAAGATGAAGATCGACACCGGCATTCCGTCGCTGCCCGGCTTCAGCTTCCCGGGCCAGGACGACGGCTCCGGCCAGCGTGAGCAGGAAGTTCGCGGTGCGGGGTCCGGCTTCTTCATCTCGGCCGATGGCTATGTTGTTACCAATAACCACGTCATCGACGGCGCCGACGAGATTACCGTCAAGCTGACCAATGACAAGGAACTGAAGGCGACCATCGTCGGTCGCGACGTCGGCACCGACCTGGCCGTGCTCAAGGTCGAGGGCAGCGATTTCCCGTTCGTGCGCTGGGAGTTGGAAAAGCAGCCCCGCGTCGGTGACTGGGTGATCGCCGTCGGCAATCCGTTCAACTTCTCCAACACCGCCACCGCCGGCATCGTTTCGGCTTATGGCCGCGACCTGAAGGACACCTCGTCCGGTCCGGACTATACCGACTATCTCCAGATCGACGCCGCCATCAACCGGGGTAACTCCGGCGGCCCGACCTTCGACCTCTATGGCAAGGTGATCGGCGTCAATACTGCCATTGTCACGCCTTCCGGCGCCAATGCCGGCGTCGGCTTCGCCATTCCGGCCGATGTCGCTTCGAAGATCACCAGCCAGTTGATGAAGGGCGTCAAGATCGAGCGCGGTTATATCGGCGTCACCATCCAGTCGGTGACGCAGGAAAATGCCGAAGCGCTCGGCATTACCGATGTCACCGGCGCCTATATCGCCGAAACCACCCGTGGCGGCCCGGCTGACAAGGCCGGCGTCCAGCTTGGCGATATCGTCAAGACGGTTGACGGCAATACGGTCAAGAGCCCGACCGAACTGACCCGTCGCATCGCCGACGTCAAGGTGGGTGAAAAGGTGACGCTCGGCGTGCTGCGCAACGGCAAGATGATCAACCTGACCCTGACGGCGGCGCTGCGGCCTTCGGAAGAAGACCTGCTGAAAGGCCTGAACGGCCCGAACGGCGACGATGACAGCGCGTCGAGCGGCTCGGCCAGCGGCTCGGCGCCGGTCATCGGCCTGTCGGTCAAGGCGATCACGCCGGATGTCCGCAAGGCTTTCGGTCTGGACGATACCAGCAACGGCCTGGTCATCACCGATGTGGCCAGCAATTCCGACGGCGCGCAAAAGGGCCTCAAGCCCGGTGACGTCATCGTGCTGGCCAATAACCAGACGGTCACCAGCCAGACGCAGTTCAACGGCATTGTCGCCGACCTGAAGAAGCAGAACCGTCCAAGCATCCTGCTTCTGGTACGTCGTGACGGCCGCAATATCGCCCTGCCTCTGTCGCTCAAGGACGATGCCGCGAAGAAGTAGACGCTTCCGGTTAATTGCCAATTTTTAAGAGGAAAAGGGTCGTAACGCATGTTATGACCCTTTTTCGTATTTGAATAAGCGAGAGCCGATAATGAACGTCCTGATTGTCGAAGATGATGTCGAAGCCGCGCAAAACATGCAGAAGGGCCTGAAAGAGGCCGGTATTGAGGCACGGCTGGCGGGGGATGGTGTGCAGGGGCTGGATGCCATCAAGGCGGAAGTGCCCGATGTCATCATCCTCGACCGCATGATGCCGGTCATGGACGGCGTGACCATGCTGCAAACGTTGCGTGCCGATGGTGTCGATGTGCCTGTGCTGTTTCTCTCCGCGCTGGGTGAACTGGAAGATCGTGTCTCGGGCCTGCGCGCCGGCGCCGACGATTATCTCGTCAAGCCCTATGCCTTGACCGAACTGGTGGCGCGTGTCGAGGCGCTCAGCCGCCGCAAGGACAAGGACCAGGTGGAAACCATCCTGCGTGTCGGCGACCTGGAAATGAACCTGATATCGCGCGTGGTGAAGCGCCAGACGAAAATCATCGACCTGCAGCCGCGTGAATTCCAGCTTCTGGAATTCCTGATGCGCCATGTCGGTCAGAGCGTGACGCGTACCATGCTGCTGGAAAAGGTCTGGGCCTATCATTTCGACCCGCAGACCAATGTCATCGACGTGCATATCTCGCGCCTGCGCTCGAAACTGGACAAGGATTTCGACCGTCCGATGCTGCATACCGTCAGAGGCGAAGGGTATCAGCTTAAGGCCTAGTCCTGTACCTCCCCGGCTTTGCCGGGGAGGGGGACCGCACGAGCAAGCTTGCTTGCGAGATGTGGTGGTGGGGTGTCTTACTTGAGAAACACGACAGATAAACCAAAGCCCAAAGTTGCTCTCGCCCGTCAAATGCGGCGTCACCTGACGGAGCCGGAATGGCTGTTGTGGCAAAGGCTCAAGCTGCGGTTGGATGATGGATTGGTATTCAAGCGACAGAAACCTTATGGCCCTTACATTCTCGATTTTTACTGTTTTGTCGCACGGTGGTGATTGAAGTCCATGGCGCCATTCATGGTGAGGATGAACGACGAACTGCGGACGAAAAACGTGATCGGTTTCTGATGGATGAAGGCTTATTCGTTTGTCGTGTGTCAGCGGCGGATGTGTATCGTAATGCCGACAATGTAGCGGATGGTGTTCGTTTGCTAGCGTTGCAAAAAAAGCAAGATACCCCACCACCAACGCGCAAGGGCGCGTCGGTCCCCCTCCCCACCAGAGGTGGGGAGGTACAAGGATAGTTCATGGCTGAGACATCTTCCGATACCCGCAAGCAAATGATCGACGCCGTCTGGCGGCGGGTGGATGCGCTCGCCATCCTGCGGCCAAATTTCTTCCGCCAGACGCCCTTCCGGCTGACGCTGGTTTTCCTGTGTGTCTATGTCTTCGTGGCGGCGCTGGTTTTCGGCTACATCTATCTCGCCACTTCAACGGAATCGCGCGCCTGGGGCAATGTGTCGATCGATGCCCGCATCAAGAGTCTGAAGGAGACGGATGCCCGTGAGGGCCATGCGGCGGTGGTAGCGAAAATACTCGGCGATGACGCGGTTGAATGGGTCTTCGCCAAGGGCGCCTTCGACAATTCCGGCCAGGTGCTGGCGCAGAATGGCCGCGCCCGCATGGAAGGCAAGAACCTGCCCGACACGGTGATCCAGCAGGGGCTGAAACAGGTCAGCTCCAGCAATCCCGTGGCCTCGGTCAACTTTTTTTCTGCCTCGCCTAACGATTCGAACTGCTGCCGGTTCCAGGGGCGCATCGTGCGGCTGGATGATAATTTCTACATCTATGTCGCAATGGACATGTCGTGGGCCGATCATGGCTTCCAGCAGGAGATCAAGGCAGTGGCCGGCGGGGGGTTGCTGGTGGTGATCCTGGGGCTGTTCGCGGGCACCCTGATCAACCAGGAAGTCACACGCTCGGTGGCGCGGGTGACGACCGTGCTGGAACGGGTTCAGGAAGGCGATCTGAAGGCGCGGATTTCGGTGCGTGATTCCGGTGACGAGTTCGATGCCTTGTCCCTGCGCATCAACCAGACGCTCGACCGCATGGAAAAGACCATGGGTAATCTGAAATATGCCGGTGACGCCATCGCGCACGATCTGCGCTCACCGCTGTCACGATTACGCACCAAGCTCGAGGTCAGTTTGTTCGAGGTCGACAAGGACCCGTCGCACGCTCACGATGCGCTGGCGAGCGCTCTGGAGGAAACCGGTCAGCTTCTGCGCACCTTCCAGACGGTCTTTTCGATGTCGCGCTTGCAAGCGCAAGGACAGGCACCGGATCAGGTGCTGTTTTCCGCCACTGAACTGGCCGATGACATGGCCGAACTGTTCGAGGCCGTGGCATCGGACAAGGGACTCGAGTTCGAGGCCGAGATCGAGAAAGGCGTGCGCGCCTATGGCAACCGCGATTTCCTGGCGCAGGCGCTTTCCAACCTGCTCGACAACGCTATTAAATATACGCCGGTGCCGGGCGGCGTAACCTTTCGGATGCGTCACACCTCGCAGCGGGAGATCGAGTTCTCGATCACCGATACCGGGCCGGGCGTGCCGGAAAAAGACCGCAAACGGATCGCCGAGCGTTTCGTGCGTCTGGAAAATTCGCGCACCCTGCCGGGCGTGGGGCTCGGGCTTTCCATGGTCGAGGCCGTGGCCGTGGCGCACAAGGGACGTCTGGAAGTGGCCGAAGGACCGGGGGAATTCGACGGGCAGGGACCGGGCCTGCGCACGGCGCTGGTATTGCCGCCGGTGCAGGGGTAGTCAGGACGCCAATGTACCGTCCAGACAGGTGACACACGCGCCGCCGACATAAATCTGACCAGCCTCATCGACCGAAATCAGTACCCGGCCATCGCGGCCGACGCACTGGCCTTGAGTGGCAATATAAGCCGTGGAGGTGGGTGGGATGAGGCCGCGGCTGATCTGGAAGGCTGCCACGCTGCCGTTGCCGCTGCCACAGACAGGGTCTTCCTCGATGCCGCAGGAGGGAGCGAAAGAGCGGACCTCGATCTTGCTGCCATCCGGATATCTGCCGAAAACGGTAATGCCCGTGGCGCCGAGCCGGCGCTCGAACAGGGCCGAGCGCGCGAAATCAGGTTTGAGAGCCAGGACCGCCGCCGCGTCCAGCATCTGCGCCACGATCCAGGTCGGGCCGACATTAACACGCGCCGGCGCAGTCTCCCGCCGAACAGGCGCTTTGAGGATAGTTTCCAGCTCGGTGATATCGTCGGGGGAAAGCGTATCCACATGGGCGGGCGGCAGGGCCAGGGTGATGATGCGGTCCGGAACATCGCCCGCCACCTCGATCCGGATCAGGCCGACATCGCATTCCTGCACCAGAACACCATCTTTCGGCGTGTGACGCCCGGCTTCGATAATGGCATGGGCGCTGCCGAGCGTTGGGTGTCCGGCGAAGGGCAGTTCGCTCTGAGGCGTAAAGATGCGCAGGCGGTAATCGGCGTCAGGGTGTTCAGCCGGCAGCAGGAAGGTGGTTTCCGACAGGTTCGTCCAGCGCGCAATGGCCTGCATGTCGGCGGTTTCCAGCCCTTCGGCATCAAGAACCACAGCGACGGGATTGCCGTGAAACGGCCGGCGCTGAAGGCATCGACGATTTTGCAGGCTCTCATGATCAGACTCCGAAGGTTCGAACGGGCAGTAGCACATGATTGGGCAGGCCGACAAAGCCAGGTGGGCGATCATATTCAAAAACATGTTGGCCAAACATCTTGGAAAGGTTGGTATTTCCGCGATTCAGGGTTAAACATGCAGGACAAAAGACGCAGGGACCTGTACCGCTTACCTCATGGCAGATGTTTTATTCTCTTCTCTGGTTGACCGGCTGCATCCATGCGGACCGGTTCTGAACGCTGGCGCGGCGGATTACGTCTTCGAGACTCTGTATGAAGTGGCCACTGCTGAGGGCTGGCGCGATGTGCTGCAACAGGCGGAAAATGCGCTCAGGCCGGTGGTTTCTGCCTCGCCCTATCTGGCAGGTATCATGCGTCGTGATCCGCAGCGCCTGCGCGAAACACTGATCAGCGCGCCGGAAGCCCGCCTGAAAGCCATATTGCTGGCCACAGAAGCGCTTGAGCAGCAGGCGGGTACAGTCGATGTGCTTGATATTCCCGCCGCCAAGAAGGTGTTGCGCCACCTCAAGGCCGATACCCACCTGCTGACCGCCCTGGCCGATCTCGGCGGCGTATGGAGCCTCGATCACGTCACCGCCGCCCTGACACGCTTCGCCGACGCGGTGACCGATGCCGCCCTGGCGCTGGTGGTGCGTGAAGAACGCGACAAGGGGCGGATAGACGATACGCGGATTGTGGCTGGCGAAGAGCGCGGTATCCTGCCCGGCCTGTTTGTTCTCGCCATGGGGAAGCACGGCGCCGGCGAACTGAACTATTCCTCAGATATCGACATCACCTTCTTCTGCGATCTCGACCGCCTGCCGGTCCAGGCCCAGGTCGATCCGCAGACCTTCGCCGACCGGGTGGCGCGCGGCGTCTCTACCCTTCTTTCCGAGCGCACCGGCGACGGCTATGTTTTCCGCGTCGACCTGCGCCTGCGACCCGATCCGTCTTCCACGCCGACGGTCGTCAGTGTGCCTTTCGCACTGCACTATTACGAATCGGTGGGCCAGAACTGGGAACGCGCCGCCTTCATCAAGGCGCGGGCTGTGTCCGGGGACATGATCGAGGCCAAGGCCTTCATGAACGACCTGTCCCCCTTTATCTGGCGGCGCAGCCTCGACTATCCGGCCATCGCCGATGTCCATTCGATCAAGCGCCAGATCCATGTCTACAAGGTCGATGAACGGCTGGAAGCGGCCGGGGCCAATCTCAAGCTCGGAGCCGGCGGCATCCGCGAGATCGAGTTCTTTGCCCAGACCCAGCAGTTAATCCTTGGTGGCCGTGATCCGTCGCTTCGTTCCAAACGCACACTCGATGCACTCGATGCGCTGCGCCGTGCCGGACACCTGGCGCCGGCCGTCGCCAAGGAACTGAAGCAGGCCTATATTCGTCTGCGCGACTGGGAACACCGCGTACAGATGATCAATGACGAGCAGACCCACGACCTGCCGGAAAATGACGATGAACGGATGCGCGTGGCCGTGCTTTCGGGCTTCTCGAACCTGTCACGCTTCGATCTGGCGGTCTCACGCACTCTGCGCCTGGTCAATTCGCACTATGGCGAGCTGTTTTCGGAATCGGAATCGTTGTCGTCCTCGTTCGGTTCGCTGGTCTTTACCGGCGTCGATGACGACCCCGAAACGATCAAGACCCTGGCGCGCATGGGCTTCGATCAGCCGGAACAGGTGGCTGCCACCATCCGCTCGTGGCACCATGGCCGCATTCCGGCGACGCGTTCCGAGCGCGGGCGCGAACTGTTCACCCGCCTTGTGCCGCGCCTGCTGGAAGCGCTGAACGAGACGGGTACGCCGTCGATCGCCTTTACGCGCTTCGCTTCCTTCTTCGTGACGCTCAACGCCGGCGTGCAGATCCAGTCGCTGTTCCTGGCCAATCCGAAACTGTTCCATTCGATTGTCGAGATCATGGGCTTCTCGCCACGCCTGGCCCACATGCTGGCGCGTCACCCGACCTCGTTCGACGCCATGCTCGATGCCGGCTTCTTCGATCCGTTGGGTGAAGAGCTTGATCATCTGGTGACGCGCGAGGTCGAGCGCGTGCCGCCTGATCTCGAAGCTGTGATGAATGCCCTGCGCCGCATCGGCCGCGAGCAGCAGTTCCGCATCGGGATGCAGATACTGAGTGGCCGCCTGACCACCGAAGCGGCGGGTGCGGCCTATGCGCGCCTGGCCGATGCCTGCATCCATCATCTGGCACCGCTGGCGCTGGAGGATATCGTGCGTCAGGCCGGCAGGCTGGACGGGCAGGTGGCGATCCTGGCGCTGGGCAAGCTGGGCTCGCAGGAAATGACGGCGACTTCCGATCTCGACCTGATGGCGGTCTATCTGCCGGATGATCCGTCGTCGGTTTCCACGCTCAAGGCTTGGGCGCCGGAGACCTGGTTCGGGCGCTTTACCCAACGGCTGATCTCGGCCCTTTCGGCCCCGACGCACGAGGGGCAGCTCTATGAAATAGACATGAAGCTCAGGCCCACTGGCGCCAAGGGACCGGTGGCGGTGTCGCTGGCGGCCTTCGAGAACTATTATGACAAGGAAGCGGATACCTGGGAATTCCAGGCCCTGACGCGGGCGCGGATTGTCTGGTCGACCTCCGCCGATTTCGCCGATCTGGTGCGGCTGAAAGTCGAGACCATCCTGCGCCGCCAGCGCTCCACGGCGCAGACCGCGCTCGATGTGCTGGCCATGCGCGCCCTCATGGAAAAGGAACGTCCGGCCAAGGGATTCTGGGATTTCAAGCTGTCGATCGGCGGCCAGGTCGATGCCGAGTTTGCCGCGCAGTACCTGCAACTGATTCATGCAGAGGCGGGCGGCCCTTTGCGTGTCGGCACGCTTCAGGCGCTGTCGGCCATGCAGCGGGCCGGACTGGCGCCGGCGACCGAGATCGAGGCCCTGAGCGTGGCGTGGAAGGTGCAGCAATCCCTGGCCCAGGTGATGCGGGTTTCGCTGACGGCGCAGGACGATCCACGCCATGAGCCGGAGGCTTTCCAGAGAAAGCTCGCAAGGGCCGTTCATACCCGGCGGCTGGATACGCTGGAGAAGAAACTGCGCGATATTCGCAAGCGTGCAAGACTTGCTTTCGAGAAAATCGTCCGTCCCGCCGAGGGTTAAGGCGACGGGGGGACGGTGGTTTTTGAAAAGATCATCTGTCAGAGCGACGGATAAAACCGGTTTCAGCGTGAAACTATTGAGATAAGCGGCGGATTATAGTTTTAAGTATTCATATATCTCGCTGAAGGACCATGATTTATGGGGCAGAGGCCTTTCCTGAACCGGACCGGAATAAACCGGGCACCGGTGACGGAAAATCTGCAACACAAGCGGATACATCTTGTATCCGGGCATTTTGACACCAGTCTGCCGGGGAGCAGTGTGACGACAGATCCTGACGAGGTTCTGCTGGAGCGGATCGCGCGTGGTGACATGGCGGCGGTGTCTGCGCTTGTCTCACGCAAGCTTCCGAAGCTTCTGTCGCTTGGGCGGCGGATGCTGAATGATCCGGTCGAGGCGGAGGATGTAGCGCAGGAAACCCTTGTCCGCACGTGGAAGCAGGCGGCGACCTGGGTGCCCGGCAAGGCGCGCATCGACACGTGGATGCACCGGGTCGCGCTCAACCTGTGTTACGATCGTCTGCGCCGGCGCAAGGACAATGTCAGCCCGGATGATGTCGAAATCATCGATGACGCGGCGGGGCCTTCGGTGCAGCTTGAGCAGGCGCAGGCGGCGCAGGCTCTGCAAAACGCTTTGGCGCAGTTGCCGGAAAGGCAGCGGACGGCCATCACCCTGAACTATTATCAGGAGATGTCCAATATCGAGGCGGCGGCGGTAATGGGGGTGAGTATCGAGGCACTGGAAAGCCTGCTGGCGCGGGCACGGCGGACCTTGCGTACACTGATGAGTGAGAAATCTGAAATCCCGGGGAGCACGGGAGTTAAAAGATGAGTGACATGCGTTTGAAAAGACTGAAAGCGATTATCGAGACCTATGGCGCCCATGCGGCACACTGGCCTGAGGCAGAGCGCGAAGCGGCGCTTGCCTGCCTGGAGGCGCATCCGGAAGCACAGGCCTGGCTGGCCGAGGCGCGGGCGCTGGATGACATGATGGATGCCGTCAAGATTGTGGACCAGGTGCGCGCGGAAGCGGATCAGCCGCTTTTTGAGACGGCGGTTGAGCGTTTCGCGGCGGATTTTGCACCGGTGAATAATATCGTGGCCTTTCCGGTGCGGCCACGTCCGGTTCGGGTATCGCGGTCCGTGGTGTGGGGAGCGGGCATCGCCGTCGCTGCCTGTTTGGCGGGCGCGATTTTCGGTGTTAACCTTAGCCTGATGAGCCTGAGCGATGTGCGCGTGACCAGCGTGCTGGAGCAGGTGGCGATGATTGATGGAGGCGATTGAGGATGGGGGCGTGGCTGACGGAGACCCGGCTGAAATGGATTCTGGCGATCTCGCTGATCGTAAATGTCTTCCTGATTGCCGCTGCCATTGGTGCCGGCGTTGTGGTCAAGCATCATTTGCGTGATTTCCAGCGTCCGCTGGCCATGCAGAAGGCCTGGCGCGATGCGACGGCCGGCACCACCGAGGCAGAGCGTCATCATATCTACCTGCTGACCAAGGCGGCGGCCCTGAGCGGTGAGCCGGACATGGCCAAGGCACGCGATCTTCGCGCTCAGGCGCGTGTGCTGGTGTCGCAGGAGCCGTATGATCCGGCCAAGATCGCCATGCTCTCCGAACAGGCCCGCAGTGCTGAGAACGACGCGCGCGGCAAGATCGAGAACGCCCTGATCCTCAACATGAAGGACCTGCCGGTACGTGAGCGCGCCTTTATGCTCACCACGCTTTTGCGCGCCAGTGGCCGGTTCGACCGCTTTATCGAAAAGGACGACAAGGCGCCGGTGAAGGTGGAAGCGGCTCAAGGGCCGTCGAAGTAAATTACGGCCGGGCCGCCAGCGGACGAATGGTTTCCTGCAATACTTTGTATTGTGCGTCGATCATGATCTGGTTGGGATCATGGCCGGTGCGGTGCAGCGAGATAAAAGCCTTTTGAGGCGCGGACAGGCTGTCGAAATAACGGCGGGAAATTTCCGGCAGGGTCAGATAGTCCGCCTCACCCTGCAACAGGAAAATCGGTACATCGAAGTGTGTGCCCAGTGCCGGCAGGTCGACCCTGGAATACATACCATCACCTTTCAGGCCGACAAACTGGATATAGGAATAATCCTCTCCGGCAGTATAGTCCGCTTCGGCTTGCGGCGTGGTGTAGAGCGGCGCCGGCTGCCACCAGTCGTGCGGCGCCGGATCGGTGGCCATGGCTTCGTATTTGCGATCGACGCGCCGCATGATGCCGAAACTGCGCGGGTCGGTCCATGGCGGTGTGCCCAGTTTTTCCAGCCTGGTCAGGCTGTCCTGGTCGCCGGCCTGCCGTGCCTTGCCGAGCAGGAGGCTGTAGGTCGCCAACGGATTTTCACGATAACTGACCATCTGTGACCAGCCGAGATAGGCCGTAAACAGGTCCGGCTGCGCCTTGATCATATGGATGGCGATGATGGAACTCCATGATCCGCCCATGAGGATCACCTTGCGCTTGCCGAGATGCTGCGTCAGGTAACGGGTCAGTTCGATGCCATCGTCGCGGATCTGCTCGAATGTCAGGGGTGTGTCTTCGGAAGGTGGGGTTTTGCCGTAGGTCATGCCGGCGCCGCGCTGGTCCCACTGCACCATGGTGTAATTCTTTTCCCAGCCGCCATAAATCCTGTCGGCGAAAAGACTCATGGGATTGCCAGGCCCGCCATGCACCATGAGGACGACGGGATTGGCGCAGCTGTCCCCTTTGATGGTTACCCACTGCGGGATGCCGCCGATCTCCACGAACCCTTCTTCATGCACGCTTTGCGTAGGAGAGGTGCAGATATTTTCGACCGGTGTCTGCGCCTGGCTGGCTGTGGCTGAAGGGGCCGAAAATGCCAGGGCGGCGGCAAAGGCGGCAAGGCTGGTTTTTGACATGAGACCCCCGGAATATACCGGCGAAACTATCGCTTGCGACTGAGGTAAGCAAGTGCTCACGATACAGGTTACCCGATCGCGGTGATCTCTATGCCGGCGCCGCCGACCTGCACTTCATCGTTCACTTCCTTACCAAGCAAGGCACGGGCCAGGGGCGAGACGTAGGATATACTGCCCTTGTTCGGGTCGGCTTCATCTTCGCCGACAATGCGGAAGGTCTGAGTACGGCCGTCTTCGCGTTCGATGCTGACCGTACAGCCAAAGACAACGCGATCAGAGACAGTGACAGGATCGATCCGCTGCGCCGAGCCCAGACGAGCGGTGTAATAGCGCAGGTCACGCGTGGCGCGCGCCATGGCGGTGCGGTCTTCGTTGATCAGGCCGGACGTCTGGGCGGCGGTATAGGCGGCCTTGGCCTCGGCGAAGGCGGCTTCGAGCTGATTCAGGCCCTCGGGCGTGACGAGATTGGGATGGGGCGAGACTGGCCGGTCCGGCAGGTTGGCCGCCGCGGCTTCGTGATCCTCGTCTCTGGTAAAGGCTACGCTCATGGGCTGTTGTAGCACATTTGTAACGATGGAAAGCAAGAAACCCCATCACTGATCTCCAAAATTCATTCATTGAATTTTGGCAAGCGCGACCGCGCGCCGCGCACGTTGGCGTGCAATCTCTTACGTAAAAAAGCTAGATCAGGCTTGCTACGCAAGTCCGATCAAGCGGCGCGATCGGCGCTGAGATTGGCGGCGCTTTGCACGATCGGCAGGACCACGGTACAGGTCGTGCCTTCGCCCAGGATGCTGTCGACCTCGAAACGGCCGTTGTGCATCTCGATCAGCGACTTGGTCAGCGCCAGGCCCAGGCCGGTGCCTTCCTTGGTCTTCGAGAACTGGTTTTCGATCTGCTCGAAGGGGCGGGCCAGGCGCTCAATATCCTTGCGGGCGATGCCGATGCCGGTATCGGCCACGGTAATATGGACATTGGTATCGGTGGCGATGGCCGAAATCGTCAGGGTGCCACCGGTGGGGGTGAATTTCACTGAATTGGTCAGCAGGTTGAGCAATATCTGTTTCAGGGCGCGGAAATCGGCGGTGATTTCCGGCAGTTGCGGCAGGTGAACGCGCAGCTTGAGGCCGGCCCGCTCCGCTTTTTGCCGGATAAGGCGCAGCGTATCCTCGACCACCTCGTCTATGACGACCGGCTCGAAGCGCAGGTTCAGCTTGCCGGCCTCGATCTTCGACATGTCGAGAATGTCGTTGATCAGGGACAGCAGGTGCTGACCGGATCCCAGTATATCGTTGGCGTACTCCTTGTAACGCGGATGACCAAGCGGACCGAACATCTCGGACGACATGATTTCCGAGAAGCCGTTGATGGCGTTAAGCGGGGTGCGCAGTTCGTGCGACATGTTGGCGAGGAACTCGCTCTTGGCATGGTTGGCGGCCTCGGCGCGAATCTTGGCGATCTCGTACTTGCGCGCCAGGACCGTCTGCTGCTGGCGGCTGTGTTCCAGTTTCTCGACCAGCCCCTGCAGGGTTTCCTCGTTTTCACGACTCTTTTCTTCCTGCACCTTTACGGCGGTGATATCGGCGCCGGTAACGACATGGCCACCTTCCGCCGTGCGGCTTTCCGAGACCTGAATCCATCGGCCGTTGTTCAGTTCGGCCTCGAAAACGCCTTCGCGTTCGTCCTGGGTCGGTTGCTGGCGGCGGATGGCAATCTGCATCACCTGGTCGATCAGGTGGCGCGGCGTACCCGCCCTGAGGAAGCGTTCATCGATATTGAAGGTCTCGCCGAAGGTCGCGTTCCACATCAGCAGGCGGTTGTGCCGGTCCCACAGAATAAAGGCGTCGGACACCGAATTGATGGCGTCGCGCAGGCGCGTTTCGGCCCGCTGGGCGCGAAGCTGGGCGATGCGTTCCTGGCTGACATCGAGCGCAACGCCGGACAGGCGCGTGAAGCCGCGATCCGTTCGCTCCCCGACCGACTGGCCGCGGGCATCGACCCACAGGCCCTGGCCGGTCGCCGAAGGGACGCGGAGGGACACATCGAAGGCACCGGTGGAACGTGCGGTTTCCAGGGCCTTCATGAGATCTGCGCGCTGTTCGGGCGCGATGCGTTCGAGCACCTCGGCGGTCGAAGCGACGCCGCCGCCGCCCCAGCCAAGCATGACGCCGGTGACATCGGACATGTAGATCAGGTTCTGGTCGAGATCCCAGTCGAAGATGCCGCAGCGCGCCGATTCGACTGCCAGGCGGTAGCGCTGTTCACTGACCTGGAACAGCCGGGCGTCTTCGCGGTTCTTGCGGGCCTGGAAAAACAACAGAAGACCGAAGAGCGCACCGATCAGCAGCGGGCCGCCGACGAAGGCCAGGGTTTTCAACACGCTTTGCGACGCTGAGAAAAAGCGCGGCGTGGCAGCGGCCCTGAGCAGGATAAACGGGCTCTTGTCGCTGCTGCGCAGTTCGGTACCGGTGGTGAGGGTCGACTGGGCCACGGAGGCGATCTTGACAAAACCGCCTTCGCTCAGGGCACCCTGGATAAGGTCACCGGAATCCGCACGGGCCCGGAGCTGGCTGTAAGAGACGGCAAACGCGGTCTTGATATCCTTGCCGATCAGTGTGTCATCGGAAGCGGCGACGATAAGCCCGTCAGGCGCGACAAGTGCGCTCAGGGCGCTATTGCTGCCGGCAGGTGCGGGCAGCCATCCGTTTTCGAGACGGGCGACGAGATCGGGAGCGCCGGCTATGCCTTTCATAACGGCATAGGAACGGTCGGTCCGGCTGAGCCGCGAGCCGGCCGTCACGATAGCGAAAGGATCACGGGCTTTTCGCGCCGCGGCGATCATCAGGTCGGCGTCTTCATTGCCTGACTGGGCGACGATCTCGCCGTTGTCGTTGACCAGGGCGATACTGTTCAGGCTGTCGCGGCCCAGCTTCAGACCCAGTTCGGCGGCGGTCAGAGGGGCATCGGGTGCCTGACTCAGCTGAGCCTGTGCGGCTTCCAGTGCCAGCCGCGCCGCGCCGAGGCGGCCGTCGAGCCTGGCGGCGTCGATCCGGGCCGAGTTTAGCAGCCCCTGGCCTTCGGCGTCCTTACCGGCGGAGAGGCTGTTGCCGAGCTGCAGGGTCGACAGGGCCATGAAGATAACGAGGCCCAGGGTGAGAATGAGGGCGCCGATCCTGATCCAGGCAGGCATGACGGGGGAAACAGGGGTGTTGATCAGGCGCGAAAAGGTCGAGCGGCTGTCAGGGGATTTCGGGTCGCCTTTTCCCGCAGACGCCTGTGCCGTTGCCCTGTCTCTGGCCATGCCGCCGGCCAGACTTCGGGTGCGCAAATTTTGACGCGTCTCCGCCACGGACAGTCCTGTACAGTATGGCCGCGATTTCGGCCCGGTCAGATTCGATTCGCGCCCTGATTCGGCGAACAGGATCAGGGTAAACGTCCCGTTAACCTATTGTCGAGAGTCTTAAGGTTTTATAAACCTAAAATATTACCCGTGGCCGCGAATGCAGGGAATGCTTAGCTTTCCTCATCCTGATCGTAGGTACCGCTGCCGGCGCCTGCCTTGCGTTTGCGACCGCCATTGGCCGGCGGGAGGTGATCTTCGCTCCAGCCTTCGCGGCGCTCCGCGCCATGATATTTCGGATCCTGCTTGCGTCGGCGGTCCGGCCCGAAATAGTTGCCTGTGGCGGTCTTGATATAGGGGCGCGGAAAATCGACGATGGCGACAATCTTGCGGCGCAGTTCGATGGCGGTGACGGGTTTGCAGCAGAACTCATTGGCGCCGGCGTCACGCGCGGCGATCACTTTCGAACGTTCCGAATGGGCCGTCAGCATGATGATTGGCACGTAGCGATTGGGGCTGTCAGAAGAATTGCGCACCAGCTTGACGAACTCGACGCCATCAAGCACCTCCATCTGATAATCGCTTATGCAGATATCGATGGAGTCATGTTTGAGCTTGTGAAAGGCTTCGGTGGCATCGCGTGCCTCGAAAATCTGCGTCACGCCAAACCCGCGCAGCAGGGTTTTGACGATATTGATCATGTGGGCGTTGTCGTCCACCACCAGGAACCGAACCCGTTCGAGGCTTGCCAATCGTCTCTCCCAAAATTATGCAAAACGAGACGCAAGCTACGTCCGATTTACGCATCTTAGGCAGCCAATGCTTAAGAGTGGTTAATAGCTATTAGCCATGTTCACCTGAATTTAGTTGGCAAGCGCTTTTGCCGCCAGTTCGAGCACGTTTTTCGACAGCCTGGGCGCGGCGGTAATCATTTGCAGGGCCTGGCGCATGTTTCCGCTGTAGGGTTCGGCGTAAAAACGGTAGCGGCTGAGTGGCTCGACCAGGCGTGCCGCCGTCATCGGATTGAAGGCGTCGACCGCAAGAATCTGCTCGACGAGGAAGGCATAGCCACCGCCATCGGGCGCGTGGAAGACGCTCTGGTTATTGGCAAAACTCTGCACCAAGGCGCGCCAGCGATTGGGTGTTCTGGCGTCGAAATCCGGATGCTGACTCAGACGCCTGACGCGCGTCAGGGTATCAGGATGCGGACAGCCGGCCTGCAGGGCAAACCATTTGTCGATGACCAGCGGCTCGTTTTTGAAGCGTGCGTAAAAGGCGTCGAGCGCGTCCTTGTATGGCCGGTCCTGCACATGCATCAGGGCCACCAGCCCGCCCACCATGTCTGTCATGTTGGTAGCGGTCTCAAAGTGACGGAAGGCCAGATTGACCGAAGCGGCGTTTTCGGCACCGCGATTATGGCCGGCCAGCATCAGGTCGAGCAGGGCATTACGGAAGGCGCGATTGCCGGCGGAAGCGGCATCGGGGTTGAACGTATCAGCCACCGGCAGGGCGCTGTAGAGATCGCGCAGGGTATCGAACAGGCGCAGGGATAAGGCCGTCTTGAAGCGCTTGCGATTCTGATGCAGGAAGGCCGGATCGATCGGCGACTGGTTTTGCGCCAGATCGGCCTCGGTCGGCAGGCCCATGATCAGGGCCTTGAAAGCATTGTCGAGCCGGTCATCGAGAAGGGTGGCTTTGAGACCCTGGGCGAAGGCATCGATCAGCTCTTCATTGGGTATTTCGTCCAGCATGATCGCCCTGGCCAGGCCTTGCGCCGCCTCCCAGCGGTTGAACGGATCGCCGTCGCCCCTGAAGCGGGCGAAGGCATGCGATTGCGGCTCATCGAGATGCAGGGTGACCGGCGCCGAGAAGTGGCGCAGGGCGGAAAGTACGGGCGGCTTTTCGATATGCCGGATCACCATCTCTTCCTGGGCGCCGCGCAGGGTGTATAGCCAGGAGTCGTTACCGGGAGCATTGAATGGCGCCTGCGGCGCGCCGTCTCCGTTAAGCACCGCGAGGCGGATCGGGATCGGCAGGGGCTTTTTTTCCGGCTGGCCGGGCGTCGGCGCCGTAACCTGGGCGAAATTCAGGGTGAGGGTCTGGTTTGCGGCGTCATAGCGCTGGGAGATGCGGACCTGCGGCGTTCCGGCCTGGGTGTACCAGTCCATCATGCCGCTCAGGTCGGCGCGCAGTTGCGGATTGTCGGCCGTGACGGCATCGAAGCTGGCGAGGAAATCCTCCAAGGTAGCGGCGGTGCCATCATTGGCGGCGAAGTAATGATCGAGCGCCTGACGGTAGACGGCGGGGCCGACGATCGTTTTCAGCATGCCGACGATTTCTGCGCCTTTTTCATAAATGGTGGCGGTGTAGAAATTGTCGATCTTAACGTAGGATGATGGTCGCACCGGATGGGCCAGCGGGCCGGAATCTTCGGGAAACTGGCGGGCGCGCAGGGCCTTGACGTCCTTGATGCGTGAAACCGCATGGCCGCGCTGATCGGCCGAAAAGCCCTGGTCGCGGAAAACGGTCAGGCCTTCCTTCAGGCAGAGCTGGAACCAGTCACGGCAGGTGACGCGGTTGCCCGACCAGTTGTGGAAATATTCGTGGGCGATGACCGACTCGATGCGCTCATAGTCCATGTCAGTGGCGGTGGTCGGATCGGCCAGCAGGAGCGAGGCGTTGAAAACGTTCAGGCCCTTGTTTTCCATGGCGCCGAAGTTGAAATCGCGCACCGCCACGATCATGAACAGGTCAAGATCGTATTCGCGGCCATAGACCTCTTCGTCCCACTTCATCGAACGCTTTAGGGCGTCCATGGCGTAGGCGGCGCGGTCGCGCATCCCGGTATCGACATAGATTTTCAGGTCGATCGTGCGGCCGGAGGCGGTGACGAGGCTGTCTTCGAGCACATCGAGTTCACCGGCGACAAGGGCGAACAGGTAGCAGGGCTTGAAGAAAGGATCCTCCCACAAGGCGTAATGTTTGCCGCTGTCTAGATCGCCTTTTTCGAGCAGGTTGCCGTTGGAAAGCAGGTGCGGGAAGCCGTCTTTCGGCGCCTCGACTCGGACGCGGTATTTTGACAAACTATCCGGCCGGTCGAGATACCAGGTGATCTTGCGGAAGCCTTCCGCCTCGCACTGGGTGCAGTAACGGCCGGAAGACATGTAAAGACCTTCCAGCGTCTTGTTGTTCAGCGGATCGATCTCAACCTCTGTTTCGAGGGTGAACTGATCGGGGACATTGGCGATGGTCAGGGTTTCATCGGTCGTGGTGTACTCGACCGGCTGACCGTCAATGGCGACGCTGATCAGTTTGAGGCGTTCGCCCATCAGGACCAGCGGTGCGTTGGCCGGACCTTGACGCGTGATCGTCAGCCGTGCCCTGACGCGTGTCGCTTCGGGCGCCAGGTCGAAATCCAGTTCCGTGGCCGGGATCAGGAAATCAGGGGCCTTGTAATCGCTGAGCTGGATCGGCTGGGGCGTATCGGTGCGCATATTATTTTGTCTCGCTTGAAGTCTCAGTCCACATGGGACTCTTTTCAGAGAACCTCAAGCAATACAATACGAATTGCAGTAAATTAACTTGCGACTAACCCGATTGGCGGGCGGCTTTCGGCGTATCCGACATGTCGGTCTCGACATGCTGGCGTAACTGGTCGGCGCGTTTGGCCAGGGCGATCAGTTCGTCGTCAAGTTCGCTGTTATTGCGGGCATAGTCGCGCAGATCCTTGACCAGCTTGAGCAGGTGCGGGGCCGCAGCAATCAGGCGGGCCTGCATTTCGATTAGTGCCGGGTCGCGTTCATATTCGGCACCCGGCACACGCCAGCCGCCCCAGTCGTTTTCATCAGTGACGACGATCGGATAGGTGCCGGGGAAGGGGTGGTTGCGGCTTTCTTCCGGCGTCTGCCATTTGTTGCGGGCGCGCATCAAGCGCCAGTGCGACAGGTGCGCGTCGTTCGTATTCTTTTCTGTGGCGTTTTCCGGAGTCAGTTCCTCGGCGGCAAAATCACGGCCGAGGCCGCAATCATAGGTGACTCGGACCGGCTCATCGAAACCCTTGACCCAGACCGGATTGACCTTGTCGATCACCGCCCAGGTACCGACGGGTTCGACGTATACGCGCTGATGGCGATGAAAGGTCGCTTTGGCCATGGGAAACCCCTCTTGCTTATTCTTAAGCTTGTTCTGAACACCCGTTTTTACAGGAAAAGTCTTAACAAATGACGGGCGGTATCTAGATGCCAGTCCATATGACGATGCGGGGTGTGCAATGCCTTGTTTCTAACGAAACATTGTCGGCAAAGTATTCAGGAATGAAAAAATATTAAATCAGACAATAATGCTCAAGACTTTGGATTCATTCGTACTATCAATATGACTAATTTAAGGGGTCAATTTGTTATCTTGCGGCGCACAAAAATCACGCCTAATCAGTAACCATATAACAATAAACCGGCTTGACATCTGATCATGCGTCGTCGGAAAAAACCTGACTGCAAGTCTATGTTTTTGTGACGAAAAGTGTGCAGCAGGCAAGCCTAACGGGCACTCTGGAACACACAATATGACCGACACCGTCCTCAATCATGTGAAGCAACATATCGGCCTGCTCGATGGCTATCTCAGCGATGCCGTCCATGAGTTCGGCAAGGCCGAGGTCATGGACAAGGTTGAGGCACTGAAGGACAAGAATTTCGATTTCAGTTCCCTGACCGAATCCGAAGCGGCGCACATCGCCCGCATCATGACCTGCCTGTCGATGCTGTCAGTCATTTCCGAGGATGTCGGGCAGCTGGGCCAGATCGACAGCTTCGAGAGCGCCGACGGCTCAATGCAGCCGATCAGCCTGGCCAATGCCGTGGCCTCTGCCCGCCAGGCCGGATTGGACAAGACGGAAATCGACCAGATTCTGAGCCGTATCCTGGCCTCGCCGGTCTTTACCGCTCACCCGACCGAAATGCGTCGCGCCTCGATCGTCGAGCGCGAAACCGAGATCGCCAACCTGTTGCAGGCCTATGAACGCGCCGCCAATCCCGGCGAGAAGAAGCAACTCGGCGATGATCTTTACCGCGCCGTGGCGCTGCTGTGGAACACGCGCCTCAACCGGCCGGAGCGCATCACGGTGCGCGACGAGATCAACAACCTGATCGCGGCGGTGAAGCGTTCGGTCCTGCCGGCGCTGGTGACGCTCTATACCGAATGGGGCCGCGATATCCCGCACGACGGCCCTCTGCCCGATGTGCTCAAGCTCGGGTCGTGGATCGGCGGCGACCGTGATGGTCATCCGCATGTCGATGAAGTGACTTTGAGATATGCCTACCGCGAACAGGCGCGCGTGGCCTTCGATTTTTACCTGGCCCACCTCGACCGGCTCGACAGCGAGCTGACCATGTCCGACGAGGTGACGCCGGTCAGCGACGCGCTGCATGAGCTGGCTCGCAAGTCGCTCAATACCGATATCCATCGCGTCGATGAGCCCTACCGCCGCGCCATCGCCTATATCAGGCAGCGCCTGGTGCACACCCGGGCAGAAACGCTTGGCGAGGCCGTGGGCAATCGTGCCGGCGATACCGGCGTGCCGGCTTATGAAAGCTGTGCCGCCTTCCTGAAAGACCTGCGGGTGATGCGCGATTCCTTGGCGACCAACGGTGGCCGGCGAATGATCGGCGCCACGCTCAAGACCCTGATCCGCATCGCCCGGTCATGCGGTTTCCACCTGCTGGCGCTCGACCTGCGCCAGAACTCGGACGTCCACGAACGCGTCATCGCCGACCTGTTCACCCAGTCGTCGGAATTGGTCGATTACCTTGGTATGTCGGAAAGCGAGCGCTGCTCATTGCTTTTTGCCGAGCTGGCCAATGACCGGACCTTGCGCTGGGAATACGCCAACTATTCCGACGAAACGCGAAAAGAACTGCGCATCGTTGATGCCGCGGCCGAAATCGTGAAGACCTTCGGCCCGGAGGCTTTCGGCGCCTATGTCATCTCCAAGGCGGCATCGGTGTCGGATATCCTGGAGCCGCTGGTGCTGCTAAAGCAGGCGGGCCTGGTGCGCGGTGGACCGCAGCCACACTGCATGATGAAGATTTCACCGCTGTTCGAGACTATCGGCGATCTGGAGGCGGCGCCGGAAATCATGAAGAAATGGCTCGGCAATTACGCTGTGCGCTCTCTGATGGGACGTCCGGCCCTTCAGGAAGTGATGCTCGGTTATTCCGATTCTAACAAGGATGGCGGCTATACTTCATCGCGCTGGTCGCTGCACAAGGCCTCGAAAGCCATCAAGACGGTGTGCGACAAGGCCGGCGTGCAGCTTCGCCTGTTCCATGGCCGCGGCGGCTCGGTCGGACGTGGCGGCGGTCCGGCCTTCAACGCCATCCTGGCGCAGCCGGAAGGCACCGTGGACGGACAGATCCGCGTCACCGAGCAGGGCGAGATGATCGCGCGCAAGTTCGGCAATGTCGTTACCGCCCACAAGACGCTCGACAGTTTCGCGGCGGCCACCTTCCTGGCCACGGTGCCCAGGGCCGAAGGCGGCGCGCCTTCAGCCGATGCTGTGTTCGAGGAAAAGTTCACACCGGTTATGGACCAGATTCATGCGGCGTCGTTCGAGGCCTATCGCGGCCTGGTCTATGACGATCCGCACTTCCTCGACTTCTTCCATACGGTGACGCCGGTCGATGAGGTCAGCAATCTCAAGATCGGCTCGCGTCCGGCTTCGCGCACGGCCTCCGGCAAGATCGAGGATCTGCGCGCCATTCCGTGGGTCTTCGCCTGGTCGCAGACACGCTTCATGCTGCCTGGCTGGTATGGCTTCGCGGCGGCAGTACGCGAGCTGAAGATCGGCGACGACGTGCTGCATGAGATGATGCAGTGGGATTTCTTCGAGGTCTTTATCGCCAATATGGAAATGGCCCTGGCCAAGACCGACATGGAGATTGCCGGGCTTTATGCCGACCTCGCCGGTGAACCAGCAGAGGCGAAACGCATATATGCGAAGATCAAGGCCGAGTTCGACGACACCCTAGCCCTGGTCCTGCGCCTGCGGGGATCACCGCATCTGCTGTCGACCTATGAGCGCCTGCGCAACCAGATCGAACGTGCCAATCCGTTGCTGAATTCGCTGAACCGCCTTCAGGTCTATCTGCTGGGCATCCGCCGTCAGGGCAACAAGCACAAGCTGGTACAACTGGCCATGCAGCTGACGGTCAATGGCATCGCCTCGGCGCTGCGTAACACTGGCTAAACACGTTTCCAACTTGTATCCTTAGGTCCTCATGGCCTATATGACCGAAGCGGGCACGGCATTTGCCGCGCCCGCTGACATTCATTGTTGACCTGCCGGAAAACAGGGGCTATGACAACGCTGTCATGACTTAAGCCCGATGTAGAAGAGGCGCGGTCACAGGTTCGGAACGAAAAGGTCTCATGTCGGCATCTTCTGGTAATAATGGCGCGCGCCAACAGGTTTTCGTTCTTGTCGGGGGCACGGGCGATCTCGCCATGCGCATGTTGTGGCCGTCGCTCGCCATGCTCGACCAGGAAGGCTTTCTCTCTGATGACCTGCGTATCATTTCCGTCGCCCGCGAGGACTGCGGCACAGAGGTCTGTGTCGATCGCATCGGCAATGCCGTCACCAGCCGTTTCGGCGAATGGTCGACGCCCGAGGCGCTCAAGCGCTTCCGCAAGCGTATCGTCCATGTCGCGCTCGATGCCGCCCACGACAACTGGGGCACGAAGCTGAAGGGCGAACTTGGAGATGTCGAAAATCTCGATATCGTCTTCTTCCTGTCTGTCTCGCCGTCGCTGTTCAAGCCGATCTGTGAGCATATCGAGAAGGCCGGCCTCAATAAGGCGCCCAACCGCGTGATCATCGAAAAGCCGATCGGCCGCGACCTGGCCACCTCGAAGGTGATCAATGATTCGGTCGCCCACGCCTTCGCCGAAGACCGCACCTTCCGCATCGACCACTATCTCGGCAAGGAAACCGTTCAGAACCTGATCGCCCTGCGTTTCGGCAACATGGTCTTCGAGCCACTGTGGAATGCGCAGTCGATCGATCATATCCAGATCACCATTGCCGAAACTGTTGGCGTGGCGGATCGCCTCGGCTATTATGACGAATACGGCGCCATCCGCGACATGTTGCAGAACCACCTGCTGCAACTGCTCTGCCTGCTGGCCATGGAGCCGCCTTCGGCCCTGACCTCGGACGCCCTGCGCGACGAAAAGGTCAAGGTGCTGCGGTCGCTCAAACCCATCAATGCTGACAATGTGCTGACCAATACAGCGCGCGGCCAGTACGGCCCTGGCTTCGCCGACGGTCATCCGGTGGCGGGTTACGAGGCGGAAAAGGGCTCGCCCTCCAATACCGAAACCTTCGTGGCCATCAAGGCCGAGATTGCCAACTGGCGCTGGGCCGGTACGCCGATCTACATGCGCACGGGCAAGTGCCTGCCGTCGCGGACCACCGAGATCATGATTCAGTTCAAGCCGCTGCCGCACTCGATCTTCGGCCCTGAGGCCCAGGCCAACCGCCTGCTGATCCGCCTCCAGCCGGAAGAAGACATTTCGCTTACCCTGATGAACAAGGCGCCGGGCCTGACCTCTGAAGGCGTGCATCTGCAACCGCTCGATCTCAGCCTGTCTCTGATCAAGGCTTTCGACGACAGCAAGGACGGCAAGCCGCCACGCCGCCGCATCGCCTATGAGCGCCTGATCCTCGATGCCCTGAATGGCAACAATGCCCAGTTCGTGCGCCGTGACGAGGTCGAGGCCGCGTGGACCTGGGTCGATGGCATTATCAAGGCGTGGAACGAGAAGGACATGAAGCCGCAGAAGTATCCGGCGGGCACCTTTGGTCCGGTCAGCGCCTTCAGCCTGATCGAGCGCGACAAGTCGAGAACCTGGAATGATTAAGGCCCTAAACAAAGTGTGCCCGAATGACTGAGGGCGCACATAAACTGAACGTTTCCGAAGACGTCCTGACCTGGAATGCCCACGGCAAGACCGTGACCGTGCATTGCTTCGCCAATACGCAGCGCGCTGGCACCTATATTGCCGACGCCATCGCCGAGGCCTTACGGCATGCCATCGATGTGCGCGGTAAGGCGGTCTGGATCGGCTGCGGTGGCACCACGCCCAAGCCGATCTACCAGCACCTGGTTCATGCCGAGATGGACTGGTCGAAGGTGACACTAGCTCAGGTCGATGAGCGCTTTGTGCCCGTCGATGACGCGGCGTCCAACACGCGCATGATGCGTGAGGCCCTGGCACCGGTGCTGGCCGACAGGGATCATTCCGGCATGGAGTTCCTCAGTCTGATCCAGGATATCGATGATCAGGCGGCCTGCGCCGAAAAGGCTGAAAAGACCCTGCGTGACCTCAATGGCGGCGAAGCGCCGCGCTTCGATTTCGCCCTGATGGGCATGGGGCCGGATTCGCACTACGCTTCGATCTTTCCGCACAATCCGGTCAATGCCGAGGTCTATACGACCGATCGCCTGGTTCTGCCGGTTCAGCCGCATACGGATGGCAGCGAACCGAAGCTGCCACGCATTACTTTGAGCGTGCCGGCTATCAATAATTCGCGCCGCATTCTCTTTTACATCACGGGTCAGGCCAAGCTCGATGCTCTGCGCGCTTCGACCGAAGATACTGATCCCTATACATCGCCGATCGGCGCGTTCATCGCGCAGTGTCCGACCGACGTCGAATTCGTCTGGGCGGGCTAAGGACTAAAATACCATGACACAGTTGCATCCCGTAATCGCCGAAGTCACCGACCGCATTATCGAGCGCTCGAAGGATCTGCGCGCCGAATTCATGGCCCGCGCCGACCGCTACAAGGCCGACGAGCCGCGCCGCAAGAAGCTTTCCTGCGCCAACTATGCTCACGTCGTCGCCGCTTCCACGCCCGATGAGAAGCTGCAACAGGCGCTCGACGCCGTGCCCAATATCGGCATTGTCACGGCCTATAACGACATGCTGTCGGCACACCAGCCGTACCACGACTATCCCGAAAAGCTCCGCGGCATGGCGCGCAAGTTCGGCGCCACCACCCAGGTGGCCGGTGGCGTGCCCGCCATGTGCGACGGCGTGACGCAAGGCCGTCCGGGCATGGAACTCAGTCTGTTCTCGCGCGATGTCATCGCCATGTCGACGGCGGTATCCTTGAGCCACGATGCCTTCGATGCCGGCCTGATGCTAGGCATCTGCGACAAGATCGTGCCCGGCCTGGTGATCGGCGCCCTGTCATTCGCCCATCTGCCGATCATCTTTGTGCCGTCCGGCCCAATGGGCTCCGGCCTGCCGAACCCGGAAAAGGCTAAGGTCCGCACGCTTTATGCGCTGGGCGAAGTTGGCCGTGACGCGCTTCTGGCTGCCGAAATGGCTTCCTACCATTCGGCGGGCACCTGCACCTTTTACGGCACCGCCAATTCCAACCAGATGCTGATGGAAATGATGGGGCTGCACGTACCCGGCGCCGCCTTTGTCCATCCGGGCACGCCGCTGCGTGACGCCCTGACGCAGTGCGCCGTCGAGCGCGCGGCGAAGTCGGCCGAAAATTCCAAGACGCCATCGCGCATGGCCGATGTCATCGACGCGAAGGCCATTGTCAACGGCGTCATCGGCCTGATGGCGACGGGCGGCTCGACCAACCACGCCCTGCACCTGCCGGCCATGGCCCGCGCGGCCGGCGTGATCCTGACCTGGGAAGACATGGACAAGATTTCGTCCGTTGTGCCGCTGCTGGCGCGCGTTTACCCCAACGGCTCGGCCGATGTGAACCACTTCCACGCCGCGGGCGGCATGGGCTTTGTCATCAAGGAACTGCTGGCTGCCGGCCTGATGCACGGCGATGTCCAGACCATCTGGGGGCAGGGCATGGCGGACTACGCGAAGGAGCCTGTGTTGCAGGACGGCGTCGTCGTCTGGCGTGATGCGCCGGAAAAGAGCCTCGATGAAAATATCCTGCGCCCGGCTTCCAATCCGTTTTCGCCGGAAGGTGGCCTGCGCGAAATCAAGGGCAACCTCGGCACCTCGGTGGCCAAGGTATCGGCGGTCAAGCTGGAGCACCAGATTGTCGAGGCGCCGTGCGTGGTTTTCGACGACCAGGACGATTTCCTGGCGGCCTTCAAGGCCAAACAACTGCCGGAAGGCGATTTCATTTGCGTCGTCCGCTTCCAGGGGCCAAAAGCCAATGGCATGCCGGAATTGCACTCCCTGACGCCGTCGCTGTCGAGTATTCTCGACGCGGGTCGCAAGGTGGCGCTGGTGTCTGACGGACGCATGTCGGGGGCATCGGGAAAGGTGCCTGCCGTTATCCACCTGACGCCGGAAGCGGTCGATGGCGGACCGATTGCGAAACTCAAGAACGGGGACGTGCTGCGCGTCGATTGCGTGGCCGGAACCATAGACTTCCTCGGAAATGCCGCCGAGTTTTCACAAAGAACAAATGCTGATCGGCCACCAGAAGCCGACGGCATGGGACGGGAACTTTTTGCGCACATGCGTCGCTCGGTAGGACCGGCCGACCAGGGTGGCGCCGTTTTTTGGTAACTATATGACAGCGCATTTCGAGAGCAGCTCCATCAAAACAACATCAGATCGCCCGTTGCGCGGCCTGGTGGGCGATATCGGCGGCACAAACGCCCGGTTCGCCATTGCGGAGCGCATAAACGGCAAGACAAATCTGGCGAACTTCAAATCGTTGGAAACGGCCGACCATAAGGACGTCTATGACGCCCTCAGGACCTATTTCGAGTCGATCGGCGGCCGGCCGGAACTGGATTACGCCTGCGTCGCCGTGGCCGGACCGGTCAAGGACGGACGGATCAAGTTCACCAATCTCGACTGGGAGGTGCGCGAGGATCTGCTGGCTAAGGCAGTGAACGTGCGCAAGGCAAAGCTGATCAACGACTATGCTGCTTTGGCGTTTGCCTTGCCGCATCTGGGCGACGGCGACACCAAGATCATCGGGCCGGTCAAAAAAGGCTTCGGCGATGTGCACGCCGTCATGGGGGCGGGCACCGGTTTCGGCGCTTCGGTGCTGGTGGGCGGCGAATTCGGCCCCTATTGCCTCTCCACCGAAAGCGGCCACATTTCTTTTGCGCCGGTCAATGACTATGAGAGCGAAATTCTGCGCTTCCTGCGCAAGAAGCACGGCCGCGTGACGGTTGAAATGCTGCTTTCGGGGCCTGGACTGGTCAATCTCTATCAGGCGATTTCCTCCATACGCGGCGAGCGCGCCGAAGACCTGACGCCGGCGCAGATCACCCATCTCGAAGGCGAGGACGCCACCGGGTCGCGCTATACCGTGGAGGCGTTCCTCGACATCATGGCGTCGGTGTGTGGCGATCTGGCATTGGCTCATGGGGCAGTCTCGGGCATGTTTATCGCCGGCGGCATCGCGCCGCGCCTGATCAAGCATGTCGACGAGCTGCGTTTCCGCGCCCGCATGGAGGCCAAGGCGCCGCTGGCGGGTCTGGTGGCCAGCATTCCGTCGAGCATCATCATCCATCCGTATGCGGCGCTGCTGGGTTCGGCCAATGCCTTAACCGACGTGCAAATCACCGCCTAGGCGGTGATTTGATTATTTTGTGCGCTCAGGTGCCGCGCGGGCTTACCTCGCAACGGCTCGGGCGGGCGGTCGCCCTTGCCAAATCTCATTGAAGAGATTTGGAGGTTAAGCGACTTAACGAGAGGAAACGACTCCATGTCCACGCATCCCGATGTAGAAAAATTCATGACCATGGGCCCGGTGCTGCCGGTAATGGTTATTCCGTCGCTTGACCAGGCCCTGCCTCTGGCCGACGCTTTGCTGGCAGGCGGCATCAGGGTGCTGGAAATCACCCTGCGCACTGATTGCGCGCTCGACGCTATCAAGCTGATCTCGAAAGAGCGCCCGGATGCCGTGGTGGGCGCCGGCACAGTTCTGACGCCTAAGGACGCGGAAAAAGCCGAGAAGGCCGGTGCGAAGTTCCTCGTTTCGCCTGGCCTGACCAAGACCCTGGCGCATCAGGACGCCCTGCCGCTGCTGCCGGGCGTCGCCACCTCGTCGGAAGTCATGAAGGCGTTGGAATGGGGCTTTACCCACCTGAAGTTCTTTCCCGCAGTCCCGGCTGGCGGCGTGCCCTATCTCAAGGGCATCGGCGGTCCACTGCCGCAGGTCAAGTTCTGCCCGACGGGCGGCATCGATGCGAAAAACGCCGCCGACTTCCTGGCTCTGGATAACGTGCTGTGTGTCGGCGGTTCGTGGGTCGCCCCTGCCAAGGCAATGAATGAGGGAAATTGGGCTGAAATCACCCGTCTCGCTGCCGAAGCCGTGGCGACTTTCGGCAAAAAGTAAGCGGTTGAATTGGCTTGCGTCTTTGCAATTGACAAAGCTGTCATTGCGGACGCAAGCTGAAGATACCAATTTCTTCGTGCAATTCAGGAAATGTCGTGCCATAGGCTGGCCTTTTCTGGCACCTGTTGTGCGGCCACCATATAAGGGCTCGGTTTCGAGTGACGCAGATCAAGGCTTCGGCCGAACGCGCAAAAGAGCAGTCCGTTGCCAATACGGTCTCCACGATCAACGACGTGGCGCGACTGGCCGGCGTATCGATCAAAACCGTTTCGCGGGTGATGAACAACGAGCCGAACGTGCGCGAGGAAACCCGCACCAAGGTCAAGGAGGCGGCCGCCCGCCTGCACTACAGGCCGAACCTGCTGGCGCGCTCCCTGGCCGGGGCGCGCAGTTTCCTGATCGGGCTGCTCTATGATAATCCGTCATCCAGCTATGTCATCGACATGCAGCAGGGCGTCATCGAGCGCTGTCGCCAGAGTGGTTACCACGTCCTCAGCGAACCGCAGGACAGCTTGGCGCCGGATATTGGCCGCGCCATCGCCTCGCTGCTGGCCACCATCCGCCTCGATGGCGTGATCCTGACGCCGCCGCTCTGCGACATGGCGGTGGTGCTTGATGCGGTTGAAGCGGCGGGCGTGCCTTATGTGCGTGTGTCGCCGTCGCTGTTTCCCGGCCGTTCGGCACTGGTGGAGATGGACGATACCCAGGCCGCCTATGAGATGACGCAGTTCCTGTTGGCGCGCGGTCATACCGATATCGGTTTTGTGCGCGGACACCCGGAGCACGGCTCTTCGCACCGCCGCTATGACGGCTTCATCAAGGCCATGCACGAGGCGGGCGCAGAGCCCAATTCTCGCCGCATCGCGCAGGGCTTCAACAGTTTTGCTTCGGGCCTGGAAGCGGCCAAGGCGCTTTTCATGGACGCCGATAACCTGCCGACGGCCATTTTTGCTTCCAATGACGAAATGGCCTTTGGCGTCATGGCCTATGCCCAGCAGACGGGCGTGCGCATTCCAGACCAGGTGTCGGTGGTTGGCTTCGACGATACGCCGGGCTCGATGATCATCTGGCCGCACCTGACGACCATCCGCCAGCCGGTCACCGACCTGGCCTACGCGGCTGCGGACATGCTGCTGTCACGCGCTTCGGCCGATGACGATGCACCGAACTTCAGCGATACGCGCCGGGAACTGCCGTTTGAGCTGGTAATGCGCGAGTCGGCGAAAGCGGTTTAAAGCACCGTAATAATCAAAGTCTTAGCCATCCGGGCTTGAGGCAAGCACCGTTAGAGCAAAAAAATCCAAAAAAAACCCGACGGAGCAAAAGCGCCGTCGGGATAAAGGCCAGTACCTTCCAAATAATGCCACATTTAAGAAGGTGCTTTAAAACCACGGAAGCGAAACGGCTATGAAAAAGGGAAAGAAGCCGGGCCGCATAATGGTCTTAAACACAGATCCCGATCCGTAAATTTCATGGAAACAAACGCATCGGGGAAACAGGGTGATACAGTCATATCAAATCTGACAACGCTGTCAAATAAATAATGAAAGCAAATATGTTTTTCGACAAAACCCATGGAATATGTTGCGCTGCAACCGTTCCCGTCACAAGGGATGGCGACTTGACTGAGCTTGATAGCGCTGTCATTAAATAGTCAGGGTCCCGGTCGTCACAGACTGAAAACGGGCCCGTCAAAAACAATGACAGGTGGGGCGATAACGGGTGGCTTTTGCTGACCGCCGGGCCGTGCTACTGGTCAAGAAAAAATGTTGTGGAAGAACGACCTAAGGAGCACTCTATTGTCCAAGCCGTCATATAAATCATCATTCAAACCGGCCCTGATGTTTGGCGCGGCGCTTGGCGTCCTGTGCGCGCTCAGTTTCGGCTTGCCCGACGTGGCGGAGGCCAAGGCGAAGGCCGCCGCGCACAAATCGGTCAAGAAAAAGACGGTTGTGAAGAAAAAGGCGACCGCTAAAAAGGCCGTGGCAAAGACGCCAGCTATTATTGCCGTTGATCCGGCATGGCCGAAACTGGAATCTGCCGGGCTGATCGATCCCGTCACCGAGGCGAAGATTACCGAAATCATGAGCCAGATGACGCTCGAGGAAAAGGTCGGCCAGACCATCCAGGCCGATATTGCCTATATCAAGCCGGAAGACCTCAAGACCTATCCGCTGGGCTCGATCCTGGCCGGCGGTAATTCCGCGCCGGGCGGCAATGAGCGCGCCACGCCGGACCAATGGCTGAAACTGGCGGACGACTACTGGCGTGCGGCGCTCGATCGCCCGACCAAGGCGCCAATCCCGCTGCTGTTCGGTATCGATGCCGTCCACGGGCATTCCAATCTCGTCGGCGCCACCATCTTCCCGCACAATGTCGGTCTCGGCGCGATGCACGATCCGGACCTGATCGAGAAGATCGGCGCCGCCACCGCCGCCGAAATGGCCGCGGCGGGTGTCGACTGGACCTTCGCGCCCACCGTGGCCGTGGCGCGCGACAAGCGCTGGGGCCGCGCCTATGAAAGCTATTCGGAAAATCCGGCTGATGTCGCCGCCTATGCCGGTCGCATGGTCGAGGGGCTGCAAGGTGAGGGTGGCGGTGCCAATGGCATAAAGCCGGGCCATATCATGTCGACCGCCAAGCACTTCCTCGGTGATGGCGGCACGATGGACGGCAAGGATCAGGGCGATGCTGAGATGAGCGAAGCCGATCTGGCGCGCATCCATGGTGCCGGTTATCCGCCCGCCATCCAGGCCGGCGCCCTGTCGGTGATGATCTCGTTCTCGTCATGGAACGGCCAGAAGATGGCCGGCAACAAGCGCCTGATCACCGGCGCACTCAAGCAGCGCATGCATTTCGACGGTTTCACCATCACCGACTGGGATGCCCATCGCCAGCTCGAAAGCTGCGCCAAGGACGCTTGCCCGGAGGCGATGAACGCCGGCGTCGATATGTTCATGGCGCCGGATTCGTGGAAGCCGATGTATGAAAATACACTGGCTGATGTGAAGGCCGGCACCATCCCGATGGCGCGCCTGGATGACGCCGTGCGCCGCATTCTGCGCGCCAAGATCAAGGGCGGTCTGTTTACCCTGGGCGCGCCGCTCGATCGGCCGCTATCCGGCAAGTGGGATCAACTGGGTTCGCCCGAGCATCGCGCTCTCGCCCGTCAGGCCGTGCGCGAATCGCTGGTGCTGCTCAAGAACGAGAACCACGTTTTGCCGCTCGATCCGGGCACGCGTATCCTTGTCACCGGTTCCGGCGCCAATGATATCGGCAAGCAGTCGGGCGGCTGGACTATTACCTGGCAGGGCACCGGCAATACGCGCGCCGATTTCCCGCACGGCCAGTCGATCTGGGAAGGCATTGCCGAGGCGACCGAAAAGGCCGGTGGCGTGGCCTCATGGAGCGAAAACGGCGTCTACAAGGAAAAGCCGAATGTGGCCGTGGTGGTCATCGGCGAAGACCCCTACGCTGAATTCCAGGGCGACCGGGCCAATCTCGATTACCAGACCGGCGATCGCACCGATCTGGAACTGATCCACAAGTTGAAAAGTCAGGGGATCAAGGTTGTCACTGTCTTCCTGTCGGGTCGTCCGCTGTGGACCAACCCGGAAATCAATGCGTCTGACGCCTTTGTGGCCGCGTGGCTGCCGGGCACCGAAGGCGGCGGCATCGCCGACGTCATCGTGGGTGATCTCAACAAGCAGCCGCGTTACGATTTCAAGGGCAAGCTGACCTTCTCGTGGCCCAAGACCGCCAATCAGGGACCGCTCAATGTCGGCACGCCCGGCTATGATCCTCTGTTCCCTTACGGTTACGGGCTGACCTATGCCGATATCGGCGACGTGCCGCAGTTGTCGGAAGATTCCGGCCTGCGTGACGTGGCCGTGGTCAATGTCGATACCTATTTCGCGGCCGGCCGTGTCAGGGCGCCTTGGCAATCGGCGGTCCTGGACAGCCAGGGCATCACCATGATCAGCGGCGCCTCGGTGGAAAGCGCCAGCGGCAATGTCACCCAGACGACGGTGGACGCCGACAAGCAGGAAGCTGGTCGTTCGCTGGTCTTCAAGGGCAATGGCATCGGCGCGGTGGCCATTTTTGGTTCGCCGGTTGATCTCAGCCGCCAGACCACGGGCAAGATGGCTCTGACCGTCACCTACCGCCTCGATTCTGCCGTATCCGGCCCGGTCATGCTGACCATGGGCAAGGACGAAAAGACCTTTACCTCGCTGGATATCGCACCGGTACTGAAAGCGCCGGTCGGTCAGTGGACCACGCTCAAGGTCAAGCTGGATTGTTATGAAGCCGCCGGTCTCGACGTAAAGCAGGTCGGCGTGCCGTTCTCGCTGTCGACGAGTTCGCCGCTGTCGATCAGCTACAGCGAGATCAAGCTGGCATCGGACGAAGGCGATGCCGTCTGTCCGGCGAAGTGATTTGATGAGGCCCTCCCTGCCTGGCAGGGAGGGCGAATAAAACAATGCGGCGAAGGCAAATCGCCGTCGTTTCCACCTGTTGAGATTTTCACGATTGATTCAGTGCGAAAGCTGTGTCAATTGTATGATAATATAGTCAAGAGCGTCGCCTGGCGCGCTCAAGAGGGGAAACATGCCTGATTTAGCTTCACTGCTGCCCGAGAGCAGCTTTCTGAAGAGTCTCGATATCTGGATCGTGCTCTTCTACGCCGTCTCCATCTTTGTCCTGGCCCAGGTTGTCTCGCGCCGCAAGGCCGGCGAGGCGGTCACATCGAACGGGTACTTCCTGGCCGGAAACACCCTGCCGTGGTGGGCCATCGGCGCCTCGCTGATCGCCGCCAATATCTCCGCCGAACAGATCATCGGCATGTCGGGATCGGGCTACAAGATCGGGCTGGCCATCGCTTCCTATGAATGGATGGCCGCCATTACCCTGATCATCGTCGGGAAATATTTCCTGCCGGTCTTCCTGCGCAACGGCGTCCAGACCATGCCCGGCTTCCTGCAGCAGCGCTTCGGTCCATCGGTGAAGTACCTGATGGCGGTGTTCTGGCTGATCCTCTACGTCTTCGTCAACCTGACCTCGATCCTGTGGCTCGGCGGTACGGCGGTGACGACCGTGACCGGCCTCGATACCCTGACCGTGCTGATCGGGCTGGGCACTTTCGCCCTGCTGTATCAGCTTTCGGGTGGCCTGAAAGCCGTGGCACTGACCGACATCGTGCAGGTGACCCTGCTGGTGCTGGGCGGGCTGATCATCGCCGGCCTGACGCTCAGCAAGATCGGCGGCGAAGCCAATATCACCGGCTTCGCCGATGGCTTCAACAAGCTGCGCGCGAACTTCCCCGACCACTTCCACATGATCCTCGACAAGTCATCCGAGCACTACAAGGACCTGCCGGGCATCGCCGTCCTGGTTGGCGGCATGTGGATCATGAACATCTCCTACTGGGGCTTCAACCAGTATATCATCCAGCGCGCCCTGGCCGCCAAGTCGCTGACTGAGGCCCAGAAAGGCATCGCCTTCGCCGCCTATCTCAAGCTGCTGATGCCGCTGATCGTGGTCGTGCCCGGCATGGCCGCCCTGATTCTGGCGCCAGGCCTGCCCAAACCGGACCAGGCCTATCCGCAGATGATGACCCTGCTACCCACGGGCCTGCTCGGTCTGGTCTTCGTGGCCCTGACCTTCGCCGTCATTTCGTCGACGGCTTCGAAGATCAACTCGATCGCCACCATCTTCACCATCGATATCGTGGCGCCGCTTAAGCGTGACCTCGATGAAAAGACCCTGGTGACGGTCGGCCGCGTGGCCGCCATCGTTTCGGTAATCATCGCTGTCATCGTCGCCAAGCCGCTGGTCGGCTCGTTCGATCAGGCCTTCCAGTATATCCAGGATTTCACCGGCTTCTTCACGCCGGGCATCGTGGTTATTTTCGCGCTCGGCATGTTCTGGAAGCGTTGTTCGACGGCGGGGGCTTTCGCGGCTGTGGCCGGCGGATTCCTGATGTCATGCTTCTTCTATGTGGCGTCATACCTTCATACACATCCGGACTTCCTCGGCTTCAGCAACAGCTTCATGGCTACAAGCGTGCCGGATATGCCGTTCATGAACCGCGTCGGCTGGGTCTTCTGGATCGCTCTTGGCCTGTGTGTTGCCGTCTCTCTGGTAGTGCCCAACAAGAAGGAAGTCTCGACGCTTACGCTGGAAGGCGTCAGCTTCAAGACAACCCCGGTGGTCAATGCCCTGGCGATTGGGGTGATTGTTATACTGGTCGGTCTCTACTGGTATTTCTGGTAAGGCATTTCTGGTCTGCGAAAAAGGCGGCGAGGGGAAAACCTTCGCCGCCTTTTTGCTTTACTGGATAGGCTTCCATGACTCGAACACGGTTTCGCGGGCGATCTTGCCATCTGTCATTTCGAAAACATGCAGCAGGCGCATTTCGATAATGGCGCCGATGGGGAAGGGCAGCTTCGCGTAACCCTTGCCGGTGACGGTGAACTGGACGATGCAGTCATCGACCACGCGGTCATGGGTGGCGAACCGGTCGAGCGGTTGCATGGACAACAGCTGGATCGAGCCGAACAGGGCGCGGTAATTGTCCTCGATGGCCTCCAGTGTATCGAGGCGCATGTGGCGGCTCGGCATATCGAGCACGATGCCCTCGGCGTAGAGATTCATGATCGAGGCGGGATCGGTGGCTTCGCCCTTCATATGGGCATCGACCACGGCCAGATTAATTTCAGCAGGTGCAGGCGACAACATGTTCTTTCCTCAGATAACGTCATTTAGACAGAATAACTGTCCAAATATATATAGACAGATTGTCTGTCAATATGGCAGAACGGAAAAATGAATAATACCACGATTTCCGAAGCCCGCCTTACCCTGGGTGCCCTGTTGCGCAAACCTTATGAAGCCTTGCAGATCAAGGTCTATGCCGGTCTGGCGGCGCGCGGCTTTGGCGATATCCGGCCGGCCCATTCCAGTGTCTTTCGCTATATCAAACCCTATGGCTCGCGCGTATCGGATCTGGCGGAACTGGCCGAGATGACCAAGCAGAGCATGGCTTATCTGGCGGGTAATCTGGCCGATCTCGGTTATGTCACCATCGCGCCTGATCCAAGCGACGCGCGCGCCAAGCTGGTGACCCTGACCGCACGTGGTCAGCAGGTATGGGAGGCTTTGGTAGATCTGAGCTTTGACATGGAAGCGCAGTATGCGGCGTGCATCGGGCCCGAGAAGATGGCCCAGTTACGCGTGATCCTGACCGAACTGTCGGTATCAATGACGAATTGACGATTTGTTTTTTACCGGCGTAAGCTGCCTCTAAACAAAGGGAGCTTTCAGGATGTCTGGTGTTCGTCATGCGTTGATAGGTGTAGCGGCCCTGGCTGTCGCTTTTGCGCTTCCGGTCTGTGCGCAAAATCTGGTCAAAACCGCCAGCGGGCCGGTATCCGGTGTGACCGCTGATGGCGTCGAAAGTTTTAAGGGCATTCCTTTTGCCGCCCCGCCTGTGGGCGGCCTTCGCTGGCGGGCGCCGCAGCCGGCCGCGCACTGGACCACGCCCCTGAAAGCGGATCGTTACGGTCATGACTGCATGCAGGAACCTTTCGGTGGTGATGCCGCTCCGCTCGGCACACAGCCTTCGGAAGACTGCCTGGTGCTCAATGTCTGGCGGCCGGCCAATAGCCCTGGTAGCCACCACGACAAACTGCCGGTGATCGTGTGGATCTATGGCGGCGGCTTCGTCAATGGGGGCTCGTCGCCGGCGGTTTATGACGGCTCGGCCTTCGCGAAGAAGGGCGTCATCATGGTCAGCTTCAATTACCGGCTGGGGCGTTTCGGCTTCTTCGGTCATCCGGCCCTGACCGCCGCCAATGCCGATCATGGCCTGCTCGGCAATTACGGCTACATGGACCAGATCGCCGCGCTTAAATGGGTGCAGGCCAATATCAAGGCCTTTGGCGGCGATCCGGCCAATGTCACCATCTTCGGCGAATCCGCCGGCGGTGGCAGCGTGCACATGCTGATGACGTCGCCGCTGGCCAAGGGTTTGTTTGCAAGAGCTATCGTGCAGTCTGGCGGCGGGCGCGGCAACCTGATGGGCGAACGCCGGCTGAGCGAAGATCAGCCCAATATACCGTCATCAGAAACGCTCGGACTGACCTTGGCGAAAAAGAACGGCATCGAGGGCACGGACGCCGCGGCGCTGGCGAAGCTGCGCGCCCTGCCGGCCGAGGCCATTGTTGACAAGCTCAATCTGGCCAATATGGCATCCGATACCTACGGCGGACCGATGGTGGACGGCCGGATTGTGGCGGAAACCCCGCAGGCGGCTTACCTGGCCGGCCGCTACAACAAGGTGCAGTTGATGATCGGCGCCAACAGTGCCGATATCGGCTTCAATTTCGCCCCGACCAAGGATGCCGCTTTCGCAGCGTTCGGCAACCGTATCGGCGAGGCGAAGGCGGCCTATGATCCGCTGGGCAAGTTTTCGGTCGAGGTTGTCCGTTACTTCATGGGCATGGACGCGATGATAATCGAGCCGGCGCGTTTCGTGGCATCGACCCTGGCGGCGCAGGGCGTGCCGACCTACGAGTATCGTTATGCCTATGTCGCCGATTCAATGCAGGCGGAGTGGAATACCGGCGCGCCACACGCCACCGAAATTCCCTATGTTATGGACACTGTCAAGGCCAAGTATGGCGACAAGCTGACGGCGAAGGACGCGAAAATCGCCGATCAGACCAACAGCTACTGGGCCAATTTCGCCAAAACCGGCAATCCGAATGCCCCCGGCCTGCCCAACTGGCCGCAATATGATCCGAAGGCCGATGTACTGATGAATTTCGCGCCTGACGGCACGCCATCCGCCATCCCCGATCCGTGGAAAGCGAGGCTGGATGTGACGGCGGCCATAGCGCCATAATGATTTGCCGGTGTTCAGATCCGGTTCACACCCCCATCCCTATATGACCTGTAAGCAACAGGTTTGATGCTTCGCGCGTCTTTACGACGGATTGTCAGACATTTTGCGTTACAGAAACAGATTTGCCCTCTAACGGTCTCTTTCAATCGTTATGCGGGCGATCGGGGATTTTCCATTATTTCAGGCAATTACATTATGCGTTCGACCAGATTTATGACCACGGGCCTGTACGGCCTGATCTTTTTGGGCTGCGTGTCTGGCGCCTTGCCCGTAATGGCGCAGGATGCACCGCAGCCGGCAGCTCCCGCGCCCAGCCAGGATGCGGCCAAACCGGATGATGCGACAACAACCGTTACCGTCGAAGGCAAGAAGGCGCAGAACAAGATCGACCGTCAGGTCTATGACAATACCAAGGATATCGACAGCCAGACCGGTACAGCGTCGGATGCCCTGAACAAGGTGCCCTCGGTCAATGTCGACCCGACTGGTAATATCACCCTGCGTGGCAATTCCAGTGTGCAGGTCTATGTTGATGGCAAGCCGTCGGTAATGATGCAGGGCGATAACCGCGCCGGCGCATTGCAGTCCATGTCGTCGGGCGATATCGATTCCATCGAGGTCATGACCAATCCCGGCGCGCAGTTCTCCTCGGAAGGTTCCGGCGGGATCATCAATCTGGTCATGCGCAAGAACCGCAAGCCGGGCAACAGCGGCGCCATCAACGCCAATGTCGGCGATGGCCGCTACAATGCCTCGCTCAACGGGGCGCGCAATTCCGGCAAATATACCCTCAGCGGCGGCCTGAATATTCGCCACGATAATCGCCCAAGCCGGACCGGTTCGGTAATGGAAAACCTGGACGCCAATGGCAATCCCGTATTCCGCACGGAACAATCGGGCCAGTCGGAAGGGACGAACGACAGCGTTTCGGCCAATGCCGGCCTTGACTATAATCTCGGTGAAAAAGATACGGTTGGCACGCAGATCGCCTGGTCCCGACGGGAAATGGATAGCAACAGCCAGGATACTTACGCCACCTATGACGGCGCGGGCGCTTTCCAGCGCGGTTACACCCGTACATCGCATAATACCGGTCCCCGTGATGACTTCAGCTTTGACCTGAACTGGAATCACACCGGCGCTCAGGCCGGGGAAAGCCTGAAAACCGATTTGCGCTTCGGCCGTTCGACCGGCAACATGACGACGGACGCCATCAATCTAAACAGCGACGGAACGACCGATCCGGACAATCGCATCTCCCAGAGCGATTTCCATAATGCCGTCTTCAGCGTCGATTATGTGCGGCCGTTTGGCGAAGCCCAGATGACCACCGGTATACAGATCAACCAGGACAATAACAGCTTCCACAATATTGCGACGGGCAATAATGCGGCCTTTTTGACCAACGACTTTGCATATCAGCAAACTTTGAGCGCCGCCTATATCACCTGGCAGCAGCCTATCGGCGAGAAGTGGACGGTCATGGGCGGGCTGCGCGCCGAGGGACTCAAGCTCGATACCGAGAATTTGGGTGTTCCTGACACAGCAGGTCAGCCAACGGATGATACCTTCAGTCATATAGATTATACTAAGGTCAGTCCCAGCGCTTTCGCGACCTATACTCTGAACGACAGCACCAAACTGCGCTTCTCCTATTCGCATCGTCTGCGTCGTCCGCAGGCGCAGGATCTGAATCCATTCAGGACCTATCGTGATGAGCTGAATTACAGCCAGGGTAATCCGGACCTGAAACCCGAAGAAACCGATTCTTTCGAAGCCGGTTATGAAAAGAGCGGCAAATTCAATTATCAGATCCGCGGCTATTATCGTCAGACCGACAACAGCATCACCGATTACAGCTATTATCTGCCCGTCGCCAGTCCGGATGATACGCCCGTTCTGTTGACCACCAAGCGTAATTTCGGCGGCACGAAAGCCGGCGGCCTTGAGGCCAATTTCGATGGCAAGCTGACCCAAAAGCTCAGCATGCGTGTGAATGGCAATCTGGCCTACACCCAATTCAACGGTGCCGTTCAGACGCGGGATACCGAGGCGACCACGCTCAGCGGTCGCATCAGCTTTGACTATACCGCCACGGCGAAGGATCGTTTCCAGCTCAGCTATTTCGGCCGCGGTAAGCAACTGACCGGCCAGGGCTATACCGGTGCCTTTGGCTTCGGCAATATGTCCTATCGCCATCAGGTGACGCCCAAGGCGGCACTGGTCGTGACCGTGCAGGACCCGTTCCGCACGGCGAAATTCACCACGGTCGTGGATACAGATCAGATTCACAGCGAATCCTCGCGCAGTATGCAGGGGCAGGTCATCATGGTCGGGCTCAGCTACACGCTCGGCGGCGCTGGGGCCAGCAAGGACGGGGAAAACCGCTGGGACGGCCGGCGCGGTCCGGGTGGTGGCGGCTGGGGTGGTCCTGGCGGCGGCGCGCCGATGTAAATAAAGAAAGGCAGGGGCAAAACCCTGCCTTTCTTTTTGGCTTTTTCTTTGCATTTTTTCTGTAATCGATTACACCTGTCAGACGATCAAAAAAACGGCCGGACGGGGGGCTTTATCCGTGATGGCCCAAAAATGCAGGGAATTTTTCATGGATACGTCTACGAGAAAAGGGCAGGGCTGGCTGTTCGCCACCGCTTTCGCCGCGATCACCGCCACCTCCTTCTGCTTCATTCTGCGCGCGCTGGTCATCGATAACTGGGGCGTCGATTTCGCTCTGTCGGAAACGCAGAAGGGCGAACTGCTCGGCGTCGGCCTGTGGCCCTTCTCGATCACTATCGTGCTGATGTCTCTGTTCATCGACCGGATTGGCTTTCGCGTGACCCTGTGGTTCGCGGCACTCTGCCATATCATCGGCCTGGGATTGCTTTTCACCGCCACGGGGTACTGGTCGCTCTATGCCGGCACCTTCATCATGGCGCTGGGTAATGGCGCGGTCGAGGCTGCCGCCAATCCGCTGATCGCCACCCTGTTCGCGCATGACAAATCGAAATGGCTAAACCGCTTGCACGCTGCGTGGCCGGGCGGTATGATCCTCGGCGGCCTGCTGGCCATGGGGCTTGACAGCTTGGGCGGTTTCGACTGGAGAATGAAGGTCGGGCTGATGATCATTCCGGTGCTGGTCTATACGGTGCTGCTGATCGGCCGCAAATTTCCGGTATCCGAACGCGTGGCTTCGGGGGTTTCCTACCGCACCATGCTGGGAGAAGCCGGTTTCATCTCGGCCTTTATCCTGGCAGCCCTGATCATGCTGGAAGTCGGGCGCGTCTTTGGCCTGTCGCCGATGATGTCTTTCGGCGCCGCAGTGGTGCTGGCCCTGATCTATGCCTTCTTCGCCCGTTCACCGGGCCGGCCGCTGTTCATCCTGCTGGTCCTGGTGATGATGCCGCTGGCGGTCACCGAGCTTTCGACCGACAGCTGGATTTCCTCGCTGATGACGCCGGAAATGAACAAGCTTGGCCTCGCCGCCGGCTGGGTGCTGATCTATACCTCGGCCCTGGTCTTCGTCATCCGTATCTTCGCGGGCACCCTGATCAAGTGGCTCAATCCGCTGGGCGTGCTGGCCATGGCCTCGGCCCTGGCGGCGGCGGGCCTGTTCCTGATGTCGGGCGCCACGGGCCTGGCCATCCTGGCGGCGGCTACCTTCTACGGCATCGGCAAGAGCTTCTTCTGGGGCACGGCGCTGGGCGTCGCTTCGGAACAGTTTCCCAAGGGCGGTGCGGTGACGCTGAACATGCTGGCCGGTGGCGGCATGCTGGCAGCGGGCATTGTCGGCTCGGTGCTGCTGGGCGCGGCGCAGGATAATTCGACGCAACGGGGCCTGAAGCTGCACGACGCCACGCATCAGACGATGCTGTCGGAACAATACCTGACGGAAAAGGTCAGCGTGTTTGGCCGCTACAAGGCGCTCGATGAGGCCAAGGTGGCGGTGGCTTCGGACGCCGACAAGGCGGTGCTGGAAGGCCTTTCCGGCAGCGCCAAGAAGGATGCCCTGAAAGAGGTTGCCCTGTTGCCGGTCATTACCTGCCTTATCTTCCTCGGCCTGATCCTGTGGTTCCGACGCCGGGGGGGCTACAAACCCGTCGTGATAGGCGATCACTAACTGCAAATTTGAGACGATATGACAAAGCTAAGACTAGGCATGGTGGGGGGCGGACCGGGCGCGTTTATTGGCCCGGTTCACGGAATCGCCGCGCGGCTGGATGATCGGTTCATTCTGACCGCCGGCGCCTTCAGCCGTGATGGGGAGAAGAACCGACAGGCCGGTGAAGGCTACGGCCTGTCACCGGATCGCGTTCACGCCACATGGCAGGATATGCTGGCCGCGGAAAAAGGTCGCCTCGACCTGATCGCCATTGTCACGCCCAACGACACCCATTTCCCGATCGCCAGGGCGGCGCTGGAGGCGGGGTTCAATGTGCTGTGCGACAAGCCGGCGACCCTCAATCTCGAAGAGGCCCTGACCCTGCGTGAGGTTGTGCGCAAAAGTGGCAAGGCCTATGGCCTGACCTATACCTATAGCGGCTATCCGCTGGTGCGCGAGGCGCGGAAGCTGGTGGCCGATGGCAGGCTTGGACAGGTCCGCAAGATCGTGGTCGAATATAGCCAGGGCTGGCTGTCGCAGCCGGTGCATAACAAGCAGGCCGACTGGCGGGCCGATCCGGCGCAATCCGGCATTGGCGGCTGCATCGCCGATATCGGCGTCCATGCGTTCCATTTGAGCGAGTTCGTCAGCGGGGCGAAGGTCGAAAGTCTCTGCGCCGATCTCGGCATCGTGGTGCCGGGCCGCACGCTTGATGACGACTGCAATGTGCTGCTGCGCTATGAAAACGGCATACGTGGCGTGCTGGTGTCGTCGCAGATCGCCGCCGGTGACCGCAATGGCCTGCGTCTGCGCGTCTATGGCGAAAAGGGCGGGCTCGACTGGTCGCAGGAAACGCCCAACACCCTGACAATCAACTGGCACGATCAACCGACGCAAATGCTGCATGCCGGTACGCCCTACCTGACCTATGGGGCGCGGGTGCCGGCCGGTCATCCGGAAGGCTATCTTGAAGCCTTCGCCACGCTGTACCGTGATTTCGCCATGCAAATTAAGGATGGGGAGATATCGACCGGCGTGCCGTCGCTGGTGCCGGGCATTGAAGATGGCGTGCGCGGCATGGCGTTTGTCGAGACGGCGGTAAAATCGAGCCGTAACAGGAACTGGGAGAGACTGCTGTGAAAACCCTCAAAGGCCCCGGTATTTTCCTGGCACAATTCCTCGGTGAAGCGGCCCCGTTCAACAAGCTTGAGACCATGGCGCAATGGGCATCCGGTCTCGGTTACAAGGGACTGCAAATCCCGACCTCATCGCCGGCGATTTTTGATCTTGAAAAGTGCGCGCAAAGCCAGGCCTATGCCGACGAGATCAGCGGCATGCTGGCGCAATACGGCCTGGTGGTCACCGAGCTTTCAACCCATCTGCAGGGCCAGTTGGTCGCTGTCCATCCGGCCTATGATACACTGTTCGATGGCTTCGCGCCTTTGGCCCTGCACGGCAAGCCAAAGGAACGCCAGGTATGGGCGGTGGAGCAGGTCAAGCTGGCGGCGAAGGCTTCCCAGCGGCTCGGCCTCAAGGCGCACGCCACCTTTTCCGGCGCACTCGCCTGGCCTTATTTTTACCCGTGGCCGCAACGGCCGGCCGGTCTGGTTGAAGAAGCTTTTGCCGAACTGGGGCGGCGCTGGAAGCCGATCCTCAACGCTTTCGAGGACGCCGGTGTCGATTGCTGCTACGAAATCCACCCGGGTGAAGACCTGCATGACGGTGCGACCTTCGAGCGGTTTCTTGATGAAGTTGGCGGGCACAAACGCGCCAATATCCTGTTCGATCCCAGCCATTTCGTACTGCAACAGCTGGATTACCTGAGCTATATCGACATCTATCACGACCGCATCAAGATGTTCCACGTCAAGGACGCAGAGTTCAATCCGAACGGTCGTTCGGGTGTCTATGGTGGTTACCAGGGCTGGGTGGACCGGCCTGGACGGTTCCGCTCGCTCGGCGACGGGCAGGTCGATTTCAAGGGCATTTTCTCGAAACTGGCGCAGTACGATTATGACGGCTGGGCGGTGCTCGAATGGGAATGCTGCCTGAAGCATCCGGAAGACGGCGCCCGCGAAGGCGCGCCGTTCATCCGCGATCATATCATACATGTTACAGAAAAAGCGTTTGACGATTTCGCCGGTAGCGGCGTATCGAAGGAGGCCTTACGTAACCTGATGGGACTTTGATATGGATGCCGTACGCCGGTCACTTCTGCTTTCGCCTTTGGCTTTAACGGCGGGTGCTGCCATGGCCCAGACACCCGCGCCCGATACCGCGAAAATCGTCTCTGGCTGGCCTGAACCTTCGGGCACCATCGACCTGTGGCCACAGGGTGCGCCCGGTCAATTGCATCCCGATATGAAGGAGCATGTCGAGGAAACCTCGACCGATCCGGCGATCAAGGTCCGCCGCGTGCAGGGCATATCCAGGCCGCGCATGGCGGTGTTCCCGGCAGCCAATCCCAATGGCGCAGCCATGCTGATCATACCCGGCGGCGGATTCTGGTGGAACTATTACGATCATGAAGGTTACCAGCTCGCTGATTATCTGAACAAACAAGGGGTCACCTGTTTCGTACTGTTCTACCGTCTGGCTAATGACGGCTGGCAGAATGCCGCTGATGTCGGCACCATCGATGCCCAACGCGCCATGCGCCTGATCCGTAAAAATGCGGCGCAATATAAACTTGATCCGAAGCGTGTCGGGGTGGCAGGATTCAGCGCCGGCGGCTTTATCACCGCATCGCTGGCCACCCGTCATGCGCAGGCGCTTTACACGGCTGTGGATGAGGCCGATCAACTCGATGCGCGGCCCTTCATCGCGGCCCCGATCTATCCGGTGATCTCGCTTGATCCGGCTATCGCTTATGATGGCACGGCGCCCTCTCTGTTCGGGGCGCCGGCGACAGTCGAACAAACCGCTCGTTACGCACCGGACCATAATGTCGATGCGCAGACCCCGCCGGTTTTCCTTGCTCAGGCTGAAGATGACACCACCGTGCCGGTGGCCAATTCCGTCGTCCTGCGCGATGCGTTGAAAGCCAAAGGGATCGTCGTGGAAACGCATCTTTTCGCCAGCGGCGGGCATGGCTTCGGCATGAAGCCCGACCTGGACCGGCCTTATCACATCTGGCCGCAGCTCTTCGTCAATTTCGCCCGCAGCCAGGGATTGATGGGTTAAGTTTCCCCCAAAAAGAACCCTGAGATATCTGCCTCTTGGCGATATCTCAGGGTTTCGGCGGCTATCACGTTGGGGGTCGGGAAGATGCCGCCGTATATCGATCAGATCGCGCCCGCTTTCACCTGTTTGACGGCGTAATCGGCGGCGCGTGCGGTAAATGCCATGAAGGTCAGGGACGGGTTGACACACGAGGTGGAAGCCATGGCGGAACCGTCGGTAACAAACACATTCTGTGCGTCATGGAGTTGGTTCCACTTGTTGGTGACCGAGGTGCGCGGATCCTTTCCCATGCAGGCGCCGCCCATTTCGTGGATGGAATCGCCGGGGATGTGCGGTCTTTCTTCGGACCAGACATTGACCAGACCCGCCGCCTTCATCATGGCCTCGCCCTGGCGCGCGCCATCGGCCATCATCTTCTTTTCATTGTCGCGATAGGTGACATTGAACAGGGCCTGCGGCACACCGAAGCGATCAACCTTCGCTGGATGGAGGGAGAGGGTGTTGTCGAGGTAGGGCAGGCATTCACCGAACACGTTGAAGCCGATTGACCAGGCCCCGTACTTGCGCAGGCCTTCCTTCATCGAGGCGCCAAAGCCGACAGCGCCGGAGACGCCGCGGCTGCCGCCACCCTGGCAGCCGTAGCCGCGGACGAAATCGGCATCTGGGTCCTGGCCATCGAGATTGCGGAAGCGCGGAATATAGACACCGGTCGGCTTGCGACCATATTCGATCAGGTCGCTGTATGTGCCCTCCGGCAGATTGCCGGAAAAGGTCGTCAGCATGGGATGGTCCATGATGTAGCGCCCGAGTGTGCCGCTGCTGTCGGCAAAGCTCCGGTCGCTGCCCGGCAGCTTCGAATTGAGCAGGATCTGGTTCGATGCCATGGCCGAGGCGCACAGGAAGACGATGCGTGAGCGATAGGTATGCGCCGCATGGGTGTTAGCATCGACGGTCCGGACACCAGTGACACGCTTTGTCTTCGGGTCATATTCCAGCGAGGTCACTACCTGATCGGACAACAGCGTCAGATTATTGGTGGCGCGCGCGGCGGGGAGTGTTACCGCCTGGGTCGAGAAATAAGCGCCGAAAGAACAGCCGCGATTGCACTGCGACCGGCTCTGGCAACGGGAGCGGCCCTGCTCAGGCTTGTCCTCGGTCATGTTGGCGACGCGGGTGGGAATCAGCTTGCGGCCGGGCATGGCTTTTTCGAGGCGTTCCTTGGTCCAGGTCTCAGCCATATTCATCGGGTGCGGAGGCTGGAATTCACCGTCGGGCAGGTGCGGCAGGCCTTCCTTCGAACCGGCGATGCCGGCATAGGTTTCGACATAGGAATACCAGGGCGCGATATCTTCATAGCGGATGGGCCAGTCATTGCCATGGCCGTCCTTGCCATTGGCTTCGAAATCCTGTGGTCCGAAACGCAGGGAGACGCGCCCCCAGGTGATCGACTTGCCGCCGACAATGCCTGGGCGCACCCAGCGGAATTCGGGGCCGTCCCTGAAGGCATAGGGGTTGAGGCGATCATTGTTCATGAAGCCCTTCACCGCCGTTTGCCCGGCGCCGCCATAGCGGGAAGCGTAGTAGTCGCTTTCGGTTTCGGCCGGCGGCGTTTGGCCGCGAAACGGCTGCTCCCACGGGCCGGTGCCTTCATAGGTATAGTCCGTGCTGTGTTCGACCATGCGGCCGCGATCCAGCATCAGCACCTTCATTCCCTTTTCGGTCAGTTCCTTGGCAGCCCAGCCGCCGGAAACGCCTGAGCCGATGACGATGGCGTCGAATTCATAATCAGACATGCGGAGACCTCAGGAAGAAAAGACGCGATTGACTTCGGAGTAGGGGTAGGCGCCGTCATAACGCCCCGGCACCGGCAGGTAGACGCGCTCGACGGTGCAGCCGATTTCGGAGCTGTAATAGCCGAAGATGACCAGTTGCCGCAGATGCTCGAAGCTGTCCGCCGGGGCATCTGGCAGGGTTTTCTGCATGGCGAGCGTCAGGATGGCGTCCTGCTGCACCGGCGTGGCGGTGGCGAAGGATTTGCCATAGGACTTTTGGGCGAAGGCGTCGATGGCGGTCAGGCCGCCCATGACCATGTCGCGTTCCCCTTGCCAGTACCATTCGGACAGCATCATCTCGATGAAGGCCGGCACCCCGGCGGCGATGGCGCCCGGCGTATCGGTGGTGGGAATGATGCGTTCCGATACGGCGGCCGTCAGGGCGCGCTGGTCAGAGGTCATGTAGGGATGGGACGGCGTGTAGCCCGGGTCCATGCCGGCCTGCATGGCGCGGGCCATGGGGGCGATGGCGACACCGCCGACCATGGCCACAATGCCGGTCAGGAAGTGGCGTCTGTCCAAGGGTTGGGGGGCAGACAGATGATCATGATCGTGGGGCATGATTTATTCCTCCTGCGCGGCAAGTTTGCGCACCCAGATATTGCGATAGGAGACGGCGCTGCCGTGGTCCTGCAGCGTGAAGGGCAGGGCGTCGGCGTGCGGGTGATAGGTGGCGAGTGTCTTCCAGTCGGTCTTGCCGAGAATTTCCTGGTGGTTCTGCGTCAGCACGCCATTATGCAGCACGGTGACATAGGCCGGTTTCAGCACCTTGCCGGCGGAATCGAAATGCGGGCGCTCGAAAATGATGTCGTAGCTCTGCCACTCGCCGGGCTTGCGCGCGGCGTTCACCAGCGGCGGCTTCCAGGCGTAGATGGCGGAGGCCTGGCCATCGGCATAGGTCAGGTTATCGTAGGAATCGAGCACCTGGACCTCATATTGCCCCATGAGGATGACACCGGAATTGCCGCGATTTTGCGAAGTGCCGGAAACATTGGCCGGTTCGCGGAACTCGATGTGAAGCTGGATGTCGCCGAAGGCCTGTTTCGTCGTCAGGCTGCCGTCGCCGTGTGGGCCGTCGCGGTGCGGCACGGTCATAGCACCGTCGGCAAGCGTCCAGTCGGCCGCTTTGCCGTCGACGGCGGCGAAGGCGTCGAGCGAGGTGCCGTCGAAAAGGACAATGGCGTCGGAAGGCGCATCACTGGCAGTCTTGCCAGGCGTAACGACGGGCGGATGCGGACGGGCGGGGTCATGGACATGCCACTTGCCGCCGGGCAGCATGGGCGTATCGGTAAAGCCGAGATCGCCGGCTGAGGCCGGTGGGCTGAGCAGCAGGCAGACTCCGAGAGTCATCAGACTCAGGCGTTTCATCGTTTCCATCCCTTGTTGGCAGGTCCGTTTTCGGACTCTGTTCTGGCAGGCGCCGGTGTTATTCCGCCGACTTGATCTTGAGATAGTAGACCAGGGCAGCGCGTTTCGTGTCGTCCTTGACGCCGCCATAGGTCATCTTGGTGCCTGGCATGGCCTTCATAGGGGCCAGCAGGAAACTGTTGAGGCTGGTGTCATTCCAGGTCAGGCCGGCCGTCTTCATGGCGCTGGAATATTTGAAGGTGGCGGAATGCGCGCCCGATTTGGTGCCATAGACGCCGTAAAGATTGGGGCCGACGCCATCTCGTGCGCCCTTCTCGATCGAATGGCAGGCCTTGCACTGGGCGAAGACCTTTTCGCCGGCAGCCAGTTGGGTGGCATCAACCGCGGGCGCGGCATGAGCGAGTACGGGGGAAAAAGCCAGGGCAGCAATGAGGAAAGAAACGGCGGGCCGGAAATGGCTCGAAAATACTGGCACTATGGAAGCTCCTGCAACCTGTTTTGGATTTGGCGATCATGGCGCATTATCCGCATTTTTCAAAATGCGTAACATGACTTGAAATCGATTACAATCCCATCAATGGGAGAGAATGATTCGCAAACTTCCGGACTTGTCCTAGGCTTTTGGCACGGCGGTGCTTTCACGCAGGACCAGTTCGTGGTCGAGCGTGATATTGACGCGTTCAGTGGCGCCGCCATTGATAATGCTCAGCAGCAGTTCCACTGTCTTCACGCCTATTTCACGCATGGGCTGGCGCACGGTGGTCAGGGACGGGGCGGAAAACCGCGACAAGTGGACATCATCGAAGCCGGCTACCGACATATCCGCCGGACAGGACAGGCCCGCCGCACGGATGGCGTGGAGTGCCCCGAAGGCCATGTCGTCGCTGAAACAGAAGAGGGCTGTCGGGCGTTTGGCCTGAGCCAGCAACTGCCGGGTCATTTCGGCGCCGCATTCGATGGAGTAGTCGCCGGTCAGGATCGTCAGGTCATTGCTGCGGCCATGCTGGTCGGCACTGGCGGTGACGCCCTGCAAGCGGTCGCGGCTGATCGGGCTGCGCAGGTCGCCGGTGATGACGCCAATGCGGCGGTGGCCGAGGCCGTAGAGGTGGTCCATGATCTGGCGCGCCGCCAGGGCATTGTCGATATGGACCGAGGAGACGCGCAGCGAATCGCTGAATTCGCAGCCATTGACGATGGGGGCGCTGGCGCCTTTTTTCGTGACGAGATCGTTCAGCGATGCTGGCAGCGTATGGCCGAGGAAGATCATGCCGTCGGCCTCCTTCCGGCGCAGCAAACCGGCATAGGCGTCTTCGCTATCCCCATGAAACCCCACATCGCCCAGCAGGACCGTGTAGCCCGCCGCCAGGGCTGCTTCTTCCACGCCGCGGATGATATGGGCGAAGAAGGCATTGGCGATATTGGGAACGGTGACGATCAGGCGCGACGTCTTCAGGGTACGCAGGTTCTTGGCCATCTGGTTGGGCTCATAACCCAACTGGTCTATGGCGCCCATTACCTTTTCCAGCACCGCCGGCGAGACGTGGGCATAGTCATTGAGCACGCGGGAAACTGTGGCGGTGGAGACGCCGGCCAGCCTGGCGACGTCATTGATGGTCGACATGTTCAGCCCTGAAATAATTCTGTTGCTCTCTCAATACGGCCTTATTCGGTGTGTTGCCAAGAAAAATGCTGAAGCGCCTGTTCTTGGCCTGGTTCACACGGGCTTACCCATGCGGAATAGCTTGCGTATGAATGGAAACCGCTGTGTAATAAGAGTATTGCCGGTAAGGATTCCGAAACGCCACAGAGCGGGAACCGGCGCATTGAGGGGGAGTATTGCCATGTCACGTAGATTTCTGACAGCATTTGCGGCGGGCCTGAGTCTGGCCGTCCTGGTTTCCGGTATGCAAAGCGCATGTGCCCAGGCACCGACCGAAGTAGTGGTGCGCGGCGCCTTGCGCCCGCGTCCGGTCGATGCGCCGCCACCGATCGACCTTTTCATCAAACGCCCGCGTATAGAGCAGGTTGCCTTGTCGCAGGACGGGGCGCAGATCGCCTTCGTCACCTGGCTTGAAGGCTATCGCGTTCTGGTCATCTATCGCGTAGCTGACCAGACCAAACGCGTTATCAAGCTCAATCCCGGCGATATTTCGTCGATTGCCTGGGCGGATGACAATCATGTACTGATCTCGACCACGGCGACGGGGCTGCGCGGTACCTGCGGCAGCGGGCCGATTCAGAAGCAGGCGGATTCAGCCAGCCTCAGCGGGAGCACCTCACGTACCAGTGCCATGCCGGCGACCCGGCCAGACAATCCGGCGACAAACACTGCCGATAACAGCGCCATGCTGAGCGCTTTGAATTCGCTGAGCACGCCGGGCTGTGCCTATTACGGCATCCGCGCCCAGACGGCCGTAACCTCGGTCAACATCGCCGAACGCGAAGGCGTGGGCCTCGGTTCACGGATGAGCGAATATGCCAATCTGGCGCTCGGTACGCCGGAAGCCATAATGGTGGACGGAAAGATTGAACTGGTCGGCCCCTATCTTGAAATGCGTAGCCTGTCTATGAATGGCCAGCCGACCAAACGGGTCTATCTGTGGCGCAGCGATCCGGAAACCGGGTTAGGTAAGCTGATCAATGACGGTGGCGGCGATCTCGACCGCGAAAACCGCTATGTCGATGACTGGCTGCTCGACAAACAGGGCAATATCATCGCGCGTTCGGTCTACAGTTTTCGCAATGAACAGTTTGCTATTGAACGTAAGGTCGACGGCAAGTGGCAGCCGGTTCTGACGCGCAAGATCGTTTCGCGAGATGGCACCTTTGCGCCCTTCATGGCAGGGCTGGGGCGTGACGGCCAGTCGATTGTCATCTTCGATGTCGAAACCGGCAGTACGGCGCAAGGGGCCGACCGGCGGTTCCATTATTATGAACTGGCGGCGGACGGCAGTTTTTCCACGGCCCTGGAACCCGGAGATGCCACGCGCGACCGGCCTATCTTTAACCCCGAAACCGGTCGGCTGGCGGGCTTTGTCCAGACCGGCGAGGCGCCGGAATATAATCTGAGCGATCCGGTTCTGAGCCGGTTATATCAAAAGGCGCAGGACGCTGCGCCGGGGCAGGCGGTCAAGGTGGTCTCTACGGCGCGCGATCCGCACCGCATGGTTATTTTTGCGCAGGGCGGGGAAGAACCGGGCGCCTATTATTTCATCGATTTCACGACAGGAAAGACGCTGGAAATCGGCGATATCCATCCGGAGGTGCCATCGGAATGGGTCGCCTCGCAAAAGGTGGTGAGCTACAAGGCGGCCGATGGTCTGGAGATCGGCGCTCTGCTGACCTTGCCGCCGAAGCCGGAGCCCAAACACCTACCGCTGATTGTTTTGCCGCATGACGGACCGCAGGCGCATGACAGCCGTGGGTTTGACTGGCTGGCCCAGGTGCTGGCCTCGCGCGGCTATCTGGTTCTGCAACCCAATTATCGTGGGTCCGATGGCGCCGGTCCGGCCTTTATGGCGGCGGGCAAAGGACAATGGGGACGGCAGATGCAGGCCGATCTGGCTGATGGTGTCCGTTATCTGGTGAGCGAGGGCCTGGCTGATCCGGCGCGAGTCTGCATCATCGGCAATGGCTATGGTGGCTATGCGGCGCTGGAAGGCGCAACCACGCCCGGAACCTGGCGCTGCGCTGCGGCGCTCGGCGGCATATCCGATATCGGCGACTATGTAAGTTGGGTGAAGGGCAAGCGGCCATTGCCCGATCCGGACAAGATCGCCAGTCTGAAGGCAGATGCAGAATGGCCGCGCGCCTTTTCACCCGACCCGGGATCTGTATCGATCGTCACCGGCTATCTCGGTGATCCGGCCGGCTGGAATGCGCTGTCACCGCGCAATCAGGTGGCGGATATCAAGGCCCCGGTCCTGCTGGTGCATCAGACTGATGATCGGGCTGTACCGGTGGGACAGAGCAAGGCGATGCGTAACGCGCTTCAGGCGGCCGGAAAAGCGGTCACCTATGTCGAACTGCCGGGCAGTGATCATGAATTGACGAACGAAGAAACACGGCTGGTGACGGCCCAGGCGGTGGTGGATTTCCTGAAAATCTACAATCCGAATTGAAAGTCGCAGGAAAAGTGATGGGCATTACGGACTGATTTCGGATAGATACGCTGGAAACAGTATTGCGCCGGAGGTACCCCATGTCAGTCACGTTCTCAGCCGATTTCGACGGCGGCAATATCGAGGTACTGGGCGGCGAGGGCGGTCAGTGGGATCTGGAGATCCAGCCGGATAACGGCTCACACTACTACCAGTGGTTCTATTTCCGCGTCGATGGCGCGGCGGGTATGGACCTGACCTTGCGGATTACCAATGCCGGTGGCTCCGCCTACACAGGAGGCTGGGAAAACTACCGCACCCGCGTCAGTTCCGATAATACCGATTGGCTGTGTACTGATACGTCCTATGAAAACGGCGTCCTGACGATCCGGCACAAACCTGCCGGCGATACGGTGTGGTTCGCCTATTTTGCGCCGTTCTCTTCCGAACGCCATCGCGCACTGGTGGCACGGACGGCGGCCTTGCCGGGTATTGGCCACAAGGTGCTTGGTCAGACGCTCGATGGCCGCGATCTTGATCTGTTTACGCTCGGCGATGGTGCGAAGAAAGTCTGGCTCTATGCCCGTCAGCACCCCGGTGAGACCATGGCGGAATGGTGGATGGAAGGCGCGCTGACCTTCCTGACCGTCAATGACCCGGCGGCGGTCAAACTGCGCGAAGCGGCCACCTTTTATATTGTGCCCAATATGAACCCGGATGGCAGCGCGCGCGGGCACCTGCGCACCAATGCCGCCGGCGTCGATCTCAACCGCGAATGGGCTGGCCCGACGCCGGAACGCAGTCCGGAGATTCTGTATGTCTTACAGGCGATGACGGAAAGTGGTGTCGATTTCGCGATCGATGTCCACGGCGATGAAGCTATTCCGCATGTTTTCATGGCCGGCTTCGAAGGCACGCCGTCCTGGACCGAGGCACGGGGCGCGCTTTATAAGTCTTACCTCGACCGCCTGCTGGCCCGCACGCCTGATTTTCAGACGGAATTCGGTTACGATATTTCGGGGCCGGGCGCGGCCAACCTGGCGATCTCGACCAATGCCGTGGCTGAGCGTTTCAAGGCCATCGCCATGACCCTGGAAATGCCGTTCAAGGATCACGACGATGCGCCTGAGCCCATAAGAGCCTGGTCAATCGCCCGGTCGCGCGCACTAGGCGAAACCTGTCTGCGGGCGCTGGGTGATATTGTCGATCAGATTTAGTGATTGGCGTTTTCCAGGGCCCTTGAAACCGCGTCCTGCAGGTTCATCTGGAACTTCTGCCCGGCATAATCCTGCTGGAGCTGTTGTAGCTGCGGGATATCGAGATTGATAATGGTTTCCTGGCGGATGTCGCGATTATCGGCGGTGTTCAGAACGACGCTGCCGATGCGACCGTCACCCAGATCATGCAGCACGACGGTGCCGCCATTTTCGCCCGGCAGATAAAGGCCGGGCGCAGAGCCGCCGAGATTGATACCGGCCCCACCGGCACCGGCAAGCGAGCCTGCTCCATCCGTTGTTTCCACCACCCCTTGGTCCGTCCAGGTCAGGTGCGATTGCAGGGCCTGCTGACCATCGACATAGGTGGTAATGATGGCGCCGAGACCGAACTCGATGCCCGTAGGGGTGCGCAGGCCGCCAACCTGCTCTTTAAGCTCTGCCGGACTCAGTGGCGCCACATCCGCCGTCATGTCAGGCGCCACATCCGGGACAGGCACGATCGCTTCCTGTGCAAGCGCGGGCGCGGACAGCATGGCGGCAATGAAGCTGAGGATAAGAACTCGGGTCATGCGTGTACTCAGGGCGTAGTGGGCGGATTGCCGCTGATCATGCTGGTGATCTGGTAGATCGGCGGCAGTTCGCGGGTGAAACCGGACAGGGATTCGTCGCCCATCGGCTGGCCCAGTGGCGCCATGGCCCACGGGCTCCATTCCTCGTCACGATTATACGGTGCATCGACACCGGCCGATGCATGAATGGCGAAGATGACGCCATTCCAGATTTTTGAGAATTCGGCATTGCTATAGGTGCGCAGGCCGCCTGCCGGATCGCCTATGAGCACCTTGCCGTTACGGGCGCCCTTGACGACTACGAAATGGCGGTAGGCGCCAGCGGTGACCACGGCGATGGCCGGCCGGTTGATCTTCACGAGCTGGTCGAACGTCATCTTGTAGCCATCAGCCTGGAAGCCGCGCGAGGCGAGATAATTCTTGATGTCGAGCAGGGAGAAGCCGACCTTGCGGATCTTGTCCTGGTCGCCTTTGGCATACATGGCCTTGAAGACCTCGGCCTCGGTGACCGGCATATTGTAATGGTAATGCAGCAGGGTGGCCAGGGCGGCCGAGCCACAACTGTAATCATATTCCTGGCGGACCACAGTGCGGAACGGGATATCCTTCATGCTGGTGACCGGCACCGAAAACATCATGCCGCCGTCGGTCAGTGTGGCCTGGGCGTGCGCCGGGTGCGGAGCACCCGAACCCAAGACAAGACAGGCAGCTATGATGGTCAGATACTTCATCAGAATAATACTTGTATCAGGGCAGAGGAGCGCCGGTAACAATGACGCTGATGCTGCCCTGCAGATTGTTGTTGTTGCCGGTGTTGGTAACAAAGTTGCCGACCCCGCTGAAACCGGTCAGCGCATTGCCGGAAAAATTGATATCGCCATTCTGGACCGTGCCGGCAGTGATAGTGTTGCCGCTGTTGGTGGCGTTCAGGTCCTGGTTGGTGATGACGTTCGTGATGGAACCCTCGGCATTGATTTCCCCCAGCTCGTCAGACGCCAGCGGTGCGGGTTCTGCCGTTTCCGGCATCACAGCGGGCGGCGCCGTAACCGGTGCTTCCTGTGCAAGGGCAGGAAAGGAGAGGCTGGCCATGACGAATGACATAACCGTCAGGCCACGAAGGCTCAGGCATTTCGGTAACATGGCGCGCACACTTTCGATGAAATCTTGAGAGCCCGATTGCTCGAAGAAGACGTGAGGCCGGGCGGACATTTGGGCCGCCCGGCCTTCAGTGACAGTGAGGCGTTATTGACCGCCGCCGGTAAAGCTGATGTTGGCGTTAGCCGACAGCGCCGTGGCAGCCTGGTTGATGGAGCCTACGCCCGTATTCGAACTGGCCGTCTGAACACCGGCGAAGTTGGCGTATGAACCGCCGCGGGCGACGATATTACCTGTGGTCAGGTCGCCGTTTTGTTCATCGTCAGCCGAGCTCAGGGTGACGCTGGAGCCGGTAACGCTGGCATCCAGATCCTGGTTGGTCAGGCTGAGGGTGAGCGTGGTGACGTCAGCGCTGGAATTGTTGGAATCGTTGACGGAGTTGTTCGAGTTGTCGTTGTAGGAATCAGCGAGGTTGGTCGAGCTGTTGTTATTGGAATCGTTCGTCGAGTTATTCGAATTGTCATTACCCGAGTCGGCTATGTTGGTATTGACGGAGTTGTTCGAATTGTCGGAATTGTCCGAATTATCGGAATTGTTGGAGTTGTCATTACCGGAATCGGCAATGTTGGTGTTTATCGAGTTATTCGAGTTATCGGTGGCCGAATTGTCGTTGGTCGAATTGTCATTACCGGAATCCGCGGTATTGACCGAGTTGTTCGAGTTGTCGTTGCCGGAGTCGGCGATGCTGGTATTGACCGAGTTGTTCGAACTGTCATTGGCCGAATCGGCCAGGCTGGTATTGATCGAATTATTCGAATTGTCATTGGCGGAATCGGCTGTATTGACGGAATTATTCGAGTTGTCGTTGCCGGAGTCGGCCGTATTGATCGAATTGTTCGAGTTGTCATTGCCGGAGTCAGCGACTGATAGAGCGGCCGAGCCGTTGTTAGCTGCATTTGAACCGTTGTCGGCCCCGGTGGTGGTATCCTGCGCGGCGGCCGACATGGCCCCGCCGAGCGTCAGGGCGAGGGCAAGGGCGGATGCGGACGCTAGTAACTTGATGCTTTTGCTGGTCATTTTAGTGAACCTCGAATTCATGAATTCTGAAGGACCGTCCTTCAATTCATTAAATCGGGCCAGACCGGAAAAGTTCCCTCGAAAACCACTTTTTTTTAATTATTTTCTCTTGTTAACCAAATACATAACCCTATCCAATAATCGCAAAATATTGATTTGCTTTTCGATGAATCAACATTTCGAGTTAAAAACTCATTGGCGTGGCGATCACCATCCGCATGTCCGGTGCATCGCTCGTGACGCCGAATTCAAAGTTGTTGGTCAGGGTCATGCGGTCGCTCAGACGGTACGACCAGCCCATGAGCAGAGAGCCGACCTGCAGGCTGTTGGATTGCTGGATGGTATTGCCGATCTGGGTCTTCGTCGGGAAGATATAGCTGTGGCTGTAGCCGAACGACACCGAGAAGCGTGGATTTAGCGCCAGGCCGAAACCCAGGCTGCCGCTGATGGCGTCACCGGGTTCGACACGACCGACCATGGCGCCGCCGATTTCCTTGTTGATGTCACGCGACACATTATGCAGATAGCTCAGGCTGCCGAAGATCACGGCCGGATCGCTCGGATAGAGCATGGTAAGGCCGCCTTCGACCGCCCAGAAGCCGGAACCGGTCGCCAGGCTCGTTGCCACGCCGAATTCGTCATAGCCAACATCGTAGGGGCTGAGCCCCGTCGGCGGCTTGATGCGGGCATTGGCGACGAATATAGGCCGTCCCGGCCGCACGTCATTGAGCTGGTAACGCGCCGAAAGTTCGACATCGCCCACCTGCTGGCCGTCGAGTTCGGTAGTGCGGTTTATGGTTTCGTCGCGCTGCGCCAGGGTCGTTACGCGATCATGGCGATAGACGTACGGGATGCGCGCCTCGACTTCCAGCCGGCTGGTCAGGCCATAGCGTGCGGCCACTGTGGCGACCGCTGAATCGCGGTCGGCATCATTGGCTTCGATCACGCCAACCTGGATGCCGGGCACGATTTCGACGCCGCGGAAAACCAGGCGGTTGGAACTGGACCGGACATAGTCAAGCGATGGGGTGAAGACCAGTTTCCCTTTCGGGGTAAGGACGCCGACATGCTCCGGCAGGGCGGCGACTTCCTCCACCTGCTTCTTGGGCGGCGGCGCGCCGACCGGCTGCTGCGGCAAGGGGTCGGGCTTCATCGGCTCGACCTGGGACACGGTCAAGCCAGGCGCGTAGTCTGCCGGACTATTAGATCCGGATAGAGTGCCGGGGGCGCTGCTCGTATTCGGGGAGAGGCTGGCATAGGGTACCGCCGTGTCACCCGAACCACCGGGCGCATCGCTGCGGCCGGCACGGATATCAGCGAGCAGGCCGTCGCGTTCCGCCCTCAGTTTGTCGATTTCCGCCTGTTGCACCGCCAGCGTCTGCTGCTGCTCCGCGAGACGCGTTTCCTGGGCGCTCAGACGGTTTTCCTGCGATTTCAGAGCCTGCTCGATCTGGGCCAGGCGCGGGTCCGGCTGACTGGCCGCCAATGCAGGGCCCGAAAATGCAAACAGGCTGACGCCGGTCATCAGGGCCAAAAGGCCAGGGTTTGCGGAGACCTTTTTCCCCTGGATATGCCACATGCGATTATTCCTCGGAGGTTTGCAGACTTGGCTGGCCGGTGGGACCGTGACAGGCCTGTTCCCGGAACGGCTTCGCTGTATCGCCGGCGGCTCTGGGGAAGCGGTGGGGCTGGATGTCGATGCCGTTATCGATCAGATTCGCCAGTTTTTCGCGTGCGCGGTTTACCCGGCTTTTCAGCGTGCCGACGGGGCACTGCGCCAGTTCGGCGGCTTCTTCGTAGGAGCAGCCCGACGCGCCGATCAGGACAAGCGCGGCGCGGGCATCCGGCGGCAGATGGTCAAGCGCCGACAGCATGTCGTTATATTGCAGGCGCCATTCCTGGGATGGGGCGACACTCAGCATGGCGGCCCACCGGCCTTCGATATCCGCCACCGTATCGCGCTGCCGCGACAGGTCGTGATAGAAGCAGTTCTGCATGATCTTGCACAGCCAGGCCTTGAGGTTGGTGCCTTCCTGGAAGCTGCCGCGATAACACCAGGCACGCGTCAGTGTTTCCTGCACGAGATCATCGGCTTCGCTGCGTGATCGGGCACGCGTGGCGGCGTGAATGCGCAGAGCGGGGATCAGCGCTATAATGGCGTCCCGAAAGACATCCGGCGTATGGCGTTCACCGGGTCTGGTTTCAGGAGCGGTCTCTTTGTCGGCGGTCTGGGATTCGGAATTGCCAATGGCTTCTGGATCGTGCGCCCCCTGACCGCTCTGGTCACTGATCTGGCGCCAGCCGTTTACGTCGACTCTCATTGAATTTCCCGCGTTTTCCTGCTTTTGGGATGTTTTACGCGTACAAAATCTTCACCCCGGGACCCTGGTTCGCCGGGTGAGTATATTCACAGCCGTCCACACATATAAATTTAGACTGCGCGAATATTTACTGAAATTGGGTAATCTTGATGTATGCGATACTGATACGCAGAGTATACGATAATTCGCTGATCAACTGGGTACCATCCGAGGCATCAAAATACGGTAGGTGTCGCCGCCGGAAAAGTTAATACCTTATAAATATAACGCAGTTTTAACTCTGGCGAAAGCATCTTTATTTTTATAAATTCAATCAAATGAAGAATTTTGTGTCAAAACAGGAATTGGAAGGCAAAAAATAGATTTTTAGTGGCTTGAAGAGCTGGAGGGAACGATATTCCTATGGTTCGTGTTCAAATAGTTTTTATAGGATACGAAAATAAAATATGAGAAATTATAATAAAAACGTCATAAAAATAAAATAAAACCATCACATTAATAATAGTTATCAAGATTTTTTTGCAAACAAGGTATTTTTTGATTACTTATATGTGCATGCAGACCCTTTTTCGTGCGTGTTATGATTGTATCACAGGGGCTGAATGAGCCAGGGTGGGTTTGCTCAATAGCAGCGGAAGCTAAAAATCGTGATCACAAATCTGCGCCGCTTGCAAAACGTTTTGCCTTGCCGTTCGACAGGCATAAAAATAACGTGATTGCACATGTGCGGTGCCTCTGATTGACTGTCGCGAAGATGATTTGTCTTCGCATGGCAAGCAGGAGCGGACTTGAGGCGTTATTTGTGCCGGAATGCAACAGGGAGGGGTCGGACATGGACCCTTATCCTGTTCGCTGTTTTTATCTGTCAGGCCGGTGCCGCCTGGGCAAAACCGGGCTGTCCGGTGGCTGAGCCAATCAGGCTGGCAGGCGTTAACTGGGAGAGCGGTGAGTTCATTACCGCCGTCATTCAGGAACTTGTCGAGCGTGGTTATGGTTGCACAACCGAGACCGTGCCGGGGAATACTGTGACGCTGGAGCAGGCCCTGGCCAATGACGATATCCAGATACTCGCTGAGGAATGGGTCAGCCGCAGCGATGTATGGAAAAAGGCGCAAGATGAAGGCACGGTGCGGGCCATCGGTCATCCGTTCACCGAGGCACGCGAAGGTTGGTACGTGCCGGACTATATGGTGCACGGACCAGAGGCGATAGCGCCGGGTCTGAACAGCGTTGGGCAACTGGCTGATCCGCGTTATGTCGCCTTGTTCCGCGATCCGGAGCAGCCGAAGAAGGGCCGCTTCCTCAACTGTCCGTCCGGCTGGACATGCGAGGGCGTCAACAGCGCCAAGCTCAAGGCCTATGGCCTGACCGGCGCCTATGTCGATTTCAGGCCCGGCACAGGTCCAGCCATGGATGCGGCCATCACCTCCGCCTATGTGCAGAAACAGCCGGTGCTGTTCTATTACTGGTCGCCCAGTCCGATCGCCGGACGGCTGAAACTGGTGCAACTGAAAGAGCCTGCCTGGTCGGCTGCCTGCTGGGCTGATCTGACCAGCAAAAGTGGCACACATATGATGGGCTGCGCCGCCCCGCCGGCCGACGTCGCCTATGGCGTATCGACGCCGTTTGCCGCAAAGGCGCCGGTCACTGCCGCGATGCTGGCCAAGGCAACCTTTCCGATCGATGAACTGAACGCCAATCTGGTGAAACGCGCCGACGGCAAGCTGACGGCGCGGGCGCAGGCGGTCTGGTTCCTGAAAAACCGTCCGAATGTGTGGCGACCGTGGGTGGATGCGGGCACTGCCGAACGGATTTCGTCCAGTCTGGGAATGGCAGCGCCTGTGACCAGGTCGAATTTTCCGGCGGGATGGACGCTGTCGATCCGCCAGCCGGTCAATGACGCGGTAACTGGCCTTGTGCGCGATCATGGCGCGGCGTTCCGGGCGGTTTCAAATGCGGGCCTGAGTGTCATCGTGGCGCTCGATAGCCTCTTCAATGTGATCCCGTGGTGGCTGCTGATCGCCGTCTTCATGGGACTGGCCTGGCTCGGCACGCGGCGGATCGGCCTGACGGCGGCGGTGGGCGGACTGATGTTCGCCATCGGCCTGCTCGGCCTGTGGAGCCTGATGACCCAGACCCTGACCCTGATGCTGATCGCCAGTTTACTGGCCATAGTGATCGGATTGCCGGTCGGTATCGCGGCGGCGAAATCGCGCTGGGTCAAGGCGGGTAGTTTGCCGCTGCTCGATATCATGCAGACCCTGCCGGCTTTTGTTTATCTCATCCCGGCCCTGATGCTGTTTGGTCTCGGCAAGGTGCCGGCGATCCTGGCCACTGTCATCTATGCCTTGCCGCCGATGATCCGGCTGACGACGTTGGGCATTGAGCGCGTTGACCGTGAAGTGCGCGAAGCGGGGGAAGCGTTCGGCCTGACGCCGTGGCAGATGTTGTGGCGGGTCGAACTGCCGCTGGCCCGCCCGACCCTGATGGCCGGCGTCAACCAGACGATCATGCTGGCGCTCTCCATGGTCGTCGTGGCCTCGATGATCGGGGCGCGCGGCCTGGGCGAGCAGGTCTTGAATGGCATCCAGACGCTCGATGTCGGCATGGGGCTGGAGGCCGGACTGGGTATCGTCATCCTGGCCTTTGTGCTCGATCGGATTACGCAGGGCTTTGGCGGGAAAGGCAAACAGCATGATTGAGCTGCGTCACCTCACCAAGGTGTTCGGTCGCAAGGAAGCAGCGGCGCTGGAAATGGCGGAACAGGGCGCCGGCAAGGCCGAAATACTGGCGGCGACCGGCTGTACCCTGGCCCTGCGCGACGTGACGCTGGATATCGCCGAGGGTGAGGTCTGCGTGCTGATGGGCCTGTCCGGCTCCGGCAAATCGACCCTGGTGCGACATATCAATCGCCTGATCGAGCCATCGTCCGGCGAGATCCATATCGATGGCGTCGATGTTCGCGCATTCGATGCCAAGGCGTTGCGTGCGTTTCGCCGCCAACAGGTCAGTATGGTGTTCCAGGGCTTTGGTTTGCTGCCGCATCTTAATGTGCTGGAGAATGTTGCCTTCGGTCTCGTGGCGCGCGGCGAAAAACCGGAGGCGGCACAGTCGAAAGCAATGGAATGGATCGCGGCCGTCGGTCTGGAAGGTTACGAAAAGGTCCGGCCCGACGCGTTGTCCGGCGGCATGAAACAGCGTGTCGGGCTGGCACGGGCATTGGCGGTCGAGACCGGTATCCTGTTGATGGATGAAGCTTTTTCAGCGCTCGATCCCCTGACCCGCGCTGACATGCAGGACCTGCTGCTAGGTCTGCAACAGCGGCTGAAGCGAACCATCGTCTTCGTCACGCATGATCTCGATGAGGCCGTGCGGCTGGGCAATCGTATCGTCATCATGAAGGATGGCGCCATCGTCCAGACCGGCGCGCCGGACGACATCCTCAATCACCCGGCGGACGACTATGTCGCCCGGTTTGTACAGATCAGGCGCCGAGGCTGAATATACCGAATGCCGGCGCCGGGCTGATCCATTGCCGCTCGATTTTCCAACTGGAGTCTGCCGCCAGCCGCGCCAGTGAGGCCGGTGTGAACTTGTGCGAATTCTCGGTATGGAAGCGTTCCCCAGCCTTGAAGGCAAAGGCATGGCCGGCGGCGGTTACGATCTGATCCTTGCGTGAGACCAGATGCATTTCCATGCGCTCGTATTCCGGATTCCACACAGCCAGATGATCGAAGGCATCGAGGTCGAAATTGCCACCCAGTTCGCGGTTGATGCGGGCCAGGAGATTTTTATTGAACTGTGCCGTTACGCCATTCGCATCGTCATAGGCGGCAACCAGTGTGGCTTCGTCCTTGACCATGTCGGCGCCCAGAATCAGGCGGGCATTTTGTCCCAGCAGTCCGCGTACGGTGCGCAGGAAGCCTATGGCCTCGGCATGGGTGAAGTTGCCGATGGTCGAGCCAGGAAAGAAGCCGATAAGCGGCCGGCCTTTCAGGGCGCTGGGCAGCGGCACCTCTGAGGTAAAATCGCCGACCACCGGTGTCACCGACAGTTTCGGGTAGGCGGACTTGAGGCGCAGGGTGGCATGACGCAGGGCGTCCTCGCTGATATCGATCGGCACATAGTCGGTAATCTGTGGCGCGGCATCGAGCAGCAGGCGTGTCTTGTCGCTGGCACCGCTGCCGAATTCGACCAGCACGGCGTTGGCGGGGATTTCGGCCGTCAGTTCGGCCGCGATATCCGCCAGTAAAGCGGTTTCGGTGCGCGTTGGGTAATATTCGTCAAGCCGGCATATGGCCTCGAACAGTTCGGAGCCGGTGGCGTCGTAGAAATATTTCGGCGACAGGGATTTCTGCCTTGCCGACAGGCCACGCACCACATCAGCGGCAAAACCGGCATCGAAAACCTCACCGGTCGTATCGGCGGAGACGTCACGCGCCAGGCGGAGGCCAGACCGCACCCAGCGCTTTTCCGGCGCGAAGAAATTACGATAGGTCGGGCGTGCGTGAGCGGCGGGGGTAAGGCTGGAGCCACCGCGCAGCACCATCTGGCCACTCATGAACTTGCCATTATATTCGCCGACCGCACCCGCGCCGGGCCGAAAACCCGGATAGGGCAGGTAGGCGCTGCCGGTCCATTGCCAGGCGACGTCATCCATCTGTTCCAGCACGCCATCGGCCGCGGCGGCTTCCCACTCGGCCTCGGTCGGCAGGCGCGCACCGGCCCAGTGGGCATAGGCATCGGCCTCAAAATAGCTGATGTGCGTTACCGGCGCTTCGAGGGCGATAGTTTGCAGGCCGCGCAGGGTCATTTCGCGCCAGCCGTCACCCTCTTGGAAGGAAGTGGGGGGCTGCCAGTAAAATGGCGCAGTCCAGCCATGCGCCTGAACCTGCGCCCATCCATCGGACAGCCACAGGTCCGGGCGGCTGTAGCCACCATCCTGCATGAAGGCCAGCCATTCGCCATTGGTGACCAGACGGTCGCTGATTTCGAAAGGTTGCAGCCAGGTGCGGTGCCGCGGGGATTCATTGTCGAAGGCAAAGTCCGTGCCTTCGTGGCCGATATCGACCAGTCCGCCGGGCCTGAGCTGGAACCGGCCGCGCTTGCCGCCGAAATCTGCGTGTCTGGCCACATCATAGGCAGGCCTCAGTGGCGATTGCGCCAGCAGATGCAGCACGTCCATCAGGATCAGTTCCTGATGCTGTTCTTCATGGGCGATGCCGAGACGGATCAGGGCTTCTATTTCAGCCGGCAAATCGGCTTCCAGCAAACGATCCATGGCCTTATCGATATGGGCGCGATAGACGAGAATATCGGCCAGCGGCGGCCGGGTCAGCAGACTGCGTTGCGCCCTGGGCTGGCGCGGTCCCAGCGCTTCATAATAGGAGTTGAACAGGTAGGCATAGGCGGGATCGAACACCTGATATCCGGGCCGGTCCTTCAGCAGGAAAGTCTCGAAAAACCAGGTGGTGTGCGCCAGGTGCCATTTGACCGGGCTGGCATCCGGCATCGACTGGACAACCATGTCTTCCGCCGACAAGGGCGCGATCAGGTCGAGCGTATGCGCCCGCAGCTTCTTGTAGGCGCAGGCCAGCGGCCGGTGTTCGGTCGTCTCTCCCGGTATCGGGTGGTGAACGGTATCCATTGGCGGGCCCCTGTTTTCGGCCGACTATAGGTCGGGAAAATGTAAGTTTTAAATAAGCAGTTGGGATTTGCGCGGGTTACAGGACTTCGATGGAGTCGACGCGATCGGGATAGACAGCCAGATGTCCGGCGATCTGCGAAACGGCATTGTAGGGTGTCTCATAGGTCCAGATCGCATTCACCGAACGGTCACCGCCGGCGGGGATGCTGTAATAGCTGCAATCCCCCTTGTAAGGGCAGTAGGTGCTGTGATCTGTACGTTCCAGCAGTGACATGTCGGCGTCTTCGCGCGGAATATATAGGACAGCCGGATAGCTGGCTTCCTTCAGCGACAAAGCTTTTTGCGTGTCGGCGATTATCTTTCCGCCGGCCTTGACGATCACGCGGCCCGGTTCCGGTGTGATTGTGATGGGATGATCGGGACCAGGGATTTTGACGGGCTTATCGGTCATAAGAGCCTCCTGCTGTGACAAGCCATAGATGGGCGGCCATTTTTGACTCGCCAGAGCGCCGCTGTTCACTGCTGACAGGTTCTGACACAGGTCCGCCGGTTTTCCGTTTTCTAGGTGTATTTTTATCCGGCTAAGCGTAACGATCTGCGGCGCAAACAGGAGCCGCCCATGAAAACCTTCGACGCCATCATCATCGGGGCCGGACAGGCCGGCCCGCCGCTCGCCGAACGTCTGGGCGAGGCGGGGCAGTCCGTCTGCGTCGTCGAGCGCAAGTTCTTCGGCGGCACCTGCGTCAATACCGGGTGTATGCCGACCAAGGCTTTGGTGGCCAGTGCCTATGCCGCCCACCTGGCGCGGCGCGGCGCGGATTTCGGCGTGGTGACAGGTGACATCGGCATAGATATGAAAAAGGTGGCGGCGCGGGCTCACAAGGTGACGATGGATGCCCGCAATGGCGTTGAAAAGTGGCTGCACGGCATGAAAAACGTGACGGTCATGACCGGCCATGCCCTCTTCCAGAACGCGACCACCCTGCAAGTCGGCGATGAGGTGATTTCGGCGCCGAAGATCTTCCTAAATGTCGGTGGGCGTGCGGCGATTCCACCCATTCCCGGACTGGCGGACGTGCCCTATCTCACCAACAGCTCGATCGTCACGCTCGATCATGTGCCCGAACATCTGATCATTATCGGCGGCAGCTATATCGCGCTGGAATTCGCCCAGATGTACCGGCGTTTCGGGGCGCAGGTCAGTATTGTGGAAAAGGGAGATCGCCTGATCGCCCGCGAGGATGCGGATATTTCCGACGCCATACGCCAGATACTGGAAGACGAGGGCATCGCCGTTCACACCGGCGTCGATATTCTCGGTGTCTCGGCCGGCGCGGCGGGGATTACGGTACGTCTGTCCGATGGCGAGGTGACCGGCTCCGCCTTGCTGGTGGCCACCGGCCGCAAGCCCAATACCGATGATCTCGACATGGAAGCCGCCGGCATAAAGCTCGATGCGCGCGGTTATATCGAGGTCGGCGATGATCTTCAGACAAGCGTGCCGGGCATCTGGGCCATGGGCGACTGTAATGGCAAGGGCGCCTTTACCCATACCGCCTTCAACGATTTCGAGATCATCGCTGCCAATTTACTGGATGGCGAAGACCGCAAGGTTAGCGACCGTATCCTGGGCTACGCGCTCTATATCGATCCGCCGCTGGGCCGGGTCGGCATGGGCTTGGCCGAAGCGCAAAAAGCGGGACATGAGGTACTGGTCAGTATGCGACCGATGCGTCGGGTCGGACGGGCAGTGGAGAAGGGCGAGACCCAGGGTTTCATGAAGGTGGTTGTCGATGCCGGTACGAAGAAAATCCTCGGCGCGGCCATTCTCGGCACCGGTGGGGATGAGGCGATCCATGGCGTGCTCGATATGATGAATGCCGGCGTGACTTACGATGTGCTGCAATGGGCGGTGCCGATTCATCCGACCGTTTCGGAGCTGTGGCCTACCGTATTGAAGGGGCTGAAACCAGCATGAGCGTAAAACCGCGCCATGCCGGCCTGATCCTGCTGACCACCATACTGGCGTCGAGCCTGTCGTTTATCGACGGCTCGGTGGTCAATGTCGGCCTGCCGGCGATTGGCGCATCATTGCAAGCCGACGCTGGTGACCTGCAATGGATCATCAACGCCTATCTGCTGCCGCTGGGTGCCCTGTTGCTGCTTGGTGGCGCGGCTGGTGACCGGTTTGGCCGTCAGCGGCTGCTGGTTTTGGGCACAGCGCTGTTTGCCATCGCCTCGCTCGGCTGTGCTCTGGCGCCCAATCTGTTCTGGCTGCTGTCGGGGCGGGCTGCCCAGGGCGTCGGCGCGGCGATCCTGCTGCCGAACAGCCTGGCCATTCTGGGGGGATCGTTCAGCGGCGAAGCCAAGGGCCGGGCCGTTGGCATCTGGGCGGCGGCAGGTGCGGTGATGGGCGCCGTGGGGCCGGTGCTTGGCGGCTGGCTGATCGATACCATCGGCTGGCGGTCGATCTTCCTGATCAATCTGCCGCCGGCACTGGGCGCTATCGGTTTGGCTTTGGCTTACATCAAGGATACGGCGCGGGGTCCGCAGGCGTCGGCGCTTGATGTGCCGGGTGGATTGCTGGCGACGGGTAGCCTGGGCACCATCACCTGGGGACTGACCATAGGCACCGGACCGGCCGGCTGGACCCTGGCGGCCATCACGGCGACGATTGCCGGGGTCATTCTCGCCGGGGCGTTTCTTTATGTCGAGAAGATGCGTGGCAATCACGCGATGATGCCGCTGGCCCTGTTTGGCTCGCGCACCTTTGCCGGCCTGACCCTGCTGACCCTGCTGCTTTATGGTGCGCTGGGGGCGCTGATGGTGCTGGTGCCCTACGTGCTGATCAGGGCGGCGGGCTATTCAGGCACCGGGGCGGGCGCGGCGCTTTTGCCCTTTGCCTGCTTGCTGGCCGTAGCGTCTCCTATCATGGGCAGCGTGGCGGAAAAAACCGGGCCGCGCCTGCCTCTGACCATAGGGCCGTTGCTGGTGGCGGCTGGCTTTGCACTCTTGCTGCGCATTGATGAACGCGCGGATTACTGGACGGAGGTCTTTCCCGGCATCTTCGTCCTGGCCATCGGCATGGCCGGGGCCGTTGCGCCGCTGACGACGGCGGTGCTGTCATCCGTCGATGACGCGCATACCGGCTCGGCCTCGGGCCTGAACAGCGCCGTGGCGCGGACGGCGGGCATGATCGCCACGGCCTTGCTCGGTGGTGTGCTCTGTGCGTCCGGCCAGGATCTGATTACCGGTTTTCGCGACGCGATGATCCTGTGCGCAGGCGCCTGTATATTGGCATCAGCCAGCGCGTTCTTTCTGGTTTCAGGCCGCATGACCGGAAAGTCAGATTAGGTTTGCCAAAGACTTATGGAGGCGTCGCTGATCCTCTCCGATAATTTATGGCGCGCGCGTTAGGATGTCGGTTTTTCAAGGAGGCTGACATGACCGAAGTCCGCAAACCGAACCCGCCTTCCGGCGGCACACCCGCGCTGGAACGTGACCGGGATACGGTCGCCATACCGCGCCCGGCCAACGAACTGGACGGCCAGTCGGCTCTTAAGGGCCGCGTCGAGGAAGAACCCGACGACGACCCGCAAAAGGCCGGTTAACCGGCCCCGGTCCGTTTAAGAACGATATAAGGAAGGTGCTTGGGCTCCCGGCTGAGGCCGGGATAGAGCGCAATCCGTTGCGGTGTTTGCCTGACTTCAACATAATACTGCAAGGGATAGGGAGATGCGGTGTAGTCGGCTGGAATAGCTGCCTGCCAGTTTGTGCCGCTGCGGATCATATCCACGCTTTGCCAGCGTTCAGCCTGACTGACATGCCGATACCATAGTTTTACGGCTGTGGCATCGGCGGCGTCAAAAGTGAGCGTCACCGCGGCGCCGGGCGTAAAGCCTGCGGGCGGTTGATGGGAGATCTTCGCCGTGGTGAGCGACGGGCTGGACAGAGCGGCCGCTATGGCGGTGGCCATGTCACCCCCGGATTTCGCTGTCGGCAAGAGCACCTTCAACGCGGCGATGTCGGCATCGATGGCCGGCAGCTTATCGGCCCAGGCGCCGCTTTCAGACAGCATATCGCTGGAAGACACATCGCCATAAACGCCATCAGCGAGCGCGATAATCGCTTTCCACGCGTCACGCGCCTTTTCGTATTGCACGATGGCGGCCTCCAGAGCGCGACAGTCCTGCCCCTGATTATACAGGGCGAACAATACGCCGGCGCGGAACTTGGCGGCGAAGAACAGGCCGAGCTTTGCCTGGATGGCGATGTCGGTTCCGAGCCTGACGCCCTCCACCGAATTGGGCCGGCCGGCCTGGGCCAGAGCGGTTTCCGTGTCACGGGCCAGGCTTTCCAGCCAGGTGGCGACCTGTACCGGCGACACCCTGCCGCTGGCTTCACCGGTCAGTTCGGCGGCATGGTCGCGCATCGATGAAAACAATTGCGGATCAAGCGGGGTGGCGTTGTCGAACACCTTCGGCGACAATGTATCGCCGTAAGGATTGGGCACCGGTTCGGCGGCCAGCGGCTGGTTCCAGTAGACTTCCGGCCAGTAGGCATCACAGGCGGCGGATGGCATATAGGCGGTGGTGATAATCGGCAGAATGCGGCTGGCCGAGGCGAGGGCAGTTTTGAGCGGTGTATCCGGCGCGGCTATGGGGGCGCCATAGAGTGCGCGGCCGAAGCCGCGATACCAGGCGTCATATTTCTGCCAGTCCCAGCGGGCTTCCATCTTCGTGGCGGTGTACCCGCTGCGCGGTGTGGCCGAGGCGGTGCCGCGCCGGCCGCGAAAGGTTAGCGGCTCCATGATATCGGCTCCGGTCGAGCCGCAGAAGCCGAACATCGCGCCATAGGCCGGATCGGGTGATGAGGCCAGCAGGTGCTGGGTGCCGGGAAAGACGCGATGGCGCACGGTATAGCGCCGGTCATCGCGCAGCAGATCGGCATAGCCGTAACGGGTGAAGCTGCGGGCGCCCTCGCTCAGGGGCATCATGCCCTTGCCGACCTGGCCGGGCTTCGGCATCTCGTATTCACGGATAGCCGCCTGATGATAGGGCATGCCAAGGTGCTCGCCCCAGTATTTCGGCGCCACATTGACCGGCATGCCCGTGGCCAGGGCCTGGTCGATCATCTTCTGGTCGATACCCTTGGCGTGGAGGTCCATCTCGATGGGGCGGCCAGCGGCGGGCACGCCATCGAACACCGTCTTCCAGAAGCCGTAATTGCCTTCCTTGACGCCGCTTTCGCCATGGATACGGATACTGACCGACGAAACGGCGGGCAGCTCCTTCAGCAGGAGCGCCAAAGCGTCGCGGCAATAGGCGGCGTGACTATCGGGCGTCAGGCCCTCGATCATCGCCACGCCGGGCGCGGCCGGCCAGTCATAGCCGTGCATCCACAGGCCGAGCTGGAAATCAAGACCGTGGGCCACGGTCTGTTCGCTGATATAGCGCAGGGTGTCGAGATTGCGCGCGCGCTCGGCATCGCTAAGGCTGCTGACCCGCACGGGATAGCCGGGGACATCGACCAGGAACGGATAGGTGAACAGGAAGTAGGAATCACGCACCTTTGGCAGGGCGTCATAGGCCAGGCCAAAAGCGAGGTGCAGGCGGTTGAAGCGCTGATCGGCCAGCATAGACAGATAGGCAGGCCACATGTCGCGGTCGTAGAACCATGCCTTGTCATAGGCTTCGCTGGTGAACTGTCGCATCACGCTGCGCACTGGATTGGCGGGGCGTTCGATCAGCGGCTGGGCGAAATCAAGAGCGGTGGCCGCATCCCGGCGGACACGATCAGCCAGTTCACGCAGGCCATAGCTCAGGCCGCGGGCATCGCCGCTGGTGATGGTGAGCTGGCCGTCGGCGCCGGTGATCCCGAAGCTTTCGGCAGGCGGCAAAGCGCCATGCGGCGGCGGGATCAGGCCACGGATGACAAAACCCGCTTTGGGCGTCGTTGCGCGGCTGACGGTGAAGCCGGCATTACGCAGGGCCGTTTCCAGTATCTTTGCCGCCCGCTGCACCGGTGCGGAAGCGATGGCGGGATTGGACGGATCGAGCAGCAAGGCAATGGTTTGCCCCGCCGCCCTGGCGGCCATCAACAAGGGCGCGGCGCCCGTCAGGCCGCCGCTGATCAGAAGCTCCCGCCGATTCATTTTGCCACGTCCACGGTCCCCGTCACGGTGAGTTTGGCCGGCACCGTAGCGGCAAAGCCGGGCTGGCCCCCACCAAGGCTGACACTGTATTCACCCGGCAGCACCTTGCGGTTGCCATCCTGACTGACCTGCGACAGGGCGCGGGCGTCAATCGGCAAGGTCACCATGCGGCTTTCACCGGCGTTCAGATGAATGCGCGAGAAGCCTGCCAGCACGGGATTGGCCGTATCGCCGGGCTTGCCGAGATAGAGCTGCACCACCTCGTCGCCCGCCTGTTTGCCGCTGTTGCGAACCGTGACTTGCGCCGTGGCTGTTCCGCCCGCCTTGATGGTCTGGGCGGAAAGCACCGGCCTGTCATAGGCGAAGGTCGTGTAGCTCAGGCCATGGCCGAAGGGATAAAGTACCTTGCCCTTGAAATAGCGATAGGTGCGGTCCTTCATGGAGTAATCCTCGAAGGGAGGCAGGTCGGCGACATCGCGGTAGATGGTATAGGGCAGGCGGCCGCCCGGATTTGATTTACCGGTCAATGTGTTGGCAATGGCCTCGCCACCCGCCTCACCCGGATACCAGGCCTGGACTATGGCGTCGGCGTTCTGGGAGACCCACGGATCGGAAATCGCCCCGCCGGTCATATAGACAACGACGAGCTTTTTGCCGGTGGCCTTGACGGCTTCCAGCATCTTCTGCTGCGCTTCGGGGAGGCCGATAGCGGTGCGGTCGCCGCCCTTAAAGCCGGGGAAGCTGACAGCCATTTCCTCGCCTTCAAGATCAGGCGACAGGCCCACAAAGGCGACAACCACATCGCTCCGCTTCGCCGCCTCGACAGCGCCATCGACCAGCGACGCAGCAGGGGCGATCCAGTCGAGCGACGAGGCGCGGTCCTCGACGGTGCGGACATAGTCGATGCGGATATCGTGCGGTTTGGTGTCCGTGAATTCGTAGGCGACCGGCGCCATCGGCGGCTTGGCGCAGGCCCCGCCGCAATAGGCCTCGTCACGTCCCGCGGAGGCGGAAAGTTCCGGCGTTACCACCAGTTTGCCGTCGATCCATACCTTGACATCCGGCGACGGCTGGCCTTCGCGTGGCGTCTGCATGCGGAAGCCGATCTGGTATTTGCCGGGGACCGGCGGGGTGATGACGCCGCTCCAGCGCACGCTGAAGCCCAGTTGTTTGAAGCCTTTCGGCGCAGTGCGATAAAAGTCGAAATTGATGACCGGATCGGTCCGCGTCATTTTCGGCGTGCCGGCGAAGGTCAGGTTGTCGAAATATTCACCCTTGAGGCCATTTTCGGCGCTTCGGTCAGCGGTTTTCAGGAAGGTCGCAGGGACCGGCATCCGCATGCCTTCGGTCAGCGGTGCACCAGCGGCATAGATCACCTTGTTCGCGCCGAAAGCCGTTTTCAGGGCATCGAGCGGGAAGGATGGATTGACCGGCACACCGGTATAGTTGCCTTCCAGGCTTTGCAGCAATTGGGCATTGGGACCGATGACGGCGATGGTTTCCGTGCCTTTCAGCGGCAGGGCATTGCCTTGATTGGAGAGAAGTACCATCGCCTCCTCGGCTGTTTTCAGGGCCAGGGCGCGGTGGGCGGACGAATTGATTTCGCTGGCCGGAATCTGGTCATAAACGCTGCCGTCGATCAGGCCCATGCGGATGCGCGCCGCCATCAGGCGTTCGAGCGACACGTCGAGGTCGGCCTGCGTGATCAGGCCGCGCGTAACGGCTTCCGGTATGGCCTTGTAGGTAGTGCCGCAGTCGAGATCGGAGCCGGCCTTGACCGCCGCCGCCGAGGCGGAAGCCGCATCGGGGTATTTCTTGTGACCGGTCACCATGTCGTCGATCGAATCGCAGTCGGTGACGATAAAACCCTTGAAGCCCCAGTCGCCACGCAGACGGTTTTGCAGCAGCGGGCTTTCGCAGGCGGGATAACCATCGATGGCGTTATAGGCGCACATCAATGAATCCGCCTTGCCGTCGACAATGGCTGAGCGGAAGGCCGGCAGGTAGGTATCCTCCAGATCGAAGGGCGAGGCATCGACATTGAAACCGTGGCGCAGCGGTTCCGGGCCGGAATGGACGGCGAAATGCTTCGGCGTGGCCACGCCCTTGTAGAGCAGCGGATTGTCACCCTGAATACCGTGGATGAAGGAGATCGCCATATGGCCGGTCAGGAAAGGGTCTTCGCCATAGGTTTCCTGGCCGCGGCCCCAGCGCGGATCGCGGAAGATATTGATGTTGGGCGACCAGTAGTTGACGCCGAAATAGCGGTCGGTGCCGGAAGGATCACGGGCGAGGGCGGCATTGTGGCTGGCGCGGCCTTCGGTGGCGATGGCGTCGCCGATCTGGCCCATCAGGGGCGCATCCCAGGTGGCGGCCAGGCCGATGGCCTGCGGATAGACGGTGGCGTTGCCGGCACGGGCCACGCCGTGCAGCACTTCGTTCCACCAGCCATAGCGCTTGAGGCCGAGGCGCGGAATGGCCGGTGCGTTATCCTGCATCTGTGCCGCTTTTTCTTCCAGTGTCATACGCGCGACGAGATCCCGGGCGCGCGCTTCCGGCGTCAGGCTCTTGTCGAGAAAGGCGCAGGGGGCGGAGGCGCAGGCTTCGGGCGTGGCGGCGTGTGCGGGCTGGAACAGAATAAGGGCCAGGACAAGCGGAGCTGCGGATGTCAGAAGGCGATGCATGGTGTTCCTCACTGATTGGGCGCGTCTTAATGGCGGCGCTTTCATGTTAGCGGTATCATCGAAGGCGAATGGTCGTCAAGCTGGTCGCCGGGTCAGTGACCTGGCGCGTAGGGGAACTGCAGCGATTTGTAATAATCGAGGTCATGTTCCGGTGGGGCGATGCCGGCAGGAAGCGCAAGGCCGGACTTCGACTGAAAGTAGCTGATCGAGGCGTCGCGCCACCATTTGGCTTCGCGGGCCTGAATACCGAGATTGGCGGAAACGGCGGTAAAACGTTCCGGATCGACATAGGGTTTCATGGCGGCCCAGGTCTGCTGCATGGCGGCGGCCTGCTGCGCACCCATGTCGTAATCGGTGACCAGTTCGTCCCACAGGGTACGGCCGGACCGGACCTTGAAATTCCACGGCAGATGATGGAACCACAGCAGGTAGCGCTCATCCATTTTCTTCGGATCGGCCCATTGTTTGGCGGCCGCCGGCATATATTGCCCGATGGCGTCCGAGCCGGTTTTCGTGCGGTCAAAACCTATACCTTGCGCATCCGCCTTGGCGTAATAGCAGGGGTTCCATTCCGGACGGGCCAGATCGCAGACCCAGGGACCGGGACCATAGTGATGGCCGGTCGCCATCTGGTGCGCCAGACCAAGCGGTGTCATATAGTTCGCTGCGGTCTCACGCGAGGCCATCATCATGTCGACCACGGGCTTAACAAAAGCCGGATCGTCGGCGAAGGTCATCTTCACCCAGTCGGTGGCGATGTCGCGCGACGAGGCTTCCGGATCCCACGCCAGCCGGCCGAAGACATACCAGTCGGACTGGCTGAAATCATTGCCGGTCCAGTTGCGGTCGTCACCAACATTGGAGACGCCGGCAATACCGGTGAGTGTGTGTTTATCGAGCGAGCCATCAATGATTTTGGCGACGGTCGAGCCCTTGCCCTGTGCCATCGTATCGGCCTGCAAGGTCTCCTCATAGAGCGGGCCCTGATAGACGAGGTGTGTGCCCTGGCCGAGATATTCCTTGGTGATCTGCACCTCAAGCATTTCGTTGGTCTTCGGCATGGCCCCGAACAAGGGATGGAAGGGCTCGCGGGGCTGGAAGTCGATGGCGCCGTTCTTGATCTGGAGCAGGACGTTATCGGCGAACTGGCCTTCGACCGGCTTGAATTCGTTATAGGCCTGCTTGGCGCGGTCATTGGCGTCGTGTTCGGAATAGACGAAGGCGCGCCACATGACGATGCCGCCGTGCGGTTTCAGCGCGGCCGCCAGCATGTTGGCGCCCTGGGCGTGGTTGCGGCCGTAATCGCCGGGACCAGGTTCGCCTTCGGAATTGGCCTTGACGAGGAAGCCGCCGAAATCGGGAATGAGTTTATAGATTTCATCGGCCTTGGCGTTCCACCACGCCTGCACGGCGGGATCGAGCGGATCGGCGGTTTTCAGGCCGCTGAGTTCGATGGGCGCGGTCCAGCGCGCCGACAGATAGACCTTGATGCCATAGGGGCGGAAAACCCTGGCCACGGCTTCGGCCTTTTGCAGATAGGGGAGGGTGAGGCTGTCGGCCTTGGCGTTGACATTATTCAGCACCACGCCGTTGATGCCGATAGACGCTTCGGCGCGGGCATAGTCGGTCAGGCGGGCATCGACCAGGTCGGGCAGCCGCCACCAGTCGAAGATCGAGGTGCCGGCATAGCCGCGCTCGATCGAGCCATTGAGATTGTCCCAGTGGTTGATGACGCGCAGCTTGATCTTCGGCGCATCGGCGATCGTGGCGATCGGCTGGCGGGTCTGGATCTGGCGCAGGAAGCGGAAAGCGCCATAAAGCGCGCCCTGGTCGGTATTGGCGCTGATCACGGTGACCGCATGACCATCGATGGTTTTAGCCTCGATGCGGAAGCCTTCTTCGGGGAGCGTTGCATCGCCGGTTTGCAGCACGATAGCGCCGTCGGTCAGGGTCTGGCTTATCGGCGTATCCTGACCTAGCAGACCATCGAGCCCGCGTTTCAGTTCGGCTTTAGCGCTGGTGAGGATCGGCGTGTCACCGCCGATAATCGCCGTGGCGTGCGGTTTATATTGCGCAGCATAACTGGCTTCGACCGGCTTGTAACGCAGCCAGAGATCGTAACCGTCCTCCGCGAAGGCGGGCGGTGCGAAAACGGCGATGGCGAAGCAGACAGTGGCAATAAGACGACGCATAACAAGTCCTTACAGAGTGACTTTTTCCCAGCGCGGGCAAAGCAGGTGAACGACGCAAAAGGCGATAAGGTACATGACCGACGAGACAACAAAGATCAGGGTGTAGTTACCGCCGGTTGTTTGCAGGATGATGCCGGCGAACTTGGCCATCAGCATGCCGCCGCAGGCCCCGGCCAGACCGCCAAGACCGGCGACGGTGCCGGAAGCATGGTGCGGATAAAGATCGCCGGGCATGGTGAAGAGATTGGTTGAAAAGCCCTGGTGTCCGGCGCAGGCCAGGCCGATCAGCAGCACGGCCCACCACATGTTCGGCATGAAGGTGACGGCGGCGACCGGCAGAACGACGAAGGCCATGATGAGCATGGCGGTCTTGCGCGCCTTGTTGATATGCCAGCCGCGTTTCAGATAGCTGGACGAGCGCCAGCCACCGAAGATCGAGCCTATATCGGCCAGCAGGTAGATGGCTACCAGCGGTGGACCAAAGCCCGACAGCTTGACATCAAACTGTTTGGCGAAAAAGGCCGGAAGCCAGAACAGGAAAGTCCACCAGACGGGATCGATCAGGAAACGGCCGCACATATAGGCCCAGGTCTGGCGATATTTCAGCATGCCCAGGATGGAGACTTTTTCGGCCGGTGCATCGGGGGCATCCGTTGCCATATCCGATTCGATCCACGCCACTTCGGCAGGTGTAGTCAGTTTGTGATCGCGCGGCTTGCGGTAGAACAGCCACCAGATGACCAGCCAGACGACGGAAAATAACCCGGTGACGATAAAGGCGGCGCGCCAGCCCCAGGCGAGCGCGATGGCCGGCACGATCAGCGGGGTGATGATGGCGCCGACATTGGCGCCGGCATTCAGGATGCCGATGGCCAGGGCGCGTTCCTTCTTTGGGAACCAGGAGTTGGCGGCCACCAGCGCTGCGGGATAGGTGGCTGCCTCGCCCATGGCCAGCGGCAGGCGCGCGAAGATCATGCCGGTGGTTGAGGTAAACAGAGCGTGCATCATGTGACCGGCGGTCCAGATGATCATGGCGAAGCTGTAGCCGGCTTTGGCGCCGATCCTGTCGATGATGCGGCCCGACACGAGGAAAGCGATGCCGTAGACAAGCTGGAAGTAAAACGCCATGTCGGCATAGCCGGTTTCTGACCAGTTATACTGCGCAGCAAGCGTTGGCTTGAGTACGGAAATCACCAGCCGGTCGACATATGAAATGACCACGGCCAGGAAGAGTATGCCGCAGACAATCCAGCGGATATGGCCCGCAGGTCTTATCGTGGGCGCGGTTTCAGGCGCGGTTGTTTGCATAAGCGTTTCCTGTTTGCGCGGAATGGTCCGCGTTATTATTCAGTAGAAGCAAGAAACCCCACCACCATTTCGCTAACGCTCATGGTCCCCCTCCCCGGCAGAGCCGGGGAGGTATAGGCATTGCGCTTCTCGTACCTCCCCATCTTTGATGGTGAGGGGGGCGCGATCATTCTTCATGATCGCGGTGGTGAGGATTCTTACTTTTTCTCGTCTCTACCAGTTAAACATCGTTCCGTCTTGGAGGCGATTGACCGGCAGATAGGCGCGTTTGTAAGGATATTTCGCCGCCTTTTCCTCATCGATATCGACGCCGAGACCCGGTGTTTCCGAGGAATACATGAAGCCGTTCTCGAAGCGGTAGCCGTGCGGAAAAACCTCGTCGGTCGCCTCGGTATGACGCATATATTCCTGGATGCCGAAATTGGGGACCGAACGGTCGAAATGCAGCGCCGCCGCCATGGTCACCGGCGACAGGTCGGTGGCGCCGTGGCAGCCGGTGCGTACATTATATATGTCCGCAAAAGCGGCGATGCGTTTGAGATGCGTGATGCCGCCGGCATGAACGACCGTGGCGCGGATATAATCGATTAACTGGTTCTGGATCAGCTCCTTGCAGTCCCAGATCGAGTTGAAGACTTCGCCGACGGCCAGCGGGGTTGTCGTATGCTGGCGGATCAGGCGGAAATTGTCCTGGTTTTCGGCAACGACGGTATCTTCCAGCCAGAACGGACGGTAGGGTTCGAGATCGCGCCCCAGGCGCCCGGCCTCGATCGGCGTCAGGCGGTGGTGGACATCATGCAGCAGATGGACCTCTTCACCCAGCGCTTCACGGGCGGCTTTGAAGAGCTTGGGCACCACGCGCATATAGGCTTCGGTGTTCCACAGGTTCTCGGTCGGCAGGTCGGCATCGGCCGGCTCGTAGAACATCTTGTCCTTGGAAACGCCGTAGGTCGAGGCCAGTCCCGGCACGCCGCATTGCAGACGTATTGCCTTGTAGCCTTGGGCCTTGTAGCTCTGGGCCACCTCGATCGTGTCCTCGATGTTGGTGCCGTTGGCGTGACCATAGACGGTGATCGGCTCGCGGCACGAGCCGCCCAGGAGCTGATAGAGCGGCAGGCCGGCCACCTTGGCCTTGATGTCCCACAGCGCCATGTCGACGGCGGCGATGGCCGACATTGTTACCGGTCCGCGCCGCCAGTAAGCGCCCTTGTAGAGATATTGCCAGATATCCTCGATGCGGTGGGCATCGCGGCCGATCAGGCAGGGGATGATATGGTCTGTCAGATAGCTGGCGACAGCCAGTTCGCGGCCGTTCAGCGTGGCGTCGCCGATCCCGTACACACCCTGATTCGTTTCGATCTTCAGGGTGACGAAATTACGGCCAGGGCAGGTGATGATAACTTTCGCCGACCGGATGATCAACGTGCCCGCAGTAGATTCCCTTGAGGCCGGGCTTTTGTCTCCGGTTTTAATATCGGGTATTTTGGGGGAATCCATTGGCACACATAACCTTTCACTCGCCTGCATTTCTATATTGGTCATACCAATAATCTATTTTGGCCTGATGTAAACCGGTAATAAGGATTCTTTTCAGCTGTTTGCTGCCGCAGCGGACGAGTAAGCTCAAATTTGATCATTCGGCAGGCCCAGCGTCGTAGGGCTGTCAGTTTTTCCCCTGTGTGGAAGCTGATTTCGACTGAAACCGTTTCATAATCAGCACACATCTGACCAATAATTTGAATTGATCTTACGTTCCAAAGCGTGTTTTGCGATAGTGCAATTTTCTAATATTCTCTTATGTATCAATTTATTATGCATTTTTTATGTTGAAAATTACACATTTCATTGTTATCTGAAAATGCATTCAGGGTCTAAAGTTTCGATGTGCTGTGCGTAAAATTGGTAAGGCCATTATTGACAAGTCGGGACAGGCCAATTACCAAGGCGGCACGTGAACGCTACCACATGAGGCGTCGCCAAAAGAATGCACGCGAATGCATACTCCAGACAGGGAAAGATCATGCCAAAAGCTTCGGGTAAATCCCGCAACACATTCAAGATCGCGCTTCTCGGCGCCACGTTGCTCACCGGTTATGCCGGTATCGCCAGTGCTCAGGACGCCGCTGCGCCCGCTGCCACACCCGCTCCGGCGCCGGACGAGACTGTGGTTGTTGTGACCGGTTACCGCGGCAGCCTTTTGAGCTCCACCTCGGCCAAAAAACGCGCCGTAGGTTTCCAGGATGCGATCTATGCCGAAGATATCGGCAAGTTCCCTGACACCAATATCGCCGAATCGTTCAACCGCATTCCGGGCATCGTTATTTCGCGCGACATCAACGGCGACGGCGTCAACGTTTCGATCCGTGGCCTCGGCACCAGCTTTACCCGCGTTCTGCTCAATGGCGCCCCGGTGGCGGTCGCCTCGACCGGCAACACGGATGCCCAGAGCACCAACCGCGAAGTCGATCTCGACCTGTTCCCGACCGAACTGTTCACCCAGCTGACGGTCGATAAAAGCCCGCAGGCCAGCGAGGTCGAAGGCGGCGCCGCCGGCGTGGTCAATATGCGCCAGGCGCGTCCGTTCGATCACAAGGGGCCGCAACTGGCCTATTCGGCCAGCGCCACCAAGAGTTCCAATGCCGATGACTGGGGCGACAAGGCCTCGATCGTGGCCAGCAACACTTTTGGCAACTGGGGGGTACTGGGCGGTATCTCGATCACCAATCAGAAGGTAGCCAACAAGGGCTTTGAGACGATCGGCTGGACAAATGCCGGCCTGACTTTCCAGCAGTGCGGCCTGACCCCGACCGGTACGCTCACCCCCAGTTCCGCGGCACCCGACTGTAATACGACCGGCGGCGGCAACTGGACCATCCCGGGGACGGTTCCGGCCAATGCCGGCAATGGCCTTGTTGCCGGCACCACAATCGATCCGGCTTTCCTGCTGGCGCAAAATCCGGGCCTGACCCTCACCCAGATTTCGAACGCCATCATTCCGCGCCTCGGCCGTCCGATGAACGAATACGGCACGCGTGATCGCGTCAGCGGCGTGTTCGGCCTTGAATGGCGTCCGAACGACGACTTCCACGCCTATCTCGACACCATGTACGCGCACAAGAAAAACGAAATGCAGCGGACCGACATGGACTGGGTCGGCCGCAACGGCGCGATGATTCCGATCAACATGCAGGTGGATGGCGATTGCGTCAGCGGCTGCGTGGTGACAAGCGGCACCTTCGCCAATGCCCAGGCCTTCCTTGAGTATCGTCCGTATACGGAAACCACTGAATTCTATGGCATCAATCCCGGTTTCGACTGGCATATCAATGACAGCCTGGCCCTGACCGCCAGCGCCAACTATACGCGCTCGACCTTCCATCGTGAATCGCCGAGCTTTGTCGTCAGCACGCCGACTAATGCCGGCATGACGATGACCTATACCAATGACGGTGGCATTCCGACCATGGATTCCAGCCTGGATCTGAACGATCCGGACAATTTCGGCTGGAACGCAGGTTCCCGCGTCAATATTCAGGACGAAAAACGCGTTACCGAAACCAAGGGCGCACGAGCGGACCTGAAGTGGATCGGTGACGACACCTTCAACCTGCAATTCGGTGCCAGCTATGACGACACCTCGCGTTCGATCACGGCCTTTGATAACAGCCAGGCCTGGCAAAACGCCACATGCGGCGACAATCCGAATATCTTCCTGCCCGGTCCGAACAGCCAGCCTGCGTGCGCCGGCCTGAATACCGCAACTCCTGGCGCCAGTTATCCGACCTATCCGGGTCTTGGTACGGGCTATTCCAGCGGCGTAACCACGCCCCTGGCCTATGCCGGTTCGCTGATCCCGCAGTCGGCCCTGCCCAGCTATCTGTCTGCAGGACCTTACGGTTACGTTACGGTCGACTGGTCGAAATTCGCCAAGGATTCGCAGTATCAGCAGTTCCATGATGCCGCGCCTCTGGCCACCGCCTCGAATACCGGCGCGTCGGGCGGCTTTATCCAGGAAAAAGTTTCGGCGATCTATGTGCAGTTTAACGGCGATCGCGATATCTTTGGCGGCCACCGCCTGCGCTATAATGGCGGTGTGCGTCTGCTCTCGACCGATCAGACGATCGGCGGCTACATTTCGCTGCCCGATCCGCGTAATACGCCGGCCACGGGTCCGGCGCCGGATGATGGCGCGAAATATCCCAACGTTGTCAACTTCGTCGAGACCCGGGCGACCTACAAGAATTACCTGCCGTCGTTCAGCGCTGTTTATAATGTCACCAGCAAGCTTCTGGCCCGGGCCTCAGCTTCGGTCAGCATGACGCGCGCCAACCCCAACACCATGCTGCCAGGGCTGAACTTCTCCAGCCCGTCAGCGGATGTCGGCACGGTCGGTAATCCGAACCTGAAGCCTTATATTTCCAAGAATATCGATCTTGGGCTGGAATACTATACCGGCAAGGAAGGTTATCTGTCGGCGACCTATTTCACCAAGAGCATCAACGGCTTTACGGCGAACGGCAACACAACCGTGCCATTCGCCGCCCTGGCGCAGTACGGCGTGACCTATAGCGGCCTGACCCCGACCCAGCAGGCCGCCATTGATGCCCGCGGCGGCGCCGATAATGCCACCGTGGTCCTCACCCAGCAGGTCAATGCCTCTGGTCTTCTCAAGGTGCGTGGCCTCGAACTGAACTGGGTCCAGCCTCTGGGTCAGTTCTGGTCGCCGCTGGAAGGCTTCGGCTATACCGCCAACGCCACCTATATCCATCAGGAAGGCACCGGCGCGGCGCCGGCCATCGCCATCGGCGTGCCGAAGATGACCTATAATGCTACCGTCTACTATGAAGGCCATGGCGTCAGCATCCACCTGTCGGATAACTACAACGGCGACTCGGTTGGTTCCGGTCTGAACCAGAACGGCATCGCGGCGGCGGCTATCTATAATGACAGCCGCAGTCAGATCGATCTGTCGGCGAGCTACGATCTGAGCCATCTTGTCAATTGGGGCAAGAACCTGGAGATCACGCTCGACGCCACCAATATCACTGAGACGAAGCTGCGCAGTTACTTCCAGTTCGAAAACGCCACCTTCACCGAATATGACCCGGGCTCCACGGTCATGGTCGGTATCCGCGGCAAGTTCTAAACTCTACGGCGGCAGGATCTGCTTATCTGCCGCCGCTCTTTCTTCCTAACCTCCCCGATCTGGTGGTGCGTCCATGGCGCACCACCCTTTTTTTGGTATGTGAGACCGTAAAGCGAGTTGCATTCCTTTAAATAATTCAATCACAATGCCGTCCGCTCAACCGACGCTTTTCGGGAGTATCCATGACCGCTTCATTTCGATTTGCTGCCGCTGCTCTGTGTGCCGTGCTGTTTGCTCTGCCGGCAGGGGGCGCTGAAATGCCTCATCTCCAGACGCAGGGCACGACGAAGCAACTGGTCGTCGATGGCAAGCCCTTTCTGATACTCGGCGGTGAACTGGCCAATTCAACAGCTTCCAGCCTGGATTATCTCAACAGCAAATGGCCGACCCTGAAATCTGTTGGTCTGAACACGGTGATTGCGCCGGTCGAATGGGACCAGATCGAGCCGCAACAGGGTAAATACGATTTCACCGTGCTCGACGGCATGATCAGGCAAGCCCGGCAGAACGATGTGAAGCTGGTGCTGCTGTGGTTTGGGGCGTGGAAAAATTCGATGTCCACCTATGTGCCGGCCTGGGTGAAGCGCGATTACGCCACCTATTCGAAAGCGCAGGACGACCACGGCCAGTCGCAGGATATCCTGTCGCCATTTGATCCCGATACCCTGGCCGCCGACACTCACGCCTTTTCCACGATGGTGGCGCACCTCAAACAGGTGGATACGGCGCATACCGTCGTCATGATCCAGGTCGAAAACGAGATCGGCATGTTGCCGGTGGTGCGTGACTACAGCCCGCAGGCGCAGGCGGCGTGGAATGGCCCGGTGCCGGCTGAGCTGATCGCTTACCTGAAAGCGCATCAGGCCTCGCTCAATCCTTACGTCCGCACCCTGTGGGAAGCCAACGGCCTGAAGGACAACGGTACCTGGGCCGAGGTCTTTGGCGAGTCCGTCCAGGCGCAGGAGGTTTTTCAGGCCTGGTATTTTGCCGCCTTCGCCAATGGCCTGGCCAAGGCCGGCAAAGCGCAGTATCCGCTGCCAATGTATGTCAATGCCGCCCTGATCCGGCCGGACAAGACGCCGGGCCAGTATCCGAGCGCCGGCCCCCTGCCGCATCTGTTCGACATCTGGAAACCGGGGGCGCCGGATATCGATATCCTGGCCATCGACATGTATTTCCCCAATTTCACGGAGTGGGCCGATAAGTTCAAACGCCCGGATAATTCGTTCTTCATTCCGGAGGCCAATCAGGCGGGCAAGCCCGAAGCCGGCGCCAATGCCTTCTATGCCATCGGCCAGCTCGATTCGATCGGCTTTTCGCCCTTCTCGATCGATAACATCAAACCGGAAAACAGCGCCAACCTGACGGCTGCCTATGATGTGTTGAAGCAACTGTCACCGCAGATTCTGGCGGCGCAAGGCACAGGCAAGATGCGCGGTTTCCGGCCGCGTGTCTCCTTCGACGGCGTGGTTGACGAAACACCGCAGTCCTTCGTTCTGGGCTCCTACAGGTTTACGGTCAGTTTCATTGATCCGTGGACCCCGAAGGACAAGCAGGACATCGCCTCCAATGGCGGCCTGATCATCCAGACAGGCGATGACAGTTTCATCGTAGCCGGCAAGGGCGTGGTCGTGACCTTCGAGGATGCTGCGCCGGAAAAACAGGCTGTGGGCATCGAACAGATTGTAGAGGGCAGCTATGTCGATGGGGTATGGAAGCCTGGCCGCTGGCTCAACGGCGATGAAAGCCATCAGGGGCGTCATCTGAAAATCAATGCCGATGGTTTCGGCATTCAGCAGTTGAAGCTGTACAAGTTCAGGTAAAACACGCAGTCTTTTGCTTTGAATGCGGGCATGTTAACGGTCATATGATTCCGCATTGGCTCATCACTTTTCCGCACAGATGTCAGACTCCAGAAAGCTTTATCGCAAAATCGCCGATTCCATTGCCGCCGAGATTGAATCGGGGCGTTACAAGCCGGGGGACCGTCTGCCGACGGAACGCGAACTGGCATTGCAGTATGGCGTCAGCCGGCCCTCGTTGCGCGAAGCGATGATCGCACTGGAAATCCTTGGCCTGATCGAGGCCAAGCATGGCCTGGGCATTACTGTGTCGCACAAGAAAAAGCGCGCGCCGGCTTTCACCGACGCCGAGATCGGCGCCTTCGAACTGATCGAGGCCCGCCGGCTGTTGGAGGCCGAGGTCGCGGCGCTGGCCGCCACACTGATCAGTGAGGAACAGATCGCCGAGCTGGAAGCTCTGGTGCAACAGATGGGCGATGCCGATCCGGTAAAGGCCGAAAAGGCCGACCGCGAATTCCATATCCTGATTGCCCAGAGCACGGGCAACGGTGCGCTGACGACCTGCGTCGAGAACCTGTGGGACTGGCGCTATCATTCGCCGCTGGCGCGCAATGTGCTGGCGCGCGCTGCCGACCTCGGCATGAATGACCGGATTGCCGAGCACACGGATATCCTGACAGCGCTGAAAAATCGTTCCGTGGCGGCGGCACGTCAGGCCATGCACGAGCACATGGATCGGGTTATCGAGCACCTGCTGCGGGCCACCGAAATCGTGGCGGTCGAGAACGCCCGAAAGGCCAGCAGCGAACGACGCATGGCGGTGGCGACGCGTATGAAGGCGCTGTCAAAGGATCGCTGAATTACCGCGCCAGCCAGCCTCAATCCACAGGCAGGGTGATGCCGTTGACATAATCGGAAGCAGCGGAAGCCAGGAAACAACGGCGCCGGCCATATCTGACGGATGCCCCAGCGGCCCGCGGGGATGCGTTCGAGATGGAGTTCGAAATGGGTGTAGTTCAGCACCATGGCATCCGGCACAAACAGGCCTGTCATCAGGTACTTGTCGCGCAGGTCGGCATTGTCCGCCGCCTTTATCATGTCCGGATGAGTCGCATAAGCGTCTTAACGAAAGGCAGGTACAGATGGTCTTGTTCCGGCTTGGGTGTTTCTAATTTTGCCCCCTTTGGTGACCGGTGTCATCGCATTGGCTACACAATTTTAAGCGCCGCATTCGTCTTTTCATTTCGTGGCCTGTGGGTAAAATAAAGGCAGAGATGAAGTCGTGTTTGACAGGATGTAGTTGTGTAGTTTATATCATGTAGTTAAGCTACTTAATCAAATATATGGATTCAGAGGTACTCATGGCCATCACACGCATCGGCGATCCGCGCTCTGGCAGTGGCGGACAAATGCTGCCTTTTTCGCAGGCGACCGAAGCGGGCGGTTTCGTATTTGTTTCTGGTCAGGTCGGTTTCGATGCCGGTGGAGAGATCGTCCAGGGCGGTATTGTCGCCGAGACGAAGCAGACTATGGACAATATCGTCGCCATCCTCGCCAAGGCCGGTTGTACGCTGGCCGATGTGGTGAAGGCCAATGTCTGGCTCGACGACACGCGCGATTTCGCTGCTTTCAACCGCGTCTATGCCAGTTATTTCGATGGCCAGTTGCCAGCGCGGTCGTGTGTGCGTTCGCAGATCATGATCGACGCCAAGGTCGAGATCGACGTCATAGCCTACAAGGCGAAGTAAATGTCGCCGGCCATCTCTGTCTGTCCGTGGCCCGGTGACGATATCGGCTTGATCTGGCGCGGACTTCACGTACCAGTGTTATTATGTGGGCGGGGTGGCCGGACATGAGTCGTGACGATGATTTGCCCGATACGCTGGAAGGGCTGGGGCTTGGCGGTTTGGGTTTTTGCAAGTTCGGCATGTTGCGTCTGATAAACCTTGAATGGCTTCGGAACGCACTTACAAGACAGGTGCAGTATGTTTGATTTCAGTGGCAAAGTCGTTCTCATTACCGGGGCTGCGGGCGGCATCGGCCGGGGCCTGTGTGAGGCCTTTCTTGGCTGGGGCGCAACGGTGCTGGCGCTGGATCGTGATGCTGGCGCCCTGGGCGGTATGGATAAGCGGCTGAAGACGGCTGCGGTAGATCTGACTGATCTGGCGGCGGTGAAAGCGGCCATTGACGGTTTGGTGGCGGTGAGCGGGCCGGTGGATATCCTCGTCAATAATGCGGGTGCGGCGGCAGCGACGGCGCTGGCAACTCTCAAGCCGGAAGACTGGACCCACGATCTCGCCATCAATCTCAGTGCCGCCTATCATTGCGTCGAGGCCGTCAAGGCGGCGATGTTCGCGCGCAAGTCGGGCGTCATCATTAATATCGGCACGGTCAATGCCGGCCTCGCCATTGGCCATCCCGCCTACAGCGCCGCCAAGGCCGGACTGGTCAGCTATACAAAGGCGCTGGCGATCGAATATGGTCCGCTGGGTATCCGCGCCAATCTGGTGGCGCCGGGCACGGTCAAGACCCAGGCCTGGGCTGAACGCGCGGCGAAGAAGCCGGAGGTCTTTGAAGACCTGAAGAAGTGGTGCCCCCTGCGTGACTTCGCCGATCCGAAGGATATCGCCAATGCCGTGGCCTTCCTGTCGTGCGACCTGTCGCGCATGATCACCGGCGTGGTGCTGCCGGTCGATGCCGGGCTGACCGCGGGCAATCCGGTTCTGGCCGCCGAACTGACCCTGGAATCTTTCTGATGGCGCTTGATCTCGCCCCGATCCTCGACCTGCCTTTGACCGCGCGTACCAAGGGCTTGCCGTCTTCCGCCGAAGGGCTGCGCTTGCGTGAGGCGGGGGCGCAGGGCTGGAACCTGCTCGACGGTTCGATCCCCATGCCCGCGGCGGTGATCCGCAGCAGCGTGCTGACGAAAAACCTCACGGCATTTCAGGCCTATATCGATCAGGCCGGGGCGAAGTTGGCGCCGCATGGCAAGACCAGCATGTGTCCGCAACTGTTCGATCGCCAACTGGAAGCCGGCGCCTGGGGCATGACGGTGGCGACCTTCTCTCAAGCCAATACGGCGCTGGATTTCGGCGTCAAAAACCTGCTGATCGCCAATGAACTGGTGGGTGAGGCTGAAATTTACGCGCTTTCGATCCGCCAGGATGCGGCGCCGGACACCTTGATCCTCAGCCTGGTTGATAGCCTGGCCGGCGTCGAGCGGCTGGAAGCTATACTGACCAAGACTGGCGCTGAACGGCCGTTCGAAGTGATGGTCGAGTTGGGCATTTCCGGCGGCCGCACCGGCGTGCGTACGCGTGAACTGGCGCTGCAAATCGCCCGCCGCGTGGCACAATCGCCGAACCTCAGCTTGCGCGGCGTCGAAGGCTACGAAGGTCTGATCGTGACCGGCGATGCCAAGGCCGATGCCGTGCGCGTTGATGCCTTCCTCGATGACCTGCTGAGCCTGTTCCAGACCTGCCGCAATGAAGGCCTGTTCAGCGGGGAACCGATCATCAGCGCGGGCGGCTCCGCCTATTTCGACCTGGTGGCGCGCGGCCTCAAGACCGAAGGCGTTACGCCTTTGCTGCGCAGTGGCTGCTACCTGACCCACGATACCGGATTCTACAACAAGCTGCTGACCCATGTCGGCGAACGCGGCGTGCTTGGCCCGGCGCCGGCGCTCAATCCGGCGCTGGAGGTCTGGGCGCAGGTGGTCTCGCACCCCGAACCCGATCTGATCATCGTCAATACCGGCCGCCGCGACCTGTCCGACGATTCTGCCCTGCCGAAGGTTGAATACCACGCTGTACCGGGCAAGGGTGCTTCTGCGCAGGCCGTCGAAGGTTGGTCATTTTTCCGCATGAACGACCAGCACGGTTATATCCGCCTGCCGGCCGGCGCGCGGGTTAGCATCGGTGACTATGTTGGCCTCGGTATCTCCCATCCGTGCACCACCTTCGATCGCTGGCCCGTCCTGCTCGAAGTCGATGACGCCTATGCCGTAATTGGCGCCCTCAAGACCTTTTTCTAAGAGCCGAGATTTTTCAAGAGTTTGCCTATGTCGTCTGTTTCTGCCGATATTCTTTTGCGCAATGGCCTCATCTTTGATGGCAACGGCGCTGCGCCCTACACAGCTAATATCGCTATCCGTGACGGTGTCATCGTCGCCATAGGCGACCTGTCCGATATGTCGGCAACCCAAAGCCTTGATCTGACGGGCAAAGCCGTCGCGCCGGGTTTTATCGACGTCCATTCGCATGACGATTATGCCTGCATCCGTCAGCCGGAAATGACCGCCAAAATCAGCCAGGGCGTGACTACGGTTGTTGTCGGAAACTGTGGCCTGTCAATCGCGCCCCTGCGTTTTCCGGGCGAACCCGAAGAGCCCTTCAACCTGCTGGGTGATTCCAGGGCCTTTGCCTATTCGAGCTTTGCCGACTACGCAGCGGCAGTCGATCAGGCGCAGCCGGCGGTCAATGTAGCGGCGCTTGTCGGTCATACTACCTTGCGTCGCATCTGCCTGCCCGACCTTAAAAAGGCCGCCAGCCCGGCCGAGCGCAAACAGATGCAGGCCCTTCTGGCGGAGGCGCTGGAAGCCGGCGCGACCGGCCTGAGTTCCGGCGTCTATTATCCGCCGGCCGCCGCCGCCGACCTCGACGAACTGACGGCTTTGGCGCAAACCGTCAACGCGCATGGCGGCGTCTATGCCACCCATATCCGCAGTGAATATGACGGTATCGCCGAGGCTCTGAAGGAGGCTTTTACGACCGCTGGCCAAACTCAGGCACCGCTGATTATCTCGCACCACAAATGTGCTGGCGTGCGCAACTGGGGGCGCTCGGTCGAGACCCTGGGCCTGATCGACAAGGCGGCAAAAACACAACCCGTCGCCATGGACTGCTACCCCTATACGGCGGGCTCGTCGGTGCTCAATCCTGATCTGTGCGACGGCGAGATCAAGGTGCTGATCAATTCGTCGGAAACCCATCCCGAGCAGGCTGGACGCTATCTCCATGACATCGCGGGCGAATGGGGCCTTAGCGAATACGAGGCGGCCAAACGCCTGCTGCCGGGTTATGCCTGCTACTTCCAGATCCATGAGGATGATATGCGCCGCATCCTGGCGCATCCGCTGTGCATGGTCGGTTCCGACGGCCTGCCGAATGACAGGAACCCGCATCCGCGCCTGTGGGGTACCTTCCCGCGCGTGCTGGGGCACTATGCCCGTGAGCAGAAACTGTTTTCGCTGGCCGAGGCGGTCGCCAAAATGACCGGCCTGCCGGCGAAGCGTTTCGGTTTCCATGATCGCGGCCGTCTGGCCGTGGGGCTGTCGGCGGATATCACCGTTTTCGACGCCGACACCGTGGCCGACCGCGCAACCTTCGAGACACCCGTGCAAATTTCGGCCGGCATCGAGGAGGTCTTTGTCAACGGCGTCCACAGTTGGTCGCAGGGGCAGGGGCTGGCGCGCGCCGGCGGCTTCCTGTCACATAAACATATCAGGGCTGATGCCGCCGAATAACGTTTTAATATAAAGTAATATAAAGAGGGGAAACACTGCCATGCCGACATTGGGATCATCCGCTTCCGCGCACGCACCTGACAAGACTCCCTGGGGGGCGGTGCTTATGTTCTGTGGCCTGTTCGCCATCTTCGGTTTCGTCACCTGGCTAAACGGCCCGCTGATCACATTCTCCAAGCTGGCTTTCTCCTTGAGCGATGTCGAAGCCTTCCTGGTGCCGTCGGTCTTCTACCTGTCCTATTTCTTCCTGGCCCTGCCGTCGGCCTTCATCCTGCGCAAGACCGGCATGAAGGCCGGCATGGCGCTGGGCCTGCTGCTGATGGCGGTGGGTGCCGCCGGCTTCGGCCAGTTC
>PJUF01000084.1_pt1 | contig 103490 bp, 114 predicted proteins | sample 1512191 | NCBI WGS metagenome assembly PJUF01 (sample SAMN08177673, study PRJNA422409) | Feces metagenome, whole genome shotgun sequencing project. | isolation source: Chicken feces (3) enriched on wood chips | host: Gallus gallus | place: USA: Madison | collected 2015-01-15
GACCGCGTCTGCGGATAGTTCAGCACCCCCACCCTCAATCCCTCCCCTCAAGGGGGAGGGAGGCGATAGAGCCGTGCCTCTGTGCAAATGCGTAGCGGAAGTCCAATGTGAACACTGCCCCTCGCAAGGGGAGGGGCGATTGGGCGGCATCACCCTGCATGTGAACAGGATCTAGTTGCGCGGCTTTACGCCAAGGGCTTCGGCCAGCAATTGATAGGACCGCCGACGCAGGGCGTAGGAATGGATGGTGGTGGTGATCATCACTTCATCGGCGCCCGCGGCGCGGGCCTTTTCGCTGATGGCTTCGGCAAGCTGGCTGGGATCGCCGATCATCCAGAGGCTGGATTGATGCTCGATGATCTGGCGCTGCTGCGGGGTCAGGACATGTTCCATGGCCTTTTCCGGCGCCGTCAACTGGCGCTGTTCGCCGGTGAGGAAACGGGCCCAGTTCACCGACTGCGAAATGCTGAGATATTTTGCTTCTTCATCGGTGGGTGCGCAGATGACCGACAGGCAGAGGATGGTGCGTGGCTCGGGAAAATCTTTCGAGGGCTGGAAGGCCTGCCGATAGGCGGCAAAGGCGGGGGCGGCGGGCGTGTGGCTGAAATGGGCGGCAAAGGCATAGCCAAAGCCCAATTGCCCTGCCGCTTCGGCGCTGGCGCCTGATGAACCGAGCAGCCATTTGGGCGGCAGGGTGATGCCGCCGGGCGAGACCGGCACGCGCGAAAACGGATGATCGGCTGGGAAACTGTCATCATCAAAGGCCATCAATTCGGCCAGATAGGTCGAAAATTCCTCGCCGCCACCGCTGCGCAGCGCCCGCATGGCATAGCCGTCGCCGCCCGGTGCCCGGCCAATGCCCAGATCGATGCGACCGGGATGGAGCGCGGCGAGGGTGCGATAGGCTTCGGCGATGCGCAGCGGCGCATGGTTGAGCAGCATGACCCCACCGGAGCCGACGCGCAGGGCGGTGGTCGCCGCAGCGGCGCTGCCGATCAGGATTTCAGGCACGGAGGAGGCGATGGAGGGCATGCCGTGATGTTCGGCATACCAGAGCCGATTATAGCCCAATTGGTCGGCCGCCTTGGCCAGAAGAATGGTTTCGGCCATGGCCTGTTCGGTCGTGGTGCCCTCGGCAATGGGGGCAAGATCCTGAAGAGACAGGGTGAAGGAAGCGGACATGGCGGGTCTTTCAGACGTGATTGTATTATCGGTAAATCACGATGATGGGCCGCAAGGTCAAGGCCGGATGGAAAATTTACCGGCGATCATCGGCGAGGGGCGCAATGCTAAAGTGCTCGTGATGATCAAATATTACTGCACTTCTCGCGCGTTTCTTTTGATGTTTGGCATTTGCGCAAAATTTAATCAGTCACAAAACTATGGTTTACAGATCGTTAGTGCTGACAGTTGTATATTGCCTAATATTTGGTCGATCCTGACCGTGCCAAGCACTGGGTGGGATCGGCAGAGGCCTCTGCTGCATCTCGAAGGACTATGCTGTGCGTATTCGCGGAAAAGTATTCTCAATTGTTGCTTTGCTCGGCGTGGTCACGGCGCTGGTTGCAGGCATGGCCTATTATGTGGCCAGCGAATATCACACCAAGGTCATGCAGCTGGATAACGCTGCCAGCCGGGCCAATCATGGCGAGCGTCTCAATCGTCTGGTGACGGGCGTGGTGATGGATGCGCGCGGCATTTATGCGTCGAGCACGACGGAACAGGCGACGCAATTTGCCGAGGGCATCATGCGTCAGCTTGACGATATCGACGCGCTGCTGGCCGTGTGGCGGCCATTGGTCGACGCGAATAGTCTTGCCGGTTTCGACGTCATGGCAAGCCGCGCTGCCGAATTCCGTGTTTTCCGTACCGAGACGGCAAGACTGGGCCGAGATGTCGATCCGGCTCAGGCCAATGCGCAGGGCAATAATGAGGAAAATCGTGCCAATCGGCGGGCTTTTCAGTCTGAAATCGACGAGATCACCGCAGCCGATATCGCCTATTTCGATCTGCTGAAGTCAGAGGTCGACAGTTTTCAGGCCCGGATGGTGGTCATCATTCTGGTGACTGCGGGCGTTGGCCTTTTGGTCGGGATACTGGCGGCCATTCATGTCGGCACGTCGCAATTGAGCCGCCCCATCCAGCGGCTGACCGGCGCCATGTCTCGACTGGCCGATGGCGATCTCGATACCGAAGTGCCCTATCTCGGTCGCAAGGACGAGGTCGGCGACATGGCAGCGGCCATGCAGGTGTTCAGGGATAATGCGGTTAAGGTTGCCAATATGACCGCCGAGGATCATGAACGCGCCCGCCAGACCGCTGAGCGCGCTCATATGATGGAGCAGTTCCAGTCCGATTTCGACACTGTGGTGGCGGCGACGCTGGAGGGGGATTTTTCCCGCTCGATCGAGCGCAGTTTTGCCGATCCCGACATTGCGCGCATCAGTCTCAATTTCAACCGCATGGTCGCCAATGTGCAGGGCGGGCTCAATGATGCCGGCCGGGTTCTGGGTTTTCTGGCCGAAGCCGATCTTACCCATCGCATGGAAGGCGAGCATAAGGGCGCCTTTGGCGATTTGCAGACCGATATCAATCGCGTGGTCGCCAAGCTCGGCGATGTGGTGACCAATCTGAGGGCCACGTCGCGCGGCGTCAGAACCGCCACGACGGAAATTCTGGCCGGGGCCAATGATCTTTCCGAACGCACAACCAAGCAGGCGGCGACCATCGAGGAGACCTCGGCGGCCATGGAACAATTGGCCGTGACAGTGCTCGACAATGCAAGGCGCGCCAGCGAGGGCACGACCAGCGCCAATGTGGTTGCCGAAGCGGCCCGCAATGGCGAGGCGGTGATGGGCGACGCTAACATGGCCATGGAACGTATCGCGCAATCCTCGGCCAAGATTTCCAATATTATCGGCATGATCGACGACATTGCCTTCCAGACCAATCTGCTTGCGCTGAACGCTTCGGTGGAAGCAGCGCGCGCTGGCGAGGCGGGCAAGGGCTTTGCGGTGGTGGCCGTGGAAGTGCGGCGGCTGGCGCAGTCGGCGGCGGAGGCCTCCTCTGACGTCAAGGCGCTGATCGAGCAATCGGCGCAGGAAGTCCAGCACGGATCGCGCCTCGTCTCCGACGCCTCCAGCCAGATCGCGTCCATGCTGGATGCCGTTTCGTCCAATAGCGTGCTGATGAACGACATTGCCCGCGAAAGCGCCGCGCAGGCCTCGTCCATCGAGGAGATCGTGGTTGCGGTGCGGCAGATGGATGAAATGACCCAGCACAATGCCGCGCTGGTGGAGGAAACCAATGCGGCGATCGAGCAGACCGAGGCGCAGGCTTCCCAGCTCGATACGATCGTCGATGTGTTCCGCACCGAAGCCGCTAATGTCCGTGCCGCTCCGGCGGTGTCTCGGCCCTCCGCCAAGCTCGCTGCCGGGAGCTATCTCTCGCAGGGCAATGCCGCAATTGCCACGGACTGGTCGGAGTTCTGATGTCAGTTTAGGATCAGCGCCGGATGGCCAGCGTTTGCAGATCGCGTAAAAGTGTGCGAGGTCAAGCCATTGATAGTCGCGGGCGTGGAGTTGGCGGGCAATGAACATCTGGGCGGGACTGGCATTGGCAGGCGCAATCGGCATGGCTAGCGCTCCGGCACTGGGTTTCGACGTGCTCGACCCCAATCCGGTGTCGGGAATTGTCGATGAATTGCGTTTCGGCGTGAATGCCCATGACGTGCACCATGCGGCGTTGCCGTTTCAGGTGGGTGAATGGAATTTGAGCCGCATCGAGGATGTGAGCTTTGACGTGCTGTTCACCTCGCCCGACATGGATGCGTTCCGCTGGATCGGCGCGCCACGGCCCGAGATCGGCGCAACCATCAATCTCAATGGCAGTGACAGCATGGTCCATGCCAATCTGACCTGGCAATTGCCGGTGTTCGAGACCCCCTTCTATCTCGAAGCCGGGCTGGGCGCGGCCATTCACAATGGCGCGCTGACGGGGGCTGCTGCGGGCCGCAAGAATTTTGGCTGCCGCGTCAATTTCTATGAGCGCTGGGGAGTCGGCGCGCATATCAGCGACAATGCAACGGCCACGCTCACCTATGAGCACACGTCCAATAATGGCTGGTGCGCTGCCAATGACGGGCTGTCCAATGTCGGCCTGCGTCTGGGCTGGAAGTTCTAGATCATTTGTTTTGGTGCATTTCCCAGCCGCAAAACCGTTTCCACTTTTGCTGGAAACGGTCTAAGCGGCTTGTCCCGCCGCCCAGCCTGAGGCCCATGCCCACTGGAAATTATAGCCGCCGAGCCAGCCGGTGACGTCGACGGCTTCGCCGACGAAATAAAGGCCCGGTACGTTGCGCGCCGCCATGGTCTTGGCGTCCAGCCCCTGTGTATCCACGCCGCCTAGCGTGACTTCGGCGGTGCGATAGCCTTCCGAACCGACCGGCTTGAGCGTCCAGTTGTTGATGACATCGGCAGCGGCCTGCAATTTCTTGTCCGAGAGATCGCCGATCATGCCGGGCTGGTCGATGATTTCACCGATCAGTTGGGCGAGACGCTTTGGCAGTTTGTTGCTGAGAATGGTCTGGATATGCAGTTTCGGGCTCTGCTTGCGGGCGGCGCGCAGGAAGTCCATGGCGTCCTCGTTGGGCAGCAGATCGACGGCGATAGGATCGCCTTCGCGCCAATAGGACGAGATTTGGAGGATCGATGGCCCGGAGAGCCCGCGATGGGTGAAGAGCAGCGCTTCTTCAAATTTCGTCTTGTTGTGGCGGACAATGGCATTGGTGGAAATGCCCGCCAGGGGCTTGAGCTTTTCCAGCGCGCCGGGCTCGAACATCAGCGGCACAAGGCCGGGCCTGGTGTCGGCAATGGCGAGACCGAACTGGCGGGCCAGATCATAGGCGAGGCCGGTCGCACCCATTTTGGGAATGGATTTGCCGCCGGTAGCGACCACGAGGCTGGTGCAGGTGACACGGCCATCGCCGACCATGACGTCAAAGCCATCGCTGGTTCGCTCGATGGTGCCGACAGTGCGGCCGGTCCAGATCGTGGCGCCGGAGTGACGCAGCTCATTGATGAGCATGGCGACGATCTGGGTGGCCGGACCATCGCAGAACAATTGGCCGAGGGTTTTCTCGTGAAAGGAAATGCCGTGCTTTTTCACCTTGTCGATGAACATGTCGGGCGTATAGCGCGACAGGGCCGAGAGGGCGAAGCGCGGGTTCTGGCTGAGGAAGCGCTCGCGGCCTGTCGTATGGGTGGCGTTCACATTGGTGAAATTGCAGCGGCCGCCGCCTGAAATACGAATCTTCTCGCCCGGATCGCGGGCATGATCCACGACCAGCACCTTGCGGCCGCGCTTGCCCGCTTCGATACCGGCCATCATGCCCGCAGCGCCGGCGCCAAGAATGATCACGTCAAAATCGGGCATGTGCTTTCCTCTTTTCTCCGGCAGGCCTATCTGCCCGCTTCGTTCGGAGCAAGCGCATTGACTCTTTCCTATTTGAGCGTATGAGAAGTCCTGCTCTTTTATAGGAAGCATTTGTCGTCATGGTTCGCACCGGCATCATCGCCGCTTTCGCCACAACCCGGCTCCTCGCCGGGGGCGCTGCGCTCATGACTAAAACCACCAAAACCGCCTGACGCTTTTCCCCGGGTCGCACTCCCGACGGGGAGAGGCTCAAAGCAAGACCGCGATTATCCAATCGCGCGGGGGCGGAAAATGGTAAGGGACCGGAGTTCCAAAATGGGTTATCGCGTTGCTGTCGTCGGAGCCACAGGTAATGTGGGCCGCGAGGTTCTCAACATTCTCGCCGAGCGCAAGTTCCCGGCTGACGAGGTTCATGCATTGGCCTCATCGCGCTCGATCGGGCGGGAATTGTCCTATGGGGACAAGGTGCTGAAGGCCAAGGATCTGCAGCATTTCGATTTCTCGACTGTCGATTTCGCCATCATGTCGGCTGGCGGCTCGATTTCCAAGGAATGGGGTCCGAGGATCGCGGCGGCCGGGGTCATCGTGATCGATAATTCGTCCTATTGGCGCTATCATTCCGATGTGCCGCTGGTGGTGCCGGAAGTGAACGGGGATGTGTTGGACCGTTGGCTGGCCGACCCCAAGCGCATGGGTATCATTGCCAATCCCAATTGCTCTACCGCCCAGCTCGTGGTGGCGCTCAAGCCCCTGCATGATCTGGCCAAGATCACGCGTGTCGTGGTCTCGACCTATCAGTCGGTGTCCGGCGCGGGCAAGGAAGGCGTCGATGAGCTGTGGAACCAGACCAAGGGCATTTTCGTCAATGACAGCCCGACGCCGCAGAAGTTCCCCAAGCAGATCGCCTTCAACGTGATCCCGCATATCGATAGCTTCATGGAAGACGGCTATACCAAGGAAGAATGGAAGGTTCTGGCCGAAACCAAGAAAATACTCGATCCCAAGATCAAGGTTACCTGCACCGCCGTGCGCGTGCCGGTCTTTGTGGGCCATTCCGAGGCGGTCAATATCGAATTCGCCAATCCCATCTCTGCCGATGAGGCGCGCGATGCGCTGCGCGAGGCCGATGGCATTTCGGTGCTCGATAAGCGCGAAGCGGGCGGTTATGCGACGCCGGTCGAAACTGTGGGTGAATATGACACCTATGTCAGCCGCATCCGTGAAGACGTGACCGTGGAAAACGGCATCGCCATGTGGGTTGTCTCGGACAATCTGCGCAAGGGCGCGGCGCTCAACACGATCCAGATCGCTGAAACGCTGATCGCCAAGGGTCTCAAGGCCCGCAAGGCCGCCTGAGGTAGACGGGTGGGGGGCTCGGTGTACGCATCACCCCCTCTCCAGCTTTTCTACAGCCCTAGGGCTAATCGACATTCAACGGTTTCAATGAATCTGGTGAGCCCCGATGGGCACCCTCCCCCTTGAGGGGAGGGCTGGGGTGGGGGTTCAGGCGTATCCGCCGTCTCGAATGCTGGTATGAGCGCTTTGAGGATTCAGAACCCCCACCCTCAATCCCTCCCCTCAAGGGGGAGGGAGGCAGATCGCGGCTTACTAAACCCTGTTCAAACCTGAATGTAGATTAGTCCTAGCGGCCTGAGCGACGCTACCCTCTCCGCAAGGGGTAGGGTGAGCGGGAGCGGTAAATCGCATTTTCTCACGTCTCCATGACCACTCCCCTTGCGGAGCTATGGGAGCAGGGCTTGGCTGTTGCGACGGGCAGGACGGAAGCGATCTCATCCGGCTTGCGAAGCGGGGCAAATCCTGAAAAGGCTTGACCGCAAGGCTGGTGGCAATACGCCGCCGCTACCTGGACATATCCATGCTTTCCCTCCGCGATCTCTGCCTGGCGCTGCTTGTCGTTCTGGTCTGGGGTCTGAATTTCGTGATGATCAAATGGGGCGTCGAGGAGGTTCCTCCGCTCTTTCTGACCGGATTGCGCTATCTCTGCGCGGCCCTGCCCATGGTGTTTTTCGTGCGCCGCCCGCAGGTGAAGACCACCACGCTGATCGTCTATGGCCTTGCCATCGGCTTCGCCCAGTTCGGCCTCCTGTTCTCGGCGATCAAGCTGGGCCTGCCCGCGGGCCTTGCCTCGCTCATCATCCAGACGCAGGCGTTCTTCACCTTTGGGCTGGCCATGCTGTTCCTTGGCGAGCGTCTGGGCGTAATGCAGGTAATCGGGGCCAGCGTCGCCATTATCGGGATTGGCGTGATCGCCGGTGAGCGCTTTGAGATGACAGCGCTGGCGCCGCTGCTCATGGTGCTGGTTGCCGCCTTTTTCTGGGGCGTGGGCAATATCGCCTCAAAAAAGGCAGGGCAGATCGACATGCTGTCCTTTGTGGTCTGGGGCAGTCTCGTGCCCATCGTGCCGCTTATGGGGCTGTCGCTGCTGGTCGAGGGGCCGCAGGCAATTGGCGCGGCATTGGGTAGTTTTAGTCTCAGAAGTGTCGGCGTGGTGCTGTTCAACGGCTATGCGGCCACTATTCTGGGCTTTGGACTCTGGTCCTATCTGCTCAAGCGCTATCCGGCTGGACTGATCGCGCCATTCTCGCTGTTGGTGCCGGTTTTCGGCATTGGTTTTGCCGTGCTGCTGATCGGTGAAATCATCACGCCGCTCGAAATCGTGGGCAGTAGCCTGGTGTTTGCCGGTCTTGCCATCAATGTTTTCGGACCGCGCATGTTTCGGCGGAGGCTCAGCGTCTGATGCCGCTTCGCCATGTGCTTCTGGCCCTGCTGGTCGTTTCGATCTGGGGTTTCAATTTCGTCATTATCAAGCTGAGCGTCGAAGCCCTGCCGCCCATTCTGGCGGCCGCCTTGCGCTTCGCGGCGGCGGCTTTTCCTGCCATCCTGCTGGTGCGACCGCCCAAGGCGCCGTGGTATATCGTGGTGGGGTTTGGCCTCGCCTTTGGTTTTGCGCTCTATGCCTTTCTCAATCTGTCCATCGCCTGGGGCATGCCGGCGGGACTATCCTCCATCGTGCTGCAAACGCAGGCTTTCTTCACTTTTGTGCTGGCCTTCCTGCTGCTGGGGGAGCGGCCAAGCCGCTATCAGATCATGGGCGCGCTGGTGGCTTTTGGCGGTATTGCGGTTATCGCCAGTGAACGGATCGGAGGAGCGGGGCTGTTGCCGCTGTCGCTGACCCTGCTGGCGGCGCTGAGCTGGGGGCTGGCCAATGTGCTGACCAAGAAAGCGGGCCGGGTCAACGCGCTGGCTTTTACGGTATGGGGTTCGCTGGCCGCGCCGCTGCCGCTGCTAGGCCTGTCCGTCGCGGTGGAAGGCTGGCCCGCAATCGCCGCAGCGCTGAGCGGCTTTTCGTGGACAGATGCCGGGCTGATCGCGTTTCTCGCCTATCCGGCCACGCTGCTGGGCGGAGCGATCTGGAGCTGGCTATTGGGGCGTCATCCGGCCTCTGTCGTCGCGCCTTTTACCCTGCTGGTGCCGATTACCGGCCTTGCCTCTGGCTATCTGGTGCTCGGCGAGGTGATCACGCCCATCGAGATCGCCGGGGCCCTGCTGGTCATTGCCGGACTGATCGTGACCCTTAAAAAGGCGCGGAAAAGCGACATGGCTATCCGGCTGGATTAAAAAAGGGCCGCCGAAATGGCGACCCTTTGAATTCTACTGGCCCGGCAGGGGCTGGGGTTCGAGCGCCTCGCCACCTTCAAAGGCCGGTTCGGGCGTCGGTAAGGCGGCTGGCTGCAAGGCATTGAGTTCATCCGGGCTCAGCCCGCCGCTCATATTGACGTCAGCCTGATCGAACTGATCGCGGGTCAGGTCTGGCCAGACGGCGACAAGCTCTTCGTAGCTCAGCTCGCCATTTCCATCGAGATCGACTTCGGCAAAGGTAAGCGGGTTCTGGGCGAGGGCGGTGGACGCGGCAAGCGTCAGGGCGAATAGGCCCAGGGCGATCCTGCGCATGAAAATCTCCAGGTTCGGGGTGGACACACCCCATCATGAGTAAAAGCCGCGGCCACCCCGGGGACGTTCGGGGTGGCCGGCTGAACTGCCCTTATGCAGATGCAGAAGGGGCAGGATTGGCCTTATTGAGCCGGAGCAGGCTGGGCGGCCAGCAGGGCTTCATATTCTTCGGCCGAAAGTTCGCCATTGCCATCGGTGTCGGCAGTTGCGAAGGCCTCTTCAGTCAGATCGGGCCATGCCACGACGGCTTCGGCATAGGAAATGGCACCGCTGGCATCAGTGTCCACCGAAACGAAATCGGTAGCAGCCTGGGCCATGGCAGCAGTCGAAAGACCGAGTGCGAAGAGGGAGGTCAGGATGATCTTCTTCATGGGAATAGCTCCATGTTGACTTTGGGAGGAGGCGGCACCTCTTGGCACCGACGAACCACTCTCCGGCGGTCCGTGAGACAGACAATGGTTGGGCTTTGTGGCCCGTAATGGCCGCGAAATGGGCAGGGTCGGACAAATCTCGGGGCGATTTGCGGGCAGGGCAAAAAGCCCGGTTCCTCGCGCTCTCAAAGTTGTGATCGGCGCAATTGCGGGCCAAAAGCGCGATGTAGCGGATGAACAAGTGTTCACGATCATGGCGCGGACAGTGCAGATTTGCGGCGCAGATATGTCTTCTTGCCGCGGATAAAGAAAAGGCCGCCCGGAGGCGGCCAATCAGGGGTCGAGCATTATCGGTCTGCGTGCGTCAGGCGCGGATGAAATCGCCCTTTTCATCCATGACCCAGAGTTCGCCGCCCGAAATATCGAACCAGGCGCCATGCAGAGCCAGCTTTCCTTCCGCTTCGAGCGCGGCCACATAGGGGAAGGTGCGCAGGTTGTGGATGGAATTGCGGATGGAGATGCGCTCCATGGCCGTCTGGCGTTCCACCTCGGTCATCAGGCTGCTTTGAGCCACCTGAGCGGGCAGGTCGCCCAGCATGGTCAGCCATTTGCCGATGAAGTCGCCATCATCAAGCGGCGTCTTGCTGGGATTGAGCGCTGCATGAATGCCGCCGCAACGCCCATGACCCATGACCACGATATTGGCGATGTTGAGCGCCTTGACCGCAAACTCGATGCCCGCCGAGGTGCCGTGCTGGCCGCCATCGGGCTGGTAGGTGGGCACCAGATTGGCGACATTGCGCAGGACGAAGAGTTCGCCGGGCCCGGAATCGAAGATAAGCTCTGGCGCGGCGCGGCTGTCGCAGCAGGCGATCATCAATGTGGTGGGTTTCTGGCCAGCCGATGCCAGGTCACGATAGCGATCACGCTCACGCGTATAGCGGCCGGACATGAAATTGGCGTAGCCGTCGAGCAGGTGCTGAGGAAAGCTGTGCATGCGCACTCGAATAGCGGTAAGAGGCAGCAGAATCAATATTCGGCGTAAGGCGCCGTCTCAAGGGGGACAGGGATGCAGATTTACCGTTTTCTGACGGGCGAGGATGACAGCGCCTTTTGCCATAAGGTCAGCAAGGCGCTGATCGAGGGCTGGCAGCTGCATGGCGGGCCGAGCTATGCCTATGACGCAGTAAGCAAAAAGATGCGCTGCGGACAGGCGGTCACCAAGGTTGTCAGTGACCAGCCCTACGATCCGGACAAGAAGCTGGTGGACTACTGAGTACGGGCCCGTTCCGAAAATCGATAATAGCTCATGCGTCTCGCCAGGCCCGCGGGGCGCAATTTTTGGCATGTCGGGTCGCGTATTCCGCCTCGTACGCTAATCTATATATTGGCGGTGTAAGACTAAATTAACCATATTTTTTAAATATTTCCGCATTAGTCCAGACCTTGGTTTGGGATTCGAGGTCGTTGGATTTGTCCGCCTTTAAAAGCGTTAGGATTTATTCCTATGACAGTGCAGTCCCACGATAATTTGCAGTCCCGTCTTGATTTCATCGGCCTTGACGACGTGGCCCGGGCCCGTCTCGCCGCCACCCAATCGACCATCAGGAAACATCTCGAACCGGCGCTGGATATTTTCTACGCCAAGATCGGCACGGTCCCTGCGGTCAAGCGCTTCTTTGATGGTCGCCCGCAAATGGATCGCGCCAAGTCGCGGCAGATGGACCATTGGAATGTCATTGCCAGCGGCCAGCTGGATGACAATTATTTCGAGGCCAGCACCCGCGTCGGCCTGCGGCACGCCCAGATCGGGCTTGAGCCACGCTGGCATATCGGGGGCTATGGCCTGATCATGGAAACACTGGTCATGGGCGTGGTCCATGACCTGATGGAAGAAGCGCTGGCGCCGACACGGCGCGGCTTCGGGCGGCAATCGGTCGATCATGTCGCCGCGCTGGAAAAGGCCGATGTCACGGCGGCGGCGCTGGTGGCGGTGTTCAAATCCATGCTGCTCGATATCGATATCGGCGTCACCGCCTATTTCGACAAGCTCAGCGAAGACGCGCGATTGGCAGATAATGCTGCGCGTGAGCGGGTGGAGCGGGCCGTCAATGCCGCGGGCGCCGTATTGAAGGACATGGCGCAGGGCGATCTTACCGGGCGCGTGACCGAGGATCTCGATCCCGAATTTGCGCAGATCAAGGCCGATACCAATGGGGTGGCCGAGAAGATGGCCGGGATTGTCGGCCAGCTCAAGGGCACGGCGCGCAGCCTGCGCACGGCGACCGGTGAAATCCTCTCGGGTGCCAATGACCTGTCGGAGCGCACGACACGACAGGCCTCCACCATTGCCGAGACGGCGGCCTCGATCGAGCAATTGTCGGCGGCGGTGATGGAAAATGCGCGGCTGGCGGCGACGGCCAGCGGGAAGGCACAATCGCTGGCGCGCAATGCCACCGATGGCGGCGTGGCGATCAAGGATGCAAATGGCGCCATGGGGGCTATCGAAGCCTCGTCCGCCAAGATCTCCAATATTATCGGGCTGATCGACGACATCGCCTTCCAGACCAATCTGTTGGCGCTCAATGCGTCGGTGGAGGCAGCGCGGGCCGGGGAGGCGGGCAATGGCTTTGCCGTCGTCGCCGTCGAAGTGCGGCGGCTGGCGCAGAGCGCGGCCAATGCTTCCTCCGAGGTCAAGGCGCTGATCGAGGCCAGTGCTGCCGAAGTGCGCACCGGCAGCCAATTGGTGGCGCGGGCTGCGGATATGCTGCTCGATATTCTGGCCGGGGCAGAGGAAAGCGCAAAACTGATCGATACGATTGCGCAGGAGAACCAGAGCCAGTCTTCAGCTTTGGGCGAAGTCAGTGTCGCCGTGCGGGAAATGGATGAAATGACCCAGCACAATGCGGCGCTGGTGGAGGAAATGAACGCCTCTATCGAGCAGACCGAATCGCAGACCGTGGCGCTCGATAATATGGTCGATGTGTTCCGCATCGATGGTGTGCCTGAAGAGGCGAGCAAGCGGGGCGCACATCGTTCGGTCGAGGCGCTGGATGAGGTGCGCAGGCGGGCCTGACCCAGGCGTTCATATACGGAGGCTTAACCATAAACAGATAGCCCTGATCGGATGACCAGAACTGCGAGCAAGCAGTGGTCATATGACCAAACCCCTGGGGCCTGTATTATGTCTTCGTCCAATCCTGAGCACCTGCAATCCCGCCTCGACTTTCTGGGGCTGGATCAGGTGGCGCGTAACCGTCTGGCCGAAGCCAAGCCCATCGTTGAGGCCCATCTCGAACCGGCGCTGGGGCGTTTCTATGGCCTTCTGGCCGAGGTGCCTGCCGCCGCGAAATTCTTCGAGGGCAAGGCCCATATGAATCGGGCGCAGGGCAAGCAGACCTCTCATTGGGGCGCGATTGCCAGCGGCGAAATCGATGGTGACTATTTTGAAGCCTCCACCCGGATCGGGCTGCGCCATGCCATGATCGGGCTGGAGCCGCGCTGGCATATCGGGGGCTATGGCCTGATCATGGAAACGCTGGTCAAGGGCGTCATGCACGATCTGATGGCCCAGGCGGTGCAGCCGGAGAAAACCCGTTTCGGGCGCAAGAAGCCGCTGGATGGTGACAAGGTTCTCGCCGATGCCGATAGCGCCGCCGAGACCGTGGTCACGCTGATCAAGGCGATCATGCTCGATATCGACATTGGGGTCAGCGCCTATTTCGACAAGCTCGCCCATGATGCCAGAGATGCGGAGGCGGCGTCGCGTGCCCGCATTCAGCAGGCGGTTTCGGCCACCGGAGCGGTGTTGCGCAATGTTGCCACCGGCGATCTCACCAGCCGGGTGACCGAAGAGCTGGCTCCGGAATTTGCGCAGATAAAGGCCGATACCAATGCCGTGGTGGAGCGGCTTTCCGACATTGTGGGCAGCCTCAAACACACCTCGCGCGCGCTCAAAGTGGCCACAGGCGAAATCCTTTCTGGCGCCAATGATCTGGCTGACCGCACCACGAGGCAAGCCGCCACTATCGAACAGACATCGGCAGCCATCGAGCAATTGTCGAGCGCCGTGGTTGAAAACGCCAAGCGCGCCGTGACGGCCAATGACAAGGCCCATGCCGTGGCGTCGCATGCGACCACTGGCGGGCAGGCGATGAAACAGGCAAATGCGGCCATGAGCGCTATCGAGACCTCTTCCTCCAAAATCTCCAATATCATCGGCATGATCGACGATATTGCCTTCCAGACTAATCTGTTGGCGCTCAATGCCTCGGTGGAAGCGGCGCGGGCGGGCGAGGCGGGCAAAGGCTTTGCCGTCGTGGCGGTGGAAGTGCGCAGGCTTGCCCAGAGTGCTGCCAATGCGTCTTCGGAGGTCAAGGCGCTGATCGAGACCAGTGCTGGGGAAGTGCGCAATGGCAGTCAATTGGTGGCGCAGGCGGCCAATGTGCTGCTCGATATTCTCTCGGGTGCCGAGGAAAGCGCGCGCCTGATCGATACGATTGCCGAGGAAAACCACAATCAGTCTCAGGCGCTGAGCGAGGTCAGCGTGGCCGTGCGGCAAATGGACGAGATGACACAGCACAATGCGGCGCTGGTGGAACAGACCAATGCGGCAATCGAGCAGACCGAGTCACAGGCCAGCGATCTTGATGGTATTATCGATGTGTTCCGCACTGATATGAAGACCGGTTCCGTGGTGCCCGTTCAGGCTAAGGCGCCGCCCGCAAGAGCCGTCAAGCCAAGGTCCGCTCCGGCGCCAAAGGTTATGGGCAATACGGCGCTGGCACAGGATTGGGACGAGTTCTGATCAATCGCAACTGGCCAAGCGGCCAATGTTGAGGAATACGCATATGGCACGTATCGGCCTTGTGGCTCACGACGATAAAAAGGACGATCTCTGCAATTGGGTGGAAACGCACCGCGACAAGCTCGGCCGGCACGATTTGTGGGGCACCGGCACGACGGGTAGCCGGATCATGGCTGCCACCGGGCTAGATGTGCACTTGCTCAAGAGCGGCCCTCTGGGAGGCGATCAGCAATTGGGGGCGATGATCTGCGAGGGGCGGCTGGATATGCTGATCTTCTTCATCGACCCGCTTTCGGCCCAGCCTCATGATGTGGATGTGAAGGCCCTGACGAGGCTGGCAACGCTCTATGATGTGCCTTTCGCCAATAACAAATCCACGGCCGATGCTGTGCTGGCTTTTCTCTAGATTGTAGAAAAGCTCGTCTCTGGCGCGTTTTTGACCGCCTGCCATGTTGTCTTTGCGTTGACCCTTGGCCTGTCTTGTGAACAGATGCCCCAAAATCGCCCGGATTTAACCGGGCAGCATGGCATTTCAGGAAAATTGGGGCTGTCAGGAACTTGTCTTCCGACTTGGTCATAGACGTTCGCAACGTCTCTAAACGGTTTGGCGGCCTTTTGGCCGTCAACAATTGCTCTCTTTCGGTGAAGCGTGGCTCCATTACTGGCCTGATCGGGCCGAATGGGGCAGGCAAATCCACTTTGTTCAACATGGTCGCCGGCAATATCGTGCCCGATAGCGGTGCGGTAATGTTCGACGGGCAGGACGTGACCGGCATGAAGCCGCATGAACTGTTCCGCATCGGCATGTTGCGCACCTTTCAGATCGCGCATGAATTTTCGCAGATGACGGCGCTGGAAAACCTGATGATGGTGCCGGGCGATCAGCCGGGGGAGAGCCTCTTCGACAATTGGCTGCGCCCGCGCCTCGTGCAATCGCGCGAGACCGAGGTGCGCAAGAAGGCGCTCGATGTCATCGATTTTCTCAAGCTCGGCCACGTGCGTGACGAGCTGGCAGGCAATCTCTCGGGCGGGCAGAAGAAGCTGCTGGAGCTGGGCCGCACCATGATGGTCGATGCCAAGGTCGTGCTGCTCGATGAAGTGGCGGCGGGTGTCAACAAGACCCTGCTCAATGATCTGGCGGGCAATATCGAGCGCATGAACAAAGAGCTGGGCTATACCTTCTTCGTCATCGAACACGACATGGACCTGATTGGGCGCCTCTGCGATCCGGTGATCGTCATGGCGCAGGGCGAGAAGATCGCTGAGGGTTCCATGGCGGAAATCCGCGCCAATCCGGCCATTGTCGAAGCCTATTTCGGCGCGCCGGCGGAGGTCGCGTAATGTCTTTTGATTTGCCGGGTTGCGGCCATACCCACCAGCCGTCACCCTCGGGCCTGACCCGAGGGCGTTTCACTTTCCAAACTATCCATATGTATAGACCCCTCGGGTCAAGCCCGAGGGTGACGAACGGTGCTTGGTTGATGATCTGTGGCGGAGGAGCAATCTGATGCCCCTGATCGAACTCACCCATGTCGTTGGCGGTTATGGCGGCGCGCCGATCCTCAACGGGGTCAATATTGCCATCGAGAAAAGCGATATCGGGGTCATTGTCGGCCCCAATGGCGCGGGCAAATCCACGACGCTCAAGGCCATTTTCGGCCTGCTCAAGGTCACGGGCGGCACCATCGATTTTGCTGGCGAGAATATCGCCAATTCCCTGCCCGACAGGCTGGTGCCGAAGGGCCTCAGCTTCGTGCCGCAGGAAAAGAACGTCTTCACCTCGCTCAGTGTCGAGGAAAATCTCGAAATGGGTGCCTTTACCCGGACCGATGATTATTCGGAGACCATGACCTGGGTCTATGAAATGTTCCCGGTTCTGGCGGAAAAGCGCCGCCAGCCTGCGGGTGAGCTTTCCGGCGGGCAACGTCAGATGGTGGCCATGGGCCGCGCGCTGATGAGCAAGCCGAGCCTGCTCATGCTGGACGAGCCTTCGGCGGGTCTGTCGCCGCGCTATGTAATCGAGATTTTCGAGACCATTCAGCGCGTCAATCAGGAGGGTGTGGGCATCCTGATGGTGGAGCAGAATGCGCGCCAGGCGCTGGCTTTTGCCACCAAGGGTTTCGTGCTCGCTCAGGGCCAGAACCGTTTTACCGGCACCGGGCCGGAACTGATCGCCGACCCTGAGGTCGCCAAGAGCTTTCTGGGGGGCTGAGCGAAATGGATGAACTGATTTTCTTCATCAACCGCGTGCTGATTTCGGGCACCGTGCTGGGCTCGATCTATGCGCTGGGCGCTGTCGGTGTCACGCTGATCTTCGGCATTCTGCGCTTTGCCCATTTCGCCCATGGCGACATGATGACCATGGGAGCCTTTATCGCCTTCGTTCTGGCGACGGCCATGGCCGCGATGGGCATCATTCTGCCGCTGCCCATGGCCTTTGTGGTCATGCCGGTGGCCATGGTGCTCACGGCCTTTCTGGCCCTGGGGATCGACAAGGGTTTTTACGCGCCGTTGCGGGCGCGGGGGGCCAAGCCGGTTACGCTGCTGATTGCCTCCATCGGCGTGACCCTGATGATGCAGGGTCTGATCCGCCTGATCTTCGGTTCGGGGACCAAGTCGATTTTCGTCGCCGGAGAAGCCAAGGATATCTTCCGCTTCGACATGAGCTGGGCCGGGGGTTCGCGCCCGATCAATATCACCGAGCCGCAGCTCATCATGTTCGTGGTGACCGCCATTATCGTCTTGGCCCTGCATTTCTTCCTCACCCGGTCGCGGCTGGGCAAGGCCATGCGCGCCATGGCCGATAATGCCGATCTGGCGCAGGTTTCGGGGATCAATACGGCGCTGGTGGTGCGGGTCACCTGGGTTATCGCCGGCTCGCTTGCCTGTGTGGCGGGCACCATGCTGGCGCTGGATGTGGCGCTGATGCCCGATCTGGCCTTCAATATCGTGCTGCCCATCTTCGCGGCGGCGATTGTCGGTGGGCTTGGGCACACCTACGGCGCCATTGTCGGAGGCTTTCTTATCGCCTTTGCCGAGACGCTGGCCGTGTTCAACTGGACTGCCGTGCTCCGGCCGCTCAACGCCATCCTGCCCGAAGGCATGGCATTGCCCGCCAATCTGGCGCTGGTGCCGACCGAATATAAGCTCACCGTCGCATTCGTCATTCTGGTCGTGACCCTGCTGGTGCGACCGACCGGTATCTTCAAGGGGGCTTCGTCATGAGCGCCGCTTCCCAGACTGTCCTGGGCCTCGATAATCCGCTGCGGCGGGGCCTGTTGCTGTTTGCGGCCATGTTCGTTCTGGTCGTCATTGTCGGGCTGGTGCAGGGCTCGGCGTCCATCCTGCTGATCCTGACGCAGGCCACCGCCTTTGCGCTGATCGCGCTGGGCCTCAATATTCAGTGGGGCTATGGCGGGCTGTTCAACTTCGCCATCATGGGTTTTCTCATGGTGGGCGGCGCCTCGACGGTCTTCATGTCCTACCCGGTCAATATGGCCTTTTGGGAGAGCGAAGGCCCGATCATGCTGGGGCGGGCGCTGATCGCCTTTCTCATCGGGGTGGTGCTGGTGATGCTGGCGCGGCGCGCCGACCGCATCGGGATCACGGGCAAGTGGAAGACGGCGCTTGTCGTGCTGGCCTGGTTTACCGGTTACGTCATCTACCGCACCCAGATCGATCCGGCGGCGGCCTATATCGAATCGACGGCCGGTTTTGTCGGTGGTCTTGGCCTTCATCCCATTCTGGGCTGGCTGTTCGGTGGCCTTATCTCGGCGGTGATCGCCTTTTACATCGGCAAGATAAGCCTTGGTCTGCGCACCGACTATCTGGCCATCGCCACGATCGGCATTTCGGAAATTCTGCGGGCGCTGATCAAGAATATGGACTGGCTGACGCGCGGCACCATGACCGTGTCGCCCATGCCCTGGCCGACCCCGCTCCCGCAGCATTTGCAGGCGGCGGGCATGTCGATCCCGGACAGCTTCATGTATGCGCGCCTGATGTTCCTGGGCGTGGCCGTCTTGTTCCTGGTCCTGGCCTTCGTGCTGGTGCAGCGCGCCTATGGCGGTCCATGGGGCCGCATGATGCGGGCGATCCGCGACAACCACATTTCAGCGGCCTCCATGGGCAAGGATGTCACCGGTCGGCAGCTTGAACTCTTCATCTTCGGCTCGATCCTGATCGGTATCGGGGGCGCGATCCTCGCCACCTTCACCCAGATTTTCGATCCCTCCGGCTATCAGCCGATCAACCATACATTCATGCTCTGGGTGATGGTGATCGTGGGTGGGGCGGGCAATAATTGGGGTGTCGTTCTGGGGGCCTTCCTCATCTATATCGTGTGGATCATTTCCGATCCGCTGGCGCAGATGATCTTCCTCAACCTCTCCGCGCTCACCAGCAATCTGGGCTGGGGCGCGATCCCTGAGATTGATAGTCGGGCGCTGCAAATGCGTGTCTTCGTGCTCGGCGTGGTGATCACCATTGCCCTGCGATACGCGCCCAAGGGCCTGCTGCCCGAAGTGGTGAAGCGGGGCTGATCCCCATAGTGCATGAATGGAAATCCCCGCTTCGGCGGGGATTTTTGTTTGGTGTGTCGCTGCATGTCTTGTTTGCAGCGCGTGCCCGCATTTCAGTGCCATCGCGCCGGATGGCGGTTCACAGGATAGCACCCAAACAAAACGGCCCGGGATTGCTCCCGGGCCGCATATACAGTGTCCTCTAACCGACGCCTCGCGCCGGATAGCTTGACATTAGTCGATCAGGCCCTTGTCGACGGACACGCCGCCTTCGATGATCCAGTGATTGATGGCGCCGGCGACGTCGCCGACGTCGTCGAATTCGATCGTGCCCGAAGCGCCTTCATAGTTGATGTCGGTGCCAGCAGCGATCAGTTCCTTGGCCTTGGCCCATTCACCCGGCAGGATGACTTCGCCCGGAGCATTGGCGATTTCGCGCAGAGCAGCGGAAACGCCTTCACGTTCGGCCGAACCGTTCTTTTCGATGGCGAGAGCCAGAAGGAACGCGGCGTCGTAGGAATTGGTCACATAGGTGCCATTGACGTCCTGACCGGCAGCAGAGGTGATTGCGGCCAGAGCATCGAGAGCCGGGCCCTGAGCGGCAGCAGCCTGGGTCAGGATCATGCCTTCGAGGTCAGCACCGTTGCGGCTGGCCAGCAGGGCGTCACCGGCCATGCCGTCGCCGCCCATGAACAGGTCGAACGAGCCGGCTTCAATGGCCTGGTTGAGGATGGCGCCGCCGCCGGAATTCTCATAGCCATAGATCACCAGGGTCGTGGCACCCGAGGCTTCGATCTGGCCGATTTCCGGACGGTAGTCGGCCTTGCCGTCTTCATGCGCGACATTGGCGAGCACGGTGCCGCCGCCTGCGACGAAGGCATCGGCAAAGGCGCCAGCAAGACCCGAACCGTAATCATTGTTGATATAGGTCAGGCCGACTTCGTTGACGCCGCGGGCGAGCAGCAGTTCGGCTGCCTTGACGCCCTGGACGGAGTCCGGAACGACGTTGCGGAACACCAGGTCATTGTCGTCCAGCTCTGCCACGGCCGGAGCGGTGGAGGCAGGGGAAATCATGACGACATTGCCGGGAATGGCCGAGCCATTGGCGCCGGCAAGGGTGGCACCCGAGCAATAGCCGCCGAAGATTGCCGTGACGTTTTCGGCATTGACCAGACGGTCGGCAGCCGGGCCGGCAATGCTTGCGTCGCAACCGCTATCGGCGATCACGGAGACCAGGGTCTGGCCATCGAGAATACCGCCCTGGTCGTTGACATTGGCAATGGCCAGATTGCCGGCATCGATCATGCCGGGGGCAAAGCCGGCGATACCGCCGGTGACGTCGGCGAGGAAGCCGATCTTGACTTCTTGTGCCAGGGCCGGAGCGGCCAGGAGCAGCGTGGAGGCTGCGACCGCCAGGGTCAAGGATTTGTTCAGCATAGATGTCCCTCTGTTTCGGTTGCGCGCCGGGTGGCCTTTCTGGCCTCGCTTCTTGCGGCGCGACAACGGATTGGGGGCGCGCAATACGCCCCACTGGTTGAGACTGTTGCATATTTCAGACGCAGGAGTCACCGGCCTTTCGGCGGAAAATCGTCCTTGCCGTGCAGTTGCTTAACGAGGCCGTTTTCCGCATAGATTGCTCTGTGCGAAAGGAGCGGTCATGAGAGGGATAGGCGCAGCAATATTGGGGCTGATCCTGTGCCTCGTGGTCGGACCGGCATGGGCGCAATTCACCGTGCTCGACAGCGCGCAGGATGGCGCTGTCGCGCCAGCATCCAGCTCGCCGCCGCCGATTTGCGGCAATCAGCCCTTTTCTATCGCGCAAATGAGCTGGCCTTCGGCCATGGTGCTGGCCCAGATTCATGCGCTGGTTCTGGCCGCCGAGTTTGACTGCAATGTGCAGATCGTGCCGGGCGATCCGGGCGCAACCATTTCTTCCATGGCCTCAACGGGCCAGCCCGCGCTCGCCCCTGAAGTGTGGGCCAATCGCATTGCCGATGTGTGGAATGGCGCCATGGAGGCGCAAATGGTGCGCAGCGCCGCACCCAGCTATGACCGGGCCAGTTTCGAGGGCTGGTTCACGCCGCGTTACGTCGCCGATGGTTTTGGCGTCAATCCCAGCGCCGCCATGCTGGGCTCGGCCCTGCCGCAGCTTTTGCCCGGCCAGAAGATCCGGTTCATTTCCTGCCCGCTGGATTGGGCCTGTTCGCTGATCAATAAAAATCTGGTGAGCGCCCATGGTCTGGATGATCTGGTGGAGATGGTGGAGCCCGCCAATCGACTGGAAATGGACCGATTGATTGCCGAAGCCGTCAATCGGCGCGAGCCGTTCCTGTTCTATTACTGGCAACCCAATGCCATTCTGGCGCAGCTCGACTTCGTACCGCTCGATATGGGTGAATATGACGACGCGGCGATGAAATGCCTCGCGCTGCGAAGCTGCGACGATCCGCAGATTTCGGCTTTTCCGCCCGATATGGTGGTGATCGCCTTGTCCGAGAGGGTGTTTGCCAGCATGCCGCAGATCGCGGCGTATTTTCAGCGCGCCAGCATGCCTTTGGCCGAAATGGACCAAGTGCTGGCCCAGCTCAATCTGCCCGGCGCCACGCCAGAAAGTGTCGCGGAGCGCTTCGTGGCCGACCGGGCTGCGATCTGGGGTGTCTGGGTGGGATCGAACACGCCCTGATTGGTCATTGAATCGACCCAGCGTGTCATTTGTAGATTTTTTTAACTTGGTTTCCAGTCGATTTTCTACATGCAAGCTTCTTGAGCAATCAAGAAGTCGAGTCGTGACAATCGAATTGATAAAATTTGTAGTCTGATCTGCAAGCAAAGCCAGATTTGATTATCTGTTATTGTCAAGATATTGTCAGATTTGACACGCAATTCTGCCATCATTATGGTCGGGTCATTCCATAACAACAGGAGTAGACCTGATGATTTTGAAATCCGGTGGCATTGCCGCCGCGATAGCTGTTGCCTTGTTCTCAGCCACCAGCTTTCCCGCCCTTGCCCAGGATGATGCCGCCGCATGCGGTACGGATCGTAAAATCGACATTGCCGAGATGACCTGGCCGTCCGCTGCCGCTTTGGCGCATATCCATGCGACGATTCTGGAGACAGGATTTGGTTGCACTGTCGAGATCGTCACCGGCGACACAGTGCCGACATCCTCCTCGATGTTGAGCCGTGGCACCCCGGCTGTCGCGCCGGAATTGTGGACCAGCGCCATTGAGGACGCCTGGGCTGAAGGCGTCGAGGAAGGGCGCGTCGTGTCCCTGTCCGATGCCATCACCGACGGCACCGTCGAAGGCTGGTTCATTCCCGATTACCTGCAGGCGGAATATCCTGAATTGACCAGCGCCGAAGCGGTCATTGCGCGGCCGGACCTGTTTGCCGATCCTGAGGATTCCTCCAAGGGACGCCTTTATTCCTGCCCGCCGGGCTGGGCCTGTGAATTGTCCACCTCGGCTCTGTTTGAAGCCTATGACATGGACGAGACCTGGAACCTGTTCTCGCCGGGTTCGGGCGGGGCGCTCGACGCTTCGATTGCCCGCGCGTTTACGCGGGAAGAGCCGATCCTGTTCTATTATTGGGGTCCGACTGCCATTCTTGGCAAATATCCGGCGGTCCAGCTCGATCTGGGCGAGACCTTTGCGGATGTTTATGCCTGCAATACCGATCCCGATTGTGCCGAACCGGCTGGCGTAACTGCCTATCCGTCGAGCCCCGCAGTGGTGGGTGCCGCGTCGTGGATCGTCGATGAAGCCCCTGTAATTGCTGACTATTTCGGCAAGGTGGGCCTCACCAATGCGCAGATCAGCGAATTGCTGGTCTATGGCGATGAAAATCAGGCCGATGCTGCCGAGACGGCGGAAAACTTCCTGCGCAGCAAGCAGGATGTGTGGACCAATTGGGTCCCGGCCGACGTCGCTGAAAAGGTTCTGGCCGCACTCGGCTGACCTCCTGGCCCCCCTTGATGAACGGCCGGGCTCTGCCCCGGCCGTTTTCCGCGTCCGATCCCCAGTGCAGCAGCGCTGCATTCGGGTTTGCACGCCTTATCCGAGAATTTGAAACATGTTTCCTGAACTGATCGATACGCGCCCGCTGCGGCGGGCGATCGATGACGGCCTCAATTGGGTCGTCCGCAATTGGGGTGGCGAGCTCGAAGCTGCCGCCTACCCGCTGCTCATGCTGCTCAATGGCATCGAGCGCCTGCTCATTGCCACGCCCTGGTGGCTGATTTTCATCATCGTGGTGGGCGTGGCCTGGCTGGCCACCCGCAACTGGAAATTGCCGGCGCTGGTGCTGGTGTCGCTGCTGTTTCTTGGGGTTATGGGTCTGTGGCGCGATGCCATGGCGACCACGGCGCTGATGATAGCGGCGACGCTGACCGTGATCGTGGCCTCCATTCCCATCGGCGTGTGGATGAGCCGCTCGCTGCGCGTCCGACAGATCATCACGCCCATTCTCGATCTCATGCAGACCCTGCCGAGCTTCGTCTATCTCATCCCCACGGTGATGATTTTCGGTCCGGGCAAGATTCCGGCGCTATTGGCGACTATCGTCTATGCGGCGCCGCCGCTGGTGCGTCTCACTGATCTGGGCCTGCGCTCCGTCGATCCGGCGGTGATGGAAGCCAGCCGTTCCTTTGGCACCACGCCAAGCCAGCGCCTGTTCGGCGTGCAGATTCCCCTGGCCCTGCCCACCATTCTGGCCGGGGTCAACCAGACGACTATGATGGCTTTGGCCATGGTGGTGATCGCCTCGATGATCGGCGCCGGTGGTCTCGGCTATCAGGTGCTGCAAGGCATTGGGCGCCTCGAAGTCAGCCGTGGCCTCTTTGCCGGTCTTGGCATCGTGGTGCTGGCCATCATCTTCGACCGCATTACCCAGAGCTTCGGCAAGCAATTGCAGGCCCGCATTGGCCTGGCGGAGGCACGCTAAAATGAGTGACACAGATTTTGCCATTCGCATGAAGGGCGTCACCAAGATTTTTGGCGACAACCCTCAAAATGCCCTCGCCATGCTGGCCAGCGGCAAGTCCAAGGCGGAAGTGCAGGCCGAGACCAATCATGTGGTGGGGCTCGACAATGTTTCGCTCGACATCGCCCGGGGTCAGATTTTCGTGGTCATGGGCCTGTCCGGCTCGGGCAAATCAACCCTGATCCGGCACGTCAACCGGCTGATCGACCCCACTTCGGGCGAGATTTTCGTCGAGGGTAGTGACGTGCTCAAGATGAGCCTGCCCGAATTGCGGACCTATCGGCGCAATACCGTCGCCATGGTATTCCAGAAATTCGGCCTGTTGCCGCACCGCTCGGTGATCGAAAATGTCGCCTATGGGCTTGAGGTCAAAGGCGTCGGCAAGGCCGAACGGCTGGAACGGGCCGCGAAATGGATCGAAACGGTGGGGCTTGCGGGCTATGAGCAGAGCCAGCCGCGACAATTGTCCGGCGGCCAGCAACAGCGTGTGGGCCTCGCAAGGGCGCTGGCGCTCGATACCGACATCATCCTCATGGACGAGGCCTTTTCGGCGCTCGATCCGCTGATCCGCTCGGGCATGCAGGACCAGTTGATGGAATTGCAGAAGAGCCTGGGCAAGACCATCCTGTTCATCACCCATGATTTCGACGAAGCGCTCAAGATCGCCGACCGCATCGCCGTGCTCAAGGATGGTGCGGTGCAGCAGGAAGGCAGGCCCGAAGATATCGTGCTCAAGCCCGCCAATGAGCATATCGAGGAATTCGTGCGCGAAGTGAACAAGGCCCGTGCCATCCATGTGCGCACCATCATGGAGCGGGGCGAATTCGAGCCATGCGAATATAGCGTGCCGGACAATGCGCGCTGTGAAGATGTGCTGCCCTATTTCGCTGAGCATCAATTGGTGGGTGTCACCAATGATGAAGGGGTCCAGATCGGGCGTGTGACCGCCAAGCGTGTCATCAGGGCGCTGGCCCGTTACACACCGGGCGCCAATGAGAGCTGAGTGTTAACAGTCTGCTAACCAAATCGGGCGGGGTGCGAAAACTGTCATCGCGGTGTCATGGACACCCGATATGGTCTCGCACCCCTCTCGGTGATTTTCTAAATTCGTCTTTTAAAACATATATTTAGCCTTCCTAAAGACTTGCCCGCCATACTGGCTTTGTCTGTTTCTGCCAGTATCGCCCCATGAGTGTCCGCCCCGCCTTTGCCCGCATCAGCCAAGTGTATGAAAACCTGCGCCTCGTCGCGGGTTTGACCGCTATCGTGCTGGCAGGACTGGGGGTGGCTAATATGGTCTGGGACAATGCGTCCCCGGTTCTGTCCTGGGCCATTCTGGGTCTGGCCGGAGCCATTCCGCTGATGCTTGCCGCCGCCCACAAGCTGGTGCGCCGTCGATTGCTTGAAACAGAGCAAGCCATTGCAAATGCACTGGATCTGGCCAATCGAGACGCGCTGACCGGCGCTTTTACCCGCTCCTATTTTCTCGGCATGCTGCAAGACCATACCGAGGCCGGCGCGCTGGGGGCGATGGGCTATCTCCAGATCGATATGGATAATCTCAAGGTTCTCAATGACAGCGCCGGGCATGGCGCAGGCGATGCGGCACTGGTGGCGCTGGTGCGCGAATTACGAGTGCTCATGCCCAATGCCATTATCGGCCGCCTGGGTGGCGACGAATTTGGCGTGCTGATTCCCGGCCATGACAATAAGCCCGCTTTGTGCCGGGTGGGCCAGCGGCTGCTGCGACAACTCGATGAGCCGCGCAGTATTGGCGGGCGCATGACGCGATTGTCGGCAACGATCGGGGTCGCTCTGGCGCCGGGCGATAGCGACGATCCCAATGAGCTGATCGCTATTGCAGATCTGGCGCTCTACAAGGGCAAGCAGGCCGGGCGCGGCTGTGTCGTGCCGTTCGATCCGGATATGCTGGGTGATGAACGGCACCGTCGTTTCGTCGAACGCGAGCTTCGTGCGGCCCTGTTGATGGACGAGTTGGAGCTGCATTATCAGCCGGTGGTCGACAGCCGCAGCGGTCTGGTGCGCTCGCATGAGGCGCTGGTGCGCTGGCGGCATAAGGTGCGCGGCATGATCCCGCCCAGCCAGTTCATCCCCATTGCCGAGCAGAGCAGCCTGATCGACCGGCTCGGCGAGTGGGTTTTGCGCCGCGCCTGTCTCGATCAGGCCCAGTTGGGCACGCCGATTGCGGTCAATGTCTCGCCGGTACAATTGCGGCGACAGGATTTTGTCGCCAATTTTCTTTCCATTCTAGAAGAAACGGGCATGATGCCGTCCCTGATCATTCTGGAAATCACCGAAAATGCCCCGCTCGCCACGGGCAGTGTCGAGATGGATAATCTGGCGCGCCTGCGCAGCATGGGCATGCGGATCGCCATCGATGATTTTGGCGCTGGTCACGCCAGCCTGCATTACCTGCGCGATTTTTCCTTCGACATCATCAAGATCGACCGGACTTATGTTGCTGATTTCGCTGACAATCCGGTCAATGCAATGATCGTGTCAGCGGTCTGCGATATTGCCAATAGTCTCTCGCTCGACGTTATTGCCGAGGGTATCGAGACCGAAGAGCAGCGGCATTTGCTGACCGAGGCGGGATGCAGCGGGTTGCAGGGCTATCATCTCGGCCGCCCCATGCCGCTGCCGCGCCGCAAGTCGGCACGCGCTGCCTGAGACCTTGCCGCCTCCGCCCTTCGGCTTAAGACGACAGTGTGATGACAGCATTGCGCTACGGGCAGTTGCGTCCGAGTGACGCGGTTGGTTATAACGGGGCGTAATGCTCAGTTCGGCACGAGGAGCCAGGCCTTGGATTTGAAGCGGATTAACGACCACGTCAGCGTCTCTGGACAGATCAGGCCGGAAGATGTGGCAACGCTCAAACAGCTTGGCTTTGTCGCCATCGTCAATAACCGTCCAGATGGGGAATCACCCGATCAGCCGGATGGCGCCGAGATCGAAGCTGCGGCACAGGCCGCCGGCCTCACCTATCATGCCATCCCATTGGGCCGCGAAGGGGTTAATCCCGAACTCGTCGCCCAGACCAAAGCCGTGCTTGAGGGGAGCAGTGGCAAGGTTTTCTGTTTCTGCCGGTCGGGCACCCGCTCGACCACGCTCTGGGCGCTGAGCCAGGCCGGTGAGGAGCCAGCCGAAGCGATTATCGCCCAAGCGGCAGAGGCGGGCTATGACATGAGCCATCTGGCTGGATATCTCAGCCAGAACTAAAGACTGAAGTTTCGGCGATTGGGCGGGCAATCGCCCATTCGTCGATTTTGCTGAGCCGGACCGGAAACGGTTCTCGACCCCTTTTGCTCGGAATTTAAATCGATGCCAATCAAGAAGATCCTCGTCGCCAATCGGAGCGAAATCGCTATCCGCGTGTTTCGTGCCGCCAATGAACTCGGCCTCAAGACGGTTGCCGTCTATGCCGAGGAAGACAAGCTGGCGCTGCACCGTTTCAAGGCCGACGAGGCCTATCTGATCGGCAAGGGCAAGGGGCCGGTCGAGGCCTATCTGCAGATCGATGAATATATCCGCATCGCCAGGATTTCCGGCGCGGACGCCATCCATCCCGGCTATGGCCTGTTGTCGGAAAGCCCCGAATTCGTCGATGCCTGCGAAGCGGTCGGCATTACCTTTATCGGTCCGCGTGCCCAGACCATGCGCGACCTCGGCAACAAGGTGGCGGCCCGCAATATGGCGCTGGCCTCCAATGTGCCGGTGGTGCCCGCGACCGAGGCGCTGCCCGATGATCCCGAAGAGATCAAGCGCCTCGCCGCCGAGATCGGCTATCCGCTGATGCTGAAGGCCTCTTGGGGCGGTGGCGGGCGCGGCATGCGCCGCATCATGGATGAAAAGACGCTGCTCTCCGAGGTTTCGGAGGGCAAGCGCGAGGCCAAGGCGGCGTTCGGCAAGGACGAGATGTATCTCGAAAAGCTGATCGAGCGCGCCCGCCATGTGGAAGTGCAGCTGATCGGCGACGATCACGGCAATCTTGTGCATCTTTATGAGCGTGACTGCTCGGTGCAGCGGCGCAACCAGAAAGTGGTGGAGCGCGCGCCTGCGCCCTATCTGTCCGACGCGGTACGCAAGGATTTGACCGATGCGGCGGTGCGTCTCGGCAATGCCGCCAATTATCGTGGCGCTGGTACGGTCGAATTCCTCATGGATGCCGATACGGACAAGTTCTACTTCATCGAAGTCAATCCGCGCATTCAGGTGGAGCATACCGTCACCGAGGAAGTGACCGGTATCGACATCGTCAAGGCGCAGATTCACCTGCTTGATGGTGCGGTGATCGGCACGCAGGAATCAGGCGTTCCCTTACAGGAAAATATCCGCCTCAATGGCAATGCCATCCAGTGCCGGGTGACCACGGAAGACCCCGAGCAGAATTTCATTCCCGATTATGGCCGCATCACCGCCTATCGCGGCGCGACCGGGTTTGGGGTCCGTCTCGACGGTGGCACGGCGTATGCCGGCGCTATCATCACCCGCTATTATGATCCGTTGCTGGAAAAGGTGACCTGCTGGGCGCCGAGCGCCGATGAGGCCATTGCCCGCATGCATCGCGCCCTGCGCGAATTCCGTATTCGCGGCGTCGCCACCAATCTGGCCTTTCTCGAAAATATCATCACCCATGCCGATTTCCTCGAGAACCGCTACACGACGCGGTTCATCGACACGACGCCTGATCTCTTCAATTTCAAGCCGCGCAAAGACCGGGCGACCAAGCTGTTGAGCTATATCGCCGACGTTACGGTCAACGGGCATCCCGAGGTGCGCGACCGTCCGCGTCCGCCCGCCGATGCCGCTGCGCCGATCGTGCCCGAATTTGCCCCGCTCGATGCAGTGGATGGATCGCGGCAGGTGCTGGACCGCGATGGTCCGCTGGGGCTTGCGCGCTGGATGAAGGAACAGAAGCGGGTTCTCTTCACCGACACGACCATGCGCGACGCGCATCAGTCGCTGCTGGCGACGCGCATGCGCAGCTTCGATATTACGAGGATTGCCGAAGCCTATAGCACCGGCCTGCCCAATTTGTTCTCGCTCGAATGCTGGGGCGGGGCGACGTTCGATGTGTCGATGCGCTTCCTCAACGAAGACCCCTGGGAGCGTCTCAGCAAGGTGCGCGAAGGCGCGCCCAATATCCTGACGCAGATGCTGCTGCGCGGCTCTAACGGGGTCGGCTACACCAATTATCCCGATAATGTGGTCAAGTTCTTCGTCCGGCAGGCGGCGCGGGGCGGCGTCGATATCTTCCGTATTTTCGACTGTCTCAACTGGGTCGAGAATATGCGGGTTTCCATCGATGCGGTGGCCGAAGAGGGCAAGGTGGCCGAAGGCGCAATCTGCTATACCGGCGACCTGTTCGATCCCGATCGCAGCAAATATGATCTCAAATATTATGTCGGCCTTGCCAAGGAGCTGGAAGCGGCTGGCGTGCATGTGCTGGGCATCAAGGACATGGCGGGGCTGCTGAAGCCGGCTGCGGCCAGAAAGCTGGTCGAGACGCTCAAGAGCGAAGTCGGCCTGCCCATTCACCTGCATACCCATGATACGTCCGGGGCGTCGGCTGCGACGGTGCTGGCGGCGGTGGCGGCGGGTGTGGATGCAGTCGACGCGGCTATGGATGCGCTCTCCTCGACGACCAGCCAGCCGACGCTGGGCTCGCTGGTGGCGGCGCTCAATGGTGACGAGCGCGATCCGCAGCTCGATGCCAAGGCCATCCGCCAGCTCTCCTTCTATTGGGAGGCGGTGCGCACGCAATATCGGGCGTTCGAGAGCGATCTCAAGGGCGGCGCTTCGGAAGTCTATCTGCATGAAATGCCGGGCGGGCAATTCACCAATCTCAAGGAACAGGCCCGTTCGCTGGGGCTCGAAACCCGCTGGCACGAGGTCGCCCAGACCTATGCCGACGTCAACCAGATGTTCGGCGATATCGTCAAGGTGACGCCAAGCTCCAAGGTTGTGGGCGATATGGCGCTGGCCATGGTCTCGGCCGGGCTGACGCGCGCCGAGGTGGAAGATCCGAACAAGGATATCGCCTTCCCCGATAGCGTGGTCGGCTTCTTTGCCGGTGATCTCGGCCAGCCGCCGGGCGGTTTCCCCGAGCGCCTGCAGAAGAAGGTGCTCAAGGGCAAGTCACCGATGAGCGAGCGTCCCGGCTCCTATCTCAAGGATGTCGACCTCGAAGCCGAGCGCAAGAAAATCGCCGATGAAGTCGGCCAGCCCGTCGATGACTATCGTCTGGCGTCGTATCTCATGTATCCCAAGGTTTATTCGGATTTCGAGAAGACCCAGGACCGCTACGGCCCCACGGAAGTGCTGCCCACGCCGGTCTATTTCTATGGGCTGGAAGAGGGCGACGAGTTGCTGGTGGATATCGAAAAGGGCAAGACCCTTGTCGTGACCTATCAGGGGCGCGCCGAGACCAATGAAAAGGGCGAGGTCCGCGTTTTCTTCGATCTCAACGGCCAGCCGCGCACCATTACCGTGCCGGATCGGTTGAAGGCTGGCGAGGTCAAGGTGCGGGCCAAGGCCGTTGCGGGCGACCAGAAACAGGTTGGCGCGCCAATGCCGGGCGTTATCTCGACGCTGGCGGTGCAGCAGGGTCAGAAGGTGAGCGCGGGCGACGTGCTGTGCTCCATCGAGGCGATGAAGATGGAAACGGCCATCCATGCCGAAATTGGCGGTGTGGTGGCCGAGCTTCTGATCAAGCCCGGTGACCAGATCGATGCCAAGGACCTGCTGGTCCGGCTGGAATAGCAAAAAGACCCGGAGCGATCCGGGCCTTTTCATTTGTGATGCGGTGTCGGGCCAAAGCTGTGCCTATTCTCACGGTGTTGAGCGAGGCTGAGGGGATGGCCTGCACCGGCTTTGCGAGGAGAGACACATGGATATCGCCAAGAATACGATTTGCGTCTGGTATGACACGGGCGCGGAAGAGGCTGCCCAATTCTATGCGGCGACCTTTCCAGATACGCGAATTATCGGGGTGCATCGCGCGCCCAGCGATAATCCATCGACCAGCGCAGGGGCTGTATTGACGGTGGATTTCACGCTGATGGGGGTGCCCTGTATCGGGCTCAATGGCGGTCCGGCCTTCAAGCATTCCGAGGCGTTCTCGTTCCAGATCGCCACGGACGATCAGGAAGAGACCGATCGCTACTGGAACGCCATTGTCGGTAATGGCGGACAGGAGAGCCAATGCGGCTGGTGCAAGGACAGGTGGGGCATTTCCTGGCAGATTACGCCCCGCGTGCTCTCGGAGGCCATGCAGAAGGGCGGGCTGGAGGCCAAACGGGCCTTTGAGGCGATGATGGAAATGAAGAAAATCGACGTGGCGGCCATCGAGGCGGCGGTGCGGGGATAGGGTGCGGATACCCCCACCCGGCCTCCCCCTGAAAAAGGGGGAGGAGAAGAGGTGCCCAGCCCAAGCCTTGCAGCAGGCTCGATTTGTTCCTCCCCCTTTTTCAGGGGGAGGTTAGGTGGGGGTACGTTTTGCCTTGGCGTAGAACTTACTTCTTCAGCTTGAGCGGGCCGACCATTTGTTCGGGCTTTACCTCGGCGTCGAATTCCTCGCCGGTGAGCAGGCCCAGCTCGATCGCGGTTTCGCGCAGGGTCGAGCCATTCTTGTGGGCGGTCTTGGCGATCTTGGCGGCGTTGTCGTAGCCAATTTTGCGATTGAGCGCGGTCACCAGCATCAGCGACTGGTCGACGAGCTGCTTGATGCGCTTGTGATCGGGCTCGATGCCCACGGCGCAATTGTCGTTGAAGCTCTTGGCCGCGTCGGCGAGCAGACGTACGCTTTGCAGGAAATTATAGGCGATGACGGGCTTGAAGACGTTCAGCTCGAAATTGCCCTGCGACGCGGCAAAGCCGATGGCGGCGTCATTGCCCATGACCTGTGCCACGACCATGGTCATGGCTTCAGACTGGGTCGGATTGACCTTGCCCGGCATGATCGAAGAGCCCGGCTCGTTTTCCGGAATGGTGATTTCGCCCAGACCGGAACGGGGGCCGGAAGCGAGCCAGCGCACGTCATTGGCGATCTTCATGAAAGCGACGGCGAGCTGCTTGAGGGCGCCGGAGGTGCCGACAAAGGCGTCATGGCCAGCCAGCAGGGCGAACTTGTTGGGGCCGGTGACGAAATCGTGGCCGGTGAGCGTGGCGATCTCCTTGGCGACGGCGACGGCATAGTCGGGATGGGCATTGAGCCCGGTGCCGACGGCGGTGCCGCCCAGCGCCAGTTCCTTGAGCTGCGGCATGCTCGCCTTGATGGCGGCGATGGCATAGTCGATCTGCGCCACCCAGCCGGAGATTTCCTGACCCAGGGTCAGGGGCGTGGCATCCTGAAGGTGGGTACGGCCAATCTTGACCACATCCATATAGGCTTCAGCCTTGGCATTGAGGGTGTCGCGGAGCAGCTGGACGCGCGCATAGAGATAGTTCTCGACCGCTTCCACAGCCGCGATATGCATGGCGGTGGGATAGGTGTCGTTCGAGCTCTGGCTCATATTGACATGGTCATTGGGGTGAACGGGCTTTTTGGAGCCCATGGTGCCGCCGGCCATTTCGATGGCACGGTTGGAGATCACCTCGTTGACATTCATATTGGACTGCGTGCCCGAGCCGGTCTGCCAGACGACCAGCGGGAAATGATCGGCGAGCTTGCCCTCGATCACCTCATCGGCTGCGGCGACGATCAGATCGCGGGTCTTTTCGTCCATGAGGCCGAGCTTGGTATTGGCCAGAGCGGCGGCTTTCTTGAGAATGCCGAAGGCGCGGACGATCTCGGTGGGCATTTTTTCCCCGCCGATGTCGAAATTCATCAGGCTTCGAGCGGTCTGCGCGCCATAATACTTGTCGGTAGGGACCTCGATATTGCCCATGGTGTCCGATTCGACGCGCGTGCTCATATGCCTCTTGCTCCGTAAGGGCCGCTTTGCTGGCGGCGGAAAAAGAAAACGGCCGACCCTGATGGGGGCCGGCCGCTCAAATATCAGATAAAGCGCATGCGCGCCAAACCGCCTTTCGGCTTACTTCTTGACCGCGAGGATCTGGCGACCGCGATACATGCCGGTCTTAAGGTCGACGTGGTGCGGACGGCGCAGCTCACCCGAATCCTTGTCTTCGACATAGGTGGGGTTGGCAATAGCGTCGGCCGAACGGCGGAAGCCGCGCTTCATCGGCGAGGTCTTGCGTTTTGGCACTGCCATGGTCGGTACTCCGAAAATCAAAATCGTTGCGCCGCCGAAAGCGGCCAGAGACGTGTCTCTGTCAGGATTGGACGGGTCTATAGAGCAAGACTGGGGGCTTGGCTAGGGGTTTGTGCAGCAAAAGCCCCTGAAACCCGAGTCGTTCTCGCCTTCCCTTCTCCCGCAAGGGCCAAGGCCGAGACGGATGAGGGGTGCCAAGCTCACGCGCTGGATTTTGCGAGATGATCGCGGACCCCTCATCCGCCCTTCGGGCACCTTCTCCCGCAAGGGGAGAAGGAAGAGAAGACTAAAGCGCCAGCTGACCATCCTGTCCGACGCAGGCAGCACGATCGCCATATTGGCGGGCGCGGTTCTCGACGATGTTGGCGACCCGGCTCAGCCCGGCATTGGGGCGCGCCGGGTCGCGGACAATGGGATTGGGCAGGGTGACGGCAAGTAGGCTTGCCGTTCGCCAATCGAGGTTTTGCGGGACGCGGCCGAAGGCATATTCGCTGCCCGCCGCGACGCCGAACTGTCCCGAAGGCCCCCATTCGGCGATGTTGAGATAGATTTCCATGATCCGCTTTTTGGGCATGATCAGATCGATATAGGCGGCGAGCGGAACTTCCAGCGCCTTGCGCAGGGCGCTCTGGCCGTTCCAGAGAAACAGATTGCGCGCCACCTGCATGGTGATGGTGGAAGCGCCGCGAGTTTCCCTTCCGGCCAGGTAATTGTCGATCTCAATTCTGAGTGCGGTGACGTCGATGCCCCAGTGGCGGCAAAATTGACCGTCTTCGGAGAGAATGACAGAGGCCTTGAGGCGGTCGGAAATATCGTCGATGTCGCGCCAGGTTCGGGTGACGTTTTGTCCGGTGATCATGCGGGTGATCATCGGGACCGATAGGGGCTGCACCACGAGATAAAGCGGCGTCAGTACCAGCGGAATGGCGATGAGGAGTGCGATTATGCTGAGAGGAATGCGCAGAAAGCGCCAGAATTTGCTTGTGCGCCGGGCCATGGCGTCTGTTTAGCCGCAGTCGCAGCATTAGGCCAGAGCGGGCGGGCTCTTGCCGGTCTTGTGGCAAACGGCTAGCAACGGCGCATGTATGACTTTTCCGCTGACAGTGCCGATTGCGCTCGTGCCGTGGAGGCCGGGCTCTCCGAATATTTGACCGGCGCGCGCCTGTCCGGCCCCGGCCCATCCGCCGACAGGCTGGTGGCCTCGATGCGCCATGGCAGCCTTGAAGGCGGCAAGCGTCTGCGCCCGCTGCTGGTGCGGCAGGCGGCGGCAATTTTTTCGGTGCCGCGCGACAGGGCCCTGCCTGCCGGGCTGGCGGTGGAAATGGTGCATTGTTATTCGCTGATCCATGACGATCTGCCGGCCATGGACGATGATGACCTGCGCCGGGGACGGCCGACCGTACATCGCGCCTTTGATGAGGCGACGGCTATTCTGGCGGGCGACGCCTTGCTGACGCAGGCCTTTGCCATTCTTGGCGATCTCAATTGCCATCCAGACCCGTCGGTACGCATTGCGCTGGTGTCCGAACTGGCTGCGGGGGCTGGCGCGGGTGGCATGGTCGGCGGGCAAATGCGCGATATCGAGGGTGAAAAGGGCGGTTTCACCGATATCGAAATCGCCATCATGCAGGCGATGAAGACCGGCGCGCTCATCCGCGCCTCGGTGCGAATGGGGGCTATTCTGGGCGGTGCCGATGCGCGGGCGCTTTCCGCGCTCACCGCCTATGCCGAGGCAGCGGGGCGGGCGTTCCAGCTTGCCGACGATATTCTCGATGTGACGGCCTCGCCTGAAATCATGGGCAAGGCGACCGGTAAGGATGCGGGCGCAGGCAAGCAGACCGTGGTGTCGCGCCTTGGGCTCGATGGGGCGCGGCAAATGCTCGACAGGATCGTCAACGAGGCCATTTCCGCGCTGCGGACCTTTGGCCCCAAGGCCGATGGCCTGCGCGCCACGGCCCGCTATTTCGCGGCGCGCGAGAAATGAGCATGGGCAAGCTGTTGAGCGTCAATATCGGCGTGCCGCGCAATATTCCGGGCACTGGAACGCTGACCGGCATCTACAAGGAGCCGGTGTCGGGCATGGTCGCCGTCGGAAGGGACGGCATTGCCAATGATATCATTGCCGACCGCAAGCATCATGGTGGGGCCGATCAGGCAATCTATGTCTATTTCCAGTCTGACTACGATTTCTGGACCCGCGAAGGGGTGCAGAATTCGGCTGGCCTGTTTGGTGAAAACCTCACCATTGCGGGGACGGACAGCGCCAGTGTCGCTCTCGGCGATCGGTTTGCGATTGGTGATTGCGTGCTGGAAGTGAGCTATCACCGTACGCCCTGCATGACCTTTTCGGCCAAGATGGGTGATCCGCGTTGGCTCAAGCGCTTCCACAAGGCGCGGCGCCCGGGCGCCTATTGCCGGGTCATCCAGCCGGGTTCGGTCGCGGCGGGGATGGATGTTGCCATCGAGGCCTATGAGGGTAAGCGGATTTCCGTCGCCGAAATCATGGGCTTTGACGGGGTGGCCGATATTCCGCGCGATTTCATGAGCCGCGCCGTTACCACGCCGATCCGCGAGAAAACGCGGTTCAAATATGAAAACCGCCTTGCCAGCCTGTTTTGAGTGTTTCGATGAGCCTGTCTTCCGTCCAAGCCGATCTTGCCGCCCGCGCCCCTGATCTCAATGTCATTGTCACCGATGCCTCGACCGCCACGGTGCAATTGGCCGCCGAAGTGCATGGCGTGGCGCCCGGGCAGATCGCCAAAACGCTCTGCATTCGTGTGCGTGACGAAGAATTTCTGCTGGTGACGCGCGGGGATGCAAGGCTCGATAATCAGAAGTCGAAAGAAGCGTTTGGTGGGCGGCCCCGAATGCTGGGGGCCGAGGACGTGCTGCGGCTGACCAGTCATCAGGTCGGTGGGGTCTGCCCGTTCGGCCTGCCCGCGCCGTTGCCGATCTATCTCGACACCTCGCTGCAAATTTATGATCTGGTCATTCCGGCGGGCGGCGATACCCATGCTTCGGTGAAGCTGTCGGTCGAGCGGCTGGCGGATCTATGCGGCGGCAAATGGGTGGATGCTTGCCAGCTTCCAGAGTGAATGCATCACCCGAAGACTTTATCCGCAGCCGGTTCGTGCTGGAGCCAATGCGTCTCCGGCCCGATATTTCGCTTTATCGGCCGAGGCCGCAAAGCGGGCTGACCGGTTTTCTCGCCGAACATGATGGGGCCGATGAGCCGCCCTATTGGGCCTATGCATGGGCTGGCGGGATGGCGCTGGCGCTCTATCTGCGAGACCATCCAGAGCGTGTCGCGGGCAGAAATGTGCTGGATTTCGGTGCGGGTTCCGGCCTTGTCGGTATTGCCGCGGCCAAGGCGGGGGCAGGCCGGGTTCTGGCCTTTGAGCCGGACCCGCTGGGCAGGATTGCATTGCGGCTCAATGCTGAGGCCAATGAGGTGGAGATCGGCCCTAGCGATGCGGTTGAGAGGCCGGATATCGTTCTGGCAGGCGATGTTTTTTATGATGGCGAGGTCGCAGCGTCGACGCTGCCCGCTCTCTCGGCTTATGCGGCTAATGGAGCCGATGTGCTGGTGGGCGACCCGTTTCGGGCAGCGCTGCCGCTTTCGGCGCTGGAACAGATTGCTGAATATAGGGTGCCCGATATGGGGGATGGGGCATTGGTGCGGGCGGGTGTGTTCGCCCTGCGCGGGTAGAATATCGGATATGCCGGCCCGATCTTGCCCGGTGCCGGGCTCTATCCTATATCTGCCGCCGTGAGGACGGCCTCCCCCAATCGTGGGTATCGTTCGGGACGGCCCGGAGATCTTGGGGATTGCCATGCGCAACACCGCAGACCGTATCCGTCACGCCATTTCCTTTGAAGTTATCGGCATTATTCTGGCGACGCCGCTCGCCGCCTTTGCCTTCCATCTGCCGGGTGGGGATTCCGCCGTTATCGTCGTGGCCAGCGCCACGGTCGCCATGCTGTGGAACTATGTCTACAATCTGGGCTTCGACCATTTGATGGTGAAGTGGCGCGGCGGCACGGAAAAGACGGCGCTGATCCGCGTCTTCCATGCCATCTTTTTCGAGCTGGGCCTGTTGACCCTGATGCTTCCGGCCATTGCCTGGTATTTGCAGATATCGCTTCTGGAGGCGCTGATCATGGATATCGCCCTGGCGGCGTTTTACATGGTCTATGCGTTCGTCTTCAACTGGGCCTATGATCGGGTGTTCCCGCTGCCGGAATGGCAGGAGAACAAGGCAGTTTGACCCCTGGGGGTCAAACGAGAATGCCGCCCCACCGCAAGGCCAATAGAACCAGTCCCAGCATCATGAGGCTGGTGAAGAACCAGAAAGTGTGCCGCATGACGCTTTCGGGCAGATAGGTGTCGAAGGCATAACCGCGCACGGCGCCATAGCGAACAGCAAGCGCCGTGAGCGGGCATTTGAAGCCATTGCCGACAAAGACCACGACCTCGATCGCCAGCAGGCCTATGGCGATGAAGAGCCATGGCCCTGTTTGGCCGCTGATCCCGGCATAGAGCAGCACGAAAGTTGATGCAGCCATCACGACATAGATGATTGTGTGGATGAGGCGAACGGCCGCGAGTTTGCGTGCATTGTGCGCCATAGGCACGCTCACCCCAATTGACCGGTCAGCTTGAGCGCGCCGAGCACGATGATCAGCATGGCGAGCCAAAACAGACGGCGTTGATTGCGTTCGTTCATGTCGTCATGCCTCCTGCCGCGGCGCGATCCGCGATCTCGATCGCTAGGCGCCGCCGCAGGTCGCCATGCAGATTTTCGGAAAAGTCCTCGGCCTGCGACCAGTCGTAGAGCCAGATCGGCATGACCCGCCGCTCATCGGGTTCGCCAGCATAGCGAGGCACGATATGGGCATGCAGCGCGGGATCGGTATTGCCGAGAATGTCGTAATTGACACGGAGGCAGCCGGTGACGGCGAGAAGCGCATCGCCGACCAGCGCCATGTCGACAAGATAGGCCGCCCTTTGCTCTGTATTCAGATTGTTGAGCGATGTCACAACGGGATCGGACAGCAGGATCAGCTGGCCGGGTACCACTTGCTTGTCGCTCATTACTACCCAGCCGCTTCGCATCCGGGCAACCAGGAATGGATTGCTCCCCTGGCGCGCTAAAGCCACCCGCCGACCAACGAGGGTCTGCTTGGGATCGGTGGGCGACACACTCATTCGGCCGCGTTCTGTCGGCCAGTGCCGAACTTCTTCTCGATATAGTCCGCCACCATCACCTTGAACTGGTCGGCCACATCTGCGCCGCGCAAGGTGGTGACCTTCTCGCCGTCGACGAAAACCGGCGCTGCCGGGGTTTCGCCGGTGCCGGGCAGGGAAATGCCGATATTGGCATGCTTGCTTTCGCCCGGTCCGTTGACGATGCAGCCCATGACCGCGACTGACAGGCCTTCAACACCGGGATAGCGCTCGCGCCATTCGGGCATGGAGGTATTGAGGTGATCCTGGATTTCCTTGGCCAGTGTCTGGAAGGTGGTGGACGTGGTGCGCCCGCAACCGGGGCAGGCGGCAACCACGGGCAGGAACTGACGGAAGCCCATGGTCTGCAACAATTCCTGCGCGACCTTGACCTCGGTGGTGCGGTCGCCGCCCGGCTCCGGGGTCAGCGAAATGCGGATGGTGTCGCCAATGCCCTGCTGCAACAGAATACCCAGGGCGGCTGAGGATGCGACAATGCCCTTGGAGCCCATGCCCGCTTCGGTGAGGCCAAGATGGAGGGCGTAATCACAGCGGGCTGCGAGATCCTGATAGACGGCGATCAGGTGCTGGACATCGCTGACCTTGGTGGAGAGCAGGATCTTGTTCCGGCCCATGCCCAGTTCTTCGGCACGAGCAGCGGAGAGCAGGGCGGACTGGATAATGGCCTCGCGCTGCACAGCGGCGGCGGAGATCGGCGCGGCGGACGCAGCATTTTCGTCCATAAGCTTGGTGAGCAGTTCTTCGTCGAGCGAACCCCAATTGACGCCGATGCGCACCGGCTTGTCATATTTGTTGGCGATCTCGATCAGCGTAGCAAATTGTGTATCGCGCTTGGCCTTGAAGCCGACATTGCCCGGATTGATGCGATATTTGGCCAGCGCTTCGGCGCAGGCCGGGTGGTCGGTGAGCAGCTTGTGGCCGATATAATGGAAATCGCCGACGAGCGGCACGTCATAGCCCATGAAGGCGAGGCGATCGCGGATGATGGGGACGGCAGCGGCGCTCTCGTCGCGGTCGACAGTGATGCGCACGATTTCCGAACCGGCGCGGGCAAGCTGCATGACCTGCTTTACGGTCGCGTCAATATCGGCCGTATCGGTATTGGTCATGGATTGCACGACGACGGGCGCGCCGCCGCCGACCATTACGCCACCGACATTGACACCCACCGATTGCCTGCGCGGCGCTGGACCGGCCATTTCAAACCCCGTTCATTCTCGCTTCCGAGATAGGCCTTCCCTTTTGCGCGCGCAACTGAACAATAAAGTGACGCTGCGCACAATGGAGGATGCGATGGCCGAAAAAGTCGATGCCAGTGCCCAGATCGATGCCTATATCGCGGGGCTTGAGCCGCCCTTTGCCGCGGCGATCACGCATTTGCGCAAGGTGGTTCGTGCCGCCGCGCCCGAGGCCGAAGAGGTGATTACCTATGCCATGCCGGGCATTGCGCTGCATGGGCCGCTGGTGTCCTATTTTGCCTTTAGGAAGCACTGCTCATTCTTTCCCATGGGCAATGCAGTGTTTGTCGGCATGGCAGATGAGATCGCGCCCTGGCGTACATCGAAGGGGACGATGCAATTTCCCCCTGACGCCTTGCCGCCCGATGCGCTGATTATCCGAATGGTCGAAGCGCGCCTCGCGGAAAATTCTGCCAAGGATGCAGAGCGGCAAGCGAGGCGGCGGAAGAAACGCGACGCGTAATGTGATCGCTGCCATCTTGAATGCGGTGCGGCAGACGCCATTTATCATCCATGATCAACAGGCTCCTCCCCCGCATTATTCTCTTCCGCAAGGAAGTCGTGCAGCTCTGGAAGGCTTTCTGGGCGCGCGAGACCCCGTTCTATCTGAAGGCGGGGACGCTGTTTGCCGCATTCTATCTCGTCAATCCCTTTGACATCATTCCCGATGTGCTGCCGCTGATCGGATGGGTAGACGATCTTGTGCTGATCCCGCTCATGGTGAGCTGGATCGTCAGCCGCCTGCCGGTTCCGGCCTATGCACGCACCGTCGAAGGACGCGCGCGCAAAATCTAACTCGGTGCTCCAGCTCTAGCCTATGTCTCGGACCGAAAGCCATATTGGGCTTTTTCGGTCCGATGCTTTGCCGCGACGCTTAGAGCTAATCGGCATTCAGGTTTGAACAGGGTTTAGAGAGCCGCGATCTGCCTCCCTCCCCCTTGAGGGGAGGGATTGAGGGTGGGGGTTCTGAATCCTCAAAGCGCTTATACCAGCATTCGAGACGGCGGATACGCCTGAACCCCCACCCCAGCCCTCCCCTCAAGGGGGAGGGTGCCCATCGGGGCTCGCCAGATTCAGTGAAACCGTTGAATGTCGATTAGCCCTAGAACAGAGAGGGCAGAGCGGTTAAAGGGACCAGTCCCGAGGACATGCCGCCGCCGGCAAAATTGAGCTGGTTCTTGTGACGACCGTCTTCGACCGGAACGCCGAGCACCAAAGTGCGCCATGGTTCTTCGATGAAGGGGCCGATGCGCTCGGCAATGCCCAGTGAATCGATGGCAATCGCGCCCTGAGGATAGCCCTGTGCATCAAGCGCAAGCTCGCCACTGGCATTGAGATCGGCGGCGCCGTCATTGGCCCTGACGCCGATAAGGCGCAATGTGCCGCCCGCCTGCTGCCAATCGGGCAGGAGCGGAACCTGACCCCAATTGCGCAGATCATCGACAAGGCCGGTAATTTCGGCTTCGATTTCGACATTGGCAGCGGCGAGGTCAATGCCGGGCGCTTCGATCTGGTCGGCGCGGCTGAACAGGGCCAGCGCGGCGCGCCCCCGCTCCGCGTCGTGCATTTCAGGAATATCGAGCAGATGGAATTCGGCGTGACTGCTCTGGGCAATTGTGGTGTTGCCGAACAGGGTGTCGATCCAGTTGAAATCATTGCCGATGATGGAAACACGGGCAATGCGCCAGCTCTCGACGCGGAAGCTGGCTTCGATATCTGTCCATGACAGCTGCTGGCGAAGCCCGGTAAAGGCGTCGGAAATTTCGGCCGGACCATTGGCCGAGGCCAAAATATGGTTGGGCCGATAGGCCATGACGCTGGCCCTCACGGCAGGCACCTGAACGAGCAGATCGCCCGAGACCATGGCGAGCCCGGCGCATTCGACGTCAAAACGGAAGGGGAAGCCGCCGATCGCCAGATTCTGGCAGGTGAGCTGAGGCGCTGTCTCGCCGTCGGCCAGAGCGAGGGCGTCGACCTGCTGGCGGATTTGCCCGGCCAGAAAATACCAGCCTGCGCTCCAGCCCAGCACGACGAGCAGCAGAATGGTGCCAAGAATGATGATTCGTTTCTTCATGCCTTCTTCTTATCGCCGCCTGCGTCCGGTCAGAAGCGGGTTTTCATGCTGCCGCCCGATTGCGACATATTCACGATCTATGAGATGCTGGGGCCAGCGCTTGGTATGGCCGTGAAACAGGCTGAGTGTGAGGTCGATTTGGTGATGACACAAATGGCGCAAGGCGAGGACAGCTATTGGGTGTTTGGCTATGGTTCCCTGATCTGGAATCCCGGCTTTGCTTTTGTCAGCGCGCAAAAAGGGCTGCTGCGCGGCGGGCATCGCTCGCTATCGATCATCTCGCATCACTATCGGGGCACCCCCGAGCAGCCGGGGCTGGTGTTCGGGCTGGCCAGAGGCGGCTCATGCAGGGGCATGGCTTTTGAAGTGGCAGCCGAATCCTGGCCCGAGGTGGCCGCCTATCTGCATGCGCGGGAAATGGTGACCTCGGTCTATCGTGATGTCGTCCGGCCAGTGCGGCTGGAGGATGGGCGGCAAGTGGCGGCGCTGGCCTATATGGTCAATGATGATCACGAGCAATATGTGGGAAAGCTTAGCCTCGATGAGCAGGTGGCCATGGTGCGCGCCGGGATCGGCAGTGCCGGACCTAATGTGGATTACGTCCTCAACACGGCCCGCCATCTCCAACAATTGGGGATTTACGACCGGACGCTGATGGCGCTGGTCCGCGCCCTGGGCGGGCCCGATCAGGCGGCTTGAGCCGCCAGAGACAGGGCAGGCCTGGCGTCGTCGAGATCCCAGATGGCGGCGTTGCGATCCACGGGGGCGTCCAGCCGGAACACCGCATTTGCCTGCTGCATGGCGCGCCGGAACCGTGCGCGGCTGGCAGGGTCGGCAACCAGATCGAGAGCTGAGCCTACCCAGAGCACGTGATCGCTTTGCGCGATGACATAGAGGTCGGTTTCGCTCATGACAAAACTGCCAAGATGTTCGCAGATGAGAGCGTAATGGGCGCCGGACCGGCCTTGCCAGTCCATGATTTCGACTGAGTGCCCGAGATTGGCAGAGCTCGAATTTCCGGTCGGCATTTCCATTTCCCCCGCATCGAGAAGAAGAACAAAAATAGAACAAACTTGATGTAAGGTCAAGCGAGTCTATTTTGTACCTCTACATATATGGGCTCAATGGAGTGTTTTGACAATATCTAGTGTTTATAGCGCTGATGAAGCGCGTCGATCCGGGTTTTGAGGCGGGGTTCGATGGGGCGGTTCAAGCCCTCGTCGAGCGAGTCCAGCGCGAGAGCGTCAGATTCGGTTTCGATGGCCTGTTGCAGCGTTTGCAGAAAAACATCCGGCGGCAAGCCGGGCTGAATGGCGGGGAGGAAACGCGCCTTGGCGAGGCCGGGCCAGATGATGGGGCTATTGCGTCCCCAATAGAGGCCGGAATTGAGGGCAACGGGCACTACGGGAACATTGAGCTCCATATAGAGCCGGACAATGCCCTGCCTGTATTCGGGCGGTGCCAATGGTAGTTTGCGGGTGCCTTCGGGATAGATGACGATGCGGCAACCGCGCGCAATGGCCGCGCGCGCCTGTTCGATCATGGCTGGAATGGCCTGTGCCCCGTTCTGGCGGTCGACCTCGATGCAGTCGAGCGATCGCGCGGCCCAGCCAAAGAAGGGAATGCGCATCAATTCCTTCTTGGCGATGAAAGCCGGGCGTCCGGTGTGGGGGAAGGTGGCGAAAATATCCCAGTCGGACTGATGCTTGGAGGCAATGATGCAGCCACCTTCGGGTATGTTCTCCTGGCCGCTGACATGGGTTTTCATGCCGGTCAGAAACCGCAGAATCCTGACATTGGACCAGCACCAATAGCGGGCAATGGCCCAGCCGAACGGGGTTCGACCGGCTATTACGCCCACTGTTCCCGCCATGATGGCGAGGATGCAGGTCTGGCCGATGAAGGCGAAATAGAAAACCGCGGTGCGAATCGCCTGGATGGCGGTGTTGAATTGCATTGGCTCCCCCGGCTTTGCGATCTGCCGCGATTCTACCGGGGGGAGAACACCTTGGCGAGCAAATTGGTCACGATGCTTCGCTGAGATAGCGGCGCACGGCGAGGCGCGAGGTGATGGCGGTAAGCGCGGCAATGACCGGCACGACCAGCGCAATACCGATCACGCCATCCCAGCCGAGGAGGAACTGGCCGAACAGCACACCGACCTGGGCGGTGGCCTCGGATGGCAGCACGCTGCCCGCAGCAGCCCCGATAAGAGCAAAAAACAGAATCGCCAGTACTGATCCGAGGAGGCCACCCTGCAAGCCGATCGAGAGAAAGCGACCCTGGAATTCACCGGCGATGAACCGGTTGGAGGCGCCAATGAAATGGAGAACGTCGACAATTTCTCGGTTGGAGGCCATGGCCCCGCGAGTGGCGAAAATGATGGCGAGCACGGTGGCGACGCCGATCAGGCCGAGCACCAGAAGACCAGACAGCACCATGGTTCCGGCCATGGTGTTGAGTTGCTGGCGCCAGGCGGCATGGGTATCCAGACTTGCGCCCTTGATGGCCTGCAGATTGCTTTGCAATTGCTCGATATCGGCATCGACCGGGTCCGCCAATTGCACCACGACGAGACGCGGAATGGCGATGGCGGACAGGTCGAGACCGGCGCCGAGCCAGGGTTCGAGCAGGGCCTGGCTTTCCTCCAGCGTCAAGGCCCGCGCGTCAGCCACACCCGGTGTCGACTGGGCCAGCGACACCGCAGTGCGCAAATTGCTCTCCATGACCTCGCCCTCGACGGGCCTGATCTGGATGGTGAGTTCGCGCCCCACATCGGCAGACCAGGCAATGGCCGATTTTTGCACCAGAAAGACGCCGCCCAGCGTGACGGCGGACAGGAAGGCCATGATGGTGATGAGCAGGAGCAGGGTTCGCCCGGCAACGCTTTTCTCGGGAACGATGGGTGCGGCGCCGACACGTCGCGGCAAAAGGGCGAGCAATTGCTTAATCATGGATGGTCAACTCCCCCTTGTTGAGCACCATGCGGGGATAGGAGAACCGGTCCAGAAGCGGCAATTCATGGGTGGCAAGGATGATGGTCATGCCAAGGGTGCGGTTGAGCTCGGCAAACAGATGGACCAGACGGCTGGACAGGTCCGGATCGACATTGCCGGTCGGTTCGTCCGCAAGCAGCACTTTGGGCCGGGCGATAACGGCGCGGGCAATGGCGGCGCGCTGTTTTTCACCGCCTGAAAGCAGGGTCGGCAGCGCGTGCATGCGTTCGCCCAGACCCACCCATTCGAGCAATTCGATCACATTGGGTCGATATTCGCTTTCCGGCTGGCCCAGAACGCGCAAGGGCAGGGCGACGTTCTCGAATGTGGTCAGGTGATCGAGCAGGCGGAATTCCTGAAAGACGATGCCGATATGGCGTCGCATCTGCAGCAGGCTGTCCTGATCGAGATTGCCGACATCTTCCCCGAACATGGTGACACGGCCACGGCTGGGCTTGAGCGCCAGCAGCAACATGCGCAAGAGGCTGGTCTTGCCGGAGCCTGAAGGCCCGGTCAGAAAATGAAACGAACCCGGCTCGATGAAGAAATTGAGGTCTTTCAGGATCTCTGGGCCATTGCCGTAGCGCAGGCCGACATCGGAAAACTCGATCAAAAAGTCTGCTCCCCATTTGGTCCGGCAGCGCGCAAGGGCGAATCAGCGTTGGCGCATCATAACAGTGCTGAGGCCGTGCGCGGCATCCGGCAGGGTTTGCACCGTGGAAAGCGGCATAATTTTGATGTGCGTGGGGTTTGAGGAGTTTTAACCCCCCCGCGTTAGGGTCCGACAACCGCCCCGGTAAGCGCAAAGCTGCTTGATGATCATTACCTGCCCGCATTGTCAGACCAAGTATCAGGTGACCTATGAGGCCATCGGCTCGGCTGGTCGCAAGGTGCAGTGCGCCCATTGTCATCGTGCCTGGGATCAAGGTCCCAATCTTGCGGACCTCGCCGCTAAGGCGGAGCCGAATATAGCGCTGGCCGATATCGACGAGGATGCGCTCGACGAGGCGGTGAGCAGCGAAGAGCGCATCGTGGCCGCCGAGCGGGTGATGGCCGCAGTCGCGCCGGGCAGCGAAAGAAAGCCGATCCCCAATGCGGCCGAGCTGGAAAAGCGCCAGGCCGCATTCAGCAAAAGGCGCAGCGCGATGATTTCGCGCCTGCCTTTGGCGCGCCTGCGCCGCGCCTCGCGCATTGTTGGCGTGCTGATATTGGCAGGCCTGGTGAGCGGGGCCTATTTCGGTCGTGTAACCCTGGTTGAGCGCTATCCCGATCTCGCCGGTCTCTATGAGGCTGTAGGGCTGGGGGTCAATGTCGTCGGACTTGAATTTTCCGACCTTGGAAGCATCAAGACCCTTTCGGGCGGCAATGACGTGCTGATGGTTTCAGCGCAGATCGTCGGTGTGTCGAACGCGCCGGTGCCGGTGCCTTCAGTTCTTGTCAGTTTGCTGGGTGAGGATGGACGAGCTGTTTACGAATGGAGTGTTACCCCTCGCGTGCGTGACCTGATGGCAGGTGAGCGGGCAACCTTTGACACTCGTTTATCGTTGCCGCCTGGTGATGCAACGCGGGTGCGGCTGAGGTTTGCCGGCGGCAGCGCGCAGGTTGAACGCAATAATAATGGAAGCGCTGGCGCTAATGCGTCCACTGCTCCCCAAGAACATCTGTAGGAGAGCGCCGATGGCCCGCATCCTTGTTGCCGAAGACGACCCTTCGGTCCGTGCCTTTGTCGTCAGCGCCCTCACCATGAAGGGCCATGACGTCGTGGCCGAGGAAGATGGTGGTCTGGCCGCCGAAACCGCCGATGCCGAAGACGGTCAGTTCGACCTGCTGCTCTCGGATATCAAGATGCCGGTTATGGACGGCATTGCGCTGGCCCTGCATGTGGGCGCGCGTTTTCCCGATCTCACCATTCTGTTGATGACAGGCTTTGCCGATCAGCGTGAGCGCGCCCATGGGCTCGACGCGCTGGTTTACGACGTCATTCCCAAGCCATTTTCGCTGGCCGACCTTCTTGCAAAGGTCGACGACGCCCTGATCGGCAAGCCTATAGAAGTGGTGCCACTGGCCCGGCAGGCCCTGCAATAATCAGAGCCAGTCCGGTACGCTGTCCAGCGCAATGAGATCGTCGATCGATTTGCGCGGACGGATGGTGTGCCAGCGCGAGCCATCGACCAGCACTTCGGGGATCAAGGGGCGCGAATTGTAGGTAGACGCCATGACGGCGCCATAGGCACCCGCGCTGATCACGGCCAACAGATCGCCTTCCTTGACGCCGGGAATGGTCCGGCCGCGCGCCAGATAATCGCCGGTTTCGCAAACCGGGCCGACAATGTCGCCGGTGATCGGGGGCAGGTTGGACTGGTTCACCAGCTCGATATCGTGATGCGCTTCATAAAGCGTGGGGCGAATCAGATCGTTCATCGCCGCATCGACGATGATGAAATTGGCTTCGCCTTCCTTCACATATTCGACCTTGGTGACAAGGATGCCGGCATTGCCGACCAGAAGGCGCCCCGGCTCGATGACCAATGAGCAGCCGAGTTGGCCCACCTTGTCACGCACGACGGCGGCATAGGCGTCAGGATGGGGCGGAGCTTCCTGATCGTGATTATAGGGGATGCCGAGACCGCCCCCGACATCGACATGTTCGATATTGTGTCCATCGGCGCGCAAGGCTGTCACTAGCTCGGCCATGAGGCCAAAGGCATTGCCGAAGGGTTCGAGGTCGGTGATCTGGCTGCCGATATGCATATCGACGCCCACGGCTTCGATATTGGGCAGCTCGGCAATGCGGCGATAGACATCGAGCGCGCGCTTATAGGGAATGCCGAATTTGTTTTCGCTCTTGCCGGTCGAAATCTTGGCATGGGTGCGTGCGTCGACATCGGGATTAATGCGCACCGAGACGCGCGCCGTCTTGCCCATGTCTGCCGCGACCATGGAGAGCCGTTCAAGCTCGGGTTCGCTTTCGACATTGAAGCACTTGATGCCCGCTTCAAGGCCGCGACGCATTTCGGCAATGGTCTTGGCGACGCCGGAAAAGACGATCTTTTCGGGCGCAATGCCCGCAGCAAGGGCGCGTTCCAGTTCGCCCAGGGACACGACATCGGCGCCGCAGCCTTCGGACGCCATCAGCTTGAGGACGGCCTGATTGGAATTGGCCTTCATCGCATAGGCGAGGAGCGTGGGAATGCCGTCAAAGGCGGCTTTCACCACGCGAACATGGCGGCGCAGGGTGGCGCTGGAATAGACGTAGAACGGGGTGCCGACATCGCGGGCGAGGTCGTTGAGATTGACGTCTTCGGCAAAAAGCACGCCGTCGCGCTGCTGGAAGTGATGGACCATTTTTGCCTCTGTCGGCATCCACGATGTCATCCGGGCTATGCCGGGGTGACATCGAAAGTGTGGGTTTCTCCGGCGTTCCTAATCCACGCGCCGGGGAAACGGAAGCCAGACTTATTGATCTGGCTCATTTGAGGCGTCTATTGCGTCAGGACTGAACGCCGCCGTCGCCATGGCCGTGCTTTTTGGCCTTGAGCGGCTTGGGCTCATGCGTCTGACCCGTCAGAGCGCTTTTCCAGCGGGCGGCCTGTGCCAGCACATTGGTTGGGGCGGTGCCGCCATAGGATTTGCGGGCCGCGACCGAGGCTTCGACCGTCAGCACTTTATGGATGCGACTATCGATGCGCTGGTCGATGAATTTGAAGTCCTCGATGGTCAGACCTTCAAGACCGCAATTTTTCTGTTCGGCGAGCGCCACGATATTGCCGGTGATGTGATGGGCATCGCGGAAGGGAATATTGAGCTCGCGCACCAGCCAATCGGCAATGTCGGTGGCCGTGGAAAAACCGGCGGAGGCCGAGGCGTGCATGCGCTGCCTATTGGGTTGCATGTCCGAAACCATGCCGGTCATGGCCGCAAGGGACAGGGAAAGCGCATCGAGGGCGTCGAAGGCGACTTCCTTGTCTTCCTGCATGTCCTTGGAATAGGCGAGCGGCAGGCCCTTCATCACCACGAGCAGGGAATTGAGCGCGCCCATGATACGGCCAATCTTGGCGCGGACCAGCTCGGCAGCGTCCGGATTGCGCTTTTGCGGCATGATCGAGGAGCCGGTGGTGAACTTGTCGCTGAGCTTGATGAAGCCGAACTGTGCCGAGCTCCAGATCACCATTTCTTCGGCAAAGCGCGAAAGATGCATGGCGCAGATCGAGGCGGCGGCCAGCGTTTCGAGAATAAAATCGCGGTCAGAGACGGCATCGAGCGAATTGGCCGTTGGGCGGTCGAAATCGAGGGCGGCTGCGGTCATGTCCCGGTTGATCGGGTAAGGCGTGCCCGCCAGAGCCGCCGAGCCGAGCGGATTTTCGTTGAGGCGCTTGCGGGCGTCGAGCAGGCGGCCGGCGTCGCGGCCGAGCATTTCGACATAGGCGAGCAGGTGGTGGCCAAAGGTCACTGGCTGGGCATTTTGCAGATGGGTGAAGCCGGGCAGAATGGTCTCGGCCTCTTCCTCGGCGCGATTGACGAGGCCAAGCTGCAGCGTCTGAATCTGGGCGACCAGATGATCGATGGAGTCGCGGACATAGAGGCGAAAATCGGTGGCGACCTGATCATTGCGCGAGCGGGCGGTATGCAGCCGCCCGGCGGCGTCGCCGATCTTTTCGCGCAGGCGCGATTCGACATTCATATGAATGTCTTCGAGCGCACGCGAGAACGTGAACGCGCCGCTCTCGATTTCAGACAAGACCTCGTCTAGACCGGCGAGGATGGCATCACGGTCGTCTCGCGTCAAAATGCCCGTGGCTTCAAGCATTGTCGCATGGGCCTTCGATCCGGCAATATCCTGTCGAAACAGGCGCTGGTCGAAACCGATCGAGGCGTTGATTTCTTCCATGATGGCGTCGGGGCCGGTCGCAAACCGTCCACCCCACATCTTGTTGCTCATCTTTAGCCTTTCGGAGATTCCAAATGTCTCAGACCATCACCCCGCAGAGCCGGAACAGTTGGACTCTTCCTGTCGTGATCGGGGTGGCCGGTTTGGGCGTAGCTATAGCTTCGTGGTTTTATCTCGGCAATGCCGCAGAGGCGAGCGCCTGCCCCGTGCAGGCCATGCAGGCGCAGGTGATCGATGCCGCGGCAGTGGGGCATCTGGCGGCGCTGAACGGCACCGGGGAAGGGCGCGGTTATGCCGACATGGCGTTTACCGACATGAGCGGCAAGGACATGACTATTGCCGACTTCAAGGGCAAGGCGCTGCTGGTCAATTTCTGGGCCAGCTGGTGCGTGCCCTGCCGGGAGGAAATGCCGGCGCTCGACGAAATCGCCACCGAATACAATTCGGACAGGTTCATGGTGCTGCCGATCAATCTCGATATTGGTGCAGGCGGGCAGGAAAAGGCGCAGAGCTTCCTTGATGAAGGCCAGTTCGCCAATCTGCCGCTTTATGCCGACAGCACTTTTGCCGCTTTCGAGCGGCTGAAGCGCGAAGCGGTGGCGGTGGGCCTGCCCGCAACGCTTTTGCTTGATCCCGAAGGGTGCGAACTGGCGGTGCTGCAAGGTCCGGCGGAATGGCATAGCCAGGACGGCAAGGCGGTGGTGGAAGCGCTGATCGGGCTGAGGGGCTAGGGACCACTCAACGCAAGCCTCCCTCTTTCGTCACCACCCGGCTTGTCCGGGTGGTCCATTTGAAAGCGCGGAGGATATGGATTGCCCGGACAAGCCGGGCAATGACGTTGGAGGGATGGGTTTGGCGCCAATTATTCCCAGAGCGACGCTGACTTCAGCTAAATCAGCAGGTCGACTTCGGCGCCATTGGCGGGATTGGCCAAGGCTACCTCGCCAGAGGCGGCTTTTTCGGCCTGAGCCGTTGCCATCTGCAGACGCAATTGGGCCACTTTGGCCAATTGGGTGGCCAGCGACGCGCCTTCGGACTGGGCGATGCGGGTGACCATCACTGACGGGCTGACGCCGAGGGGATTGGTCACGCGAGCGTCCTTTACGCCAGCTTGTCGATCTTGATGCCCTGACCTGGCGGAGGGGCGCTGAGCGCGGTCTGCATGAGGGTTTCGAGCAGATCGGTCTGCATCTCATGCGCCTTCTTGACGATGGCAACCTGCACAGAATTGTTCGTGGCGCTGGTGCGCGCGGCGAGCATCTGCATGGAGAGATCGATATCCACGGTTGCGACGTCCTGTCATTGAACCGAGATCAGTCTATTACCGGAGTGTAAACGAAACCTTCCCCAGCGCGCAAAATTTGCTGCAAAGGCGCGTTGCTAGCTGGGCCTGTCGATATCGCCATAATTGCCCGGCACCCACAGAACATCTTCGGTTCCGTTGCTATTGGCGACACGGCCAAGGACGAAGAACAGATCGGAAAGCCGGTTGAGGTAGCGCAGGGCTTCTGGACTGGTGTCCGGCTCCTCTTGCAGCAGAGCAGAGGTCAGGCGTTCGGCACGCCGAGTTATGGTGCGGGCCAGATGCAGGGCTGTCGAAAGCGCGGTGCCGCCCGGCAAAATGAAACTTCTGAGCGGTTCGAGCGCGGCGTTGAACTGATCGATCTGGTTTTCGAGCCATTCGGTCTGGATCGGGCGGACGCGCAGACTTGGATATTCGGCATCGGCAGAATCAGCGCCGGGCGTGGCGAGATCGGAGCCGACATCGAAGAGATCGTTCTGGATGCGGGCGAGGACGGCATCGAGTTCGGGCTGGTTTTTGGCAAAAAGGCGGGCATTGCCGACAAAGGCATTGGCCTCCTCAACCGTGCCATAGGCCTCGATGCGCAGGTCATGCTTGGCGCGGCGCGGGCCACGAACAAGACCGGTGGTGCCGTTGTCACCGGTGCGGGTGTAAATCTTGTTGATCTTGACCATTGCAATCAGCCCGGCCGACTGCCGCCAAACAAGAAGAGAGCGCCCAGCAGCAGCACGAGAGCAATGGCCTGACCGATGACGCGCAGGCGCATCAGGCGCTGACTGGTATTGCCGGGACCGCCCTTGAGCATGTTCCACAAGCCCATGCCCAGCACGATGACAACGAAGAGCAGTGCGAGGCCGATACCAATATTGAGAAGCGTTTCCATGACTGCCTTAAGCGGGTGCGTTTGGTGTGGTTGGCCCATTGATATAGGCAGCAAGGCCGGAGGCCAATGCGTCATAGATGGCACGGATGCGGGTGGAGGTGAACAATTCCCTGTGTGTGGTGAGCCAGATGGGAAGCGGGGGAATGTTCATGTTGATCGGCAGGGCGACAAGGCCGGGGGTGAGCGGGACAAGATTGGCCTGGCCAAAACCGATGCCCAGCCCGGCCTTGAGCAATTCCCACAGATGGGCATGGTCATCGGAGCGGATCACGAACTGGTCACGGGAAACGCTATGGCCCAATTGGCGGGCGTGCTGGATCATGGCATCGGACCGGTCGAAGCCGATGAGGTCGTGGGTCCAGAGCTCCGTCAGGTTTGTCGGCCGACCGCGCCTTGCCAGATAGCGTTCATGGGCCACGGGGACGATGGCGATATCGCCCAGATGGCGGGTGACCAGTTCCAACTGGGTGGGGCGGAACATGCGTACGGCAATGTCGGCCTCGCGCATCAGCAGGTTTTCCGAGGAATCGGAGGGAATGGTTTCAAGCGCGATCAGGGGATGCAGCGCCCTTATGTCGGCGAGGATATTGGGCAGGACATAGCTCGAAATCATGGCGCTGGCGGTGATGCGGACCGTGCCTGCTTCGATCTGTTGGGCGCCTTCGGCCAGGATTGATGCTTCGGCCAGATGCTGCTGCGCGCGCCGCACCGGCTCGTATAGACGCAGTGCGGTGGCATTGGGCTTGAGGCCGGTGAGGCTGCGCTCAAACAGGGGCAGGCCGAGATCGGCTTCGAGCGTTTCGATATGGCGGCCGATGGTGGGCTGGCTGAGGCCGAGCGCCCGCGCGGCGCCGGAGAGCGATCCGTGTTCAACAACGCCAGCGAAACTGCGCCACAGGGCCCAATCGGGTTCTCTATTCATTTTTGAATTTCAAACCTCAGATTTTGGCCAATCGATATTCTTATGTGTATCGGTGAGGCTGGGTTCCAGCAAGAGCAGGAGCCGATCATGAGCAAGGGTAGAGTTACAATTCTGGGCAGCAACGGCCATCTGGGACACGCGGCAATGGCAGGGTTTCGTGACGGTGGCTGGGCGGTAACGGGGCTGGGGCGGGCCAATCGTAAACCGCTGGAGGGCACCGATTTCATCGCCGGTGATGCCGATCAGCTCGCCGTGCTGAAGGCCGTTGTCGCCGATGCCGATGTCGTCGTTTATGGCCTGCACCTGCCCTATGACAAATGGGACAATGGGCGGGCGGAGCGGCAATTGCACCTGGTGCTGGATGCGCTCAAAGGCAGTGGCAAAACCCTGATGTTTCCGGGCACGATCTATAATTATCGGGCTGGCGACCGGGTGGTGTCGCCCGATTTGCGCCAGAGCGGCGAGAAGGCGCGCGGGGGCATCCGTATCCGGCTGGAGCTCATGCTTCGCGCGGCGGCGGAAGCGGGCGATATTCAGGCCATTATCATCCGGGCCGGGGATTTTTTCGGTCCCGGCAATCGGGATGAATGGTTCGGTCAGGCCATGCTGATGGATGAGAGAAAGGGGCGGCTTTATCACATGGGGCCGGTCGATCTCCGCCATTCCTGGGCCTATCTGCCCGATCTGGGGCGGGCCTTTGCGCTGGTGGCGGAGCGGCGCAAGGCATTGGCTTCATTCGAGAATTTCCATTTCTCGGGCCATTGGGTCAGTCATGGACAGATCATGGCTGCCGTAGAGGTCGGTCTGGGGCGGCAGATGAAGGTCATGCCCCTGCCATGGTGGATGTTGCGCGCCATGGGGCTGATCAATCCGGTCATGCGCGACATCTGCGAGATGCGCTATCTCTGGAACAATGAGATGGAGCTGGTCGATCCGCGGCTGGATGCTCTTTTGGGTCAAGGGTTTACCACGCCTTTCGAGGCGGCGGTGGCGGCGACCGTCAGCGATATTGTGGGGGCGAAACGGGCGGCCTAGACGCCGAGGGCGCGGCGCACGTCGTCTGACGTCCAGCTAAGGGATCGCAAGTCTCGCAGACTTTGCGATCCTTTGGATTTCGACAGCTTTTCGCCAGCATCGTCCTTCACCAGCCGATGAAAATGGTAGCAGACTGTTGGCGCTGACAGCAGCATTTGCAGGAGGACGTGAATATCGGTTGCCGCTTCCAGATCCTTGCCGCGGGTAACATGGGTGATCCCCTGCGCGGCGTCATCGACGACGACGCTCAAATGATAGGATGTGGGCGTATCCTTGCGTTGCAGCACGACATCGCCCCAGCGCTGGGGGCGGGCGTAGCGGACCTGCGGGCGGTCGAGAATGGTCGGGCCGATCACGGTAAAGGTCAGCATGCCGGTGCGGGCCATGGCCGCTTCGGTATCGAGGCGGAATTGTACCGGGTCGCCGCGCTCGAGCCGCTCGATGCGGGTTGCATTGGAGAGATGGCGGCAGGTGCCGGGATAGAGCGGGGCGCCGTCGGGATCGGTGCCGGTGGAATTTTCGGCGATTTCGGCGCGGGTGCAGAAGCAGGGATAGAGCAGGCCCATATCGCGCAGGCGATTGGCGGCTTCGGCATAGAGATCGAAGCGCTCGGATTGGTAGAGGACCGGCTCGGGCCAGCTTAGGCCAAGCCAATGCAGGTCTTCAAAGATGGCTTGGGTAAATTCGGGTTTACAGCGGCCGAGGTCGATGTCCTCTATGCGCAGAAAGGCCGTGCCGCCGAGTTTCGCCGCCGCGTCCCAGGTCAACAGCGCAGAAAGCGCGTGGCCGAGATGGAGATAACCATTGGGGCTGGGGGCAAAGCGGAGGCGGGGCGACATTTTGGGCCTTGAGTGAAGGACCCCCACCCCAGCTTGGCTGGGCTCGGAGAGCCAAGCTGCGCTACCCTCCCCTCAAGGGGGAGGGAGGGAAAGAGCCGACAGATATGACGACACAGACTTCTATCATTGCCGCGGGCGAGGCAACACCACGGATCGATACGCCTGATGGCGTGGACTGGCATCTCGATGCGCTTGTCGGGCTGGTGCCCAAGCTGGCGCCGATCCGGGCGCATGTCGGTGTGGTGCTGCCACGGGTCAATCCCAAGCATTTTGCCGGTATGGCCAAGGTGATCTGCGGGCAACAGCTTTCAGTGCAGAGCGCGGCGGCGATCTGGTCTCGGTTTGCGGTTTTGCCGGGTGCGCTGGAGCCGCAAAGCTATCTGGCGCTGAGCGAGGAGGCGGTGCGCGGTTCGGGTTTTTCGCGCGGCAAGTTTTTGTCGCTGCGCGCGGTGGCGGAAGCGGTGCTGGCGGGGGAACTGGATTTTGCCGAAGTCGATGCCCTGCCCGCCGAAGAGGCGATTGCGCGGCTGGTGGCGCTCAAGGGTATCGGGCCGTGGACAGCGGAGGTCTATCTGCTGTTTTGTGCTGCCCATCCCGATATTTTCCCCGCTGGTGATCTGGCTTTGCTCAAGGCGGCGCATCATGGACTTGGCCTTGACGCACGGCCAAGTATCAAGGAGATGATCGTTTTGGCGCATGACTGGTCCCCGCATCGTTCTGCGGCGGCGCTACTGTTCTGGCGCTATTTTGCGGCGCTCAAGAACCGAGAATCGAGCCTTTTATGATCAAACTCTCCGGCCCCATGCTTGCACCCGCCAATGGACAGGCACCTGACAGCGCGGTGGTGCTGCTGCATGGCTATGGCAGCGATGGCAATGACCTGATCGGGCTGGCGCCGCATTGGCAGGGATTATTGCCGGGGGCGCTGTTCGTTTCGCCCAATGCGCCGGAGGCTTTGGGCATGGGCGGGTTTCAATGGTTCGCCATCGACTGGACCGGCGATCGGTTGGCGAGCCGACAGACCGGGGTGAGCGCGGCGCAGCCGGTGCTGGTGAATTTTCTCAACGAGCTCTGGAGCCAGACCGGTATTGCACCGGAGCGGACCATTCTGGGCGGGTTCAGCCAGGGCGCGATGATGGCGCTGCATGTCGGCACATCCCTGCCCAAGGCGCAGCAGCTTATGGGCGTGATCGGATTTTCCGGAGCCTTCGTGCCGCCAGAGGGGTTTGGCGGGCCTGATCTGGCGCGTCCGCCGATTTGTCTGGTGCATGGGGACATGGATGAGGTGGTCGATCCCAATCTGAGCGCCGAGGCCAATGCGGCGTTGAGCGAGGCCGGGTTCGATGTGGCCTATCATGTGAGCCGGGGCGTGGCGCATGGGATCGCGCCAGATGGGCTGGGTTTTGCCAGCGATTTTATCGCCCGTATTGCGCAAAAATAAGCTTTTTCAGCCCGCTTCACATGCCCGACACAAAGGGTTTAGTATAAGGGGGCTATGGACTTACGCGATTCCCATTTCGGGAGACTCAAGTGACCATACATGTGTCGCCTGAGACCTGTCCCGCCCTGGTGCTGAACGCCGATTTCCGGCCTCTCAGCTATTACCCGCTTTCGTTATGGTCATGGCAGGACGCCATCAAGGCCGTGTGTCTGGACCGGGTCAATATCGTCTCCCAATATGATACGGTGATCCGCTCCCCCAGCGCCGAAATGCGCCTGCCCAGCGTGGTTTCGCTCAAGGATTATGTGAAGCCGGCCCGGCACCCGGCCTTTACCCGCTTCAATGTGTTCCTGCGCGACAAATTCCAGTGCCAATATTGCGGCAGCCCGCATGACCTCACCTTCGATCATGTCATCCCCCGATCCATGGGCGGGCTGACGACCTGGGAAAACATCGTCGCCGCCTGTGCGCCCTGCAATCTGCGCAAGGCCAATCGATTACCCCATGACATCAAGATGTTTCCGCGACAGGCGCCCTTTGCGCCGAGCGTTTATGACCTCCACAATAATGGGCGCTCGTTTCCGCCCAATCACCTGCATAAAAGCTGGCTGGACTATCTCTATTGGGACATCGAGCTGGAGCCTTAGAGCGGGTTGCTCGTCGCTAATCGGCCCTGGATTTGGTGAGCCCGATTGGGCACCTCCCCCTAGACGGGGGAGGTTGGGAGGGGGTGCGAGAGCCCCGGGATGAGCGTATGAAGCACCCCACCCCATCCCTCCCCGTCAAGGGGAGGGTGCGCCATCGTGGTCGTTGCGGCAGCGCAGCAAGCCGAAATTATGATTTGCAACGAAAACTCAAGCAGAGGGGATTCCAGCGGAGCTCTCGATCCCAGATGCAAATATAGGATGGCGATCCTGCCTAGAGCCCTGCCAGCACCCCGTCCAGCTTGCCCAAAAACTCTTTCCAGCCGGCATGAGCGCCGCCATAGGCCTGTTTCTGGTCGGGGCGGAAGCCGGACTGTTCGACGCGCAGGTGCGTGCCTATTTCCGATGGCGTCAGGGTGAAGGTGACGACGCTGTTCAGGCCATAGGCCGGATCGTCATTGGCGAAATTCCAGGTGTAGGAGAGGCTGCGCTCCGGCTCGATGGCGAGCACTTCGCAATCGAGAACGCCGCCCCATTCGCCGCGCAGCTGGAATTTGTGACCAAGGCTTGGCAGGAAGTCGTTCTGCATCAGCCATTCCTCGATGAGATGGGGCTGGGTCAGGGCGCGCCAGAGCTTTTCCTGGCTATGGGCGAAATCGCGCTCGATGGTGACGGTGCGCAGGTCGGTATCGTTCATTTGGTTTTCCCGGCGGTGTTGAGAGCGATGGCGGCGCGGATCAGGGCGACGAAAGCCTCTTCGTCAAAGCTTTCGGTCTCGCGGAAATCGATGGCGCGGCGGGCATTGCCCTCAAGGCTCGAATTGAAAAGACTGGCAGGGTCTTGCAGCGAAGCGCCTTTGGGGAAGGTGGTTTTCACCGCCGCCTTATAGGCTTCCCCGGTGCAGATGATGCCGTGGTGTGACCAGACCGGCTGGTTCCACTTGAATTCCTCGACCACGCCCGGATCGGCGGAGAGGATCAGCTTGCGGATATGGGCCAGTTTTTCGCCGCGCCAGTCGCCCAGTTCGGCGATGCGCTGGTCGATCATGGCGGGAGCTTGCGACTGGTCGAGATGGGCTGTGGCCTTGGGCATCGATCAGGCTCCGAATTTCTCGCCGGGCAGGACGGAGGCTTGTTTTATCCAATCGATGAACTGCTCTTCATCGAACCCCTTGTCCTCGTAGATATCGAGATAGCGCACATTGGCCTGTTTGGATTTGCCGGGTGGCAATGGGTCCATCATGGCGCCGGAAGGAAAGGCCACCTTGATATATTTGGTCATGCAATGGAACGAGACGAACCACTCCTTGTAGGAATGGCCGTAAAACGGCGAATTCCATTTCACCATCTTGGACAGGCCCGGAACGGCTTGCATGATAAGCGCGTCGACGCGGCGACCGACCGCTTCCTTCCAGCCGGGCATGGCGGCGAGATAAAGCTCGACCACTTCGGGGCCATCGCCCTTGGCAATCTGCGGATTGCCGCCCGAAAGCAAGACGACGTCCTTTTTGGCTTGATCTGTCATTTGGCTTCCAGGCTGGTGGCGCGTTTGCGGAAATAGGGGCGGAAGAACAGGTAGAGGCCAGTGAACATCAAAAGAAACAGGGGTGGAAGAGGCAGATAATAGAGCCATTCGAGCGTCTGGCCGGAAAAGATGGCCGCAAAATTGGCGATGACGGTGAGTGTGAAGACAATGGAAAGCCAGCGATGGCTTTGCCGCAGAAAGACATTTCCGTTCATTGGTCCATCCTTGAAAGCAGATTGTCGAGATCGTCCATGCGTCGCTCCCAGAAGGCGCGCATGTCATTGGTCCAGTCGGTGAGGGGGGCGAGAGCGGATAGCTCGGCGCGATAATGGGTCTGGCGACCGTGGGGCCGATCCTGCACGAGACCGGCCTGTTTCAGGATTGCCAGATGCTTGGAAACCACCGGCTGGGAAACGCCGGAGCCGAGGGTGAGCGCGCCGACAGAGTGCTCGCCTTCCCGGCAGAGGCGCTCGAACAAGGCGCGCCGCGTCGGGTCGGACAGGGCGCGAAACAGATGATCGGTGGAAACTTGCATAGGGCTCAATCCATAGCTGTTTGGCTATGGATTAATGTATAGCCAAATGGCTATGAATTAGTCAAGCGCTAGCGTTGGATGAGTGCAAGGTGCTGGAGCAGGATGATGGTCTTGGCGTCGATGATCTGGCCGGACGCGATCATGGCGAAGGCCTCGGCAAAGGGCAGCTCGACCAGCTCGATCTCTTCACCCTCCTCGATGAGGCCACCGCCGGCATGGCGCAGGGTGTGTGCATTATAGTGGCCGATGAAAAGGCTGACCTTTTCGGTCAGCGAGCCGGGGCTGGCATAGGCGTCGCAGACATGGACCAGATCGGTGGGTGCATGGCCGGTTTCTTCCAGCGCCTCGCGGGCGGCGGCGATTTCGGGCTTTTCGCCATCGAGCAGGCCGGCGCAGACTTCGAGCAGGTCGGGATCATCGCCATTGAGCTGGACGGGCAGGCGGAACTGGCGCACCAGCAGCACGGTTTCGCGCGCCGGATCAAAAAGCAATACAGCGGCGGCGCTGCCATGATCATAGATTTCGCGGTCCAACCGCTGCACCTGACCGTCACGGCGGCGATAATCGAGCGTGATATTGGTGAGGCTGCCCCAGTTCTGGGCGAGAATCTTGGTGGCAATGATGGTGATGCGCTTGGACATGGGGGAGGCTTACCCCGCGCCCGGATTTGACGGAAGGGGTTAAGGCGGCGGCCTCGCGTGTCATGATGCCGTCAAATGGAAACGCCATCCGAACAGGCTGTGCGCCATACGAACAAAGTGCGGAATGCGCCGAAAGTTTGAGTTTGTTCGTGGTTCCGGGCTTTGATTTCGTAAGGATTGAGCGCTAAAGACTCGAACCATTCCAAACTGGGCGCGGTTTTCTGTCGCGCCCGCGGCCCCGGATTGCCCCATGTCTGTCAGAGCCCGACCCACTTCCCCGCATTTGCAGATCTACCGCTGGACCATAACCATGGCCATGTCGATCATCCATCGTGCCACCGGCATCGCCAATTACGGCGGCATGGCCCTGTTCGTGATCTGGCTGGTCGCGGCGGCGATCGGGCAGGAGGCATTGACCGCCGTCAACTTCATCTATGGTAGCTGGTTCGGCCAGTTCGTGCTGTTCGGCTTCACCTGGAGTCTGGTGCATCACATGCTCGGCGGGTTGCGTCACTGGGTCTGGGACTTTGCGGTGATGATGGAGCCGGGACAGCGCGAGATGCTGGCCTGGGCGACGATTGCCGCCTCGGTAGTCATCACCCTTCTGATCTGGACCGTTTTCGTGTGGGCCGCCTGATATGAGCACTTCCAAGAACAAGATTGCCGACCCGCGCATGCATTATGGCAATGGTCCGGCCTCTACGCGCCACTTCATCACCCAGCGGCTGACCGGGCTGGTCAATGTCGCCTTCCTCTTGCTGCTGCTGTTTCTGGTGGTGCGGCTGGGTGGGCAGGACCGGGCTGATCTGGTCGGGGTGATCGGCAATTTCTGGATCGGCGTGCCGCTGATGGTGCTGATCGCCATTGTCGCGGTGCATATGCGCAATGGCATGCGCGACACGCTCGAAGATTACATGCATGGCCGGGTCTATCGGCTGGCGATGAGCGTCAACACCTTTTTCTGTCTGCTTGTGGCACTCGTCGGTATCGGCGCTGTCGCTAAAATCGTCTTCTGGGGTTAAGCGCCATGGCTGACTATGAATTGATCGACCACGAATTCGACGTTGTGGTGGTGGGCGCCGGTGGCGCGGGTCTGCGCGCGACGCTGGGCATGGCCGAGCAGGGTTTTAACACAGCCTGTATCACCAAAGTTTTCCCCACCCGCTCGCACACTGTTGCGGCGCAGGGCGGCATTGCGGCTTCGCTCCAGAATATGGGCCCCGATAGCTGGCAATGGCATATGTACGACACCGTCAAGGGATCGGACTGGCTGGGCGACAATGACGCCATGGAATATCTGGCGCGCGAGGCTCCGGCGGCGATTTACGAGCTGGAACATTATGGCGTTCCGTTCAGCCGCACGCAGGAAGGCAAGATTTACCAGCGTCCGTTTGGCGGCCACATGACCGAGTTCGGTGATGGCCCGCCGGTGCAGCGCACCTGCGCCGCCGCCGACCGTACCGGTCACGCGATCCTCCACACGCTCTATGGCCAGTCGGTCAAGAACGACGCGCAATTCTTTATCGAATATTTCGCGCTCGACCTGATCATGGGCGAGAATGGCGAATGCCAGGGCGTGATTGCCTGGAAGCTCGATGACGGCACGCTGCATCGCTTCCGCGCCAAGATGGTGGTGCTGGCCACCGGCGGCTATGGCCGCTCCTATTTCTCGGCCACCTCGGCCCATACCTGTACCGGTGATGGCAATGGCATGGTGGCGCGTGCGGGCCTGCCCTTGCAGGATATGGAATTCGTGCAGTTCCACCCGACCGGCATTTACGGTGCGGGCGTGCTGATTACCGAAGGCGCGCGCGGCGAGGGTGGTTATCTCACCAATTCGGAAGGTGAGCGCTTCATGGAGCGCTATGCGCCCAATGCCAAGGATCTGGCATCGCGCGACGTTGTCTCCCGCTGCATGACGCTGGAAATCCGCGAGGGCAGAGGCGTCGGTCCGAAGAAGGATCACATCTATCTGCACCTCGATCATCTCGACCCCAAGGTGCTGCATGAGCGCCTGCCGGGCATTACCGAATCGGCAAAGATTTTCGCCGGTGTCGACCTGACCCGCGAGCCGATCCCGGTATTGCCGACCGTGCACTATAATATGGGCGGCATCCCGGCCAATTATCATGGCGAGGTGCTGAACCCGACTGCCGACGATCCGACCCGCATCGTGCCGGGCCTGATGGCGGTGGGTGAAGCGGCCTGTGCATCGGTGCATGGCGCGAACCGTCTGGGTTCCAATTCGCTGACCGACCTTGTGGTGTTCGGTCGTGCTGCGGCGCTGCGCGCTGGCAAGGTGCTGGACAAGAATGCGCCGGTGCCGGGGATCAACAAGGCGCAGGACGACAAAATTCTGGCCCGCTTCGACCGGTTGCGCAATGCCAATGGCAGCCAGCCGACCGCCAAGCTGCGCGACGAGATGCAGCAGACCATGCAGAAGGATGCAGCGGTGTTCCGCACCGATGCTTCGCTGAAGCAGGGCGTTGCGGCCATGAGCGAAATCTACAAGCGCCTGCCGGATGTGAAGGTGACGGACCGCTCGCTGATCTGGAATTCCGATCTGGTGGAAACGCTGGAACTCGAAAACCTGATGACCTGCGCCATTGCTACGGTGGTTTCGGCGGAAGCCCGCCATGAAAGCCGCGGCGCCCATGCGCATGAGGATTTCCCGAACCGCGATGACGTCGAATGGCGCAAGCACACGCTGGCGCATGTGAATGTGGAAACCGGTGATGTGGTGCTGGGTTACAGGCCCGTGATCACCGATCCGCTGACGTCTGAGGATCAGGGCGGCATCGACCTCAAGAAGATCGCTCCCAAGGCACGAGTTTACTGATGCGCAAGATTGTTCTGGCTCTGGCCCTTGTCGTTTCCGCCGCCCCAGCAATGGCTGCACCCACTGCCGCACAGAAGGATGAGTTCTATTCGGTCTGTGTGGGCATTTCCCAGAATGCCGAATTGTGCCGCTGCAAGGCGGATGCGGCGATGACGCTGATCGATGAGCGTTTCATGGGCGTGGTGATCGCGTCGATGAAGGGCGGCTCGCCCGCTGCTGCCGATTATCAGGCCTATAATGCCTATGTCGCGCGGTCGAACCAGGTTTGTAAGCCGAATTACTAGGCGGCACCAAGACCTCAAGATGGATCCCGGCCTGCGCCGGGATGACAGCCGGGTGATTAGAATTTCCGGACGACCCCAAGCGTCCTGCTAGAAGGAATGAAAAATGGCCGAACTGACGCTTCGCAAGGCCGATCAGCCGCAAAAGGGCAAGACCTGGCCCAAGCCGGAAGGGGCAACGCGCCTGCGCGAATTCCATATCTATCGCTATGATCCCGATAGTGAGGACAATCCGCGCATCGACACCTATTTTGTCGATCTCGACAATTGTGGGCCGATGATCCTCGACGCCCTTCTCTATATCAAGAACAATACCGACCCGACGCTGACGCTGCGCCGCTCCTGCCGCGAAGGCATTTGCGGATCGTGCTCGATGAATATCAACGGGCTCAATACGCTGGCCTGTACCAAGGGCATGGAAGACAGCAAGGGCGCGATCAAGATCTATCCGCTGCCGCATATGCCGGTGGTCAAGGACCTGGTCCCCGACCTGTCCAATTTCTACGCCCAGCACCGGGCCATCGAACCATGGCTCAAGACCACCTCGCCCACGCCGGAAAAGGAATGGACGCAATCGGTCGAGAACCGCGCCAAGCTCGACGGGCTTTACGAGTGCATCCTTTGCGCCTGCTGTTCGACCTCCTGCCCCTCCTATTGGTGGAATGGCGAGAAATATCTCGGCCCGGCGGCACTGCTGCAGGCCTATCGCTGGCTGATCGATTCTCGTGACGAGACCACCAGCGAGCGCCTCGACAATCTTGAAGACCCGTTCAAGCTCTATCGCTGCCACACGATCATGAACTGCGCTCAGGTCTGCCCCAAGGGGCTGAACCCGGCCAAGGCCATCGCGCAGATCAAGAAGATGATGGTGGAGCGCAAGGTCGCGGCGTAGTCCGAGGGTGACGATCGGGGGATAAAAAAACGGCGGGGTTTGGCCCCGCCGTTTTGCGTTTCAGCGCTGTTTTTGGGCTCAGCTTTCGCCGTCGCGCAGCATGATGGTGCCCGCCTCGAATGCGGCCTTGCAGTCCGAGGCGTCGGCCAGGCGGTCGCTCTCGAGCAGGGTATAGGCGGTGCCGGGGCCAACAAAGCGCGGATCGTCGCACTGGCCGTCATCGGAATAGGACGAGGAATCATCGCCGAAATCGACGTCGGAGCTGTCATAGGGCGCGCCCAGCACATAATCGGGCGTGTAGACGGGGAGGATCGAGACCTCGCCATTTTCCTCGAGCATGCGGCAATCGCTGGCGTCGCTGCCGATATCGTCGGACGAGAGCTTCTTGGCCATGCCGGGGCCAGTGAAGCGCATGTCGTCGCACTGGCCGTCATTTGACCAGCGCGAGGCGTCATTGCCGTAGTCGAAGCCGCCCGGAGCGGCGTTATCAAGGCTGCGCAGGGTTACGGTGCCGGCAATGAAGGCGGCGCGGCAATCGCTGGCATCGCCGAGGCGGTTGCCGTCATAGGGATCGGAAACGGCGCCGGGGCCAACGAAATCGGGGTCATCGCATTCCCCGTCGCGCGGCCAGTCGCCGCTGTCGTCGCCGAAATCGATGCGAGCGGCGAGCGCTGTAAGCCATGCCGAAGCGGAGCCGGGCGTCTTGTCGGAGGTGCCATCATCAAGCCAGATCGTGCCGTCGGCAAAGGCATTGCGGCAATCGGTTGCGTCGCGGCCAATGTCTGAATCACGATATTCCTCGGCCATGCCGGGACCGGCAAAGCGTGGATCGTCGCATTCCTGATCGTTGTTCCATTCGCCGCTATCATTGCCGAAGTCGATATCGGCGCTGGCGGCGGCGTTCGAGGTGGTGTCGGCCAGAACGATGTCACCGGCTTCAAAGGCGGTGCGGCAATCGGTGGCGTCGTGGCCGATATCGCTGTCTTCCAGCGTGACCGCCATGGTGGAGCCGACAAAACGGGGATCATCGCATTCCCCGTCATTGGCCCATGGCGAGGTATCGTCGCCAAAATCGATCTCGGTGTCGTTTTCCCTGGTCGCGGGTGGCGCTTCGGGTGCGCTGGCCTCGGCGCGCAGCGTGATCGTGCCAGCTTCAAAAGCAGTGCGGCAATCGGTGGCGTCGCGGAGCAGGTCTTCCTCGATCAACTCGCTGGCCATTGCCGAGCCCTCAAAGCGTGGATCGTCGCATTCGCCATCATTGGCCCATTCGGATGTGTCGTCGCCGAAATCGATGGCGTCGGCGCTCTGGGCCATGGCGGGAATGGATAGGCCTGACAACAAGGCCAAGGTGAGGACTGCGCTGGTAATGCGCCGGTTCCTGATGTTCATTTGGATGTCCCTCCTGGTTATTGCCAGCATGCCTGAACCCGGTGGAACAATTGTCTGTTCCGGGGTGGCTTCGGCCCTCGGGCCTCTTTGTGCGGCGACTTTATAGCGGCATTGCGGCAGATCGGAAATGCGTGCCGGAGCAGCGTGTATTTTGTCGAACACAGGCGCTCCAGCTTTTGCTTCAGGCCTCGGCCGCTTTGCCACGATTTTCGATGCGCGCAAAGAGCGAGGAGCCAAACAGAACCAGCGCCGTGCCGATAGCGTGAAACAGGGTAAAGTCTTCACCCAGAATAAAAACGGCCAGAACGATGGTGATGATCGGGCCGAAGGACGCCGTGGATGAGGTGGCGCGCGCGCCGATCCGCGCAATGCCGGTATTAAGCAGAAATGACGGTAGAACGGTGCCGAATATGCCCAGCATCAGGCCGAGAAACCAGACATAGGGCGTGAAGCTGGCATAGGTCGCCGGGCCGTCGACAATCATGCTCTGGGAAATGGCGAGGAGCGCGGCGGTGGACATGCCGATACAGGTGAACAGGCCCGATCCGATGATCAGCATCTGGGCGCGGGCAAGGTGTTGATAAAAGGCGAAGGTGAGGGCGGAGCCGAGAACCAGAGCGGTGCCGATGAACAGGCCCTCGGGCTGAACGGTGAGGTTCCAGACAAAGATCACCATCAGCCCGCCATAGGTGATGAGCATGGGGGGCAGCAGCTTGAAATTCATGCGGTCGCCAAAGAACCAGACCCCGAACAGCAGCACGAAAAACGGATAGGTGAAGAGCACCAGCCGTTCATATTGGGCGGAGACAAAGGCCAGTCCGGCAAAGTCGAGATAGCTCGACACGTAATAGCCCAGCGCGCCCACGGCCATTGATGCCAGGAGGCGACGCGGCGTCAGCAGGGCGCGAATGGTAGAATTGCGCCGCAGGAGCGTCAGCAGGATGACGAGATAGACCGGCAGCGCAACCAGCATGCGCAGGGCAAGGGCGGCTTCGGTGGAGACGCCTTCGGCAAAGGCGAGCTTGATGAAAATGCCCTTGGTGGAAAACAGCGCCGCGCCGCAAATGGCGAAGCCATAGCCGATCATGTCGATGGCGGGCGCGGTGGGCTTTGATGCTGTGGGGGGCATGGACGGTCTTCTTTCGTGCCCAGCAATAGACCGGCGCGCGAGGCGTTCAAAGCCCGATGCGCGCAAATCCGTCCAATGGCTCAGCCGCGCGGATGGGCGCTGGAATAGGATTCGAGCAGGCGGTCGCTATCGACGGCAGTATAAATCTGGGTGCTGGAAAGGCTGGCATGGCCCAGCAATTCCTGAATGGAGCGCAGATCACCGCCCTTGCTGAGCAGATGCGTAGCGAAGGAATGGCGCAGGGCGTGCGGCGTGGCCGTGGGCGGCAAGCCAAGGCCAGAGCGCAGGCTTTCCATGCGCATCTGGATAAGGCGCGGCGAGAGGACGCCGCCGCGCACGCCGCGGAACAGCGGATCTTGCGGCCAGAGCGTGAAGGGGACGAGACCCAGATAGGTTTCGATGGCCTGACGCACCGGGGCAATGAGCGGCACCATGCGCATCTTGCCGCCTTTGCCGGTGACGCGCAGCGTCTGGGCTTCCAGATCGGCGCGGGTGAGGGACAAGGCTTCGGCGATACGCAGGCCCGCGCCATAGCAGAGCGAAATCACCGCCATGTCACGGGCGGCCACCCATGGGCGCTCCTCCATATTGCCGGTTTCCAGAATCGTTTTCTTGGCCTCGATGACCGTCAGCGCCTTGGGCAGGGAGCGCGGAATTTTTGGGGTGCGGATGACATTGAGGGCTTCGGTCGTGAGGGTGCCTTCGCGTTCGAGAAAGCCGAAAAAGCTCTTGAGGGCCGAGAGAACGCGGGCGAGGGAGCGCGAGCCGAGGCTTTCGGTGCGGCGCTGGGCCATGAAGGCGCGAATGTCGGCCCCGCGCAATTCCTGCAGGGATTGCAGCGTGACCGGCCCGCCCATATGGCCGGCAAGAAAGCTCATGAACTGGCCGAGGTCGCGGCTATAGGCTTCCAGCGTCTTGGCGGCGAGACGCCGCACCGAGCCGAGCTCAAGCTGCCAGGCGCCGATGCGCTCGCGGATGAAATCGTCGGTGGCAAAAGCGGAATCGGTCATGGGCACAATCTAGGCCCAAGGGGTGAATAATCCCTAGCGGACAAGAGGCCAGATGCGCTCGTGAGCAGGTTGCAGGCCGAGATCGGCATGCAGGTGACGCGGGATATGTTGCGGGCGCCTCCTGCGGCGGGTGAGGCCGATTAGCCAATCGTAAAGGCTGGCGTCACGCGCGATACCAATCAGCCGATCCTCGTGATCGCGGTGATAATTGACCTTCATATCATCCTCCCTTTTCAAATGCAGGCAAGAACATTAGAAGAACATGGCTGACAGGACCTGTCAGGATGGCGGCGGAATCGCTTGCATCGGCAAGCGGTGAATGCGAGCAGAACGGGCAATATGCAGATCAGTCCGAACATTGTGGCGGTGATGGTAGGGGTGGCCGTGGACGGTCCCTATTCCTATCGCGTGCCCGATGGCATGGTGGTGACGCGCGGCTCTATCGTTCTGGTGCCGCTGGGGCCGAGGCTGGTGCTGGGTGTGGTCTGGGGCGCGCCCAAGGACAATGTGGCGCATAACCGGCTGCGCGATATCGCCCATGTCCATGATGTTCCGGCGCTGTCGGAAGAATTGCTCAAATTGGTGGAATGGGTGGCCCGCTATACGCTGGCGGCGCCGGGGCAGGTGTTGCGCGGGGTATTGCGCTCGCCCGAGGCTCTGGATGCCCCCAAGCCGGTCATTGCCTATCGTCGCACCGGATATGAGCCGGAAAAGCTGACCCCAGCCCGGCTACGGGTGCTTGATTGCCTTCTCGACGATATGGTCTGGCCCAAACCGGCGCTGATCGGGGCGGCGGGCGTGTCGGCCTCGGTGATTGAGGGGCTGGAGCGGGTCGGCGCATTGGAAAAGCTGGAGACGGCACCGCCTCCGGTGGTGTTGCCGCCCGATATCGATGGTAATCCGGCGCGGCTCAATGACGAGCAGCAAAAGGCGCTGGCGCAGATATTGGCGCTGGATGCGCATGATTTCGGTGTGGCGCTGCTGGACGGGGTGACCGGTGGTGGCAAGACCGAAGTGTTTTTCGAGGCGGTGGCCGATACCTTGCGGGCCGGGCGGCAGGCGCTGATCCTGCTGCCCGAAATTGCGCTGACCAATACATTCATCGACCGCTTCACCAAAAGGTTCGATACGCGACCGGCCGAATGGCATTCGGAGATGACACCGGCGCAACGCGCCAAAGTCTGGCGCGGCGTGCTGGATGGCACGGTGCGGGCCCTGGTGGGCGCGCGTTCGGCGCTGTTTCTGCCCTTTCGGGAACTGGGCCTGCTGGTGCTCGATGAGGAGCATGATGGGGCCTATAAACAATCCGAGGGCTTTACCTATCACGCAAGGGACATGGCCATTGTGCGCGCCAATCTCGCCAGGGCGCGGGTGGTTCTGTCCTCGGCGACCCCTTCGGTCGAATCACGCAATAATGCCAATGCGGGCCGCTATGCCCATGTGCGGCTGGAAAGCCGCTTTGCCGCCGCTGCCATGCCCGATGTCACCGCCATCGACATGCGGACGGACGGGCCGGAAAAGGGCGAGTGGATTTCCCCGGCACTGGCGCGGGAAGTGTTCGCGGCGCTGGACCGGGGCGAGCAGGCGCTACTGTTTCTCAACCGGCGGGGCTATGCGCCGCTGACGGTTTGCCGCTCCTGCGGTCACCAATATCAATGCCCGGATTGCTCGGCCTGGATGGTGGAGCATCGGTTTCGCGGCGTGTTGATGTGCCACCATTGCGGCCATGAAATGCGGACGCCGAAAAGCTGCGGGGAATGTGGAGAAGTCGATTCGCTGGTGGCGGTAGGCCCAGGCATCGAGCGGGTGGCTGAAGAGGCTGCAGCGCGGTTTCCCGATGCGCGACGGGTCCTGTTGTCCACCGATATGGGATCGCATGCGCAATTGCGCGAGCGGTTTTCAGAAATCGAGCGCGGCGAATATGACCTGATCATCGGCACGCAATTGGTGTCCAAGGGGCATCATTTCGAGAAGCTTTCGGTGGTGGGCGTGCTCGATGCCGATCTCGGACTGGCCCATGGCGATCCTCGTGCCGCCGAAAAAACCTTCCAGATTTTGACGCAGGTGGCCGGTCGCGCCGGTCGCGCCAGCCAGCATGGCAAGGCGTTTTTGCAGACCTATCACCCCGATCATCCGGTGATGAAGGCCATGGTCAGCGGCGATCGGGAGGCGTTTTATGCGCAGGAATTGCTGGCGCGGGAGGCCGGGGGCATGCCGCCTTTCGGGCGGCTGGCGGGGCTGGTCATCTCCGCCAATACGCAGCAAACGGCCATGACTTACGCGCGGCAATTGCTCTCGGCGGCGCCGATGGCCGAAGGGGTGCGGCTTTATGGACCGGCGGACGCGCCAGTGGCGATGATCAGGGGGCGCCATCGCGTGCGGTTGCTCGCCCAATCCGGCAAGGATTTCGATCTTTCAGGCTATGTCCGCTTCTGGCTGTCGAGCGCCGAAAAGCCGAAAGGCGATCTCAAGGTGCAGATCGATATCGATCCGATGAGTTTTATGTGACCTGCTGGAAGTGCCGGGTAACATCCATGGCATGGTGCAGGATACGGACGATTTCGATGCCAGTGGGCAAGGGCACGAAATAGATGACGTGTGAGCCCGCGATATATTTCCGGTATCCAGCCCGCACATCGACTGCTGCATTGATCAATTGGCGGCGGTGTAGCGCCAGATATCTTCAAGGTCAGCGCGTGCCAATGGCGTCAGCAGCACCACTGGCGCTTCAGCAACCATGATTCTGATGCAGTTCGGCAAGAAATGCCTTGCCGTCGAAGGGCATTGCCCGTCCGGAGCTTTCGCCGGCAATCAGTGCATCCTGCAACGCTTTTGCGCGGGCTTCATGCTCTTCCAGCAGGCGAAGGCCAGCCCGGATGACGTCGCTGGTCGAGCGATAGCGCCCGGTTTCGAGCTGATCGTCAATGAAATCGGTAAAGTGTTCGCCAAGCGAAATGGAGGTGTTTCGCGCCATGATCTGCTCCTGCTCACCTGAATGTACCAAATATTGGTACACGAACGAGTCCGGAGTGGTCCCCGCTGAGTTTTATGCAAATCAGGCGTCGAAATAGAATTTCGCTGAGACCACGACCAGGCTGATGATGATCGCCACGGAGATATTGACCCAGGGATTGCCCAGATGCTGAAGGGGAGAGCGGCTGGCTGCGACATCTGCCTGCACATTCTGCATCAGCATCTTGTCGGTGATGCCTTTTTCGCGGCGCTTCTGTTTGATCACCAGATCGGCAATGGCGGCGGCGACCGAGATCAGGGCAATGATTGCGAGCGTATTGAAGGCGGTGACGGAGGCGAAGTCTTTGGTGGTCATGAGCACGCAGCCCGCCAGGGCGGCAAAAATGACGGCAAAGCTGATCAGGGCATTGCGGAAATCTTCAGCGGTCAGCAGATGCATATGTGTTCTCCCTCAAGCCGAGGCATAGATCGGTATCTGTTGTTGCCAAAGCTGAAGCTGAGAACTTGGTGAATCAGTAAAGTTCAATTTTGAAGATGCTTGTTTGGGCGTGCTTTGCCCGGCCATTCGAGCGCAGCTCTCATGGCCTCCCCGCCTTAAATCATGCCACCGGCATGATTTGCCCCGCAGGGGCGGCGGGGAGTGCGACAAATTCGCCGCATTTGAATCACGTCACCAAGCCTTGCAAGCCCGACTTTTCATGTGTTAGAGACGCCCGACTTTCAGGGGGTCCGGCTCGAACCCCGTTTCCGAGCACGTCCAAGAATTAAAACCCGCCCGGGTTCCTGCATCGGAACCATGAGAGGGACGGACAAACAGAGGGTGAAGCGGCATTGGCAGCGCAGAATTCAGTGCTTACCCAGATCGCACGGCCATATGCATCGGCCTTGTTCGATCTCGCCAAGAGCGAAAACCAGCTTGCCCAGGTGGAAACCGGGCTTTCCGACATTTCCAGCCTGATCGGTGAGAGCGAAGATTTCTCGCGCTATCTCCGCTCGCCGGTCATCTCCGGCGACGTCAAGGCCAGCGCGCTCGATGCGCTGCTCGGCAAGGCCAAGGTCAATCCGCTGGTCGGAAACTTCCTGCGCATTGTCGCCCGCAATGGTCGGCTGTTCGCGCTGGACCAGATCATTGTGGCTTTCCGCGAGCTGGCTGCTGCCGATCGCGGCGAAACAACTGCTGACGTCACGTCAGCCGCTCCGCTGAATGGGGAGCAGGTCAAGGCGCTTGCCGAGACCCTCAAGAGCAAGCTCGGCAAGTCCGTCACGCTCAATCAGTTCGTCGATCCCTCGCTGATCGGTGGCCTTCAGGTGAAGGTCGGCAGCCAGATGATCGATTCTTCGCTCAAGACAAAACTCGCCGCGATGAAAATCGCCATGAAAGAGGTCGGATAAATGGACATCAAAGCCGCGGAAATCTCTGCGATCCTCAAGGACCAGATCAAGAATTTCGGCCAGGAAGCCCAGGTTTCCGAAGTTGGTCAGGTGCTTTCCGTCGGTGACGGTATTGCCCGTGTCTATGGTCTCGACAATGTGCAGGCCGGCGAACTCGTCGAATTCCCCGGCGGCATCAAGGGCATGGCCCTCAATCTCGAAACCGACAATGTCGGCGTCGTGATTTTCGGCAATGACCGTTCGATCAAGGAAGGCGACGTCGTCAAGCGTACCGGCGCCATCGTGGACACCCCTGTTGGTCCTGGCCTGCTCGGCCGCGTGGTCGATGGTCTGGGTAACCCGATCGACGGCAAGGGCCCGATCGAGCACACCGAACGCCGTCGCGTTGACGTCAAGGCCCCCGGCATTCTGCCGCGCAAGTCCGTGCATGAGCCCATGTCCACCGGCCTCAAGGCCATCGACGCGCTTATCCCGATCGGTCGCGGCCAGCGCGAACTGGTGATCGGCGACCGCCAGACCGGCAAGTCTGCCATCATTCTGGACACGTTCCTCAACCAGAAGCCGGCTCACGACGCCAATGCGTCCGACACCGACAAGCTGTTCTGCATCTACGTTGCCGTGGGCCAGAAGCGCTCGACCGTAGCGCAGTTCGTCAAGCAGCTCGAAGAATCGGGCGCGCTGTCCTATTCCATCGTCATCGCCGCGACTGCATCCGATCCGGCTCCGCTCCAGTACATTGCGCCGTTCACCGGCTGCGCCATCGGCGAGTGGTTCCGTGATAATGGCAAGCATGCCGTGATCGCCTATGACGATCTGACCAAGCAGGCCGTTGCCTACCGACAGATGTCGCTGCTGCTGCGCCGCCCGCCGGGCCGCGAAGCCTATCCTGGCGACGTTTTCTACCTGCACTCCCGTCTGCTCGAGCGCGCTGCAAAGATGAACGAGGCTCACGGTCTCGGCTCGCTTACCGCTCTGCCGGTTATTGAAACGCAGGCAAACGACGTGTCGGCCTATATTCCGACCAACGTGATCTCGATCACCGACGGCCAGATTTTCCTTGAAACCAACCTGTTCTTCCAGGGTATCCGCCCAGCCGTGAACGTTGGTCTCTCGGTGTCCCGCGTTGGTGGCTCGGCTCAGATCAAGGCGATGAAGCAGGTTGCCGGTTCGCTCAAGGGTGAATTGTCGCAGTACCGCGAAATGGCTGCTTTCGCTCAGTTCGGTTCCGATCTTGATGCTTCGACCCAGCGTCTGCTCAATCGCGGCGCGCGCCTGACCGAACTGCTCAAGCAGCCTCAGTTCAGCCCGCTCAAGACCGAAGAGCAGGTGGCCGTGATCTTTGCTGGCGCCAATGGCTATCTCGATAGCGTTGCCGTCAACAAGGTGCAGGACTTCGAAAAGCATGTCCTGTCGAACCTGCGCGGCAAGTATGCCGACCTGCTTTCGACCATCGCCAAGGAGAAGGCTCTCAGCGATGACACCCGCGCCAAGCTGAAGTCGGCTCTGGACGAGATCAAGAAGACCTACGCGGCTTAAAGCCTGAAGGAGACGACAGGCCATGCCGTCGCTAAAGGATCTTAAGAACCGGATCGACTCGGTCAAATCGACCCAGAAGATCACCAAGGCCATGCAGATGGTTGCGGCGGCAAAGCTCCGCCGCGCCCAGGATGCGGCCGAAGCTGCGCGCCCTTATGCCGAGCGCATGGGCAAGGTACTGGCCAGCCTGGCAACCGTCTATGACGGCCAGACTGATGCTCCAGTATTGCTGGCTGGCAACGGCAAGGATCAGGTGCATCTGCTGGTTGTTGCGACCGGCGAACGTGGTCTGGCCGGTGGTTTCAACTCATCGATTGCCCGTCTGGCACGCGATCATGCCAACAAGCTTCTGGCTGAAGGCAAGACCGTCAAGTTCCTGACGGTTGGTCGCAAGGGTCATGACATTCTCAAGCGGACTTTCGCCGACAAGATCGTCGAGACGATCACGTATCGTGAAGTCAAGAATATCGGTTTCACTCAGGCCCACGAAGTGAGCCAGAAGGTGCAGGCGATGTTCGCGGCTGGAGAATTCGACGTCGCAACGTTGTTCTTTGCCAAGTTCAACTCGGTGGTCAGCCAGGTGCCGCAGGCGCTGCAGCTCATTCCCGCCAAGATCGAACGGGCTGAAGGCGAAGGCGAAATCGTCAACAATTCGGCCGTGATCTACGAATATGAGCCGAACGAAGAGGCGATCGTGGAAGATCTGCTGCCGCGCAATGTGAGCGTGCAGGTGTTCCGTGCCATGCTCGAAAACTCCGCTTCGTTCTACGGTGCGCAGATGTCCGCAATGGACAACGCCACCCGCAACGCAGGCGAAATGATCGGCAAGCTGCAGCTGAGCTATAACCGCCAGCGTCAGGCCCAGATCACCAAAGAACTCATCGAAATCATTTCGGGCGCCGAAGCGCTCTAACCGCACAGCGAGGACGAACAAATGGCAGACAAAAAGGCCGGTCGCGTATCGCAGGTCATCGGCGCCGTCGTCGACGTCGTGTTTGACGATCACCTGCCCGCCATCCTGAATGCGCTTGAAACCACCAATAATGGTCAGCGTCTGGTGCTGGAAGTGGCTCAGCACCTGGGTGAGAACGCCGTTCGCACCATCGCCATGGACACGACCGAAGGTCTGGTTCGCGGCGCTGAAGTCACCGATCTGGGCACCGCCATCTCGGTGCCGGTTGGTGAAGGGACCCTGGGGCGCATCATGAACGTCATCGGCGAGCCGATCGACGAGGCTGGCCCGATCGTGGGTGAATCCATCCGTGAAATTCACCAGGAAGCTCCGGCGTTCGCCGAGCAGAACCCTGAATCTCAGGTTCTGGTCACCGGTATCAAGGTCGTTGACCTGATCGCTCCTTACGCACGCGGCGGCAAGATCGGCCTGATGGGCGGCGCCGGCGTTGGCAAGACCGTTCTGATCCAGGAACTGATCAACAACGTCGCCAAGGCGCATGGTGGCTATTCGGTGTTTGCGGGCGTGGGTGAACGTACCCGCGAAGGCAATGACCTTTACTACGAAATGATCGAATCGGGCGTGAACAAGAATCCGACCGAGAACAATGGCTCGGCAGCCGGTTCCAAATGCGCTCTGGTGTTCGGCCAGATGAACGAGCCCCCCGGTGCCCGTGCCCGCGTGGCGCTGACCGGCCTGACCATTGCGGAAGACTTCCGCGACAAGGGCCAGGACGTGCTGTTCTTCGTCGACAACATCTTCCGCTTTACCCAGGCTGGCGCCGAAATGTCGGCTCTTCTGGGTCGTATCCCGTCCGCCGTGGGTTACCAGCCGACGCTGGCGACCGACATGGGCGCGATGCAGGAGCGCATCACCACCACGAACAAGGGCTCGATCACTTCGGTGCAGGCCGTGTATGTGCCTGCCGACGACTTGACCGACCCGGCGCCTGCGACTTCATTCGCGCACTTTGACGCCGTGACCGTTCTCAACCGCGCCATCTCGGAAAAAGGTATCTATCCTGCCGTTGATCCGCTGGCATCCAACTCGCGTATTCTCGATGCCAATGTCGTTGGCGAAGAGCATTACGAAGTTGCCCGTCGCGTTCAGGAAGTGCTGCAGAAGTACAAGGCCCTGCAGGACATCATCGCCATCCTGGGCATGGACGAGCTTTCCGAAGAAGACAAGCTGACCGTGGCACGCGCCCGCAAGGTCGAGCGCTTCATGAGCCAGCCTTTCGACGTGGCTGAAGTCTTCACCGGTTCGCCTGGCGTGTTCGTGCAGCTTGCCGATACCATCAAGGGCTTCAAGGGTCTGGTGAACGGCGAATATGATCACCTGCCGGAAGCTGCCTTCTACATGGTCGGCACCATCGAAGATGCTGTCGCCAAGGCACAGAAGCTGGCTGCGCAGGCTGCCTAAGTTCGGACCGGGCCGCTGCGGCGGCCCGCCATCTCGTCAGAAAGTCCGGATGAGAATTCGGGCTTTCTTGCCAAAGGACCAAAAGAATGGCTGAAGGCCTCAAGATCGAGATCGTTTCGCCCGAGCGGCTGGTGCTGTCCGAAGTGGTGCAGTCCGTCACCGTACCGGGCAGTGAAGGCTATTTCACCGTCATGGGTGATCATGCCCCGTTCATGACGACATTGCGGTCGGGCTTCATCACCGTGACCAAGGATAGCGGCACTGCCGATATCTATTTCGTCAAGGGCGGCTTCGCAGACGTTTCGCCGGAGGGCCTGACCATTCTGGCCGAACAGTCTGTGCCGTTTACCGAATTCGACCACGCCGACCTGCAGACGCAGATCAAGGCGGCTCAGGACGAATTGGCCCGCGCCGAGACCCCGGAAGACAAGTCCTATACCCAGGAATTCCTCTCGGGCCTGCTCAACCTCGCCATCGAGGCGCAGCAGCTCAATGGTACGCATATCCACTAAGCGTCTGCTCAAGCATTGAATTGACGAGGCCGTTTCCTTCTGGAGGCGGCCTTTTTGCTGACAAAGTAATCATCACGCCCATCAATTGTGCAAGTGATTGATTTTACTTGCGATTTTGCTTGGTGCAATGTCTGGTTAAGCATTTTCGTCCACTCTTCGTCCGGGAACACTAGGCGGCTCGACATGAACCGCTGATCGGGGACGGATCATGGGCACTTTTCTGGGCAATCTGCGGCTGACTTTTGCCATTTCGATTATGGCGATTGGCGGCATTGTCATCGCCATTCTTGCAGTGCTTGGCGGGCTGATGTTCAGCCTTACGAGTTCGGTGCAAACCGATGTCGACAATGCCCTGCGGGCGGGTCTGCGGGTGGCCAGCCAGACTTTTAATGTCAGCCTGCCCAATATGGTGGTGGCGACCGACGAGGCCGGTTATGTGACGGGGCTTGAAGTGCGTACGCTGCCCCGGTTTCGCACGCCCGATGTGATGGACATGGTCGCCCGAGTCTCGGGGCACAGCGTCAGCCTTTACGTCTACAATCCGGAAGTGGGCGAGGATTTCAGCGTCGGCAGCACCAGTCGCGTCGATAGCGACGGGGCCCGCATGAATGCGCCTTTGACGCCTGATATGCCCGTCTATGCCGCGCTGTCCGCCGGGCAGAGCTATCGGGATGATATGACGATTGAGGGTAAAGCCTATGCAATCGTCTATCAGCCGATCATGCATCCGGATGGCAATGTGCTCGGTGCCTTCCGCGTCGATATCGATCGGACCCCGCTGGAGGCGGTGATCGGCCAATCCATGCTCGCGCTTGGCGCTATCGGGCTCATGGTGATGCTCGTCATGGGCGGCGTGGCGCTGATCGCGGCGCGCCAGTTGAGCCACCCCATCCCAAGGCTGTCTGCGGTCATGGCCGCGATTGCCGAGGGTGATCTTGATGTGGACGTGCCCTATCACGAGCGTCGCAATGAAATCGGCGCCATGGCGCGGGCGGTCGAGGTCTTTCGTGCCAATGGGGCACAGAAGGCAGTGCTCGATGCGCAGGCCCGCCAGCACATGGCGGAAGCCGCCGATCACACCGGGCAATTGCAGGCGATCTCGCGGGCTCAGCTCGTTGCCGAATTCAATCTCGACGGCACGCTGATGCATGCCAATGAGAATTTTCTCAACCTGTTGGGCTGGAGCGCCGAGGAAATCATCGGCAAGCCCAACGCGCTTTTCCTCTTCGACGCCGACCCTGCGAGTCGAACCTATCTGCAGTTCTGGCAGGACCTGGCCAAGGGTGACTTCAAGAGCGGTGAGTATCGCCGCCGTGCCCGGGATGGCCGGGAGGTGTGGATACAGAGTACGTTTACGCCCATCTTCGACGCGGACGGGATTGCCTATAAGGTCGTGCAGTTCGCGCTCGATGTGACGGCGCGCAAGCAGGCGGTCGCCGCTATCGGTGCTGGGCTCAAGCAATTGGCCGAGGGTGATCTCACCGGGCGGATCGAGACGCCATTCCCGCCCGAATTTGAAGATCTGCGCATCGCGCTCAATGCGACGGTGGAGCGCTTCTGCGATGTTGTGGGGCAATTGCGGACGACGACGCGCTCGCTGCGTACAGCCAGCGGCGAGCTGCTCTCGGGCGCCAATGATCTCTCCGAACGCACGACCCGTCAGGCTGCGACCATCGAGGAGACCTCGGCCTCCATGGAGCAATTGGCGAACATGGTGGCGGGCAATGCCGGAATGGCCGAAGCGGCGGCGCGACAGGCCGAAAGTGTTTCCGGCTCGGCGGCGGAAAGCGGCGTGGTCATGAATGAGGCGACCGGCGCCATGGAGCGGATTACCCAATCCTCGGCGAGAATATCCAATATTATCGGGCTGATCGACGATATCGCCTTCCAGACCAATCTGCTGGCGCTGAATGCTTCGGTTGAAGCTGCGCGGGCGGGGGATGCCGGTAAGGGTTTTGCCGTGGTTGCCGTGGAAGTGCGGCGGCTGGCGCAGAGCGCCGCCAGCGCATCGGCAGATGTCAAAGCCCTGGTGGAGCAGAGCGGCGTCGAAGTGAAGAGCGGGGCTGGGCTGGTCGAGGTGGCCAGCGAGAAGCTCAGAACCATGCTGGCGGCGATCGAGGAAAATGTGCAGCTGGTTCGTTCCATTGCGCAGGCAAGCCGCGAACAGGCCGCCTCGATTGACGAAGTCAATGCGGCGGTGCGCCAGCTCGATCAGATGACCCAGCACAACGCCGCGCTGGTCGAAGAAACCAATGCGGTGGTCGAACAGACCGAAGCCCAGACGCAGGCGCTGGATATGCTGGTCGACATTTTTGTCGTCGAGGTGCCGCCATCGCGCGGTGAGGATGCCGAGGGCAGGGCGCGGCGCGTGGCATAGATCGATTTTGGGTTAGGCGAGTGCCGCGCTGACCAGAGCTTTTGCGTGCAGGTCGGTGGTGTCGAAGGTCGGTATCGGGCTGACGCTATCGTCGATCAGCATGCCGATTTCCGTGCAACCGAGAATGACGGCCTGCGCGCCGCGTTGTGCAAGGCGCTCAATGGCCTTGATATAGACCTGCCGTGACTCGTCGCGGACGATGCCCTTGCACAATTCCTCATAGATGATGCCATTGAGAATGGTGCGATCAACATCGGGAACCAGCGGGGTCAGGCCGCGCGCGGTCAGGCGATCGGTATAAAAGCTCATCTCCATGGTGAAGCGCGTGCCCAGCAGGCCAATCGTGTCATAGCCATCGGCGAGCAGCGCATCCGCCGTGGGATCGGCGATGTGAACGAAGGGAATATCGACGCCTTCGGTCACGCGGTCGGCTATGACATGCATGGTGTTCGTCGCCAGGCCCAAAACTTCGGCCCCGGCCGCTTGCAACCCGCGCGCAACTTTATTGAGTTCATCGCCCGCCCGGTCCCATTCTCCGGCCGATTGCATGGCCGCAATCGGCGCGAAATCGACCGAATGGATGAGTAGTGGCGCCGAGTGCAGGCCACCGCGCCGGGCGGCGGTTTCCGCATTGAGCACGCGGTAATAATGGGCCGTCGATTCCCAGCTCATGCCGCCGATCAGGCCGATGGTTTTCATGGTGTGATCAGGCATGGGTGAACCGGAGGGGAATATCGGCAAAGGCCGTGGCGACCTTTTCATAGGCGTCGCGTTTGAAGGGCACGATCAGGGCTGGGGTGCGGCTGAGCTTTTCCCAGCGCCAGGCGTCGAATTCGGCGGTGAACTTGCCGCCACCGGGCGTCGCCACATCGATTTCGCTTTCATCGCCGGTAAAGGCAAAGGCAAACCAGCGCTGGCGTTGGCCGCGATATTTTCCCTTGAGCGCAATGCCCAGCGCGTCGTCGGGCAGATCGTAATGGATCCATTCGGGTGCTTCGGCCAGCAGGCTGACCGAGGTGATATTGGTTTCCTCGTGCAGTTCGCGCAGGGCGGCCCGGAGAGAATCCTCGCCCTTGTCGATCCCGCCCTGGGGCATCTGCCAGGGCGCCTGCAATTCGGTCTCGGCCTCCCAATGCACGCCCACCTTGCGACGACCGACAAAGACATTGCCTTGCCTGTTGAACACGGCAACGCCCACGCAATCACGATAAGGCAAGGCTTCACGGTCGGGCCGGCTGGTCACGGGACAATGGTCTCTTATTTCATCAGGGCGCTGGCAGGCACCAGCGCAATTCCCTTGGCATCGAGTTCGCGCGCCCATTCGGACACGGCCTGCACGGATATGGGCAGGGCACTGACAATACCAATAGCGCTGCCGGATTCCATGGCCTGGGCCTCAAGGCTGGCAAGCGCTGTGAGAATGGATGTGCGGGCGGGATTGGCATCGACCATCACATTGGCGCGGGCAAAGGGCACCTTATTGGTACCCGCCAATTGCGCGGCAACGGAGCGATTGGAGCCGCCATCATCGATATAGCCGAGCCCGCGAGCGCCCAGCTCTTCGAGCACGGGTGCCATGTCGACGGCAGAAGCGGTGAAGCGGGCGCCCATATTGTTGATGACGCCGAAATAGCCGCCGAAACGCGCCATCAGCCAGAAGAGCTTGTCGAGATTGGCGCGCGGCGTTTCGCCGGTGAGGATGGTGTGCGGACCCGGATCGTTCTGGGGATAGTCAAAGGGCTCCATCGGCACTTCGAGCATGACTTCATGGCCAGAGGCGCGGGCCGAGGCGACGGTGTTTTCGAGCGAGCGGCCATAGGGCGCAAAGGCCAGCGTCACTTCGCCGGGCAGCGTGTCGATGGCGTCGAGCGAGCCCTGTTCGTTGATACCAAGCCCGGTGACAATCAGCGCGATGCGGGGACCGGTTTCGGCGCCTACAGAACTGGGCCGACGGTAGGCCGCAAAGGGGGTAAGACCAGTATTGGACATCCGGGGGATAGCGCCATTGGCCGTTTCTTCGCTGAGGTCGGGAAGTGCGCCCAAACGTGTGGGGGATGTGCCCGCTACCAGTGTTTGCTGGCTCATATCCTCTATTGCGCCAGCGGGGACCTGCTCGGCATCGGCGGTGATCGTGGCGGGGCGGCTGGCAACGCTGTTGGCGACCGCATTGCCATCGCGGGTGGAGGTAATTGCGGCCTCCATGGTGGGGCGTCCGCCTCCAGGATCGTCCACCAAGACGATCCGCAGCACCACGCCGCCGACGATCAGGACAATCAGGCCAAACAGCAGGCGCGCGAGCGGAAAGTGGAAGCCATTGCGGTCGGCGCGGCGCTTGCGCCCCTTCAATGGCGTGGACAGGTCATTGGCCATGAACGTTCCGCTTATGCCCAGAGGCGTTGAAAAAAGGCCGCGAACCGAATCAGCGGTTCGCGGCCCATTCTAGCATGTCCCGGCGCTCACTCCGCTTGGGGCGGATAGGCCGGATTGGTTTCCTCGCCATTGATGAGGCGCAGCGCATATTGCAATTGAGCGTCTTCTTCCTTGTCCTGCGGAACATAGACGGACGAGCCCACGGTGGATTCTTCCTGACCTTCGATGGTGATGTGGCCCTCAAGGCCCGCTTCGCCGATGATCTCGTCGCGGCCCTGGAATTCTTCGGGCACGACCTGCTTGATCTCGATGTCCGGGGTGATGCCCAGAGCCTGAATCGAGCGGTTATTGGGTGTGTAATACCGCGCGGTGGTCAGGCGCATGGCGCCGTCCGGGCCGAGCGAAATGATCGACTGCACCGAACCCTTGCCGAAGGAGCGCGTACCCACCAGGGTTGCGCGCTTATGGTCCTGCAGGGCACCTGCAACGATCTCGGAGGCCGAGGCGGAGCCGCCATTGATCAGCACGACCATGGGAATATCGGCCAGCTTTTCATCGAGCGCATCGGGCATGGCATCGTAGCGGGCGCTTTCGCCCTCGGTACGGCCGCGCGTCAGGACCACGGCGCCGCGATTGAGGAAGGCGTCCGACACATAGACCGACTGATCCACCAGCCCGCCGGGATTGTTGCGCAGGTCGAGAATGATACCCTTGGGCGGCACGTCGCCGCGCTCGGCGTAAATATCCCTGACGGCATTTTCGATGCCGATAAAGGCCTGTTCGGAGAAGCGGGACAGGCGCAGTAGCGCGATGTCGCCCTCCATCGACCAGCGCACGGCGCGCATGGAAATGATGCCGCGTGTCAGCTCGAATTCGATCGGGTCGGTGACCCCTTCGCGCATGATGGTGATGGTCACCTGCGTGCCGACCGGGCCGCGCATCTTGTCCACGGCCTCGTCCTGCGTCATGCCCTGAACCTGCTGGCCGTCGATTTCCACGATCAGGTCATTGGCCAGAATACCGGCATTGGCGGCTGGCGTATCATCGATGGGCGAAACGACGCGGATCAATTGATCTTCCATCATGATCTCGACGCCCAGCCCGCCGAACTGGCCGGAAATATCTTCGCGGGTCTCGCTGTAATCGGTGGGCGGAAGATAGCCCGAATGCGGATCGAGCGAAGTCAGCATGCCCTGGATCGCAGCGCGGATCAGCTCTTTTTCATCGGGCGGATCGACATATTCGGCCCGGATACGATCGAAGATTTCGCCGAAGAGATTGAGGTCGGCATAGACTTCGAGCGGATCGCGCGGCGCGGCGGCGCGCTCTGCCGCAGTGGGCTCGGCTTCTTCGCCGGATGGATTGGGCGCGATGTCCTCGGTGGGCGCGGGCGCCTGATCCTGGGCAATCAGCATCGTGGCCGGCACCAGCAAAACCGCGCAAAACGCGGCGGCGCCAAGGAGTGGGAGACGCATGGAGAGTTTATCCCGTCTGTTCGTTGCCTGCCCACCAACCCGAGGGGTCGAAAGGCTCGTTGTTCTGTCGAAGCTCAATATAAAGGGTCGGCTGGGCGTTTCCAGCACTGGTCGTTACGGTCCGCCCAATTGTGCGTGATCCCATTCTGCCCAGCGGTTCGCCCATTTGCACGAATTGGCCAATCTCGGCGGACACCGAATCAAGACCGGCCAGTAAAGCTGTGTACCCATCGCCGGTATTGAGAATGACGATCTGGCCATAATTGAGGTAAGGGCCCTTATAGAGCACAAAGCCATCGGCAGGTGCGAGCACCTGCGCCTCGGTGGCGGTGAGGATCGACTGGCCCTGCGCGATGCCGCCCCTGCCGTCATTGGCGCCGAAGGCCACGGCCATTCTGCCATTGGCAGGTTGGACGAGATAGCCGCGCGCCAGCGGAAAGGGAATGGCTGGCTGGGTCCGTGCCGCATCGGCAAAGGCGATTTCAATGGCCTCGGGCGAAAGCTGGGGCAGGTTCGGATCGGTGGTCTGCGTATTATTGGCGCTGTTGGCGGCGCGCTCGGACAGGGCGCCGATCAATTCGCGCAGCGTGCTGGCGCGCTCGGCCAGAGCGACGGCTTCGGCCTCTTCGGCTGCCAGCTCGTCATTCATATGAGCGATGCCCTGCTTGCGGGCGGCGATCAGGGTGGCGATGCGGAGCTGTTCTTCTTCAAGAACATCGTGATTGGCCTTGAGATTGGCCTCTTCGGCCAGAGCGGCGGTCTTGATCTCGGTCAGGGTCTTGAGATCGGCGGCAACAGTATCCGCCCTGTCGCGCAATTGCGGGACGATGGCGGCGATCAGCATGGCGCCGCGCGCCGAGCCCAGCGCGTCGTCCGGATTGACGATCAGGGCCGGGGGCGGATTGAGTGAAATGCGCTGTAAGGCCGCGAGAACATTGGCGATTTCGGTATCGGCGCCATCGAGGCGACCGCGCACTTCAAGTTCGCGGATGATCAGATCGGAGAGGCGTTCCTCGATGTCGGCCACTTCGATTTCGGCCAGTTTGACGCGCTGGCCCGCAGCGATGAGGGCGGCGTTCTGCTGGACATTGTCGCCTTCCATGGCGTCGATTTCGGCCTTGAGTGCGTCTATGCGTTCGCGGCTGAGGGTGAGGGTTGATTCAATTTCGGCCAGATCGGTGGCGCTGGTCTCGACCGGGTCTGGCGCCGTTTCCTCATCTGTTTCAGCGGCTTGCGAGGGATCGAGCGGCAGGGTGCCCCGCAGGTCGGTCTCGATGGTTTCGGCTGGGGATTGGGCAAGGGCAGGCGGGCTGGCAAGGCCCAGCATCAGCAGGCCTAGCAGCACAATCCTGGTCATGCTTGCCGGTGGCAAGTCCATGGTCGCTCCCCGAATCAGTGGCGGCACATTAGCAAGGTGAGGGCAAAAACCGGGTTAACATTGCTTAACCATAAGCAGGGCAATGATCACCGAAGGGTGAGCAGGCGGGCTCCTGGACCCCTTTGATGAACGGATTATCGCCGCAACAGGCGAGCCGGGCGAAAACGGCTAATCCCCACGATGATAGGGATGGCCCGAGAGGATGGTGGTGGTCCGATATAATTGCTCGGCAAGCATGATGCGGACGAGCTGATGGGGCCAGACCATGGGCGAAAAGCTGACGACGAGATCAGCGCTTTTGACAAAGTCGGGATCGATGCCATCTGCCCCGCCGATGACGAAGCCCACTGCGGGGCGGCCGTCGTCGCGCCAGCGGCCGAGCTGGTTGGCGAAGACGTCCGAGGTGAGGGATTTGCCGCGCTCATCGAGCGCCACGATGATGCCATCGGGCAGTGCGGCGCGAATGGCCTTTGCTTCGTCGGCCTTGCGGGAGGCGGCGGAACCGGCGCGGCTTTCGCTGAGCTCGGTCACGTCGAACCCGGTGAGCGCCAGCGGCTTGCCTGATCTCGTAGCGCGCTCAAGATAACGGGCCACAAGCTCGCGCTCTGGCCCGTTCTTCATTCGGCCAACGGCCGCGATGCTGATCCGCATGCGGTCAGTCCGTTTTAGTGCTGGTCAGCGGCGAAATCGGCCTGCCACATCTTTTCGAGGCTGTAGAATTCGCGCACTTCGGGACGGAAGACGTGGAGGATGACGTCACCGGCATCGACCAGAATCCAGTCGGCATGGGTCATGCCTTCAACGCGCGGCTTGCCGTGGCCATTTTCGCGCAGGGCGGTGATCACCTGATCGGCGACGGCGGCGACGTGGCGATGCGAGCGGCCAGAAGCAACGACCATGTGGTCGGCCAGCGAGGACTTGCCGGTGATGTCGACGGCAACGATCTCTTCGGCCTTGGCGTCGTCGAGGACTTCAAGAATGAGATCGATCAGCGGCTTGCCAGTGCTGGCGGGCGCAGGTGCGGCGGGAGAGGTGTTTTCGGGCAGCGCGGCCATGTTCAACGGCCTTCCGCCCATGCGCGGGCATGGGTCATGCGTAAGTCAAGCATCCTTGGTTGTTGATCGGAATGTAGCGGCGTCGTTGAAAACGGCAAGCCGTCTGTTCCTGTTCCGGTGACAATGATCACTTGGCGCTGAATATGCGCTTTTTAAGGGGATTTCGCAAGGTCGTGCGGTGATCACGCTTAATTCGTGCTCGCCGCCGCGCGGATGGCGCTCGACGACAGGGTGGACTGCCGCCCCTGAAGATAAATCCAGGCGGGGGGCTGGGCATAGGGCAGGAGCGGGCCAGCGCTTTCATCGAGCTGGGCATGATCAAGCACGGTCGCGGCGCGCGAGGCGAGAGCGCGACGGCCTGCGCCGGGGCGAACATAGACCGCGATAGGCACTTTGGCGGCAATGTCGCGCCAGCGTTCCCAGCGATGAAAATCGGCAAGGCTGTCGGCCCCCATGATCCAGACAAAGCGCCGGTCGGAGAGCGCAGAGGTGAGGAAATTTATGGTCTGCCACGTATAGGCGAAGCCCTTTTCCGCCTCAAAGCCAGTGACGCGAATGCGCGGATGGGTGATGCGGGCACGGGCCGCCAGAACGCGATCCCTGAGTGGGGGCAGGCCGGAATTGTTTTTGAGCGGATTGCCGGGCGTGACCAGCATCCAGAGCGCGTCCAGCTCCAGCCGACGCAAGGTTTCTTCCATGACAAGGATATGGCCGTAATGGACCGGATTGAAGGAGCCGCCGAAGAGGCCAATCCGCATGCCCGACGCCGAGGGCGGTAGGGTGGTGATGCCGGGAATGCGGAGGGGTTGGCGGTTGGTCATGGGTGGAGTGCGCTTTCCCCTCTCCCCTTGAGGGAGAGGGTGGATCGGCCGAAGGCCGAGACGGGTGAGGGGTTTTGGCCTAACCGGGCGCTGGATGCGGGGGCGAATTCAGAACCCCTCATCCGCCCTTCGGGCACCTTCTCCCTCAAGGGGAGAAGGCCACCACGCGAACCCCTGTGTGCAGTCGATGGTCTTGTTGGCCTTGCCATCAAGGCCGGGTCTGCCCATTGCCGCGGACGCGGTATTTGAAGCTGGTGAGCTGTTCGACGCCGACCGGGCCGCGGGCGTGCATCTTGCCGGTGGCGATGCCGATTTCGCCGCCGAAGCCGAATTCACCACCATCGGCGAACTGGGTGGAGGCATTGTGGACGAGGATGGCGGAGTCGATTTCGTTGAAGAATTTTTCGACGGCTTCGGCGTCCTCGGCGATGATCGCCTCGGTGTGGTGGCTGGAATAATGCTCGATATGGGCGATGGCTTCGTCCACGCTGCCGACGATCTTTACCGAGATGATCGCGTCCTCATATTCGGTGCGCCAGTCCTGTTCGGTGGCGGCAATCGCATCGGGGATCAGGGCGAGAACGGTGTCGTCGCCGCGAATTTCGCAGCCCTTGGCCACCAGCGCCTCGATGATGGGGCGCAGATGGGTGGTCACCACGTCTTCGTGAACAAGCAGGGTTTCTGCCGCGCCGCAAATGCCGGTGCGGCGCATTTTGGCGTTGAGGGTGACGGCGACGGCTTTGTCTAGGTCGGCGCTCTTGTCGATATAGACATGAACCAGACCTTCGAGATGGGCGAAGACCGGCACGCGCGCTTCGGACTGGACGCGGGCGACCAGCGATTTGCCGCCGCGTGGCACGATGACGTCGATATTGCCATCGAGCCCCTTGAGCATTTCGCCGACGGCGCTGCGGTCGGTGGTGGGCACCAATTGCACGCATTCGGTCGGGAGGCGGGCCAGATGCAGCCCATCGAGCAGGCAATCGACAATGGCGCGGGACGAATGGAAGCTGTCTGAGCCGCCGCGCAGGATGACGGCATTTCCCGATTTGATGGCGAGGGCGCCAGCATCGGCCGTGACATTGGGGCGGCTCTCAAAGATCACGCCGATGACGCCGAGCGGGGTGCGTACGCGCTCGATATGGAGGCCATTTGGCCGGTCCCATTCGGCAATGATGGAGCCGACGGGATCGGGCAGTTCGGCAATGGTCTTTACGGCCTCGATAATGCCGTCGATGCGGGCGTCGGTGAGCAGAAGCCGGTCGAGGAAAGCGCCGGAAATGCCCTTTTCTCTTGCCGCTGCTATGTCGAGTTCATTGGCGGCGAGGATCTGCTTGCGATGGGCATTGATGGCCCCGGCGGCGGTGATCAGCGCGGTGCGCTTCTGCTCGGGCGTGGCGATTTTGAGGGCGCTGGCGCCGACACGGGCCTTGCGGCCGATCTCGGCCATGAGCGCAGGAATATTCTCGGCACTTTGTTCGATGGCGCTCATGAGTTTTCCTCCTCCTTGGCGCCGGTCAGCACCAGATTGTCACGATGGACCAGTTCGGACCGGCTGCCGACGCCGAGAACGGCAATGATGGTGTCGCGGTGCTTGCCGATGACTTCGCGCGCATCGGCGCTGTCGAGGCCGGAGAGGCCACGGGCGACTTCGCGGCCATCGGGCCCGGTAATGGCAATGGTATCGCCGCGCTCGAAATCACCGCTAATCCTGGTGACGCCAACCGGCAGCAGCGAGCGGCCCTGATTGAGGGCGCGGACGGCTCCGGCATCGATCTGGACTGTGCCCGAGACCTGCAAAGTGCCCATGATCCAGCGTTTGCGTGATTGAGCGCGGCTGGTGACGGGCTGGAACAGGGTGTGCATGCCGCCTGTCGCCAATGTCCTCAGCGGATGCGGCTCGGTACCCTTGGCGATGATCATGGCGGTGCCGGCCATGGTGGCGATCTTGCCAGCCTCGACCTTGGTGGTCATACCGCCGCGCGACAGATGGCTGGCTGCGCCACCGGCCATGGCTTCGATGGTGGGGGTGATCCGTTCGACCAGCGGGATATGGCTGGCATTGGGGTCTTTTGCGGGCGGTGCGGTATAGAGGCCGTCAATGTCGGAGAGCAGGACCAGCAGGTCCGCTTCGATCATGGTGGCGACGCGGGCGGAAAGCCGGTCATTGTCGCCATAGCGGATTTCAGCGGTGGCGACCGAGTCATTCTCATTGATGATGGGCACGGCGCCGAGACCGACCAGCGTCCTGATCGTGGTGCGGGCATTGAGGAAGTAGCGGCGTTCCTCGGTGATGTTGGGGGTGATCAGGATTTGCCCGGTGACGATGGCGTGCTGGCCAAGGGCATCGGCCCAGGCCTGCGACAGGGCGATCTGCCCGGCGCTGGCGGCAGCCTGGCTCTGCTCCAGCGTCAGGCTGGTGGCGGAGAGGCCGAGAAGCCCCCGGCCCAGAGCGATGGCGCCGGATGAAACGATGACGATTTCGCGGCCTTCGGCCTTGAGCGCGGCAATATCGGTGGCGAGCCCCGCCAGCCATTCGCTGCGCAGCTTGCCGGATTTATCGACGAGCAGGGCCGAACCGATCTTGATGGTGATGCGGCGATAGGAGGCGAGGGGATTGGTGGCACTCATGTGGTGACGAACTCGATCCGCTCCCTCCCCCTTGAGGGGAGGGCTGGGGTGGGGGTGCTGAGGTTTTTAAAAGCGCGGTGCGCGTGGATGCCGCAGAACCGCCACCCTCGGTCTCTCCCCTCAAGGGGGAGGGAGGCGAAAGAGCCGCAAGATCGCATCAAGGCGTCCATTTCTGTTCCGTTGCCTTCTTGTCCAGCGCCTCCGCTTCGGCTTTTTCGGCGTCGAGGAAATTGAGCACGTCCCAGAGAACCTGTTCAACGCCCTGCCCGGAAACGCCGGAGACGAGGCGGACTTCGGCCTTGGAAGCCTTTTTCAGCGCCTTGACCTTGTCCTTGATCTCGTCTTCGGAGAGGGCATCGACCTTGTTGAGGACGACGATCTCGGCCTTGTCGGCCAGCACATCGGCATAAGCGGCCAGTTCGTGGCGCACGGCCTTATAGACATGGACCACGTCTTCATTGGTGCCGTCGATCAGGTGAATGAGGATATTGCAGCGCTCGATATGGCCGAGAAAGCGGTCGCCAATGCCGATGCCCTCGCTGGCGCCCTCGATGAGGCCGGGAATATCGGCCAGCACGAATTCGCGTTCGCCCAGCCGCACGACACCCAGATTGGGATGCAGCGTGGTGAAGGGGTAATCGGCAATTTTTGGCTTGGCGGCGGAGACGGCGGCCAGAAAGGTCGACTTGCCGGCATTGGGCTGGCCGACGAGACCGGCATCGGCAATCAGCTTGAGACGCAGCCAGATGCCCTTTTCGATGCCTTCCTGGCCGGGATTGGCGCGGCGGGGGGCCTGATTGGAACTGGTCTTGAAATAGGCATTGCCGAATCCGCCATTGCCGCCCTTGAGCAGGACGACGCGCTGGCCGATTTCGGTGAAGTCGGCGATCAGGGTTTCCTGATCTTCCTCGAAAATCTGGGTACCCTTGGGCACGCGCAGCACGACGTCTTCGGCATTGGCGCCGTGGCGGTTCTTGCCCATGCCATGGGTGCCGGTATCGGCGCGGAAATGCTGCTGGTAGCGGAAGTCGATCAGCGTATTGAGGCCTTCGGCGCAGACGGCGACGATGTCACCACCGCGCCCGCCATTGCCGCCATCGGGGCCGCCGAATTCGATGAATTTTTCACGATGGAAACTGACCGAGCCGGCGCCGCCGGCGCCGGACTTGATATAGACCTTGGCCTGGTCAAGAAATTTCATGGTTTTCGAGCCTTCCAGGCGGAATGAGACAATTGAGTGTCGATATGCTCCACCTCGGCGTTGCGCGCAAGGCAGAGCAGGGTGGATCGGCCGGTCTCGGTGAATCCGAGCTTATGCTGGATGGCGAGCGAGGCGATGTTGAAGTGAAACACACCCGAATAGAGATTGGGTGCATTGGTGGTGGCGAAGAACCAGTTGATCGCCGCCTCGGTGGCTTCGCTCATAAAGCCGCGCCCCCAGAAGGGCTGGCCCAGCCAATAGCCGATAATGGGGCCAGTGGGGCCGGGGTGAAAGCCGACCTGCCCGATATAGGCGCCATCCCAGTCGATGGCGAAATTGACCTGATCGGGGGGCAGATCGGGTCGGCGGGTGCGCAGCCAGGCCTCGGCGTCCTCGAAGCGATAGGGGAATGGCACGCGGGCCAGATTGCCCGAGACGGCGAAGTCATTGAGATAATGGGCAAGGGCGGGCGTGTCTTCCCGGTGTGGCGGCCGTAGGGTCAGCCTTTTGGTGCGCAGCCGGGTCATCTTGATAGATCCAGCCTGAGAAAGGTCGCCTCTACCCCCGCATTGGGGCCGATCGGCTCTGCGCCGACATGGGTCTGCACGAAACCGAGCTTGCCCAGAACGTGAAGCGAGCGGGCATTGTCGCTGAGCGCGCGGGAATTGAGGCTCTGGATGCCCGCGGCGCGCGCTGCCGCAATGACGGCCTTGCCCGCTTCGGTAGCATAGCCATGGCCCCAATAGGGCTCGCCCAGCCAATAGCCGAGAACCGGGTCTTCGCCCTGAGCAAAGGTGAGGCCGATCACGCCGATCAGTTCATCATCGAGCAGCATGCCGTAGCACAATTCTTCGGCGCTGGGCACGATCTCCTCGACGAAGAAGCGCGCGTCCTCTGCCGTATAGGGAAAGGGCAGGCGGCTCATCCATTTATGGACGTTTTTATTGTTGCAGAGGCGCGCAATTGCCGGGGCGTGGGCCATGGTCGGGGCTGCCAGAACCAGGCGCTCGGTGGCAAGCGTGGCGGGCAGGCGATCCTTAAGAGTGGTCATGGCTCAAAACTCCGAAAATGCGAAAGGGGAACCGAGTGGACCCGGTTCCCCTTTGCTTTGCATTGTCTTGATCCAAACAAAGCCGGGGAACGAGGTCTCCGGCTTGCTGGTCAGGCCTGCCGGATTATTCGGCGGCCTCTGCCGGGATGACAGACACGTGTACTTTAGAGTTCGCGCGGGTGCGGAACGCAACATTGCCGTCGATCAGGGCATAGATGGTGTGGTCCTTGCCCAGGCCGACGCCGGTGCCAACAGCCCACTTGGTGCCGCGCTGACGGATGATGATGTTGCCGGCGACGACGGTTTCGCCACCGAACTTCTTCACGCCAAGACGACGGCCAGCGGTATCACGACCGTTGCGGGATGAACCGCCTGCTTTCTTATGTGCCAACTGTCTAGCTCCTTATTCCTTGTCGGCCTTATCGGCCTTTTTGGCCGGGGCCTTCTTTGCCGGCTTTTCAGCGGCAGTGTCTTCCTTGGCGGCAGCAGCCTTCTTCGGCGCGGCCTTCTTGGCCGGAGCCTCGGCAGCTTCAGCCTTGGTTGCCTTTTTGGCCGGGGCCTTTTCAGCAACGGCTTCGGTCTTTTCAGCCTTGGCAGCAGCCTTGATCGTCGGCTTGGCGCCGCCGGTCAGGATTTCAGTGATACGGACAGTCGTCAGCAGCTGACGGTGACCATTGCGGCGACGCGAATTGTGGCGGCGACGCTTCTTGAAGATGATGACGGTCTTCTGCTTCTTGGTCTCGACCAGTTCAGCAGCAACCAGAGCGCCTTCCACCAGCGGAGCGCCGATGGTGTCGCCAACCATGAGAACCTGGTCAAAGGTGACGATGTCACCAGCCTCGGCCTCGAGCTTTTCGATCTTGATGACGTCGTTCGCAGCAACCTTGTACTGCTTACCGCCCGTCTTGATAACGGCGAAAGTCATATGCATTGCCGAGCGATCATTCGCCCGGTCCCTATCTGTCGCGCTCTGTGGCGCCGCGGATTTCGTGCCGTTTCCGCGGGCTTTTCGAAAAATGAGCCGGTTCAGAACCGGCGGCAGCCTCGAGCAGCGTTTTCAAACAAAACCAGCGCACCGGACGGACCGGGGCGCAGGATGGGCTGGCTTATCGGGGCAAAAGCCCCAAGAGTCAAGGCGAAATTGGGGCGTCGGACCGTCTCAATACCATTTGAGAATGCGTATCTGGGTGTGATCGCCGACGCCCGCTTGCAGCGCGTCCAGCCTCGCCTGACTATAATGATAGGGATAGACGATTTTGGGCTGAAAGAGGTTGATCGCCTCGGCAGCCTGTTCCTGGGACATGGTGAAGGGCAGGTTCATCGGCAGGAAAGCGAGGTCGATATCCTTGAGCGCCAGCATTTCAGGCGTCGGCTCGGTATCCCCGGCAATATAGATGCGGCTGTCCCCAAGGGTGATGAGATAGCCATTGCCCACGCCCTCTGGATGATAGCGCAGCCGGTTTTCGGTGACATTATAGGCAGCAATAGCCTCTATCGGTATGGCATTGATCTCGGCGCTTTCGCCATTGGCGAGCGCTGAAGCATTGGCCTTGAGCGCGGCGGGCAGGCGCGGCAAAACCTGACCATTGGTGATGATCGGCGCATCTGCGGCAATGGCCTGCAGGGTGAACTGATCGAAATGATCGTCATGGGCATGGGTGATGAGAATGAGCGTCGGCGCAGGCAGGTGCGCATAGAGCGCCGCACCGCCCACCGGGTCGATATAGATGGCCTGATCGGCAAAGGTGAGGACCACGCTGGCATGCTGGATGGCGTGGATCGTCAGCGCGCCAAGGCTGGTCGTAACGCTGTCAGTGCCGGGTATGGCGTCCTCGGCTTGGGCGGCTGGGGGCAGAAAGCTGAGGGCAGGCAGGCTCGCCATGCCCGCGATTACGAACCGTCTCTTCAAATCAATATCCTCCCAGATTGATCAACGCAGCATAGTTAGGTGCCGTGAATACGCAATGAAATCGTTTTAATTATGGTATTCTGACCAAATGGTGCTGATTGCGCGGAGGGATATTGGCCGGGAGAAGTGATCCACTTTCTCCCATCAGGGCGCTAATATGGGTGTTGCAGGCTGGCCCTTGCTATGTCATAAGCCGCCCCGTATCGACCAGAAGCGCCGTATAAGCGGGGCTTTCGATCTCGCGGAGAGATGGCAGAGTGGTTGAATGCACCGCACTCGAAATGCGGCATGGGGGCAACTCCATCGGGGGTTCAAATCCCTCTCTCTCCGCCACTCTCTCTTTTCCAGCAGTTTTGCTCAGCGCTTTTGGCGCAGGTTGCGCGCGCCGGTCTTGGCGTTTGGACGCGTTGCGAGCGCTCCAGTGGCGGCTTTTGGGTTCGCCGCTTTACGTGTCAGCACGCTTGCTGCGCGGGAAACCCGGCGTGCAGCGGTTTCGCGGCTCTCAATATTACTGGCTCTTTACGGAGCGGCTTACCTGCTGCGCCGATATATGGACGCCAGGTTGGGGAGCATATGGGTGGACAAAAGCTTCACGCGAGACGCAAGGGCGAAGTAAAGCCCCTTCATCCGACCGATGCGATGGACCATTTTGCCGGAGCCATAGGGAAGATAGTAAGGATAGACCTGCATGTAAGCGGCGAAATCCTTGCGATGCATGAAGCCGTCCAGATAGTCGTAACCGGACAGGATTTGCGTCAATTGCCGGCGGGACCAGAAGACATTGTCGATTTCGGTATATTGGCTCCGAACGGCTTTGGCGTAGAGGATGCGCAGGGGCACAGGTAGCCAGTGGCAGAACGGTAGCCGTGTGTCATGCGCGATGGCCGGGAACAGCCGGTTTGGCGTTGTTACCAGCACGATGTCGCGCGAGACGCGGCCAAGATCCGCAATGGCGCCCGTGTCGCCATATACATGCTCAACAACCTCGATACAGCAGGCAATGTCGACCGACGCATCCTCGAGCGGCAGATTGCCGAGACTGCCGACTCGCCAGTCGATCCGGTCGGCAACACCGATGATTTCGGCTATCTCGCGCGCAGCGTCCAGGCGTTCGGCATCCATGTCTATGGCGATAATCTTGGCCGGTGTGCGCAAGGCCCAGGCGATTGCCAGCCAGCCATAGCCTGTGCCGATATCGGCAATGACAGTGTTTTCGTCTATATTTGTGAGGTCTTCAAAGGCGTCTATGTAGTAACGACTGAAAAAATCGATCGTCTTGTTGATGTCGAGAGATGAGTATTGCCCGTTCTTGAAGTGAGAAACAGAACGAATGGCATCAATACGGGAATTGGATATTTCCTGTATCATCAAATCTCTTCCAGCATGGGTTATGCCTGATCCTTAAGCCAATGGTCAGGAGGATCAAAACCCATTTGCCGGAACTGGTTAACTGCCCGAGGGCAACTGGCTGCTTGTGGTGCGCGCGGTCAGTTCATGTTTTGGCGCGAGACCAGATCGCATTCGCCGCTGGGTTCGACGCGAAGGGCCAATTGCTGGCGGTCGAGTTCGGCCAGCCAGGCGGCCCATGAGCAGGGGCTCATGCCGGTATCCTCGCGGCCCTCGTCATTGCGGGCGAAGCGTAGCTTGAGTTGAGAATGCTCTTCCCCGAAAACATTGCGTATGCGCGCAATTGCCGGGCTGCCATTGCGGTCCAACACCCAGTTGCGAATATCCCGATGCCTTGTGAGCATATGTGCCTGTGCCATTCGTGCCTCCTCCTCTGACGAAGGGGCAACGGCAGGGTGGAGTTGTCGTTCCCCGTTCAGCGGGTCAATTTTCGATCCATTGGGTCACAAGATCGAGATCGTCCATTTCCTCTTGTGTGAAATAATAAAGCTGGGTCGGTGGGGTTTCGAGCGCGTGCAGCCAGAGAGCCGGATCAACGCCGGAAAGGCTGAGATGGCGGGTGATATCGGCGGTGATGCTTTGCGCATCGGCCATGGCGACACCAGCAACGCTCAGCGCGTCGACGGAGGTGGGGCTGAGTGCTGCGGCATAGATCTGATGAACGCCAATGGCTGCGTCGCGCCCGGCCCGGCGTTCCGCCCCTGAAGCGAAGATGAGGGGGCAGGAGGAGGCGCAGAGCCCGCCATTATTCACCTGCGTTGTCAGGCCATGCTCGCGGATCAGGCGGCCAATGGCGAGGGCGTCATCGACAGAGCCGCCGGGGGAATCGAGCAGGACAGTCTGCACATATTCGCCGCGCTCAGTGATCTCGGCGGCGAAGCGGGCGGCCGAACCGGGGTCGATCGAGCCGGTGAGGCTGAGCGTTCCGCCCGCGCCTAGGGCAATGTCGAGCGGGGCTTCGAGCAGGTCTGGGCTGGTGGTGATGGGTGGGCGGGGACGACCCTCACCGCTTTCAGTGGTGGCGGGCGGCAGAATGGGTTCGGGTGTAAAGGTCAGCGCATGGGGAGCGTTTTCGGTCAATTCGCGGAAATCGACATAGAGCACGCCCAGCGTGCCGATGAGCAGCGCGAAAAAGGCGAAGCGCAGGATCGAGCCATCCTCGATCCGCATCAGCCGAGCGGTGACATGGCCGAGAAAGCCGCGTTCGTCGCTGTCTATACGGGCATTGGCCTCGCTATTCATGCCGGGCGCGGGCCTTCGCTGCGTTTGCGCTGGGCGGGTTTGAGCGGGGTGACCGTGTCGGAACCGGCGCCGGGTTCGGCCTCCGGCTCTACTTCTGCCACGGTCCTTTCGTCCTCAAATTCGGCGAGCTGTGGCGCGAGGGCAGCGGCGGCTTCTGATGCGCCTTCGGCCTCCATGCGCTTATAGAGCGCCATGGCCCGGAGCATCTCGGCGGCGGTGATGGTCTCGGCTTCCTGCAAGCTTTCGGCCTCGCGGCGCATAGCATCATTGACCACCATCAGGGTGAGCACCAGGACGACGGGCAGCAGGTCAATGGAAATGGCGCCGGCCCATGAGGGCACGAAATCGGACCAATAGCGGATCACCGCTTCGGCGCTGGAGAGCGGCACGAAGCGACGCTGTTCGACGGCAGGGGTGGCAAGGATTTCGTCGGCGGCAAGGGTCAGGGCAGTGGATTGCGCGGCGACCGAAGTGCGCACGGTTTCCATGACCTGATCCTGGCGGCTGGCGAGGTCGGCCGAGCGACCATCGGCCACTGGCGCGATAAAGCCGGCCGAGAGATCGGTGGCGGCGCGTTTTACCGAGGAGGCGACATCGGTCTGCTGGAGGGCGGCGATGATGGCGGATAGCTGCACGGCTTCGGCCTGAAAGGCATCGGAGCGGGGTTCGATGGTGCCGGGCGTCGAGACCAGTTCGCGCATGGTGGCGAGCCGGGCCGAGCCTTGCTCGAACAGCCCGGCGACTTCGGTGCGCGAGCCGGAAATAGTGGCGGCGAGCTGGGTCATCTGCGTGCTCATCTGGGAGAGGAGCTGGACGACGCTGCCCGACCCCTGCGTGCCCGTCAAAGCGCCGCTATCGCGTTCATCCTGTGCCAGAGCTGCAAAGCGGGCGGCGGCGCGTTCGACGTCCGGCAGCAGGCTCTGGGTGGAGAGCGCCCGCGCATGGGCGTTGTCGAGGTCTTCGGCATAGCCTTGCAGGGTGACGGCCATATGCTGTTCGAGCGCGGCCGAGCCGGCAAGCGCTGCGGCATTGAGCCAGGAGGACATGGCGATGATCATGCAGCAGCCAATGGCCATGGTGACGAAGAGGCCCACGCGCTGCACGCCGCTGACCACCAGCGGAATGAAGCGCATCATGTAAATCCAGAAGGCATAGATCGCCACCGAGACCGCTGCCGAATAGATGATGGCGGCAAAAAACACGAAAGTGGCCGAGCCATCGAGCAGGCCGCGCACGCCCAGATAGGTGTAGACGCCCGAGGCCAGGGCCAGAACCGCCAGCGCAAAACGGCTCATGGTTTCGACGCTGCGCACGGTTTCGTGCAGGCGGACGGCGTTCGGCTTGAGTTGCATATCTGGCCCCGGAAGCGTTGCGGCCGTTTTGGCCTTAATGTCAGGTTAACACGGCTAAACCGGCAAGAAATGGGCAGATTGGGGCAGGGTTAATCGCAGTGGATGATTTCTGCGTGATGGCGCTTGTCTAGGCGGTGCCGTCCAGTTCGGGGGCGATGAGGCGCAGGCACATCAACCTTATCCCGTCGGCCATCGCCGTCTCGTCCCGCACTTTGAGCGCAATGCCATAAGCAGCGGAGACGACGAGCCGCGCGAGGGGCGATGGATTGGCCAGCCCCTCTGCTGTGAGCAAAGCCTCGATGCTGTGCATCATGTCTGCGTCCCTGTCGGCCAGGGTCAGGCCCATGCGCTTGTGTTCGCTCATCAGTTCGGCGGCGTGGGGCGAGCCATCCAGCATACGCGCCAGCAACAGATATTGCGCCGAGAGAGCCGCGCCGATCCGCTCGGCGGCGCTGCCTTGCGTGGCGAGGCCCTCGGCAAAGGCAGACATGAGATCACCCAGCAGCCATTCGAGCAGGGCCACGAAAACCGCGTCCTTGTTGGGAAATTGCGCATAGAGCGTCGGCTTGGCGATCCCGGCCTGGCGGGCAATGGCTTCCATGGTGGCGCCGCGCAGGCCGTCGCGCAGCATGACCTGTCGTGCAGCGTCCAGCATGCGCCGCCGCTTGTCCGCTCCCCGCCCTGTCCTCTGCGCTGCCTGCATCACATTTCTCATCGGTATTGAACTTTTTGAACGATTATCGTATATATCGTTCAATTATTCAGGAGGCAAATATGTCCGACCGCGTGCTGCTTACCGGTATATCCGGCTTTCTTGGTGGCCACATCGCCCTGCAATTGCTCGATGCTGGCTACACCGTGCGCGGTAGCGTGCGCAACCTGTCGAAGGCCGATATGGTCCGCGATACATTGAGCAGGGCGGGGGCAGATGTCTCCAGACTTGAATTCGTGGTGCTCGACCTGACCAGCGACAAAGGCTGGGACGAGGCCATGGACGGGGTGCGTTTTCTCCAGCATACCGCCTCGCCCTTCGTGCTGGCCATGCCTGAGGATCGCAATGAGCTGATCGGGCCTGCGGTGGCCGGGACCGAGCGTGCGCTCAATGCGGCCTTGCGGGCAGGGGTGGAGCGGGTGGTACTCACCTCCTCGATGGCCGCCATTGCCTACGGGCATGAGAAATCCGACCATCCCATCTTCACGGCGGAGGACTGGACCCGGCTCGATGGGCGGCCCATCAATGCCTATATGGAATCCAAGACCAGAGCGGAGCGGCGCGCCTGGGAGATCATGGACGGCGCCGGTCGCCATGCCGATCTGGCGACGATCAATCCCGGCGGCATTTTCGGTCCATTGCTCGATAGCGATCCGGGCACTTCGGCCACATTGGTCAAACGCCTGCTCGATGGCTCGGTGCCCGCCGCGCCGCGCATTCCCATTACCGGCATCGATGTTCGAGATGTGGCGGCGGCCCATGTCGCGGCCATGAACACGCCGGGCGCGGGCGGGCAACGTTTTCCCATGGGCGAGAGCGTCATGTATTTTGGCGATGTGGCGCGGCTGTTGCGCCAGCATTATCCCAAACACCGTGTGCCGCGTTTCGGCCTGCCCGATTGGGCGGTGCGCGTCTATTCGCTGTTCGACAAGGATGTGCGCGATAATATCGGCGAGCTCGGCTACGCCAAGCCGCTCGATTCCGCGCCCAGCGTCGCCTTGCTCAACCGCCCGTTCATCCCGCTCACGGAGGCAATCCTGGCGACGGCAGACAGCCTGATCGCGCATAAACTGGTGTGATTTTCTCCCCGTCGAAGCGGCGCCTACACCTCTTGTTCGTCCGCCGCTTCTATCCATATATTGAAGATTGAATGGGGCTGTAGCTCAGTTGGGAGAGCGCGTCGTTCGCAATGACGAGGCCAGCGGTTCGATCCCGCTCAGCTCCACCATTCTCAATCTTTGATTGCTAACTCAGCTGATGGCGTTGTCTGCTTCCATGCGGCCGGCGGCGCGGTCGAAGCCTTGGGCTATGGCGTCGCGCATGGCGGCGCGGGCGGCTTCGGGGTCGCCGTCGCGGATGGCCTGGGCGATGCGCTTATGGACGTTGACGGTGACGGACAGGGCCGCGGGGTCATTGACGGGCGAAGAGATGGTGAAGGCGGCGGTTAGCGCCATTTCGACCAGCGCGCTGATCGAGGCCATGAAGGGATTGCCCGAGGCTTCGGCGACGATCTTGTGAAATTCGAGGTCATAGCGGGCGAAGTCGGCCGGTGTTTCTGCGCTTTCCATCCGATCCACACAGGCGAGCAGGCGGCTGGCCTGCTCATCGCCTGCGCGCTCTGCGGCAAGGGCAGCCCCTTCGATCTCGATGCCGATCCGCACCTCGGCGAGGCTGCGCAGGAAGGTGACGTCGGGGCCGAGCTCGAAATGCCAGGCCAGCACGTCGCCATCGAACAGGTTCCATCGCTCACGCGGCAAGACGCGCGTGCCAATGCGCGCCCGGGCCTCGATCATGCCTTTGGCGGCAAGGGTCTTGAGCGCTTCGCGCAGCACGGTGCGCGACACGCCGAATCTTTCCAGCAATTCGCTATCGGGCGGCAGGATGGAGCCGGCGGGATATTGCTCGGAGACGATGGCGAAGCCGAGTTCCCACAAGACATCTGAATGCAGGTTCCGCGCCGGGTTGCGCCCGGACAGGGTCGCAATAAGATCGCCCGAATGGCGTGCGCGTCCACCGGACCTGTCCATGACGTCTATTCTCCCTGCTGGCTCCTGCGGACCTTAAGCACAGGCCCATAAGTATGACAATCTGTCTGGTCCGCACAGACTGGACACCGCACGGTCTGCCGCGCCATGTTGCGGCCCATCTACCTGATTTGACGACAAGGATATTGTGATCATGAGCAGCGCCGAAACCATTGATAAAGTGCTTCAAAGCGTCGATTCAGGGCTGGAGCAAAGCCTTGAAAGGCTTTTTGCGCTGCTGCGTATCAAGTCCATCTCAACCGATCCGGCCTATGCGGCAGAATGTCAGAGGGCGGCTGAATGGGTTGCGGACGAGCTGAAAGGCCTGGGCTTTGATGCCTCGGCGCGTCCCACGCCCGGCCATCCGGTCGTCGTTGCCCATGGCCCGGAACAGGCGGGACCGCATGTGCTGTTTTACGCCCATTATGACGTGCAGCCGGTCGATCCGCTTAATCTGTGGCATTCCGACCCGTTCGAGCCGCAGATCGTGGAAAAGGATGGTCGCAAGATCATCGTGGCGCGTGGTGCCTCGGACGACAAGGGGCAGATGCTGACCTTTATCGAAGCCTGCCGAGCCTGGAAGCAAACCACCGGCTCCCTGCCGATCCGCATCTCGCTGATGCTGGAAGGCGAGGAAGAGAGCGGCGGCAAGAATCTGCCACCTTTCATGAAGGACAATGCCGAAGAGCTGAAAGCCGATATCGCGCTGGTCTGCGACACCGATATGTGGGACCGCCAGACCCCGTCCATAACCACCATGCTGCGTGGTCTTGTGGCCGAAGAGGTGGAAATCATTGCCGCCGACAAGGACCTGCATTCGGGCATGTTCGGCAATGCGGCGCGCAACCCAAATCAATTGCTGGCCGAAATCATTGCCAGCCTGCGCGCACCCGACGGCTCGGTGACCCTGCCCGGTTTTTACGATGACGTGGCCGAGATTTCGCCGGAGGTGAAGGCGCAATGGGCCGGGCTTGGCTTTGACGAAAAGGCGTTTCTGGGGGCTGTCGACCTCTCCGTTCCGGCCGGCGAGCAGAGCCGCTCGGTGCTGGAGCAGCTCTGGGCGCGGCCAACCTGCGAAATCAACGGCATGAGCGGGGGCTATATCGGGGATGGTTTCAAGACCGTCATTCCGGCCCGCGCCAGCGCCAAGGTTTCGTTCCGCCTCGTTTCGGGTCAGGACCCGGCAAAAATCCGCGCCGCGTTCCGGGCGCATGTGGAGAGCATGTTGCCAGCCGACGTCACGGTCAAATTCACCCCGCATGGCGGCGCGCCAGCCATTACCGTACCGGCGGAAGGCGAATTTCTGCGTCAGGCGCTGTCGGGGCTGACCGATGAATGGGGCAAGCAGGCCGTCATCACCGGCTCGGGTGGCTCGATCCCGGTGGTGGGCGAGTTCAAGTCGATTCTCGGGCTCGATACGCTGCTGATCGGCTTTGCGCAGGTGGATGACCAGATCCATTCGCCCAACGAGAAATATGATCTCGACAGCTATCACCGCGGCATCAGGAGCTGGGTAAGGGTGTTGGGTGCTTTGGCAAGCTAACCCCCACCTAACCTCCCCCTGAAAAAGGGGGAGGAATCCATCCAGTTCGCTGAACCATCATGGGCAACACCTCTCCTCCTCCCCCTCCTTCAGGGGGAGGCCGGGTGGGGGTGCTCTTAAACCAGCCACACCGCCAGAATCGCAATCACTGCCGGTACGGTCTGGATGAACAGGATTTTCCCGGACGAGGTGACCGCACCAACGATTCCGGCCACTGCCACGCAGGCGAGGAAGAAGAGCTGGATCTGCCAGCCAAAGCCGGGGTCGGGATGCACGAGGCCCCAGATCAGGCCAGCGGCGAGAAAGCCGTTATAGACGCCCTGATTGATGGCGAGGGTCTTGGTCTGGCGCGCAAATTCCGGCGTCAGCCCGAACGCCTTCTGCCCGCGTGGTGTGTCCCACCAAAGCACTTCGAGCAGCATGATATAGACATGCAGCAGGGCGACGAGCCCGACCAGGACCATTGGGATGAATGTCATTTATGCCTCCACGGCGACGTCGAGCGCCAGTTCTACCATGTCCACCAGCGAAGTCTGCCGGTCGTCGGCGCTGATTTCTTCGTGGGTGATCAGGCAATCGGTCATGGTGCAGATGGTCAGCGCTTTTACGCCGAAACGGGCAGCCAGAGTGTAAAGCGCGGCTGCCTCCATTTCGACGCCGATGACGCCATGGTCGAGCAGCGCGCCATAGCCTTCAAGGCCGGGTTCGCGGTGATAGAAAATGTCCGACGAGAGCATATTGCCGGCATGGAATTTGAGCCCCTTGGCGTCGGCCTTGTTGGCGGCGGAGCGCAAGAGGCCGAAATCGGCGATGGGCGCGTAATTATAGGGATCAAAACGGCCTTTGACGATGGAGGAATCCGTGGTCGCGCCCTGTGCCAGCACCACGTCGCGCACCTTCACCTTGGCGTTCAGTCCGCCACAGGTGCCGACGCGGATCAGCGTTTTGGCGCCAAAGGTGTTGATCAGCTCATGCACATAGATCGAGAGCGAGGGCTGACCCATGCCCGAGGCTTGCACCGAAATGGGCTTGCCCTTCCAGGTGCCGGTATAGCCAAGGCAATTGCGTACGGAACTGACTAGTTTGGGGCTGTCGAAAAAGGTTTCGGCAATCCATTTGGCGCGCAGCGGATCGCCCGGCAGCAGCACGGCTTCGGCATAATCGCCGGGCTTGGCGTGGTTGTGCGGCGTGGTCATGGCGCTTGTTCCTTGTTGTCCATTTGGTCAAATCATTGCCACCGGGCAGCGTTAAAGACAATGCTTGGGCAGAGAACCGCTTGACGCGGAACCGGGACGGCCCCATTTACCCCAGCCAGCCAAGGAGGCACGGATATGGTCGCAAAGATTTTCATCGATGGCGAAGCTGGAACGACGGGTCTGCAGATCCGTGAACGGCTTGCCGACCGCCGCGACCTCGAAGTCATCTCCATTGCCCAGGACAAGCGCAAGGATCAGGACGAGCGCAAGCGGCTGCTCAACGAAGCCGATGTCGCCATCCTCTGCCTGCCCGATGAGGCGGCCAAGGAAAGTGTCACCCTGATCGAGAATGATACGACGCGGGTCATCGATGCCTCGACCGCCCATCGCGTCAATGAAAGCTGGGCTTATGGCTTTGCCGAAATGGATATCGGGCAGACCGACGCCATCGCCAAGGCGCGTTACGTGGCCAATCCCGGCTGCTGGCCGCAGGGCCTGATCGCCTCGGTGCGCCCGCTGATCGAAGCGCGGCTGTTGCCGGGCGACTATCCGCTCTCATATCACGGCATTTCCGGCTATTCCGGCGGCGGTCGGCAGATGATCGAGGATTATGAGGCGGCGGGAACCACGCCCAGCCAGTTCATGCCTTATGGCCTCACTTTCAAGCACAAGCATCTGCCAGAAATGCAGGCCTATTCCGGCCTTGGCCGTGCGCCTTTGTTCGAGCCGGTGGTGGGCAATTTCGCGCAGGGCATGACCAATTCGGTGCCGCTGCATCTCGACATGGTGGCCGAAATTCCGAGCGGCAAGGATATTCATGCGGCGCTGAGCGATTTCTATGCCGCGATCCCGAACAGTTTTGTGCGTGTCGCGCCCTATGATCCGTCAGCGGGCAAGAGCGAAGGGCTCGATCCGCAGGCGCATAACGGCACCAATACGCTGACCCTGCATGTCTTTGCCAATGACGAGGCTGCGCAGGCGGTGATCGTTTCCGTCTATGACAATCTGGGCAAGGGCGCTTCGGGTGCTGCGGTGCAGAACCTCAACATCATGCTGGGCGTCGATCCGCGCGAGAGCCTGCAGGGCTGAGGAGGCTATCTTCCCACCCACCTCCCCCTTGACGGGGGAGGTAGCGCAGCTTGGCCGTCAGGCCTTAGCCAAGCTCGGAGGGGGTGTAGGAGCCTCGATGTCCGAGCGTGTGGCGCACCCCACCCCAGCCCTCCCCGTCAAGGGGAGGGTGCCGCATCGAGTATGCGGATAGTCCTCGCTATCCCTCGGAATTGAACCTGCCCTCCCCACCCACCGCTCGTCACCCTCGGGCCAGACCCGAGGGCTCTTCACTTAGCGGAGTGCATCAAAACACAACCCCCTCGGGTCAAGCCCGAGGGTGACGATCTGTGATGGGTTGGAGCCAGAGTTCCAATAAACTTATCCCCGCCAAGCGGTACCTGATGCACAATCCCCTCACCCCTGCACAGGCTGCGCGGTCGCTACGAACAATCGGTGCGGGGGACCGGATGAGGATGGGGTCGCCTGTCTTCCGTTCGCGCGCATGGAGGGCCTTACCCAGCAATGCCGGGGAGATCATGTCGGGCCGTTCCGGCTGCACCGGACGGCAGCTGCCACGTCGCCAGCAGGGCGAAGACGAAGCAGTCCCTCATGGATGGCACTATGGACGCAAATCCGCCCGGCCCAGCGCGTCTGATCGAGTCTCCGGTGCATGGGGCGAGGCTTTCCTCACCTATACCAAGCCGCCGGACGACCGGCACCGAGGCGAACCTCGCCCCATGCCGCAGCTTCGAAGCGTGCGGTACGCAAAATCCTTCCAGTGGAAGGATTTTAGCCGAGAAGGCCATGAGAGCTAAGCTCGAATGGCAGAGGCGGCA
>PJUF01000086.1_pt1 | contig 103020 bp, 101 predicted proteins | sample 1512191 | NCBI WGS metagenome assembly PJUF01 (sample SAMN08177673, study PRJNA422409) | Feces metagenome, whole genome shotgun sequencing project. | isolation source: Chicken feces (3) enriched on wood chips | host: Gallus gallus | place: USA: Madison | collected 2015-01-15
ACGACCGCGTCTGCGGATAGTTCAGCACCCCCACCCTCAATCCCTCCCCTCAAGGGGGAGGGAGGCGATAGAGCCGTGCCTCTGTGCAAATGCGTAGCGGAAGTCCAATGTGAACACTGCCCCCTGATAGGGGGGAGGAGCGCTTTGGTGGCTCTCAGAAATTGCGACAGACGCGATAGGTCCCTCCCCCTGTCAGGGGGAGGCTAGGAGGGGGTATCCCCCATCCCCAATTGCCACCGCGCTCGCTTTGTCCTAACACGGCACCATCATGCCGAACACGCTCCCTCCTGCCTACACCATCACCCCGCCCAATCGCCCCCTGACCGGTCGCGTCTCGCCTCCCGGCAGCAAGTCGATCACCAATCGCGCTTTGCTGCTCGCTGCTCTTGCCGAGGGCACCAGCACGCTGACGGGCGCGCTCAAGAGCAAGGACACGGTGCTGATGGCGCGGGCCTTGCGGGAAATGGGCGTGACGGTTGAAGAGCCGGATGTCACTTCCTTTCGCGTGACGAGCAGCGGCAAACTCACCGCGGCCGCAGCGCCACTTTTCCTGGGCAATGCCGGCACAGCCACCCGCTTCCTCACCGCCGCCGTAGCGACCATCGATGGCACCGTGATTGTCGATGGCGACGAGGACATGCGGCTACGCCCCGTAAAGCCATTGGTTGACGCGCTGAACTCGCTCGGCATTGCCGCCGACGCGCCGACGGGTTGTCCACCTGTTACCATTCGCGGCAATGGCCGTTTCGGCAGGGGCAGGGTGGAAATCGATGCTTCTCTGTCCAGCCAATATGTTTCGGCGCTGTTGATGGCCGCGCCTTTCGGTGACGGACCAATCGAAGTGGCGCTGACCGGCAAGGACATCGGGGCCCGTGGCTATGTCGATCTGACGCTGGCCGCGATGCGCGCCTTCGGCGCTTCGGTTGAAGCCCGCGACGATGGCTCATGGCTCGTGCAGCCGACCGGCTACAAGGCTACCGACTTCCACATCGAACCCGATGCATCCGCTGCCACCTATCTTTGGGGCATCGAAGCGCTGACCGGCGGTAAGATTGATCTTGGTGTCGCTGCTGACGCCTTCACCCAGCCCGATGCGGCCGCGCAGGCTCTTATCGCCTCATACCCGAACATGCCCGCCATCATCGATGGCTCGCAGATGCAGGATGCCGTGCCGACCATGGCCGTGGTTGCGGCCTTTAACAATCACCCGGTCCGCTTCGTGGGCATCGCAAATCTGCGCGTCAAGGAAACCGACCGCATCCGCGCGGTTGCCAATGAACTGAACCGCATTCGCCCCGGTCTGGCGGTTGAGGAGGACGACGATCTTGTCGTGCATTCCGATCCGTCGCTTGCCGGTCAAACCCTGCCGGCGCGGATCGAGACTTATCACGATCACCGCATCGCCATGAGCTTCGCACTGGCCGGCCTGCTGGTACAGGGCGTCACCATTCTTGACCCTGCATGCACAGGCAAGACCTATCCTGATTACTGGGAAATGCTGGCAGGATTGGGCGTCGAACTGATTGCGGCGGCGTAGAGTTTACGCTGCCGAAACGTCTTTCTCGACTTCCGTCGCGGTCACTTCGACCAACTCGTCCTGACCAATGACGCGGTTACGGCCAGCGCGTTTGGCTGCGTAGAGGCACTGGTCAGCACGCTCGATCAGCGACATGCCGGTTTCGCCATGCTCGAACAGCGCCACGCCGAACGAAGCGGTAATGCGGCCCAGCTTCTCATTGGTTGAGCGCTTAAGCAGTTCCTTGGCCTGAATGGCCTTGCGGATATTTTCCGCCACCGTCATCGCATCGGCCAGCCTGGTCGACGGCAGAATGGCGACGAATTCCTCGCCGCCATAGCGCGCGACCAGATCCTTGCCCTTGATATGCGCCTTGAGCGTCATGGCGACGAGGCGCAAGACCTGATCACCGGTCTGGTGGCCATAAGTGTCGTTGAAGCTCTTGAAATGGTCGATATCGACCAGCATCAGGCACAGCGGCGCGCCGGTCTGGTCGGTTTCCTGAATGGCATCCGCCAGCCCATCATCGAAGCTCTTGCGGTTGGCGATCTTGGTCAGCGGGTCGAGCATGGACTCGCGCCGCACATCATCGAGATCACGCTGCAGGGCCGTAATGTCGTCGCGTGAGGCTTCGAGCTTGCGCTCCAGCTCACGATTGGTGTCCTGCATCCGGCGTGTTTCGTTCAGCAGTTTTGCCGCAAGATTCTTGATCGCCTCGTCGCTGAGGTCGCGCTCCAGATCGCCGCTGGCCGATTGCAGCGAGCCTGAATAGGCATTCGCATTGGTCATGGCAGCGTCAATCGCTTCATGCACCGACTCGATACGCGCATGCATGCGTTCCGAGACGCTGGACATGCGCTCGCTCACATCAGAGCGAAGAAACTCATTGTAGAGCGCTTCCGCCAAGCCCTGGGACGGCGAATCCCCATTGCGGAAAATCGTGTTGATACGGCTGTTGAGCGACGGGTTCACACCGCTGGCATAGGTGTAAAGCAGCTCGTAGAATTGCGGATATGGCGGAATAGTGCCACGCTTGAGCAAGTCAAACGCGGCATTGGCATAACCCAGCGCCCGCATGAATTCTTGATCCGACACCGTTTTCCCTCGCGCTTCGTTGCGCTGTCCCCCCAGCAAAACAAACAACCATGTAAATGATGTTTATCCTGCCGCCGATGATTCGCCGAACACAATCATAACGTGGCGAGATTCGATACTTATCTCTACTCTAAACCTGCATGATATCTTAGGAAATTCGCGCAGACCGCAAAAGAAACGCCGGGATAGGGCCTGCCGAACCAAAGGGACCATCCTCTGGACCGTCCTCGTTGGCCTCTTCAACCTGCTTGGGACGACGGCGGGCATCGTTTCTGGGTTTTTCCTGAGCGGGCCGTTCTTTCTTCGGCGCGACACTTTCGGCGGCCACCGGCTGGACCTTTGCCGGTTCACCTTCGTCCTTTGCCGTAGTGGTTTTGCGCCGACGCGAAGGCCTTTTGACCTGGCCTGGCGATTCTGTCTGTTCTTCGACCTTCTGGCCCGTTTCCAGCCAGTCGATCGGCTTCTGGATCAGACTCAGGATTGCGTCCAGATGCTTGCCATCGGCAGGCCCGACAAAGGTATAGGCAGCGCCCTTGCGACCAGCGCGACCCGTACGGCCGATGCGGTGCACATAGTCTTCGGCATGCACGGGCACGTCGAAATTGAACACATGGCTCACGGCGGGAATATCGAGACCGCGTGCCGCCACGTCGCTCGCCACCAGAAGCGTCAACTTGTCGGTCTTGAACGCATCGAGCGTTTCCATGCGGCTCTTCTGGTCCATGTCGCCATGGAGCGAACCCGCAGAATAGCCGTGGCGCTGCAGCGAGCGTGCCAGCGTTGCCACATCGCGCTTGCGATTGCAGAAAATGATGGCGTTGGTCAGCCCTTCGGATGCATCGATGCGCTCGCGCAGTGCCGCCCGCTTTTCAGCAGGGTTGGACGAAACCTTGACCAGCTTCTGGTCGATTGTGTCGGCTGTCGATGCGGCGCGCGAAACCTGCACATGCACCGGATTTTGAAGAAACTTCTTGGTCAGTTTCTCGATCTGGGCGTCCATGGTCGCCGAAAACAGCATGGTCTGACGGCGCGGCGGCAGGCGATTGACGATCTTTTCGATGTCATCGATGAATCCCATATCGAGCATACGGTCGGCTTCGTCGATTACGAGAATCTCGACGCCATTCAGCATGATCTTGCCGCGCTCGATCTGATCGAGCAGACGGCCCGGCGTTGCAATCAGCACGTCGACGCCGCGATCCAGCTTCTTGTTCTGGTCTTCAAACGATACGCCGCCGATGATCAGCGCCATCGTCAGCCGGTGGTTCTTGCCATATTTCTCGAAATTCTCGGAAACCTGAGCGGCCAGTTCGCGCGTCGGCTCCAGAATGAGCGTGCGCGGCATGCGTGCGCGGGCGCGGCCATTTTCAAGAATCGTCAGCATGGGCAGCACGAACGAGGCCGTCTTGCCGGTGCCGGTTTGCGCGATGCCGATCAGATCCTTCTTTTGCAGAAGGTGAGGGATAGCCTGCGCCTGAATTTCGGTTGGCTTGCTATAGCCAGCCTCAGCCACTGCATCGGTGACTTTGCTCGAAAGGCCCAGTCCGGAGAAAGTATCGGTCAAGTTGGTCGTTCCACTCAAGGATGCTGTCCGGCGTCGCGGCGGGCAGGATTGCCTGGGTCGCGCGACCGGTCATTGGAGGTCAACAGGCGCGATTCCGCTTGGGATCGTGCATGTTTGGGTGCCAACCAATCAACGAATTCCTCAGCACCCGCGGCTCGGACAATGCCGGCGCGCCATAGCCTGCCGCATGTCCGCCGGTCACCCAGGCGCTGCGGCGGCAAAAAAGCCTGCGCGCACTTGGTACTTTACCGGCGGCGCGGACCATACCGCAAAGCCCCGGTCTGTCAATGATTTTGGCCATTTTAAGGTTATTGGCAGGCGTTCCATCGCATCTTGTCAAAAAGCACCCCCACCTAACCTCCCCCTGAAACAGGAGGAGGGACAGATCGGGTTTGCTGAACCCTCAAGAAAAAACCTCTGCTCCTCCCCCTTCTCCAGGGGGAGGCCGGGTGGGGGTCTTTCCTAAATATCCAGATCGGTCACAAAGGCCGCGTTTTCCTGAATAAATTCAAACCGGGCTTCGGGTTTGGTGCCCATCAGCCGGTCCACCGTGGTCTTGGTGGCGTCCCGATCATCCAGCACTTTCACCTGCAACAAGGTGCGGGTCTTGGGCGACATGGTCGTTTCCCGCAGATGCGCAAAGGGCATTTCGCCGAGGCCTTTGAAGCGCGTGATATCCACCTTGGACTTGCCGGTGAATTCGGTCGCCATCAGCTCGTCCTTGTGCGCATCGTCGCGCGCATAAAGCGTCTTTGCGCCCTGGCTGATCCGGTAAAGCGGGGGCAGGGCCAGATAAAGGTGCCCGCCTTCGATCAGGCGCGGCATTTCCTGAAAGAAAAAGGTCATCAGCAGCGAGGCGATATGCGCCCCGTCGACGTCGGCGTCGGTCATGATGATGATCTTGTCGTAACGCAGATCATCCTCGACGTAACGGTCCCGCGTGCCAGAGCCGAGAGCCTGGATCAAATCGGCAATTGCCTGACTGGCCGCCATTTTCTCCCGACTGGCTCCGGCCACGTTGAGGATTTTGCCACGCAGCGGCAACACGGCCTGATTGGCGCGGTTACGCGCCTGCTTGGCGGAGCCACCAGCCGAGTCACCTTCGACGATGAACAATTCCGCGCCCTGCGCCGCATTCTGCGTACAATCGGCCAGCTTGCCCGGCAGACGCAGCTTGCGCGTTGCGCTGGCGCGGTCGATTTCCTTTTCCTTGCGGCGACGCAAGCGTTCCTCGGCGCGCTCGACCGCCCAGTCGAGCAGCTTGCCTGCCTGATTGGGCGAGGCGGCGAGCCAATGGTCAAATGCATCGCGCAAAGCTGTGTCGACGATGCGCGTCGCCTCGCCGGAAGCCAGCTTGTCCTTGGTCTGGCCAACAAATTCCGGCTCGCGCACAAAAACCGACAGCATCACCGAACAGGATGTAAGAACGTCCTCGGCGGTGAGGTTTGCCGCGCCCTTGTGCTTGGTCAGTTCGGCATAGCCCTTGAGGCCGCGCAGCAGCGCCAGGCGCATCCCGGCCTCATGCGTGCCGCCGTCCGGCGTCGGCACGGTGTTACAATAGGACTGCACACCGCCATCGCCCAGCGTCCAGGCAATGGCCCATTCCACCGAGCCGTGGCTGCCAGGGCGGCCGCTCTTGCCGGCGAAGATTTCGTCGGTAATGCGGGTTTCCCCGGCAATCCGCGCCGACATGAAATCCTTTAGCCCATCGGGATAATGGAACACTGCCTTGGCCGGAACATCCTCGGTGGCGAGGCTCTCGTCGCAGCTCCAGCGCAGCTCCACGCCGCCGAACAGATAGGCCTTGGCCCGCGTCATGCGGAAAATGCGGCCCGCCGAGAAATGCGCCGTAGGCCCAAAAATCTCGGGGTCGGGATGGAAGCGGGTGGAGGTGCCGCGCCGGTTCTGCACCCGGCCGATATTTTCCACGTCCTGCACCACATGCCCGCGCGAGAAGATGATGCGGTGCAATTGCTGGTCGCGCGCCACTTCCACAACCATGTCGTCGGAAAGCGCATTGACCACCGAGACGCCAACGCCGTGCAAACCGCCCGAGGTTTCGTAGGCCTTGGAGTCGAACTTGCCACCGGCATGGAGCACGGTATGCACGATCTCAAGCGTTGACCGATTGGGGAATTTTGGGTGCTTTTCGACAGGAATGCCGCGACCATTATCGGTAACGGTAATGTATCCGTCCGCTCCTAGATGCACCTCGATCCGCGTGGCGTGGCCGGCAATGGCCTCGTCCATGGAATTGTCGATCACCTCTGCGAACAGGTGGTGATAGGCATTTATGTCGGTGCCCCCGATATACATGCCGGGGCGGCGGCGAACCGGCTCCAGCCCTTCGAGGATTTCAATGTCTGATGCGCCATAGGCACCAAGCGTCGGCTGCGCTGCGCTCGCATCAGCCTTGATCGGCTCAGCCTTCTTGGGCTGTTCAGGTTGGGGCGCTGCGCTACCGAAGAGATCAGACATGCACGTTCCATCTTGTTCTGCCCGAATCAGGCGGGCCAATTCCTAACATATCCCAGCCGTTTCCGCGGGTCTGGCAATCGGCGCAATTCCCACAGGCATGGCATCATAAAGGCCGTCAAGGAGAACGCTTGGGGAACTGACGTGCCACACAGAGACACCGTGCGTCCCAAGATAAGGCGGTGATTTACCGCTCGTTTGCTCTTTGAAAGCTTTTTCTTAAGTGCCCGCTGCTACAACAGGCTCATACGGTTTGTCTGGAGTTGCCGTATGCGAACCGAACTGCCCAGTGTTGCGTATCAAGAGGTTGGTTCGGTGTCGATCACGCCCGGGCATTGGCCGATAGCCGGATTTAGTTTTGTGTACCGGCTGGCCAATCTCCGCGTGTCGCGCCTTGGGGCGCTGCTCGGAACGAGCCTGCTTTTCTATCTTGTGTGATCCTGCTTGCCTTACCTGCTTAAGGTGGGTAATTTTCGGTCTGTGTTCAATATCTGAAACGGGGAGGGCTGCATGACTGGTTTTCATACGCATCGTCAGCGCGGACCCGTTTATGCCCTGCGGTTTTCGCTGCAGGGCTGACCAGTTCGGTCCGGACACTTCTCGCAAGTTTCCAAACCACTGGTTTGCCCGTCATGGTGCGCCGACATGTGTTGGAGCGCCGACTGAAGGCAAATGGCGCTTGATGATGTCGCGCCGAACCAGTGAGTTTTATCCATGGGCACGATCAGCCTCCGCAATGCCGGCCACCGCGCTGGCGACCTCCTGTTCTCCAATCTCAATCTCGTCGTCGGTGAGGGCGATCATATCGGTCTCGTCGCGCCCAATGGCCGGGGCAAGACCACTTTGCTGCGCGCCATGGCGGGCCTGACCGAGCTCAGCGAAGGCGAATTGACCCGCTCTCGCGGCCTCACCATCGGCTATGTCCCGCAGGAAGTGCCGGAAACCGCATTGGCTCAGACCCCCATGCAGTTTGTCGCCACCGCGCTCGATGCTGCCACGCTGGATAGCGAAGGCTGGCGCGTCGATGTGGTCATGGAGGAGTTTTCCATCCCCGAAGAGTTTCGCCACCAGCCGCTCAATCAGCTCAGCGGCGGCTGGCAGCGCATGGCGCTTTTGGCCCGGGCCTGGGTTACCCAGCCCGATGCGCTGCTCATGGACGAGCCAACCAACCACCTCGATCTGGGCCGCATCAATATGCTGGAGGAATGGCTGGGCTATGCTGCAAAGAGCCTGCCGGTCGTCATCGCCAGCCATGATCGCGCTTTTCTCGATGCAACGACCAATCGCACGCTGTTTCTGCGTCCAAGCGAACAGGTCTATCTGCCTTTGGCCTATTCTGCTGCGCGCAAGGAACTTGATCAGGTCGATGCTGCCGCCGAGGCGCAGCGCGAGCGCGATCTCAAGCAGGCCCAGCAATTGCGCAAGCAGGCGGCAAAGCTCACCAATATCGGCATCAATTCCGGTTCGGATCTGCTGACGGTCAAGTCCAAGCAACTCCGCGATCGTGCCGAAAAGATCGAAATGCAGGTCCAGGAGGTACATCGGGACCGCACTGGTCTGGTCAAGCTCGGCAATAGCGGTGCAGAGGCCCGCGTCATGCTGGCTCTGGAGAATGTCGCAGTGACGACGCCCGACGGACGGGCATTGTTCAATATCGACAAGCTCCACATCTTTCAGGGCGAGCGCATCGTGCTGCTGGGGCGCAACGGCACCGGCAAATCCCAATTCATGCGGCTGGTCACCGAAGCCTTGGCTGGCAATGTGGCGACAGGCATGCGCCTAAGTCCGCAGATCGCGCCGGGTTATCTTGATCAGGCGCTCGCCTGGCTTCCACTCGATCCGTCACCGCTCGATTACCTGTTGCATCGTTTTGACGAGGGGGATCGCCGCACCATAGCTCTACTTGCCGGGGCGGGCTTTGCGCCGGACCGGCAATCGAAACCCATCCGCACACTCTCGCTCGGCCAGCGTGCTCGTTTAGCCCTGCTGGCGCTTCGCCTGGCAAAGCCGAATTTCTATCTGCTGGACGAGCCCACCAATCATCTCGACATTCCCGGCCAGGAGCAGTTGGAAGATGACATTCGGGAGCAGGGGGCAACGACCATCCTCGTTACCCACGACCGCGCCTTCCTCCGCGCCATCGGCACGCGCTTTCTGCTCATCGACGGAAAGAGGTTGAAGGAAGTCGACGGTCCGGACGATTTTCTGGCCCAAATGGCCGGAAGCTGAATGTTTCGTCAGAACCCGTTCATCAAGGGGGGCCAGGCCTCCTTGATGACCTCCTTTTCATAAATCGCATTCTACCCACTTGCGGGTGAAAAGAAGCTAGGTATAAGGGGCGCCAGTGCGGGTGTGGCGGAATTGGTAGACGCGCTGGACTCAAAATCCTGTTCCGTAAGGAGTGTCGGTTCGATCCCGACCACCCGTACCATTCTCTTGAAATCGTTGGGTTTTCAGGCGCCGATCCAAAGGCGCATGAGATAGACCGTCAACACGCCGCTCGCCATTGCGGCAAAGAGATTGCGCGAAAGCACGAACACAAGCCCGGTCGCCAGCGCCGCAATCACCTCAGCCACGCTGCCAGAAACCACCGCCGGCGCCACCAACGCCGCCAAAACCGCCCCCGGAATATGCTTCAGCCACGCCGCAGCAAAACCATCGCGCGGCAGGCGGTCGGCCAGCAGCAGGCCGCCTGCCTTGACGGCGATAGTGGCTAAGGCCATGCCCAATATGGCAAAAATGGCTTCAGGCGAGGTTTGCATGTTTGCGCACCTCCATCACCGCGCCGACAAAGCTCCCCGCGATTCCGCCCACCAGAATGTGCCAGTTCCCCTCGAAAAGCTGGGAGGTGATGATGGCGGCGAGTGCGGCCACCAGCCATGGCAGAAGATCGGATTTGCCCTTCCACATGCCGAGCAGCAGCGCCAGAAACGTTGCGGTGAAAGCAAAGTCGAGACCCCATCGGGTCGGGTCGTCAATGGACGAGCCCAGCCCATAGCCGATCAGATTTGTGCCCATCCATGAAATCCAGGCCAATGCGCCGCCGCCCATGAGAAAGGCCACCGATCCGCCGCCGCGCGCCATGGCGGCAACCGTCATGGCCCAGTTCTCGTCAGTGACCAGATACATGCTGGCTGCGCCAAGACCGAGCTTTCGGTCCGGATAGAGGGGGCGCAACGTTGCTGTGAGTAGCAGATACCGCAGATTGACGATGAATGCCGCGAGCACCAGCGCCCCGATTGGCAGGGTGGCAGGCGTAGCCGTCCAGAGATCAAGGGCAACAAATTGTGCCGCACCCGCAAAGACCAGCCCGCTCATCATCATCACTTCGATGAGGCTGAGACCGGCACCGCGTGCCAGCACGCCCCAGACCATGCCATAGGCTGCGACAGAAATGGCGACCGGCACGCAGGCGCGTGCACCAGCAAAAAACGTGTCAGTAACAGAATCGGAAATTTGGACGGCTTTCGACATGGCATCTATCTGGCACAGTCCCATCCTGACACGGAAATAAGAAGTGGTGATGCGCCCCATCGATGCCGCTTATCGTTCACTAGGCGAAATTTAACGTCGATTGACGCCCACCATATGCGGGCGTAGAGAACGCCAAGTCATTGCCTAAACCCTCCAGCGCCCGTCCAGCCGACACTTCCTTTTTTGAAGTGTGAATTGGTCCCACCGGCTTTTTCCAATTTCAGCCTTATGTCGGTTTGAGGACTATGCGGTGACGTGTCGCTCGACGGTTTTCTCTGGAGTGTTCTGATGAACCCCGAATCCACCCGGCCTTTCTGGCAGCGGTTCAGCCTGTTTCTTATTCCCCTTATGGCCTCGAACATTCTTCAGGCACTGTCGGGGACGTTTAATTCCATCTTTATCGGTCAGATGATCGGCGTTGATGCGCTTGCCGCATTGGCGACCTTTTTCCCGATCCTGTTCTTCCTCATCAGCTTCATCATCGGGCTGTCCGCCGGCTCGACGATCCTGATAGGGCAGGCTTGGGGCGCCAAGAATGTCGACCGCGTGAAAGCTGTTGCCGGCACTACCATTACGGCGGCGTTCGTGATGGGTCTCGTCGTGGCGCTGATCGGCGGCATCTGGATCGAAGACATCATGAACCTGCTCGGTGCGCCGGATAATATCCGCCACATGTCCGTCGAATATGGGCGGATCATGTTCATTGGCATGCCCGGCTTCTTCATCTTCCTCGTCGTGACCTCGATCCTGCGCGGCGTAGGCGACACGGTGACTCCGCTATTCTCGCTGATCCTGTCGATGATTGTCGGCGTTATCCTGACCCCGGCGCTCATTCAGGGCTGGTGGGGCTTGCCGCAGCTTGGCGTCAATTCAGCCGCCTGGGCTTTCATCGCCGGTTTCGTCGTGGTGCTGCTATTCCTGTTTTTCTACATGCGTGCCCGCAAGATGCCGCTCGCTCCCGATGCGGCGCTGCTGCGGCACCTCAAGCCCGATTTCGAGCTACTCAAACTGGTGCTTAAGCTGGGTATTCCGGCCGGCCTGCAAATGGTCGTCGCCTCGGTTGCCGGTATCGTGGTTATCGGGCTGGTCAACCGCTTCGGCTCCAACGCCACGGCCGCTTATGGCGCGCTCAATCAGGTGCTGAACTATGTGCAGTTTCCAGCCATGTCGATCGGCATCGCAACCTCCATTTTCGGTGCGCAGGCAATCGGCGCGCGACGTCAGGAGCAATTGGGCGAGATCACCCGCACCGCATTGACGATGAATCTGATCATCACCGGCATGCTGATCGTCTTGGCCTATCTGTTCAGCCAGCATCTGGTCAGCCTGTTCATCACCGATCCCGAGGTTGTCGAACTCACGGAATACCTGCTGCATATCGTGCTTTGGGCAATTCTGCCGTTTGGCTGGGGCGTAGTATTCTCGGGGATGATGCGCGCTAGCGGCATGGTCTATGCGCCGATGCTGCTGGCCTTGGCGGCAATTCTGCTGATTGAGCTACCCGGCGCGATCTGGCTCAGCCAGACCAGTCTCGGCCTCGCCGGAATTTGGGTTGCCTATGCGGCGAGCTTTACCGGCATGATGCTCATGCAGGGCGCCTGGTATCACTTCGTGTGGAAACAGAAAAAGATTGTGGCGCTCGTCTGAGCGCCACTTTCCTAGTAACCAAACTTAAGCACCACGGCGCGTTTGCCGCCGGGTGCAAAGACGTCGATTTCCACCTGAGCGGGTTCTTGCGCCATGCGGCGGGTGCGCGCCGAAAGGGTCATGACGACCGCCAGAAGATCGCCAACAGATCGACGCTGGCGTGGGAGCATGCGCTGCGTCATGCCGGAAAGCGCTTTGTTTCGCACGCTTGAATCAGGAGAGGCGAGGGGCGAACGGCCAATGAAATTGGCCAGTTCAACAAGAGCACTGCGTTCACTCATTGGGCTACTCCATACACAAGCACCAAATCGCTGTAGTCCCGATGGATCGCTGTGCCATTACGCGTCACAGCGATCACCGTTAACACCGGACGGCGGTTGGCCCGCCATGCCGGAAAAGCGTGGTCAGCCCTGCATTGCCAGGCAGGCAAGGTTCTGATTTTTCAGGCGGTCGCACATTGCAGTCGCTGCATTGCGGTCGCCGAAACCGACGAAACGGGCACGATAGAAAGTCTGGCCGTTCTTTTCGAAGCGCTCCACATATGAACGGAAATCACCGAGCGAACCGACCTTGCCTGCTGCATCGGAGAGCATGGCGCGTGCGCTATCTTCCGATGGACCAGCGCCGATCTGCACGATCCATGCGCCCGGCGCAGTGGTTTCTGCCGAGGCGACCTGCGTAACCGAACCCGAATGCATGAGGTCCACAGGCTGCTCCGCAATGCCGCCACCAACATCGCCCGGCGGCAGCAGCGGCGCGGAAGGAGCGGTGCTGCCAAGAGCGGACGGCGGCGCGCCCAGATTATAGGTTTCGCTGAGCCAGGCGCCGATCACATCCTGATTGGGCGGGATTGGCTGAGACTGTGTGGGCGCTGCCAGAACATTTGCCGCTTGAACGGCGGGCGCAAGCCCGAGATCGGTGGGAACAGGCGTGGGCAGGGCAGGCGCGACGGCGGATGCCACTGCTACAGACGGCGTCTGTTGCGGCTGGGCGCCGTTCGCTGCCACCAATTGCGCAAGACGGAAGTCAGGCATCGGAGTCGGCAGGGACAATGTTGGCTTGCGCGGCTGCGCCAGTGCGAATTGGGTATTGCCCTGACGGCCGGGGACCGGAACCATGGCGGTCTGCAGATAGTCGCCCTGGCGACCCTTTGAAAGGTAAGTGCCGACGAGCTGGCGAACCTTTTCGTCGCGCGCAGCGGCTGAATTGAAGCCGAAGGCGACGATGACGATATGACGATTGTCCTTGCGAGCAGCGGTCAGCAGATTGGACCCGGCAGCATTGATATAGCCGGTCTTGATGCCGTCGACGGCGCCCATATAGCCCAGAACACGGTTATGATTGCCGTAGGTCTTGCCGCCGAACTTGAATGCTGTGGTCTGGAAGTAATTGTAATATTGAGAGAAATGCTGGTAGACGGCTATGCCCAGAATGGCCTGGTCGCGCACGGTCGTCACCTGACCGCCATCGGGAAGACCCGATGCATTGCGGTAGGTGGTGTTACGCATACCCATGGCACGGGCAGTTGCCGTCATGCGTTCAGCGAATTTTTCTTCCGTGCCGGAAATGTGCTCGGCGATGACGCGAGCCATATCGTTGGCCGATAGGGTAACGAGCGATTTGATCGCGTCTTCGACCGAGATCGTCGAGCCCGCGCGCAGGCCGAGCTTGGTCGGCACCGCCGCCGCGGCGTGGCGGGACACGGTCATCTTGGTCGAGAGGCTGAGATTGCCGGCCTGAAGCTCCTGAAACAGAACATAGAGCGTCATCACCTTGGCGACAGAGGCCGGGTAACGCTTTGAATCTGCTTGATCTTCATACAAAATCTTGCCGGACTTCGCATCGACGACGATGCCGGCATATTTGCGGAGATTTTCGATGGCCTGCGCAGGCGCTGCGGCTGACAAGCCGAGAGCGAGCGCGAGGATGAAGGCAGCGGTTGCACGCAGAAATGCAGCGTGCCAAGAGGTCTTCTCCGAGGAAATCACCCGGTACTCCAATTACTTACTCGGGCATTCTGCCCGTACGCAACTCGTTTGACGCGGCGATTTTCAGGGGAGCCCTCACGCCCTGATCATCATCCTCTTTGGAGTTTAGGGGTGCCCCGTTACCATTCCGTAAAATGCAATCAATTTGTCGCGCGAGGACGTATTTGGGTAACAGACTGCTCACGTTGAGCTTCGCCCTAGGGCGAAATTGCCGGGCCAGCGGCAGCTTTGGCGCCGCTCACACTTTCGGGATGTGATAGCCCTTAACACCGGCGCGATTTTGCCTACATAATGTGTCCAACCTTGCTGCTTCGTTTTCTCCCGGCGGCCTAAGCCATGACAAAGACTCCCGATCTGCCCATGCTCACCGATCCAGCCACGCCCCGTGCCATGTTCATTCCTGTCACCAGCGGGCCGAAGGACGATGATGGCAATCGCAAGGGTGGAGACGACACCAATTTCGAAACCGGGACGGTGACCAAGACGCGTCCCAAAACCAAGCGTCCGAACCTCTATCGGGTGCTGCTGCTCAACGATGATTACACGCCGATGGAATTCGTCGTTCTGGTCCTGCAGGACGTCTTCAACAAGTCACGCGAAGACGCCATGCAGATCATGCTGCACGTTCACCAAAAGGGGGTGGGTGAGTGCGGCGTATATCCATACGAAGTCGCCGAGACCAAGGTGACCCGCGTCATGGATACGGCACGCAAGAACCAGCATCCGCTGCAATGCGTGATGGAAAAACAGTAGGAACATCATATGCCCTCATTTTCGCGCGGACTCGAAAAGGCCCTGCATCAGGCGATGAACCTGGCCCGTGAGCGCAACCATGAGTTCGCCACGCTAGAGCATCTCTTGCTGGCGCTGACCGACGACCGCGAAACGATCGCCGTGCTCACCGGCTGCGACGTCGATATCGATGCGCTCAAGAGCGACCTCGAAGATTTTATCAATGAAGAACTGGACAGCCTCGTCGTCCAGAACGGTCAGGACGCGCGCCCCACCGCTGCGTTCCAGCGCGTCATTCAGCGCGCCGTCATTCATGTGCAATCGTCCGGTCGGGAAGAGGTTACGGGTGCCAATGTGCTCGTCGCCATCTTTGCCGAGCGCGAGAGCCATGCCGCTTATTTCCTCGAACAGCAGGACATGAGCCGACTGGACGCGGTCAATTTCATCTCCCACGGCATCACCAAATCCGGCCCCAGCGAGGAGCGCAAGGTGCGCGGCGCTGAAGACGGGGAGGGCGGTCCCGAGGGTGGCGAAGGCAAGAAGTCTTCGGCTTTGGCCGATTTCTGCGTCAACCTCAACGAGAAGGCCAAGGCCGGCAAGGTCGATCCGCTGATCGGGCGCGATACCGAATTGCGTCGCACCATTCAGGTGCTGTGCCGCCGCTCCAAGAACAATCCGCTTTATGTGGGTGATGCCGGTGTCGGCAAAACCGCAATCGCGGAGGGTCTGGCGCGCAAGATCGTTGAAGGCGACGTTCCCGAAGTGCTCAAGGAAGCGGTGATCTACTCGCTCGACATGGGCTCGCTGCTTGCCGGAACGCGCTATCGCGGCGATTTTGAAGAACGCCTGAAGCAGGTGATGAAAGAACTCGAAAAGATGCCCAATGCGGTGCTCTTTATCGACGAAATCCACACCATGATCGGGGCCGGCGCAACCTCTGGCGGCGCACTTGATGCTTCCAACCTGCTCAAGCCTGCTCTGGCCAGTGGCGCGATCCGTTGCATCGGCTCCACCACCTATAAGGAATATCGCCAGTTCTTCGAGAAGGACCGGGCTCTGGTGCGTCGCTTCCAGAAAATCGACGTCAATGAACCAAGTGTTCCTGATGCCATCGAAATCGTGAAGGGCCTGCGCCCTTATTTCGAGGACTTCCACAAGCTTAAATATACCGATGACGCCCTCAAGGCCGCCGTCGAACTGAGCGCGCGCTATATCACCGACCGCAAGCTGCCCGACAAGGCAATCGATGTGATCGATGAGACTGGCGCCAGCCAGATGCTTGTGCCCGAAGATCAGCGCAAGAAGCTGATCGACGTGGAAGATATCGAAACCACCATCGCCTCGATTGCTCGCATTCCGCCGAAATCGGTGTCCAAGTCCGATGCCGAATTGCTGTCGGGCCTTGAAAAGAGCCTGCGCACGGTGGTGTTCGGGCAGGATGATGCGATCACCGCGCTGTCCTCGGCCATCAAGCTGGCGCGTGCCGGCCTGCGCGAGCCGGAAAAGCCGATCGGTTCCTATCTGTTTACGGGGCCGACCGGCGTCGGCAAGACCGAGGTTGCCAAGCAGCTCGCTGATACGCTCGGCGTTGAACTGCTGCGCTTCGACATGTCCGAATATATGGAGCGCCACACGATCAGTCGCCTGATCGGCGCGCCTCCGGGCTATGTCGGCTTCGATCAGGGCGGTCTGCTCACCGATGGTGTTGATCAGCATCCACATTGCGTGGTGCTGCTGGACGAAATCGAAAAGGCCCATCCGGACCTCTACAACATCCTGTTGCAGGTGATGGATCACGGCAAGCTGACCGATCACAACGGCAAGGCGGTCGATTTCCGCAATGTCATTCTGATCATGACGTCCAATGTCGGCGCGTCCGAGCTGGCCCGTTCGCCCATCGGCTTCGGTCGCAAGCGCGAAAAGGGCGACGACGAAGAGGCAATCAACCGCACCTTCTCGCCCGAATTCCGCAATCGTCTCGACGCCATCATCTCCTTTGCGCCGCTGCCGCGTGAAGTGGTGCGCCGGGTGGTGGAGAAATTCGTGCTGCAGCTTGAAGGCCAACTGGCCGAACGCGGTGTCACGATCAACCTCACGCCAGAAGCCGCCGACTGGCTGGCCGAGCATGGCTATGACGAGCGCATGGGTGCGCGTCCGCTTGGCCGTGTGATCCAGGAACACGTCAAGAAGCCCTTGGCGGATCAGGTCCTGTTCGGCGAACTGGTCAATGGCGGCAATGTCACCGTCGCCGTGGTCGGGGAGGGTAGCGAGGCCAAGCTGGAACTGGTGGCGACGCCACCGCGCCCAGCTAAGCCCAAATCATTGCCGAAGCCGAAAAAGCCCAAGGCAACAGCCGACAAAAGCTGAATAACAAGGCCCGGAGTAATCCGGGCCTTTGTTTTTGCGGCGCGCCACCCGGTTTTTCGCAATAGGGAACTGAAAATCTCCGCCCGACTGGTCAGTGCGCGAAATGCCATCGCGCCCACCTAAGTCCGCACAGCGCAAGAAAGTCACAAATCTGTCTCTGTGACGATTCAGCAACAACGTTAGGGATTCACGCTGACGCCCTTGAATGGCAACGCTTTGGCGATGTTTCCCGCCACAATCTCACCCTAAACAAGACGCTCGGAGCGCGGTTGGGACCGCCAGTTTTCTGGCTTTTTCTAATTTGTATCCGGAGCAAAAGGGCATTCGGGGGCGGGTGCTGGCATTGTCGATCTGCAAGTGGTTGCAGGCCGAGATAATGCGCCATCCCCGGATTTTCTGAATGAATGGCGGATCGTGATCTGCCGGATGTGGTGAGCATGAGCGCAGGCGCTGCAATTCTCGGGCATTTCTGGTGTGGCGAAAAGGCCACTCGGACAGCATGCGCGCCAGCTTGTGATCAGTTTGGCCGAATGCGGCCACAAAGCACGTTTACCAATTGTTCAGACTTAGCTTTGCCCGCCTTTTGGCTCCGGGCAGAATTACCGATGAAAATCAGCGGTGTTTCGGCTTCTGCCGACACCGCAGCGGATCCCGAAAAATGGAAGCCGCGTTTTGTGCCCGCCCATGGCCTCGTGGGCGAAAGGAGTATCATGCGGACGTTGTCCCATGTCGCAACTGGTGTGCTACTGGCGTTCTGCGCGGCCGTTCCGGCACAGGCGCAGACGGCCATTGATGCTGCATCCGATTTTGCCCGGTCCATGGATGGCATCACCTCGATGGACAGCGTTGGCGTGCCCAACGACACCTTCATCTCGGCTTTGGAGAGCGATGCGGAGGCTGGTCGTCCTTTGGCGCTCTGGCAACTTGGCTCCATGTATGAAAATGGCGAAGGCGTGGACAAAGACCCGGTCAAGGCTTTCGGCTATTTCTCCCAGATCGCCATTCAGCACGCCGATACCGCTCCGCGCGGATTGGAAGCCGATATTGTCGCGCGTTCCTTCGTCAAGCTGGGCGACTATTTCCGCGAAGGCGCGCCGGAAGTCGGCCTCAAGCAGGATGCGGTTGAATCGCACCGGATGCTGATGCATGCCGCCAGTTATTTCGGCGATGCCGAGGCGCAATATCGCGTTGGCCTGCTGTATCAGCAGGAAGATGGCCTTGGCGTCAGCCCGACGCTCAGCGCGCGCTGGCTACAGGCCGCGGCAAACAAGGGGCATTGCCTGGCGCAGGCCGGGCTGGGTGATCTGCTGTTCAACGGCATGGACAATTATCCGCCGCGCCCGGCCGAGGGCCTGATGTGGCTGAACCTTGCTCACGATACCTGCCTCGGCACTGTCGATCAGGCCAGAGCGGACGAGTTGCTCAGTCGTGCTGTATCCAGCGCCAGCCCAGATGAGCAGGCTGCCGCTCACACCATGGTCAATGACAGCTTCGAAATCGGCATCGAGTTCTGAGGTCTTCTCGGCATGGGAAGAGACGCCGCAATAAGGGGCGTCTCTTCGTTCGGGTCTTACCAGGTGCCGGTATTCGGCATTGAAGCCCAAGGCTCCTGAGGATCGAGGGTGCCGTCCTGAATCAGCTCGATCGAAACGCCGTCCGGTGATTTGACGAAGGCCATGTGGCCGTCGCGCGGCGGACGATTGATGACCACGCCCATATCCTGCAAATGCTGGCAAAGGGCGTAGATGTCCTTTACCCGATAGGCCAGATGGCCAAAATTGCGCCCGCCCGTATAGGTCTCGGGATCCCAGTTATAAGTCAGCTCGACTTCGCCGCCTTCATCGCCCGGTGCACGCAGGAAAATAAGCGTGAACCGGCCCTTTTCGCTTTCGCGCCGACGTACTTCCTCAAGTCCCAGACCTTCGCAATAGAATCGGAGGCTGTCCTCGATATTGGTGACGCGCACCATGGTGTGCAGATATTTCAAGGTGGTGCTCCTTCTTGGCCGATACGGGTACTGGCCTAACAACCCTGTCGGTGCCCTGCAATGCCCGCAAATTCAACAAGTCGGTAAAATTGCAATATCTTCTTAACTTTTGCCATTGAATCGGCCAGACTGATTTGATCTTGTGATGAGTACCCGCATGTTGCGGGCGTGTAAGAGGGCGTTGGGATTATGGGGGCCAAGGTCAATAATGAGGACGGACAATCCGTCAGCCTGACGAATTCAGGCGAGAGCGGGCGCAAGCCCGGCGACGCTATTGATCAGCACAATTCGGTCGATGTTATCGAAGTTTCCGGCACGATCAAATGGTTCGATGCCGGCAAGGGTTTCGGCTTCATTGTGCCCGATAATGGCATGGCCGATGTTCTGCTTCATGTCACCTGCCTGCGCCGCGACGGATACCAGACCGCCTATGAAGGCGCCCGCATTGTCGTGGAGGCGCTTAACCGGCCCGGTGGATTGCAGGCCTTCCGCATTGTTTCGATGGACGAATCCACCGCGCTTCACCCCTCGCAGATGCCTGCGCCGCGCACGCATGTCGTGGTCGAGCCGACCTCCGGCATGGTGCGGCTGGAAGTGAAGTGGTTCAACCGTATCCGTGGTTTCGGCTTTCTCTCTGCGGGCGAAGGCACGCCGGATATTTTCGTGCATATGGAAACCCTTCGCCGTTTCGGCATTACCGAATTGCGGCCGGGCCAGTTTGTACTGGTCCGCTATGGGAACGGCCCCAAGGGCCTTATGGTCGCCGAAATTCGTCCCGAAGGTTGGGGCGACGCTCCGTCTTCGCACTGACCATCCATGAAAGGCCGCTCGGCCGTGTCCAACTTTAGTACTGTGTTCGCCAACAGGCCCCATGCGCGAAAGCTTGCGAAGGGGTTTGTAGGTTTTTCTGCGGCCCTGCTGATCAGTCTGCCGCTGGCGGCCTGCGGCGACGATTCCCGTCTTGTCGTTCACGCCGCGAATGGTGAGCATGCCTTCACTGTCGAAGTGGTGGACACGCCCGAGAGCCGCGCACGGGGTCTGATGTATGTGCAGGAACTCGCGCCTGACGCCGGAATGCTGTTCGATTTCAAAGAGGAACGGCCGGTGTCGTTCTGGATGCAGAACACCTTCATTCCGCTCGACATGCTGTTCATCACCGCCGATGGCGTGGTGAAGAACATTCACGTCAATGCCAGGCCGCATGACACGACCTCCATTCCATCCGATGGAGCCGTGCAGTTCGTGCTGGAAATTCCCGGTGGCCGCTCGGTCGAGCTAGGCATCGCCGCTGGCGATAGCGTCGAACACGCCAGAGTCGCGCCAAATCAATAGGTCAAAGGCGCGCTATGACCATGCAGTCGATGACTGCCCAGAGATGCAGGCTCGCGCCCGCCACCACGAAAACATGCCATAGCGCATTCTGAAATCTGAGCTTCTCCCACAGGTGGAAGATGATCCCGGCGGAATAGGTGATGCCACCGGCCAGCAATAGCCACAGGGTAGATGCGGGCAGGGCCTGTCCCAGCGATTGGAACACCAGCACGCCGCTCCAGCCAATGGCCAGATAGAGCAGAATGGCGATACGCCCGAAACGCTGCGGCACGATGAGCTTGAGCGCAACGCCCACCAGCGATGCGCCCCAGACCAAACTCATCATCACGATTCCCGCCGGGGTGCCGCCAATGACAGCCAGAAACGGCGTGTAAGAGCCTGCGATGAAAAGGAAAATCGCGGCCTGATCGAGGCGCGCCAGATAGTGCTTTATCGGGGAGGCCGGATAGAGATTGTAGGCCATGGAGACGCCGAGAACGACAATCAGCGAGGAAACATAGACCAGCAGAGCGGGAAACTTCTCCGGCGCCGTATGCATCAGCGACAGAGCCAGCAGAATGGACCCGGCGGCGATGGCAACCACCAGACCCAGAATATGCACCGCCGCATCCGCAACCAGTTCGGCCAGCGAATAGGCGCGGCGACCGTCACGAAGATGCTGGTTTTCTGCCTGTACTGCGCTGGTCATCATCCTCACTCCTTGCACTCATCGTGTGGCAGGGGTGTGACCAGAACCTTTCCCGCGCATGACATTCCATCGCCATCGTAAAGCGCGCGCCAACTTTCCTGGTGAACAAGTGCTTGCCGGATTCGGAGAGGGCTTGACGGGTAACTCTGGTGTTACTTTAAGCAAGCCATGACCCGGAAGACCAAGCCCCCCATCGCTCTCTACTCTGCTCTGGCCGACACAACCCGTTGCAGGATCATCGAGATTCTGGCCGATGGGCCAATTCCCGTGCATCAATTGGCCGACGCCTTTTCAATCAGCCGTCCGGCGATTTCGAGGCATCTGCGCGTACTCAAGGACGCCGGACTGGTCGCTGAGGTCAAAAAAGGCCGTGAAAATCTCTATGCCTTCCGCGCGCGCAAACTGGATAAGGCCGTGCATTGGCTGCAGACCTTTTCCATGCCCGAAGCCGCCGAGGAGATTGAAGCCCACCAGCCCGCGCCGGAGCCTGTTGTTGAACAGCCGATCGTCGCGCCTGTAGCGGCAGCGGAGCCTGTCGTCCAGGAAAAACCCAAGCTGCGATTTGCAAAAAGGCCCGCGCAGACAGCGCAAGCACTCGAACCCGACCCAATCTCGCAAATGGGCTTTGATTTCTAAAGCAGCGGCGCTGCGAGGTGCGGCATGAGCGACAGACTGCGCGCATCCGTATCGAACGCGGCAGAAACGGTGCGCTCGAAGTCGGACGGTGTCCACATGATCTGTGCGGCCGATATGCGGGCCTCAACCGCGCCCAACGCCGCCCGGGCACCAAGCGCATAAGGCCGGATTTGCCGACCCAGAGCGACGGAGGCCGCCTGGGCCGCCGCGATATCCTTGCGTTGATCACCGATATACCAGATCACATCTGAACTGCGCAGCTCTCTGCCGATGCCTTTGAGCGCGGTGAGAATGGAATCGGGCCATGGTTTGCCACGCGCCACGTCTTCACGGAAAATCGCCGTATTGAAATATTGGCGCAGATTGAACGTATCCAGCACATCATGGCCATAGCCGCGGCCGAGACCATTACTGACGACGCCGAGCGCCACGCCTTCAGTGCGCAGACGCTCGAGAACGCTGCGCATGGTTTCGCAAGGCTCCAGCATTTCCGAAACGGATTTGCGGCGTACTTTGTGAATGGCCTTGTGCACCAGCAATTTGGGCGCGCGGTCGGCTACGCTTTTGCGACGCATCAGCCGAAATCGTGCTGCCAGCCGTCCACCCCTGTGAGAACAATCGTCCAGGAATTCCAGCATTTGCAGCACCCGCGGATTGACGTGGTGCACCAATGTCCCATCGAGATCGAAGAGCACGATGGTGGGTCGGGTTGCGTTTTCAGCCAGTGGATCAATCCCCATTTGTGGCAACAAAATGGTCCAAATTGCCGCCAAGGGCAAGCTGATATGGTGAATGAGGCACTAAGGCACAGGTCTGGCGCCGGGCCGTCCGGAGGTTTTCCACATCGCTAGCGGGCGATGGCGCGGGAGGTTCCGGCGCACTTTTGGCCAATATCTTATAGAATCGCCGCGAGTTTATGCCCGCCGAGAAGGGGGAGGCCCGTAGCCGCCGACGCACGTCTCATCAGGCACACGGCTTTGCGTGGACAGGTTTTCGGAGGGAGTGGCCTTCACGGCAAAATGCTGTAAAGGAAGCCTGTTGCGGTCCCGTAGCTCAGCTGGATAGAGCAGCAGCCTTCTAAGCTGTTGGTCACAGGTTCGAATCCTGTCGGGATCGCCAGCAACCTCTCTAAATCATATGGCGAATTTGCGGGGCTCCAGCGACACGCGAAAAAACGCGCGTTGAGCGCTGTAATTGCACGCGATAAGTGGGAATGGTGCCGGCAGCAGGGTTCGAACCCGCGACCCCCTGATTACAAATCAGGTGCTCTACCAACTGAGCTATACCGGCACTGGCATGGCGTTTAGCATCGGTTTGGCGTCAGCGGCAACAGGCTTCGTTGTTTGGGTCGAATAATCCGCATCGCCTGTGAACTATTATTCTGTCGTGAGGGCTGCTTGCGCATTGGCTGTCGCCTGCCGCGCTGTGGTTTGGAGGGCTTTCACATATGCCGCGCCAAAGCCGCACAAATTTGCCTTATGCCCTTGTAACCCCAGCATTTCCGGCACTTTTCGGCTTGAAGCACTGGACGCCGAGGCTTTATTTACGGGGCTATTGTCGCCGCGTATCTGACGCGGCCATGGCGAGGCCGATTATCCGTGACGCAGACCCGTTTGACGCATTTGCAGGCGCTTGAAGCCGAGAGTATCGAAATCCTCCGCGAAGTGGCGGCGAGTTTCGAGCGGCCGGTGATGATGTATTCCATCGGCAAGGATTCGAGCGTGCTGCTGCATCTGGCGCGCAAGGCCTTTTATCCCAGCAAGATTCCATTTCCGCTGCTGCATGTCGATACGACATTCAAGTTCGCGGAAATGATCGCTTTCCGTGACAAGACGGCGGCGGAATATGGCTTCGATCTTATTACGCATACCAATCAGGACGGTGTGCGCGACAATATCAACCCGTTTGATCACGGCTCCTCGCGCTATACCGATATCATGAAGACCGCAGCTTTGCGGCAGGCGCTCAATACCGGAAAATATGATGCGGCAATTGGGGGCGCGCGGCGCGATGAAGAAAAGTCCCGCGCCAAGGAGCGGGTGTTTTCCCACCGCAATTCTTCCCATGCCTGGGATCCAAAAAATCAGCGGCCGGAGCTTTGGCGCACGTTCAATACCCGCCTCAATCCGGGGGAGAGCATGCGCGTCTTTCCAATCTCGAATTGGACCGAGCTTGATGTCTGGACATATATCTATTCAGAAAACATCCCGATCGTGCCGCTCTACTTCGCCAAGCCGCGTCCCGTGGTCGAGCGATCCGGCACGCTGATCATGGTCGATGATGCGCGCCTGCCTTTGCAATCCGGTGAGACGCCGCGGGAGGAGATTGTCCGCTTCCGCACGCTTGGTTGCTATCCGCTGACCGGTGCAATCCGCTCTTCGGCATCCGATTTGCCATCGATCATCATGGAAATGCAGGCCAGCCGCACGTCCGAGCGGGAAGGGCGGCTCATCGATTCGGATTCTGCCGGATCGATGGAGAAGAAAAAGCAGGAAGGCTATTTCTGAAGAATGTCCCTCGCCATGGCCAATGCAAATAATGATCTCGACCTGTGGCTCGCCCAGCAGACACAAAAGTCGCTGCTGCGCTTTTTGACCTGCGGTTCGGTCGATGATGGCAAGTCCACGCTGATCGGGCGCCTGCTTTATGACAGCCAGCTTGTGCTGGATGATCAATTGGCCAGCCTTAAAAAGGAAAGCCACAATCGCAGCGTTGGCGATGAAGGGATCGACTTTTCGCTGCTGGTCGACGGGCTCGCCGCTGAGCGCGAGCAGGGCATCACCATTGATGTGGCCTATCGGTTTTTCTCCACCGACAAGCGCAAGTTCATCGTCGCCGACACGCCCGGCCACGAGCAATACACGCGCAATATGGCGACCGGCGCCTCCAATGCCGACCTGGCTCTGGTGCTGATTGATGCGCGCAAGGGCGTGCTGACGCAGACGCGCCGCCACTCCTTTATCCTGTCGCTGATCGGGGTGAAGCATGTGGTGCTGGTGGTCAACAAGATCGACCTGGTGGACTATGATCAGGCTGTGTTCGACGGGATCGTTGCCGAATACCGCGCTTTTGCCGAACCATTGGGCTTCAAGACGCTGGCTGCGGTGCCGGTTTCGGCTTTGCGGGGCGACAATATCCTGCGCCAGAGTGCGAACACGCCATGGTATTCGGGCTCGCCACTGGTGCCCTATCTCGAAGAAATCGAGATCGCTGAGGACCGCGCCGCTCAGAAATTCCGCTTTCCTGTGCAATGGGTTAACCGGCCAAATCTCGACTTTCGCGGGTTCTCGGGTACGGTCGCTTCAGGCGTGATCGCGGTGGGCGACGAGGTGCTTGTCGCTTCTTCGCGCAAACCGGCGGCGGTGAAGCGGATTGTCACCATGGATGGCGATCTGCAGCGTGCCATTGCCGGGCAGGCGGTGACGCTGGTGCTGGATCGTGAGGTGGATATTTCGCGCGGTGACGTGCTCACCCACGGAGGCGAGACGCCGGAATTCTCTAACCAGTTCCAGGCCAGGATGGTCTGGATGAACGAGGAACCCGCCTATCCGGGGCGCTCATATCTGCTCAAGATCGGCGCGCAATTGGTGCCTGCCACCATTACCGATCTCAAATATCGGACCAACGTCAATACGCTGGAGCAAAGCGCAGCCACCAAGGTTGATCTGAACGAGGTGGCGACGGTTACCATTGCGACCGACAAGCCGATCGCCTTTGACCCCTATGCGGCCAATGCGCTGACGGGTGGGTTCATTCTCATCGACCGGCTTTCCAATGCCACTTTGGGCGCCGGGACAGTTGAGTTTGGCCTGCGCCGCGCACAAAACCTGACCTATCAGAATTTTGACGTGAACCGGGAGGTGCGGGCCCGTCAAAAGGGGCAGGAGCCGCGTATCGTCTGGTTTACCGGCCTATCCGGGTCGGGCAAATCGTCCATCGCCAATCTGCTCGAAAAGCGTCTCACGGCCGAAGGACGTCACGCCTATATTCTGGATGGCGACAATGTGCGCCATGGGCTGAACAAGGATCTCGGCTTCACCGAGGCGGCGCGTGTCGAGAATATTCGTCGGGTGGCGGAAGTGGCCAAGCTCATGGCCGATGCCGGCCTGATCGTGCTGGTGTCGTTTATCTCGCCCTTTGAAAAGGAGCGCCGTCTGGCGCGCGAGATTGCCGGGGATATCGCCTTCACCGAAATCTACGTCGATACGCCGCTTGAAATCTGCGAAGCGCGAGACCCCAAGGGGCTCTATAAGAAGGCGCGGGCAGGGGAGATCAAGAATTTCACCGGCATCGACTCCCCGTTTGAAGTGCCGAACAGCCCGGAGCTGGTTTTGCATGGCGGAGAAGCGGAGCCAATGGTGCTGGCCGATCAGTTGCACGACTGGCTGAAGCTATGAATTCGCCTGGCGTTTCAGTGGAGCGGGCTGGCTGACGGCCCGTTCCGCCGAAGCCAAACCGGCAAAGGTATTCTGATCGATATCGCTCAGCGTTTTCATCAACAGGCCGCGGAAGATGGGTTCTTTCTCGTCGAGATGTGCCATGATCCTGGGCATGCCGTTGATCTTGCAGATCAATGAAGTCTTGAGCGCCGCTTCGATCTCGGGACGCATCAGGTTGAGCGCGCGGGCGCCGGGCCCGACGATCAGGATATGCGACGGATCGAACATGGCGAGCATGCGCGCCAGGCCATAGCCTATGGCGCGACCGGCCAGATTGAAGCCATGGCTTACGGTGCGCTCGCCCATTTCAGCCCGCTGAATCAGTGAATCATATTGCTGGGCGGGAACGGCGGGTGCAGGTGGCGCGGTTTCGGGCACCGAATAGGCGGTGCGCAGAACCCCATAATCGGCGGCATAGGCTTCAATGCAGCCGCGCATGCCGCAGCGGCAGAGAGCGCCATTGGGAATGTGGTTCATATGCCCAAATTCCGTTGCGCCGTCTTCGCCGCGCCCAGTGATCTGGCCATGCAGGCTCAATCCCATGGCTACGGTCGAGCCGACAAAGACCGTTGCCACGCTGGCATCGAGCAATTCGGGATCGAGCCAGCGCGTGCCCTCCGCCAGCAATCGGCCGCGCTTGTATAGACTGACGGGCAGGCCGAGCTGATTTTGCAGATTTTCTGCAAACGGGGTCTCCGCAAGGCCGGGAATGGGAGACCATTTGAGACCGCCGCCTTCGCGGTCCAGAATGCCCTGAACGGAGATGGCGACGCGCCGCAGGGCGCAGCGCGCCTTGGGCGTACGCTCCATCAAGCCCGCGAATTTTTCGGCCAGAAAGACAGCCGGCTCCGTCGTCTGGAATGTGGTGGGGGTGATGTCGGTTTCGATGCGGTCGACCAATATGCCCGCATAGTCGATCAGCGACAGGCGCGCGCGGTTCACGTCGATTTCAAACAGGGCGACATAGGCGGCGGTGCGCTGGAAACCGACCAGAATGGCCGGGCGTCCGCGCGTGCGCCCGTCTTCGCGCTCGACGGCGCTCATTTCCTCGACCAGCCCCTGTGCCAGCAAATCCTGCATGATGGCGGTGACGCTGGCGTGGCTGAGCCCCGTGCGCGTGGCGAGCGCCGTCCTCGATTGCGGACCACCAGCCCGCAATGCACCCAAAATCAAGCCCCGGTTCTGCCGCCGAACGCTGTCACTATCACTGACGACTCGCGCCAAACAGCCTACTCCCCACGCCGGATCGCACCTCAACATAGCTTGAGCGCAAACCGCAATACCGCATTTAGTTCGGGTTCCGAAATTGATGTTGACACGGTATCGGGCAGCATGCGAATTCTTTTTTCGAGCAATAAAATAATGCTCAGGGCGCAAGTGGAGGGTGCCCTGTTGGCTAACACCCGCCAGCTTGCAATTTTGGGCAGCACGCTGCCCATGGGAGGACATAAATGAACAAGTTCGCAGCGGTCCTGCTTGCCTCGACCGTTCTGGTCGGTTCGGCTATTGCGCAGGATCAGATCACTGTCGGCGTCTCCTGGAACAATTTTCAGGAAGAACGCTGGAAAACCGATGAAGGCGCCATCAAGGCTGTGATTGAAGCGGCTGGCGCCCAGTATATTTCGGCGGACGCGCAATCGTCTGCCGCCAAGCAACTCACCGATATCGAAAGCCTGATCAGCCAGGGTGCAGACGCCATCATCGTTCTGGCACAGGACAGTGAAGCCGTTGGTCCCGCTGTTGCCGCCGCCGTTGCGGAAGGTATCCCGGTGGTGGGCTATGACCGCCTGATCGAAAATCCTGACGCCTTCTATCTGACCTTTGACAACAAGGAAGTCGGTCGCCTGCAGGCTGCTGGCGTCGCTGCTGTCCAGCCTGAAGGCAATTACGTCTTTATCAAGGGCAATTCGGCCGATCCCAATGCCGATTTCCTGTTTGCCGGTCAAATGGAAGTGCTGCAGGCCGGTATCGATGCGGGCACGATCAAGAATGTTGGCGAGGCCTATACCGATAACTGGAACCCAGAAGTCGCCCAGGCGAATATGGAACAGTTCCTGACCGCCAATAACAACGAAGTCGACGCGGTCGTTGCCTCCAATGACGGTACTGCTGGCGGCGCCATTGCGGCTCTCGCGGCGCAGGGCCTTGCCGGTTCGGTTCCGGTTTCCGGCCAGGACGGTGACCACGCCGCCCTTAACCGTATTGCCCTCGGCACGCAGACGGTGTCGGTGTGGAAGGATGCCCGCGAGCTGGGCAAGAAGGCCGCTGAAGTGGCGCTCGAACTGGCTGGCGGCAAGGCGCTCAATGAAGTTACCGGCGTCGTTCCCTTTGCCGGCGGCCCGAAGGGCGTGGCCATGAATGCCTTCTTCATCGCTCCGGTCGCCATCACGCAGGACAATCTCAACGTCGTCATCGACGCTGGCTGGGTGTCCAAGGATGTGGTTTGCCAGGGCGTTGCCGCTGGTTCGGTCGCCGCGTGTAACTGAGCGGAAAATACCATAATCTGATTCAGGTGCCGCGGCGTTCGCGCTGCGGCACTTCTGTAATCGGAACGCGCTCCGGGAGAAGGGAGCGCCGCTTTTCGGGAGAATTTGATGGCAGAACAGCACGCCATGACGCCCCCTGCGCATCCAAGCAGTTTTGCGCAAAGGCCGCTTCAGCGCTTCCTCACCGCTACCGAGGTCGATACGCGGCTTTTGGGCATGATCGGCGCGCTCGCCATCATCTGGGTTGGCTTCAATATCTTTTCGGGGGGCCTTTTCCTCACCCCGCGCAATCTATGGAACCTGTCGGTGCAGACCGCGTCGGTGGCCGTCATGGTCACGGGCATGGTGCTCGTCATCGTTACCCGCAATATCGATCTGTCGGTCGGCTCCATTCTCGGGCTTGTCGGCATGGTCATGGGCGTGATGCAGACGCAGTTTCTGCCGGTGCAGCTCGGCCTCGGTCTTGGCCATCCGATGATCTGGATCCTCTCGCTCGCTATCGGCATTGCCGTGGGCGTCGGCATTGGCGCCTTGCAGGGCACGATCATCGCCTATCTCAAGGTACCGGCCTTCATCGTGACCCTGGGCGGCTATCTCGTCTGGCGCGGTGCGGCCTGGTGGGTCACGGCGGGGCGAACGGTTGCGCCGATGGATACGACATTCCAGCTCATGGGCGGGGGCCCCTTCGGCGCCATTGGCGCGATGTGGAGCTGGATCGTTGCCATCATTGCCTGTGCCGCCATTATCATCGGGCTCTATTTCGGGCGTTTGCAGCGGCAGCGGTTCAATTTCCCGCAGCGTCCGATCTGGGCCGAAATGGCGTTGGCCATCATTGGCTGCGGCGCGACGATTGGCGCGGTGGCTGTGGCCAATGCCTATCCGTGGCCGGTGCGCATTGCCGAGAATTTTGCCAGAGCCAATGACATCGCTGTGCCCGAGGGCGGGCTGTTCATTTCGCATGGTATTGCCATTCCGGTGCTGATCGCCGTTGGTGTCGGCGTCGCCATGACCTTCCTCACCACCCGCACCCGCTTCGGTCGCTATGTCTATGCCATGGGCGGCAATCCCGAGGCGGCGGAACTGGCGGGCATCAATACCCGCTGGGTCACGGTCAAGATTTTCATGCTGATGGGGGCGCTCTGTGCCATTGCCGCCGCCATTTCGACGGCGCGCCTCAACGCGGCGACCAATGCGCTGGGCACGCTGGACGAGCTTTACGTCATTGCCGCCGCCGTTATTGGCGGCACCTCGCTGGCCGGTGGCGTCGGCACGGTGGCCGGTGCACTTCTCGGCGCGCTGGTCATGCAATCGCTGCAATCGGGCATGGTGCTTATGGGCATCGATAGCCCCTTGCAGTCCATTGTTGTTGGTATCGTTCTGGTCTTTGCGGTGTGGCTCGACACGCTCTACCGCCGGAACAAGCATTAGGAGTTTTGATCATGCTGGACACGACTATTCCGCTGGTCGAAATGACCGATATTTCCATCTCTTTCGGTGGTATTCGCGCCGTCGACCATGCTTCCATCAACCTGCATCGCGGCGAAGTCGTTGGCCTGCTCGGCCATAATGGGGCGGGCAAGTCGACGCTGATCAAGGTGCTCTCCGGCGCATATCGGCGGGACGCAGGCGATATCCGCATCAATGGGGAAGCCGCGACGATCAACAACCCGCGCGACGCCAAGGCCTACGGCATCGAAACCATCTATCAGCAGCTTGCGGTGGCCGATAATGTCGATGCGGCGGCCAATCTCTTCCTTGGCCGCGAAATGACCACACCGCTCGGCACGCTCGATGACGCGGCCATGGAATCCAAGGCGCGCGAGGTCATGGGGCGTCTCAATCCCAATTTCCGCCGCTTCAAGGAGCCGGTGAAAGCCCTGTCCGGCGGGCAGCGTCAGTCCGTCGCCATTGCCCGGGCCATCCTGTTCAATGCCCGCATTCTGATCATGGATGAGCCCACGGCGGCGCTCGGCCCGCAGGAAACGGCGCAGGTGGGCGAACTGATCAAGCAGCTCAAATCCGACGGTATCGGCATTTTCCTTATCAGCCACGACATTCATGACGTCTTCGACCTCGCGGACCGCGTTGTGGTGATGAAGAACGGTCAGGTGGTCGGGCAGGCCCGCACCTCTGATGTCACCAAGGACGAAGTTCTGGGTATGATCATCATGGGCAAGGTACCATCAGGTGCAACGCCGGGGCCGGGGGCGATTGCGGGGTAGGGACTGTACAGCCAGCTGCATGAATAGGCTTCGCGTTCAACGTTTCAACGCAGGTGATACTCTCGGCTCCAGCTCTCCCTCCCCCTTGAGGGGAGGGCCGGGGTGGGGGTGCTGCGGGCTCAGGGCACTGCCATGCTGTTATGAAGCGTGCGGACAGTCCAGCACCCCCACCCTCATTCCCTCCCCTCAAGGGGGAGGGAGGCGCAACGCTGATAAGTCTGTTGCTATTTTTGAGACACACCACCCTTGCCGCACGTCACCCTCGGGCTTGACCCGAGGGCTCTTTGTCTGTGCAAGTTGATGAAAGGCCCCTCGGGTCAAGCCCGAGGGTGACGCGGCGTGATGCATGTCATCTCGGAGCCAAATCGCAGGGACGCCTATGAACGTTCGCCGTAAAACACCGACACCCCACAAAAGCCGCGCCGCCGTGGCCCGACTGCCGCGCCATTACGCCTTCTATCTGGCGCTGGCCTCTGGCGTTGCCGTCTTTGCGGTCACGATCTGGTTCTGGCCGCTTCTGGCTTTCCCATTCGCCGCCATTGCCATGTTCGCCACCTATCTCACGCTGGTGGCGCTGATGATGCCGGCGCTGACCCCCGATTTTCTCGATGCCCGCGCCGATGAGGCCGATACGCCGGTTTTGCTGATCTTTGGAGCCGTTCTGGTCATTGTCGCGGCCTGTTGCGCCAGCCTGTTCATGGCGCTGAACGGGCAGGGCGGGCCGCTGATCTGGGAAGTGGTGCTGAGCGTGGTTTCGGTGCTGCTCGGCTGGTTCACCGTCCACACCATGGCGGCGCTGCACTATGCCTATGAATATTACCAGTCCGAAACGGCCAATGCCAAAGGTGAGGCCGGTCTGGTGGGCGGCCTCGACTTCCCGGAGGGGGACCGCCCTGATGGCCTGGCCTTCCTCTATTTCGCCTATGTCATCGGCGTCGCCTTCGCCGTGTCCGATATTCGCGTTACTTCCAACAAGATGCGCCATATCGTGCTGGTCCACTCCACCTTCGCCTATTTCTTCAACACGCTGATTGTGGCGGCGACGGTCAATGTGGCGGTCGCGGTGGGTAATATCTGAGATTGCCCGGTGGGGGCTGGCATGTCAGGTTCCCCCGGAATCAGTTCTGGAGTGCATGCCATGAAGACCCGCGCCGCCGTCGCCTTTGCCGCTGGCAAACCGCTTGAAATCGTTGAAGTCGATCTCGAAGGCCCCAAGGCCGGCGAAGTCCTGATCGAAATCAAGGCGACCGGCCTTTGCCATACGGATGATTTCACCCTGTCAGGTGCCGATCCTGAAGGCATTTTTCCGGCTATTCTCGGTCATGAAGGCGCGGGCGTGGTGGTCGATGTCGGCCCCGGCGTTACCAGTGTGAAAAAGGGCGATCACGTCATTCCGCTCTACACGCCTGAATGCCGCGAATGCTATTCCTGCCGTTCCGGCAAGACCAATCTCTGCACCGCCATCCGCGCCACGCAGGGGCAGGGCCTCATGCCCGATGGCACGACGCGCTTCTCCTTCGAGGGCAAGCCGATCTATCACTATATGGGCTGCTCGACCTTCTCGAACTACACCGTCATGCCCGAAATCGCCGTGGCCAAGATCAACGAGGCGGCCGCTTTCGACAAGGTTTGCTATGTCGGCTGCGGCGTCACCACCGGCATCGGTGCGGTGATCAACACCGCCAAGGTGGAAATCGGCGCGACCGCCGTGGTGTTCGGTCTGGGCGGCATTGGCCTCAACGTTATTCAGGGCCTTCGCCTTGCCGGTGCCGATATGATCATCGGCGTCGATCTCAACAATTCCAAGAAGGAATGGGGCGAGCGCTTCGGCATGACCCATTTCGTCAATCCCTCCGAAATCGATGGCGATGTCGTTCCCTATATCGTCAATATGACCAAGCGCCGGGGCGATCTGATCGGCGGCGCGGACTACACCTTTGACTGCACCGGTAACACCAAGGTTATGCGTCAGGCGCTCGAATGCGCCCATCGCGGCTGGGGCAAGTCGGTGGTGATCGGCGTGGCCGGGGCTGGGCAGGAAATCTCCACCCGTCCGTTCCAGCTCGTCACCGGCCGCACCTGGATGGGCACCGCTTTCGGCGGCGCCAAGGGCCGCACCGATGTGCCGAAAATCGTGGACTGGTATCTCGACGGCAAGATCGAGATCGATCCGATGATCACCCACACCCTGCGTCTCGAAGACATCAACAAGGGTTTTGAGATGATGCATGCGGGCGAAAGCATTCGCAGCGTGGTGGTGTATTAAGCGCCGATCTCTGTTCAATCGTCATTGCCCGGCCACCCTCGGACTTGATCCGTGGGCCGGGCAATCCATCTTCAGGTGTGAAGAATGGACCAACCGGACAAGCCGGGTGGTGACGAACGCTGAAATATCGCGTTGCGACTGACTTATCTAAACCGCCGCCGAATGCCGCGCGGTGCCGGTCCCGAAATAGGTATCGAACCGCGAGGCGATCACGCGGACATACATGCGGCCGCGTTCGGTGACCACAAAGTCGCCGCCCTGCATCTCCGTCAGCCCATCTTCGTCGGTCAACGCAATGGCCTCTGCCTCGGTCATCAGCGCGCGTCCCGCCGCCCCGAAGCCTGCAACGTCCTTTGCCGTCAGCCGGAAATAGCAGAGCAGGGTGGCAATGGCATGGGCGCGCAACTTGTCTTCGGGCGTCAGCGCAAAGCCCTTGGCGGTGGCGACCCCTCCGGCGAGGACCGCCTTGCTGTATTCGCCGGTGGCGGTGATGTTCTGCACATAGCCCTGTGGCAATTGCCCGATGGACGAGGCGCCAAGCCCGATAAGCGCGTCGGCGGCGTCGTCGGTATAGCCCTGAAAATTGCGTTTCAGCTTGCCGTTGCGCGCGGCAATGGCGAGCCTGTCGTCCGGGCGGGCGAAATGGTCGAAGCCGATGGGTTCGAGCCCCGCCTCGACCAGCAGCTTTGCGGCAAGCTCGGCCTGCGCAAACCGCTCAAATCGGTCGGGCAGGGCGTCTTCCGGGATCATCTTCTGGTGCGATTTCATCCAGGGCACATGCGCATAGCCAAACAGGGCAACGCGGTCGGGATCGAGCGACAAAGCGGCCTCGATCGTCCGCGCCAGCCCCTCCTGCGTCTGGAACGGCAGGCCATAGAGCAGGTCGAGATTGACCGAAGGTACGCCGCGCTGGCGCATGGCGTCGACCACGCTTTTGGTCTGCTCAAAACTCTGCAGCCGATTGATCGCCTTTTGCACCTTCGGATCAAAATCCTGCACGCCAAGGCTGGCCCGGTTCAGCCCAAACGCCGCCATGGCGTCATAGCGCCCGTCATCGAGATCATTGGGGTCGATCTCGATGCTGATCTGCGCTGCCGGGTCGATATTGAAGGCACCGGCCAGTTTGGCCTTGAGCGCCAGCAAGTCTTCCGGCGTCAGCAATGTGGGTGAGCCGCCGCCGAGATGGATCGCGGTGACGCGGCCACGGCCACCCAATTGTGCGCCCACCCAGTCGATTTCGGCATAAAGCGCTTTCAGATATTCGGCCACCGGCTCATAGCGCAATGTGTGCTTGGTGTGGCAGCCGCAGAACCAGCACAGCCGGTCGCAATAGGGAATGTGCAGATAGAGCGAGATGGTGGAATCGTCATGCAGGCCGGACAGCCAGCGGGCATAGGTCTGCGCATTGATGCCAGCATGGAAATGCGGCGCGGTTGGATAGCTCGTATAGCGGGGGACCGGCTGCGAATAGCGCTCGATCAGATCGTGGACTTCGAGATTCATGCCAGGGGCCTGGGTTCGGGGGGTATAGGCCTTCTAGCAGCGCCGCAGCGGCACGGATTTGCCCTAGATCAATCGAGCGAGCCGATTTATTGGAGGCGCATGGCCGATCCTGTCATCTATGTCGATTCCGATGCCTGTCCGGTGAAGGACGAAGCAAAGCGCGTTGCCGAGCGGCTGGGCCTCGTCATCACCTTTGTCAGCAATGGCGGCGTGCGGCCCTCGCGCGATCCGATGGTGAAAGTGGTGGTCGTGCCCAGCGGGGCCGATGCCGCCGATGACTGGATCGTCGACCAGGCCCAGTCCAACGACATTGTGCTGACGGCCGATATTCCGCTGGCCAGCCGCGCCATCGACAAGGGCTGCCATGTGCTTGGCTTTACCGGAAAGCCCTTCACGCCAGCCTCGATCGGCATGGCGCTGGCCATGCGCGATCTTAAGCAGCATCTGCGCGAAACCGGTGAGATCAAGGGCTATAATCCCGGCTTTCGTCCCGCTGATCGCTCGGCCTTTCTCAGCGCGCTCGATACGCTGGGCCGCAAGGCTAAGGCTTTGGCTGGTAAGTAGTTCTTAAGTTTTTGCGAGCGCTTTATTAACCATAATCGCAAATTGTAGCGGCCACATATTTCGCTGATTGTGGTGTCGTTGTGCATTTATTGCGTGCCCTTGTTATCTCCGGTTTTCTCGCCACCATGCTCGCGGGTTGCGCCAAGCCGATCAGCGAAACCAAGCAGACGGCTTCGGGGCCAATTGCCACGCAGGATCGGATTGTTACCGGCAGCGTCCAGCAGACGGCCAGCGCGCGGGTGCAGCAGCCAATGCCCGGTAAATTTGTGTCCAATGGAAATCTCGCCGGACGCACGCTGGAAGTGGCCTCGACCGCAGATATCATTCTCAGGCCCCGCGAAGTCATCATCACCTTTGACGATGGTCCGCGTCCGGGCAAAACCCCCGCGATTCTCGATACGCTCGACACCTATGGCGTGAAAGCGACTTTCCTCATGCTCGGATCTGCCGCCAGGGCCAATCCGGCGCTGGCGCGCAAGGTCGCTCAACGCGGTCATAGCGTGGGGAGCCACACCTATGACCATGTCGATCTCAATACCTTGTCGCGGCAGGCCGCTCTGGACGAGATTGCGCGCGGCGAGGCTGCGGTTTCCGAGGCGCTGGCCGGATCAGGGCAGAGCATTTCGCCCTTCTTCCGCTTTCCCTATCTGTCCCAGAACGGCTATCTGCGCACCACTTTGCTGCAGGGCGACATGATCGTGCTGGATGTCGATATCGACAGTAAGGACTATTACCGCGATTCAGCCGCTGTCGTGGCGGCGCGGACGCTGGAACGGCTCGATGCGCGGGGGAGCGGCATCATCCTGTTCCATGACATTCACCAGCGCACCGTCGATATGCTGCCCGCATTTCTGGATGAGTTGAAAGCGCGCGGCTATAGTGTCGTGCGGCTGGCGCCAAAGAATGGCGGCATCTTCTCGCGCAGCGTCATCACCGCACAGGCACAGGCCAATAGCGACGAATTGTAGGGCAGGGCTCTATTTCAGGCTTCTGGCCGCACGGCGAAATGTGTCTGCCAGCGTTTCTGCAAATGCGGCCGGGTTAAACCAGCTTCGCTCCGGCACGAAGCGTCCATTGGCGGTTACCGAATATCCAGCCAGCATATTTTCGGCGAGGCGTTTGCCTTCGCGCACGATGCGGCGTTCATAAAGGGGCTGTCCGAGAGATGGAACGCGCATGACGACCTCGCAATGGTTAGCGAAGTCTTAATTTATTGTTGCGGACACGTCCAAGCCTCTTTGCCGAAATGGTTTATTCCGTCGGGATTGGTCCGCTGAGAAGGCTCTAATTGAAAAGCGCCTATTCCTCGTCGTCTTCCACATCGGTGAGATAGACGGAGGTTTCGAGGTCGATGCCGTGCATGGCGATTGCCGCTGCTGCATGGGCGGGCAGGCGCGCAGACATGGCCTCGCCCTCGGCAGGGTAGTCGAAGGCCATATCGAGCACGGCTTTGCCGAGCCTGCGGTCTTCGAGCATGGCGGCGATGGTGGGACCGGACCGTTCCGCCAGATCGAGAATGGCGCGCACGGGATTGTCCACCGGCACGTCGATCTGGGCGTAAAAGCTGTTGTCTGCGTCTTCGGGTTCAAAGCGCACGCTAAGCTGCTTGAGCGCAGCATCCAGCTCCTGTTGAGACAGGGTAACGCCGGACAGGCGCAACGCCATGGCAAAAGGCTCGAACTGGCTCATGGCTTGCGTCCTGCCGTTGCGGCAAAGAGTGCGATAGCGGCGGCGTTGGAAACGTTGAGCGATTTGATCGGGCCGGGCATGTCCAGCCGCACCATTTCATCGCACAGCTCGCGGGTCCGCTGACGCAGACCCTTGCCCTCGGCGCCCATGACCACGGCTAGCGGGCGGTCGTCAGTCCTCGGCTTGAGCGAGACTTCAGATTCTGAATCAAAGCCCAACACCAAAAGCCCGCGCTCCTTGAGCTTTTCCAGCGTGTCGCCGAGATTGCGCACCTCGATCATCGGCACCATGTCCAGCGCGCCAGAGGCGGCTTTGGCCATGACGCCGGTCTCGCGCGGAGAATGGCGCGCCGTGGTGATCACGGCATCGGCGCCAAAGGCGCAGGCGGTGCGCAGGATTGCGCCCACATTATGCGGATCGGTCAATTGGTCGAGCACAACGACCAGCTTGAGATCCTTGATGTCATTGAGCCCGAAACGGCTGACCGGATCGACTTCCAGCGCCACGCCCTGATGCACGGCCTCGCCACCCAGCAGGCGGTCGAGTTCCTTGGGATTGGTCTCGGTCACCTTGACCTTGCCGATATCGCCGCCCTCTTTGAGCCGGTTCAGCCCATTGGGGGTTGCCAGCAGCGCTTTTTTTACCCGGTGCGGGTTGTCCAGCGCGGCGCGGACGGTGTGTAGGCCATAAAGATAGACCGGACCGGTATCGGGATCGTATTTCGGCTTTGGGGGGAATTTGTTGCGGCTCATGGCCTGAGCGGTAGCTGTTTTGCAGCGGCGCGGCAAGAGAGTGCCGCCAAGGATATTGTCCGATGCGAACGTGGACATGGTGGGCGGCCGACAGCAGTGCCGCCAGCCGCCTCAATGCTTGGTATTTGGGTTCGTGCGGCGCTCAATGCCCCGCCGTGCTTTCCTTGGGGTTGATAAGCCGCTGGCGGATCGCGGTGCTGATATTGTCGAACAGGAACACGACCAACAGGATCAGCAGCACCATATAGGCCACCTTGTCCCAATCCGAATTGGTGCCCATGGCTTCGAGCAGCTTGAGACCGATGCCGCCTGCGCCAACCGCGCCGATCACCGTGGCCGAGCGGGTATTGCTTTCCCAGAAATACAGCGATTGCGACACGAAGACGGGCAAAACCTGCGGCACCACGCCGAAACGATTGACCGAGACCGGGCTTGCGCCGACCGATTTCATGCCCTCGCGCTGTTTGTCGTCCACATTTTCCAGCGCTTCGGCATAGACCTTGCCCAGCGCGCCGGTATCGGTGAAGAAAATCGCGGCAATGCCGGGGATGGGGCCGGGGCCGAAGCCACGGGTGAAGAACAGCGCCCAGATCAGCATGTCCACCGAGCGGATAAAGTCGAAGAAGCGCTTCATCAACACGTTTGCCGGTCGGTTCTGCGTAATGTTGCGCGCCGCGATGAAGGCCAGCGGGAAGGCGAAGGCGGTCGCCAGCAGCGTGCCGACAAAGGCCATGACCAGCGTTTGCAGCAGCTTGGTCAGAATATCGGCATGTTGCCATGCCTTGTTGCCCAGCCATTGCTCCAGCACCAGTTGCGCATTGGACTTGCCTTCGACCACCTGATCGCCGGAAAAGATCAGGCCGATGGTGGAGAACAGGTCATTGCCCCAAAGCGGCGATGTCGGGTCATAGAGGAAATTGGCCCAGCCCAGGAAACGGCGCTGCACATAGACCTGATTGTCGCGGATTTCGGCCTGACCTTCAAAACCGAAATCAACGATCACCTTGGAACGGTCCTGCTGAACCGCACCGGGCGCATTTTCGGGCGCGGTGGCGGCGCCATCGCTGATGATGACCGGCCACACCTGGCCATCGAGATAGATGTCGACCTGGCTTGTGGTGACTTCCAGACGATCCGAACCGAAATGGACACTCATGCCGCCATCGGCGCGCGGGCGCAGCCAGTCGATTTCGGCATTGGCCGGATATTGACCACGGCTCGACCATTGCGGGGTTACGACGCCATCCTCGCCAAAGCGCAGGCGGGGCTGGGCGCGCCAGCTAAACCAATCCTGAACATAGAGCGAGGCGCGATCCCATTTGCCGTTCTGGATGGCGGGGCCGACATTGAAGAAAAACCAGCAGAAAACCAGATAGAGCAGGGTGGCGGCAATGCCGATGACCAGCCCGTGGCGCTTGAGGAACGAGGTCTTGAATACCTCGGGGAATTTTTCTTCCAGCCGATGACGTTCGGCAGCACTGAACGCGCTCATCTAGATGCTCGCCTTTGCATAGTTGAAGCTGGCATCGCCCACCAACCGACGCCGCAGCCAGCTCGAAAACTGGTCGATGGCGATGATGGTCACGAGCAGCAGAATAATGATCGCATAGGTCTGTGCGGCGTAGTCACGCCCGATGGACAGGCGGAACACTTCGCCAATGCCGCCGCCGCCGACAGCGCCGATAATGGTGGAGGCGCGCACATTGATCTCAAGCCGGAGCAGGCCATAGGAGACGAAATTGGGCATGACCTGCGGCACGATGGCGTAGCGGACCCGCTCCAGCCAGCTCGCGCCCACCGATTTCAGCCCCTCGTCCGGCTTCATGTCGGCATTTTCGACGACCTCAAAGAACAGCTTCCCCAGCGCGCCGATCGTGTGCAGCGACACCGCCGCGATGGCTGCGATCGGGCCGATGGAGAGAATGGCGGTCAGAAGACCGGCAATGACGATTTCGGGGAAGGCGCGCAGCACTTCCATCACGCGACGAACGAACCAGCGCACCGCGCCCGCGCCAACCAGATTGGTGGCTGCGAAAAAGCACAGGGCGAAGGCCAGAGAACCGCCAATAATGGTCGAGACGATGGCGATGTTGACCGTCACGATCAGCTGATAAATGAAATAGGGAATATAGATCCCGTCAGTCAGATAGATGCGGTTGGCGGTGTAATTATATTTTGCCGAACCGTCGAAATAGGGCGATTCCAGATCGAACATGGCGCGGAAAATTTCCAGCGGGTCGCGCGGCACGAAGTTCTTGATGAAATCGAACATGAAGGGGAGCCGTTCAAAGAACTTCCCCGAATTGGCGGCATTGGCATAGGCCATGGCCGCGCCGAGCGTGACCAGCACCCCGATGGCAACCAATATCGAATAGACCCGGCGCGTCATCACCTGGCTGCGATAATGCTGCAGCAGGGTTTCGCCGGCAGGCGAAAGTCCGGGGGACTGGGAAATGTCGGCCATTGGCTATGCTCTTGCGCTGAAATCTCAGTCGTCACCCTCCCCCTTGCGGGGAGGGATCAAGGGTGGGGGGCGAGAGCCACGGCATCGCGGCTCCCGCACCCCCTCCCAACCTCCCCCGTCAAGGGGGAGGTGCAGTTCCGTGTTCGTCGGCCAATCAGCCGCCGATCACCGACTTACGGGCGTCGATGATGGTCTGGTACATGGGCTGGCCAGCTTCCACGAACTTGGTGTAGCCACCAGCGGTGAAGGCGTCGAAGCACTCGAAATCGGTGTTCGGCAGGTCCATGAAGAAGGCGGTCACGGCAGCCTTGGTGTCGGCCGGCAGGCTATTGGAAACCATCAGCGGGCCGTTCGGGATGATTGGCGACTGCCAGACTTCAACCAGATCGTCCATGTCGAGCAGGCCCTTGTCGACCATGATGCGCAGGTTGCCGGTGGTGTAGCCTTCGCTCCATTCGCCCTGGCCCGAGCCAAAGGTGGTGCCGACATCCCAATTGCCGTCGAGAACGCCGAGCACGAGGTTTTCGTGGCCGCCGCCAAAGCCGGTTTCGCCGTAGAAGGTTTCGATGGCTTCGCCCAGATCGTTCGGGAGCGAAACGTTCGGCACGAGGTAACCCGAGGTGGAGTCAGGATCGGCAAAGCCGAGCTTCTTGCCACGGGTCGAGGCGAGATCGGTGATGCCGCTATCAGCGCGGGCAACCATGATCGAGTGATAGCCGGTCGAGCCGTCCTGCTGCTGGGCAACCAGAACCGGATCAACGGCATCCGGGTTCTGCAGGTAGATGGCGGCATAGGACGAAGCGCCCATGATGGCGATGTCGATGGTGCCGCCGAGCAGGCCCTGAATGATGCCGTTATAGTCCGGCGAGGGGAAGAACTGGACTTCGGACACGCCCGTTGCGGCCTTCAGCGGCTCGGCAACGCATTCGGAACGACGGAGCTGATCGCTCTCGTTTTCGCCGCCATCGAGACCAATGCGCAGAACGGAAACGTCCTGGGCAAAAGCAGCGGAAGACATGGAGAGGGCCACGGAGGCCAGGAGCAGTTTGCGGATCACGTTAAGTCTCCTTTGGTGATGCGGCTTTCGGCAGGAGGAGGAGCCACCTGCGGAATGGGAATAAGATCAGGGAGCCTGCTGCGCGTTGCTGGGCACTTTGGGCAGGTTGGGTGCCAGCGGGGCGATGGAGGTCGAGGTCATGGCCTCGGAAAACGCCTCCTTGAGCCCGTCTGCGCCATAAATCTGGCGCGCGACATCGGTGGTCAGCTCGGCGGGCGTGCCGTCAAACACCACCTTGCCCTGGCTCATGCCGACAATGCGCTCGCAATAGGCGCGGGCGGTGTCGAGCGTATGCAGATTGGTGATGACGGTGATGCCTTCGGCATTGATATCGCGGAGGCTGTCCATGACGATCTGGGCATTGCGCGGGTCGAGCGAGGCAATCGGCTCGTCGGCGAGGATCATTTTGGGGTTCTGCATCAGCGCCCGGGCAATGGCCACGCGCTGCTGCTGACCGCCGGACAGAGTCTGCGCCCACTGCGTCGCCGTCTGGGCAATATCGAGCCGCTCCAGGGCCTTGAGCGCCTCATACTGCTCTTCGGCAGTAAAAAGCTGTAACAGATTGGCTACTGGATTGCGGCCATTGAGACGCCCCAGCATGACATTGGTGATCACATCGAGGCGCGGCACCAGATTGAACTGCTGAAAGATCATGGCGCAGTCGCGCTGCCAGCCACGCAGGGCAGAACCCTGCAGCTCGGAAACGCGCTTGCCGTCATAATCGATATAGCCGGTCGAAACATCGTTCAGGCGGTTGATCATGCGCAGCAGCGTCGACTTGCCGGCGCCGGAGCGGCCGATGATGCCAACCATCTGCCCCTGCGGGATTTCGAGCGTCACATCATTGACAGCGAGCTTGTCGCCAAATCGTCGCGTAACGTTCGAAATCCTGAGCATGCCTGACGCCCCCGTCAATTAAGTTGGGGGACACTTAAGGAGGCCAGATAACGTCCGCATAACGAAGCGATGACGGTTCAGTGACACGCAACGAGCGTTGTTCTGGCGTGTTTACACGGCTCAGGCTGCCGCTTTTGGTGCGAAATCGGTTACATCAACGATGATGTCGGCCACCGCCGCGCGCACCTCCTCGTCGTGAAAAATGCCCAGCATCGCCACGCCCTCGCGCTTTTTCCGGCCGATCATTTCCACCACCACCGCGCGGTTCGCCGCATCGAGCGAGGCAGTGGGTTCGTCCAGCAGCAACACCGGATGATGGGTGATGAAGCCGCGCGCAATATTGACGCGCTGCTGTTCGCCACCCGAAAATGTCGCCGGGGGCAGGGACCACAGCCGCTCAGGCAGATTGAGCTGCGCCAGCATCTGTTGCGCCTTGTTCTGCGCCTCGCCGCGATCCGTGCCGCGAATGATCAGTGGTTCGGCCACCACATCGAGCGCCGAGACACGCGGCACTGTCCGCAGGAACTGACTGACATAGCCGATAGCATCGCGCCGCAGCGTCAACACCACACGCGGATCGGCGCTGGCGAGGTCAACTTTGGCGCCCTCATGGGCGATCAACACCTGGCCTTTATCCACGCCATAATTGCCATAGACCATTTTGAGGATCGAAGATTTCCCCGCCCCCGACGGCCCGCCCAGCACGACGCATTGGCCCGGCTCGATATCGAAACTGACATTGTCCACCACCGGCAGGCGTACGCCGCCGCGCAGGTGCATGGTGAAGGTCTTGGAGAGATTTTTTACGGATAAGGCTTTCACGGTCGGGCTCCGAAAGAAAAGAAACCCCTCATCCGCCCCTTCGGGGCACCTTCTCCCTCAAGGGGAGAAGGGGGGCACTGTGTTTGAACACGCGCCGACGCATCCCTCTCCCCTTGAGGGAGAGGGTGGATCGCGCGCAGCGCGAGACGGGTGAGGGGTTGCGATGCTTCAGCCACCATCCTTCACACCTGCAAAATCGAAGAAACCAGCAGTTGCGTATAAGGCTCCCGAGGATCATCGAGCACCCGATCCGTCAGCCCAGCCTCGATCACGTGACCGCCCTTCATCACCATCATCCGGTGGCTCAGAAGCCGGGCCACGGCCAGATCATGAGTGACCACAATCGCCGCCAGCCCCAATTCGCCAACCAATTGCCGTAGCAGGTCGAGCAGACGCGCCTGCACCGATACGTCGAGTCCACCGGTCGGCTCATCCATGAACACCAGCCTCGGCCCGGTCACCAGATTGCGTGCGATCTGCAAGCGTTGCCGCATGCCGCCCGAAAAGCTGCGCGGCTGGTCGTCGATCCGGTCTGCCGCAATCTCGACCCGCCCCAGCCAATCGAGCGCTGTCTCGCGGATATTTCCATAATGGCGCTGGCCGACAGCCATCAGCCGCTCGCCGACATTGGCTCCGGCCGATACCGCCATGCGCAAACCATCAGCCGGGTTCTGGTGCACGAAGCCCCAGTCCGTCCGGGTCAGAAACCGCCGTTCGGCTTCGGAAAGCTCATAGATATTGCGCCAGCTCTCGTCGCGCATCCGATAGAGCGCCCGCCCTGAACTGGGCTCAAGTTGGGCCGAAAGCGTATTGAGCAGGGTCGTCTTGCCCGATCCGCTCTCGCCCACAATGGCCAGCACTTCGCCGGGATAAAGCTCGAAGCTCACATCGGCACAGCCCAGGCGGCTGCCATAATGCTTTGTGAGATTTTCGACGCGGAGGAGGGGTTCAGTCATGGCTCTTCTCCTGCCTGATCCACCCCCACCCGACCTCCCCCTCATAGGGGGAGGAGCAGAGCAGTTTCTGGGGCAGCATCTCGTCATACACACCGGCAGGTTCCTCCCCCTTGCAGGGGGAGGCTAGGTGGGGGTGGGGCAATACGCGCAAAACCATCATCACTCCGCCGCCTCCTTCACACCCAACTCACCCACATGCCCGGCCTCGCGCCGCTCTTCGCAATGGTCGGTGTCCGAGCACACGAACATATGCCCACCCCGGTCATCCAGAATGACCTCGTCGAGATAGACCTCTTCCGCCCCGCACAGCGCGCAAGGCTGGTCGAAATGCTGGATTTCAAACGGGTGGTCTTCAAAATCGAGGCTCACCACTTCGGTGAAGGGTGGCACGGCATAAATCCGGTGCTCGCGCCCGGCGCCGAACAATTGCAGCGCCGCGCTCCGGTGCATTTTCGGGTTGTCGAATTTCGGCGTCGGGCTTGGGTCCATCACATAGCGTCCCTCGACCTTGACCGGATAGGCATAGGTCGTGGCGATATGGCCGTGCCGGGCAATGTCTTCATAGAGTTTGACATGCATGAGCCCATATTCTTCCAGCGCATGCATCTTGCGGGTCTCGGTTTCGCGCGGTTCGAGAAAGCGCAGCGGCTCCGGGATCGGCACCTGATAGACAAGGATCTGTCCCGCTTCGAGTCGGCGCTCGGGAATGCGGTGCCGCGTCTGGATTATGCTGGCCTCGGCAGTATGCGTCGTGGTCCGCACATTGGCGACCTTGGCAAAGAAGGCCCGGATCGAGACCGCATTGGTGGTGTCGTCGGCCCCCTGATCAATGACCTTGAGCACATCATCCTGCCCGATGATCGAGGCCGTCACTTGCACCCCGCCAGTGCCCCAGCCATAGGGCATGGGCATTTCGCGCGAGGCGAAAGGCACCTGATAGCCGGGAATGGCGACGGCCTTGAGGATGGCCCGCCGGATCATGCGTTTGGTCTGCTCGTCGAGATAGGCGAAGTTATATGTCGTGGTCATAGTCAAAACCCTTCCCATTCCCGGTCGTCACCCTCGGGCTTGACCCGAGGGCTATGCACTTGTGGCGCTGGTGTTAAGTGAAGTGTCCTCGGGTCGAGCCCGAGGATGACGATGGGTGCAGGAGGCTCGATCCGGCCTCGCACACCGGCATGTTCCTCCCCCTTTATGGGGGAGGTTCGGTGGGGGTGGGGCAACATGCTCGAAGCCATCACTCTGCCGCCTCCTTGCCTGCATCGTGCTCCGCCCGCATGCGCCGGATCAGGTCCAGCTCCGCCTGAAAATCCACGTAATGGGGCAGCTTCAGATGCTCGACAAAGCCGGTCGCCTGCACATTGTCCGAATGCGAAATGACGAACTCCTCGTCCTGCGCCGGCGCGACAATATCCTCGCCGAATTCCTTGGCCCGTAGCGCCCGGTCCACCAGCGACATGGCCATCGCCTTGCGCTCGGCCTGTCCAAACACCAGCCCATAGCCGCGCGTGAATTGCGGCGGCACTTTTGCTGAGCCCTTGAACTGATTGACCATCTGGCACTCGGTGACGCGGATGCGGCCGAGGTTCACGGCAAAACCCAGTTCGGGAATGTCGAATTCGACATCCACTTCCCCAATGCGGATTTCGCCAACAAAGGGATGGGTGCGGCCATAGCCGCGCTGGGTCGAATAGCCCAGTGCCAGCAGAAACCCCTCATCGCCCCGCGCCAAAGCCTGCAAGCGCAGATCGCGGTTCAGCGGAAAATCCAGCGGTTCGCGCGTCAGGTCGCCGACTTCATGCTCGGGGTCAGTGTCGCCATCTGGCTCCATCAATCCATGTCGACCAAGCAGATCGGTAACGCGCGGCGCCTGTTCTGCCTCGGTTTCGCGCCGCAAGGGCTCCTCGGCAAGGCCTTCGGGAATGGAGGGATCGAGCAGGCGATGGGTATAGTCAAAGGTCGGGCCAAGCATTTGGCCGCCGGGCAAATCCTTGAACGTCGCCGAAACGCGCCGTTCGATCCGCATCGTGCCGGTGTCGACAGGCTCGGAATAGCCGAAGCGGGGCAGGGTGGTGCGATAGGCCCTGACGAGGAAAATGGCTTCGATCAGGTCGCCCCGCGCCTGCAAAATGGCGAGCGCCGCCAGTTCCCGGTCATAGAGCGAGCCTTCGCCCATGGCCCGATCCACCGCGAGCCCCAATTGCTCGATAATCTGATCGAGCTGCAAGGCAGGCAGATTGCGGTCGCCACGGCGGCGGTCGGCCATCAGTCGGTGGGCATTGGCAATGGCGGCTTCGCCACCTTTAACAGCAACATACATTTCATGCCTCCCCAATCCGGGTCGAACGCGGCAGGCCGAGCACCTGTCCGCCGGACACCAGCAATAGGTCGACGCCGCGCGGAAAGATTTCCCTATTGGCCGCCCATTGTTCGGTGAAATCCGCGGGCAGGCCCGGCGGCGAAATCGTGATGGTATTTTCTATGCCCGGTCCGCGCAGCGTCAGGGCCGGCCCACCGGCGAGCGCCGACAGTTGGACAATGATGGTGGTCGAGCGGTCGGGATATTCCTGCGTGCCAGGATTGAACTGCTCCAGCCGGGGCAGGGCGGCGGCATCGGTGAAGGCAAATTGCGCGCGATCCATTGCATCGACGATCGGTGCGCCAGTGTGAAAACCAATAAACGCACGGATCGGCTCTGAGCGGTAACAGTCTGCCAACCAGATCGGGGTGTCGTGGTCGCTCAGCGTCAACAATGTGCTGACGAATTCGCCCGAAAGGCGAAGATTTGCGACGGTCGGAATCGGCAAATTCTGCGCCTGTCCGGGATTGGCCAACGCGTCGAGAATGGCCCGAAACGCCTGCTGCGCCTCGTGTACGGGGTCGGCAAAAGCGCCTTCAAGACTGGCGTCCATCTCAATTATCCCCTCTGACCATGGTGAAGAAATCGACCCGCGTCGCCGCCGTTTCCTCGCGAGTTTTCAAGTCGGCGCTTTCGATAAGCTCTTGCAATGGCGCGATAATTTCGCGGTCGATGCGCGCGGCATCGCTCTGGCGGATCGCATCGATCAGGGCGATTACCTCGGCCTTGGCCCCGTCGCGGCCCAAACAATACCCGTGCCCCACTTCCCCGCTTACAATGCGGACACTGGCGCGGCTGACGCTGGCCTCGCCCAGATTGAATGGCGCGCCACCACCGCCCGCCCGCCCGCGCACCATGACCAGCCCGGTTTCAGGTCCGCGCAGCCGCTGGTGGTCGGGCTTGGGCGAAAAGGCATCCCAGCGCTCGGCCAGTGCCTTGGCCGGAGCCGCCGCCAGAATATCCAGCGCCCGTTTTCGCGCCGCCTGCTCGGGAGAAAGTCCGCTTGTCATGCCTGCCTCAATTTGTCTAATATAATAGACAACTATACTCACTGAATCCCGCTTACGCCTCCTATGTGAAAGTGCAATGACAAAATCCGTTTCAGCGCAGGGTGGAGTGGCCCTGTGGCGCCAGATTGCCGATGCGATCCGTCTCGATATCGTGGGCGGTAAACTCTCCAGCGGCGACCGCTTGCCGACAGAAGTCCTTCTGGCAGAACGCTTTTCTGCCAATCGCCACACGGTGCGCCGTGCCCTGTCTGTACTGGCGGAAGAGGGGGTGGTGATGGCCGAGCAGGGGCGCGGCACTTTTGTGCGCAGCGCCCGGCGCCTGACCTATCCCATTGGCCGACGCACGCGGTTTCGTGAGGGTTTGCGGGGACAGGCCAGCAATCTCACCTCCGCCAGCATCAGCGACAGGCTGGAAAATGCCAGCGTAGGAATTGCCGCAGCACTAGGTCTCAAACCAGGGTCCAAAGTGGTACGCACTGAAGGCATGTCGCTGGCCGATGGCGTGCCGATTTCGCGTTCCACGACCTGGCTCGATTATCGCCGGTTTCCCGATTTCGCCAGCCGCATCAATGAGATGCAATCGACGACGGCGGTTTTCGAGAGCTATGGAATTTCCGACTATTCGCGCGCGTCCACCCGCATTTCCGCCCGTCACGCCGATGTCGAGGAAATGCAAACGCTCAGGCTTTCGGCTGGCGCCATAGTGCTGGTTTCCGAAGCCGTCGACATCGACGCAGAGGCAAGCCCGATCTCCTATGCCCTCAGCCGTTTTCCTGCGGAGCGCATGGAATTGGTAGTTTAGGAAATTGCCTGCGCCGGGTGACGGAGGCATTCGCGCACCAGCCTGACAAGCTGCTCGCCCGCTGCCTCTATCGGCCCGGAATTGTCGATGCGGATCGTGCCGGGCGGCAGCTGGAACGCTGCGCCGCGCTCCAGTCGTTTCTGGATTTCCGCCGCATCTTCGCGCCCTCTGGATCGAAGCCGCGCAGAAATTATCTCAGGCGCTGCAATGACTTCCACCACCTGCGCGTTTGGATAGAGCTCGATGAGGCGAGGTAATATGGCGCGGGACAGATTGGCCATCACCACGCGCCCCGCCGCCAGGTCGCGGTTCAGATCCGACGGCAGACCATAGCGCAAACCATGCGCCTCCCAACTCAGTGCAAAGCGGCCGTTAGTCTCTGCCAGCGCGAATTGCTCGGGGGTCATGCTGTCGTGGTCTTCGCTCTTGCCATCGACCGCGCGCGTCACCACGCGGCGAACGTTCACCAGGTCAGCGCCGCATTTTTCGCTGGCATAGGCCATCAGGCTATCTTTGCCTGCGCCGCTGGGTCCGACAATCGCCAGAAATGTTCCGCTCATAAGACCCGGCGGCCCTGTCGCCAAACCGTGCGCACGATGGGAATGCCGTCTTCAACCCGCACCTGAATAAGGTCGGCGCGCTTGCCGATTGCAATCTCGCCGCGATCGGTCAATCCCGCCGCGTCGGCTGGTCTTTTCGTGACAAAGCTGATCGCTTCGGGAAGGCTGACGGAGCCCACATCATGGGCGAGGCAAAAGGCCGATTGCAGCATGGAAAAGGGGATGTAGTCGGACGAGAGAATATCCAGCAGGCCCGCCGCGGCCAGGTCGCGGGCCGAAACATTGCCGGAATGCGAGCCGCCGCGCACCACATTTGGCCCGCCCATCAGGATCGACATGCCTGCGTCGCGTGAGGCCTGCGCCGCCTCAAGTGTGGTGGGGAATTCTGCGATGCGAATGCCAAGCGCCACCGCTTCGTCCACATGTGCAATGGTGGCGTCGTCATGGCTGGCTAGCGCAATATTCCGAATATTGCTCAATTCCGCCAATGCCTTGCGATGCCAGTCGGAATAGGTCTGGGATTCAAGATTGCGGCGCGCAGTGAACGCATCAAGCTCGGCGTCGCTCATCTTGAGCTTGCCCTGATAATAGGTCTTGTAGGCATCCGGGCTGGCGAATTGCCGCTGGCCCGGCGCGTGGTCCATGAGCGAGGCGAGCCGGACCAGTTTGTGGTCCATAATCCCTTCAAACGCCTCAAGGCAGTCTGGCGCGGAAACCTCACAACGCAGATGGATCAGATGATCCGCGCGCAGCCGGTCAGCCTCGACACCTGCGGTAATCGCATCGGCCAGAATGCGCAATTCTGCGGCGCCCATATCCGCATGCTCGTCGATCCCGACGCGGATGGCGTCGAAAACCGTCGTTATGCCAGAAGCGGCAATCTGGGAATCGTGGGCCTGAACAGCCGCCACCGGATGCCAGCGCACACGCGGGCGCGGTGCATAATGGGTCTCCAGATGGTCGGTATGCAGTTCAACCAGACCCGGCAGAAGATAGTCGCCTTCCAGATCGATGCCGCGCCCCGATTTCTCCCCCAGATCGGTGATAACGCCCCCGGCAAAAACCAGCGTGCCGTCCACGATCTGATGCGGCAACACGATCTTTGCGTTGGTGAAGATGGTTTCTTCGAGAGCGATAGCGTTCATCCGGAATCTCCTTGGGCGCTCGCCTATCCCGCTCGCATGACAATCCCACGACAAGCCATGATTTTCCCACGCAAGCGAGGGGTGGAAGACGCAATGCGTCACAGCGTTCCCGAAACGGTGCGCACAGTCAAAAACGATATTGCTCGTTTAAGCGCCCTTTAGATCGCTTAGGACAGCGGCACTCGATCAAAACAAAAGCCCCAATTTCCTGGGCCTTTTATCTACTCCTCGCCGTCATGGGCTGCCTGTCCGCTCTGCGGAGCGCGCCGCGATCATCATGCCAATCCCGTCAAGAAGACGATCCAGGCCGAATGCGAATGCGCGGTTCGGGTCGCCGAGCCCGTAAAGTTCGCCGACCACCGAGCCGACGCGGCTGGCGACGGGGTAGGGCGAGAAATCGATGGTCTCGAGAAACGGCGCGATGGAATACCACCATTCGTCGTCGCTCATGCCGGTCTGCTGCTTGATAAGGTTGGCGCGCGCCACGTCGCGCACGGCGCCATAGACATAATTGGTGACCAGCGTCACCGTCATGTCCATTTGCACTTCATCAAGGCCCAGGCCGTCCACGGCGCTCAATATGGCCTCGTAGGACCGTAACGTATTGGGGCCGAGCACCGGGCGATGGGTTGCCACTTGCAGGGCCCAGGGATGCTCGAGGTAGAAATCGCGATAGGCGCTGGCCACGAAAGTGATGTTTTCGCGCCATTTCGCCGGGTCGAATTGGGGCAGCTCGGCGCTTTCGGGGCCGGCGGCGACGGCATCCAGCATCAGGTCGATCAGCACCGATTTGTCGGGAATATGGGTGTAGAAGCTCATGGCCGATATGCCCACGGCCTCGGCTACGCGGCGGGTCGATACCGCCTCGATCCCCTCCCGGTCGGCAATGGCGATGGCCGCCTGCACCAGGTCCGTTAGTTGCACCTTGGACTTGGGGCCGCGTTTTCCCACCGTCGCCCGTCCCCAGAGCAGGTGCAGCGATTTCAGCGGATCGCCCTTGCCCGAAATCTCGTCAGCCATCTATCTCACCAAAATACTCTTTACACCGCATAATGTTCTGCTAAACATTGTGCGATGTATAGAATTTAATGCTGTCTGCTGAAAATGTCGAGCTTTTGTCGAATTTGCCCCTGCTGACACGTCAGGTCGGTGGCGCGGTCGAATGTGCGGCAAGACCAAGGGGAATTGAGATGATCCATGCACGCGATCTCGCTCGCAGCTTCAAGACCAAGGCCGGTCCCGTCGAGGCGGTCAAGGGGCTGAGCCTTGATGTGGCCGAAGGGGAATTGGTGGCCTTTCTTGGGCCCAATGGCGCCGGGAAATCGACCTCTGTGCGCATGCTGACGACGCTGCTGCCGCCCAGCTCCGGCAGCGCCATGGTTGCAGGCTGCGATATTGCCGGCGATCCCGCCGGGGTCCGTCGCCGCATCGGCTATGTCGGGCAGGGCAGTGGGGCAGGGCAGTATTACAAGCTGCGCGATGAGCTTCTGACGCAAGGCGCCGCCATGCGGATGCATCCCGCCGATGCGAAAAAGCGCGCCGATGCCCTGATCGGCATGCTCGAATTGACCGGCATGGAAAACCGCATCGGCACCACGCTCTCGGGCGGACAGAAGCGGCGGCTCGATGTCGCACTGGGTCTCATGCATAGCCCCAGCCTGCTCTTTCTCGATGAGCCTTCCACGGGTCTTGATCCGCATAGCCGCGCCAATCTCTGGGAACATGTGCTGCGTCTCAGGCGCGAAACCGGCATGACCATTTTCCTCACCACCCATTATCTCGAAGAGGCCGATACAATGGCCGAACGGGTCATGGTGATGGACAATGGCCAGCTCATTGCTGATGACACGCCCGCCCGCCTCAAGGCCAATCTCGCGGGCGACCGAATCACCATCGGCCTCGCTAGGAGCGATGCGGCCCGCGCCGCCGAACTGGCGCAGAACCTGCCGCAAGCCCGCGATGTCGCGGTTTCTGATAGCCAGGTGCAAGTCACTGTCGGCGAGGGCGAAGCCCTCCTGCCGGAATTGATCCGGCGCCTGCACGATGAGGGCGTGGATGTTGCAACCGCCTCGGTGCGCCGCCCGACGCTGGACGATGTGTTTCTAAGCCTCACCGGCCGGACCCTGCGTGAAGCCCAGGGCGTTGCCGCCTGAAGGAGAAGACAGATGGATTTCCTTTATGACGTGAAGACCAGCTTCGTCCGCGAGATGAAGCCGCTGATTTCCGGCTGGGTTTGGCTGGCTTTCGGCCTCGTGCAGCCCTTGCTCTATATCGGCCTTTTCGTGCCGCTCCTGGGCGATGTGGGCATCGAAGGCCTGTCGCCGCTGCAATGGTTCATCCCCGGCATGATGGTCATGCTGACCCTGTTCGGCACGGCCATGGTGGGCTGGAGCCTCACCGAGGAATTGCTCTCCGGCGTGCTCGAACGCTTCCTGGCCACGCCCATGAGCCGCCCGGCCATCCTGATGGGACGGGCGCTCAAGGAGATGTTCCCGTTATTCTTCCAGGCGGTGGTGATGATCGTCATCGCCATTCCCTTCGGGCTCAGCCTGCTTCCGCTCGAAATGCTCTATGGCCTTGTCCTGCTCGGCCTTTTCGGTGTCGGGGTGGCGGCCCTGTCCTATGCCCTGGCCATTGCCGCCAAGAACAATACGTCGCTGTTCTATATGGTCAGCCAGTCCGTGGCCCTGCCGCTTATGCTGCTGGGCGGGGTATTGCTGCCGCTCGAAGCCGGTCCGAACTGGCTCTATATTGCCAGCCGCTTCAATCCACTGACCTATCTCATCGAGGCCGAACGGGCTTTGTTCATGGGGCAATTATTCAGCACCACCGTGCTTTATGGCACGCTTGTCGTGGCCGCGACCTTGGTTATCGGCCTCACCATCGGCGCCGCCGCCATTCGCAAGGCGAGTATTTAGGATGTATGCCAGATGGGCGTGAGCTTCCCCCCTATCGTCACCGCCCGGCTTGTCCGGGCCGTCCATGCCTGCCGCGAGGTGGATTGCCCCGACAAGCCGGGCACTGACGAAGCATAGGAAGCTCGCGTCCGTTTCGACGTCGAAGGGATGATTTAATTATTGGGAGACGATATGCAGGACGATCTTTACGGCGCCATTTTCATTCGCGGGGCGCGCGAAAACAATCTGAAGAACGTTTCGCTCGACATTCCCAAGCGCCGGATCACCGTCTTCACCGGCGTGTCCGGCTCGGGCAAGTCTTCGCTGGTCTTTGGTACCATCGCGGCGGAAAGCCAGCGGCTGATCAACGAGACCTATCCGGCCTTCGTGCAGCAATTCATGCCCCGCTATGGCCAGCCCGATGCCGACGCATTGGAGAATATCTCGGCCGCCATCATCGTCGATCAACAGCGCCTGGGGGGCAATTCGCGCTCGACGGTGGCGACGGTCACAGATGCGGCGCAGATGCTGCGCGTCTTGTTTTCCCGCCTGGCGGAGCCGCGCCTCGGCCCACCCGGGTTTTATTCCTACAATGATCCGCGCGGCATGTGCCCCGATTGCGAAGGCATCGGCCAGGTGGCGGCCATGGATATGACCGCCGTGATCGACGAGAGCAAGTCGCTCAAGGACGGCGCGCTGCTGCCCAAGGATTTCGCCGTCGATAGCTGGTATTGGGAAATTTACGCCAATTCGGGCCTGTTCGACCTCGACAAGCCGATCAGCGCCTATTCGGCAGAGGAACGCGAAAATCTTCTCCATCTCGACGACGGGCGCAAGGTCAAGGTTGGCAAGATCGGGCTGACCTATGAGGGCGTCGTCGCCAAGCTCAAAAAAGGGCTCGGATCGAAAGACCCCGAGAGCCTGCAGCCGCATTTGCTGCGTGAATATGAGAAGATATTTACCCGCCAGACCTGCCCCGCCTGTGAGGGTACCCGCCTCAACGAAGGCGCGCGCACCAGCCTGGTCAACGGTAGGTCGATTGCCGAGCTTTCATCCATGCAGGTGTCCGATCTGGCGCCGTTCATCCGGGCCATCCAGGCCCCTCATGTCGGTCCCATACTCGAGGCTCTGGCGCTGCGGCTCGAAAATCTCGTCACCATCGGCCTGGGCTATCTCAGCCTCGACCGCGAGAGCGCCACCTTGTCCGGCGGGGAAAGCCAGCGAGTGAAGATGGTGCGCCATCTGGGTAGCTCGCTCACCGACATCACCTATGTCTTCGACGAGCCCTCCGTGGGTCTCCACCCCCACGATGTGGGGCGTCTTGCCGCTCTCATGACCCAGCTCCGCGACAAGGGCAATACCGTCCTCATCGTCGAGCATAAGCCCGACATGATCGCCATTGCCGATCATGTGGTCGATATGGGGCCCTTGGCCGGCTCCAGGGGCGGCGAGGTGGTTTACGAGGGCGATTATGCCGGTCTTCTTGCCTCCGGCACCCTCACCGGCAATCATATGCGCAAGCATCAGCCGATCAAGGAAACGGGCCGCAAGGCCACGGGAGAGGCCCTGAGGATCGAGAATGCCAGGCTGAACAACCTCCAGGATATCTCGGTTTCCATTCCGCGCGGCGTGCTGACCGTCGTCAGCGGCGTCGCCGGTTCGGGCAAATCGAGTCTTGTCCAAGGCTGCTTGCTCTCCGCCTATCCCGAAACCATCATTATCGACCAGAACCTGGCCCGCGGTTCGCGCCGCTCCAACACCGCCACCTATACCGGCCTGCTCGACGGCGTACGTAAGGCTTTCGCCAAGGCCAATGAGGTCGAGGCGTCCCTGTTCTCCGCCAATTCCAAGGGGGCTTGCCCCGATTGCAATGGCCTGGGCGTGATCTATACCGACCTCGCCCATCTCGATCCCATGATCACCACCTGCGAAACCTGCGAGGGCAAGCGCTTCCTGCCCGAAGTGCTGGCCCATCACCTGCGCGGCAAGTCTATCGCCGATGTCTATGAGATGAGCATCGAAGACGCCGCCCTCTATTTCACTGAACCGGCCCTGGCGAAAATCGTTCGAGGCCTGGTCGATGTTGGTCTCGGCTACCTGACGCTGGGGCAACCGCTCTCCACCCTCTCGGGTGGCGAAAGGCAGCGCCTGAAACTGGCCGCCGAGTTGGGCAAGAAGGGCAATATCTATGTTCTCGATGAGCCCACGACTGGCCTGCACATGAATGACGTGGACACCCTGATCGGCCTGTTCGACCGGCTAGTCGATGCCGGCTCCACCGTCATCGTCGTCGAGCACAATCTCGATGTCATCTCTCGTGCCGATTGGGTCATCGATATGGGGCCGGGGGCGGGCCATGATGGCGGCAGGGTACAGTTCGAGGGCAGTCCCGCCGATTTAGCGAAAAGCACGGATTCAATGACGGGGCATTATCTTGCCGCCCGCGGAAATGCATCTCCGCCGGGCTGACGCCACTCTTGGAAGGTCCTGCCCGTTTGCAAGGGGCAATGGTCGGGTTCTGAATTCAACGCGAATGTCGGGATATTGCCGCAGGACGGCATCCAACCTCGGGCGGAAGGCCGATTGGATATGATGGTCAGTTTCGGCCAACCAATTGTTAGAACCTGTCAGTCCGTTGACGGCCCATTGCGGTCAATTCAGGCCACCATGCGGAACGGGCGCTGTGCAAGCCGCGAAAAATTTCCGATTTTGGCTCGATTGGAAATCCTGTTGTGGTCCCGCAGTTCTCGCAAACTGTGCAGGGGTTACCTGCATCTCTAGGAAATCCATGGAAAAGAGAAAGGCCCCGGAGCAGGGCCTTTCCTTGTCTTCAGATGGGGTGCGCCAAACTGTTGCTTGTCATTGAGGCACACTCTGGTTGGGATCGTCTAAACCTATGTGGGCGGTTACAGTCAAAGACCCAACACTCAACTGCAACCGGTGGTCGTCCCGCAGGTGTCACATTTCAGGCATGTTCCATTTCTCACCATGGTGAAGTTGTGACATTCGGTGCACTGGTCGCCCGTGTAGCCTTTCATCTGAGCTTCGGCGCGGAGCAGGCCGGTGTCTTTCGAGGGTGGGGGCGCCGGGATGGGGCTGAGTTCCGCCGTATTGAGAGCGGTTGCGGCAGGGTCGATCTTCAGGGCCGTGGCGCTGCGTAGGGTTGTGACCGTTGAGGTACTTACGGCCTGAGGGGCGTAGCGCGCGGCTTCGGCGGTGGGGACAAGCATCAGCGATGCGTTGGCCGTTTTGCCGCGGGTCATGCCGCGGGAGACAAAGCGCTCGGCGGGCACCGGGGATGGCGCAATCGCGTTGCCACGCGCGCCTTGTTCCTCGGCAACGCCCTTGCCGAGCGAAGTGGGGCTGTCTGGATTGACATGGGCCAGATCGTTCCGGTCGAGATAGGACACGGCCAGTTCGCGGAACACATAGTCGAGGATCGACGTGGCGTTCTTGATGCGATCATTGCCCATGACCATGCCTGCCGGCTCGAAACGGGTGAAGGTGAAGGCCTCCACATATTCGTCCAGTGGCACGCCATATTGCAGGCCCAGCGAGATGGCGATGGCAAAATTGTTCATCATGGCCCGGAAGGCAGCGCCTTCCTTGTGCATGTCGATGAAGATTTCACCCAGGCGGCCATCATCATATTCGCCGGTGCGGACATACACCTTGTGACCGCCAACCACGGCCTTCTGGGTATAGCCCTTGCGGCGATCCGGCATTTTTTCGCGTTCGCGCAGCCGCTCGACGATGCGTTCCACCACCACTTCGGTACGCGCAGCGAGGGGCAGGGTGGCGATATTTTCTGTCGTGTCTTCCTCATCCTCATCGTCCGCAGCGGCGAGTACGGAGGAATTGAGCGGCTGGGATAGCTTGGAGCCGTCGCGGTAGAGCGCATTGGCCTTGAGGGCCAGTTTCCAGCTCAGCATATAGGCGTTCTTGGCGTCCTCAACGCTGGCGTCGTTCGGCATGTTGATGGTTTTGGAGATGGCGCCGGAAATGAAAGGCTGGGCAGCCGCCATCATCAGGATATGCGATTCAACCGAGAGGTAGCGCTTGCCGATCTTGCCGCAGGGCGTGGCGCAATCGAAGACTGGCAGGTGTTCTGGCTTGAGGAAGGGGGCTCCTTCCAGCGTCATTGCACCGCAAACGTGGATATTGGCGGCTTCGATTTCCTTCTTGCTGAAGCCAAGGAAGCTCAGCAGGTCGAAGGAGAAATCGTTGAGCTGCTCGTCGGTGACGCCGAGGTTCTTGAGGAAATCGGTGCCGAGCGTCCACTGGTTGAACACGAACTTGATGTCAAAAGCCGACGCCAGCGCCTTGTTCAGCGCCTCGATCTTGTCTTCGGTGAACCCTTTGGTCTTGAGGCTGGCAGGGTTGACTGCCGGTGCCTGATTGAGATTGCCGTGGCCAACGGCATAGGCTTCCATTTCTGCGATCTGGTCTTCGGCATAGCCGAGCGTGCGCAGAGCAGGGGGCACTGCGCGGTTGATGATCTTGAAATAGCCGCCACCGGCGAGCTTTTTGAACTTTACCAGCGCAAAATCGGGTTCAATGCCCGTGGTGTCGCAATCCATGACCAGGCCAATCGTGCCGGTGGGCGCGATAACGGAAACCTGTGCGTTACGGTAGCCATGCTTCTCGCCAAGCGCGAGGGCGCTGTCCCAGGCCAGTTTCGCGCGCTCTGAAAGCGCCTTGTCGGTGACATTGGCATGGTCGAGCGGCACGGGATTGATGCTCAGCGCCTCGTAGCCATCGGAATGGCCATGAGCGGCGTTGCGATGATTGCGGATGACGCGCAGCATATGCTTGGCATTGCGCTTGTAATCCTTGAACGGACCCAGTTCTTTCGCCATTTCGGCCGAGGTCGCATAGCTGACGCCGGTCATGACGGCTGTGATGGCACCCGCAATGGCGCGCCCTTCTTCACTGTCATAAGGAATGCCAGAGGTCATCAGCAAGCCGCCAATATTGGCATAGCCAATACCGAGCGTGCGATATTCGAAGCTGCGCTCGGCAATGGCGCGGCTGGGGAATTGCGCCATCATCACCGAGATCTCTAACACCACGGTCCAGAGGCGTACGGTGTGCTCGAAGGCGGCGGTGTCGAAGGACGAGTCCTTGTTGCGGTACGGCAGCAGGTTGACCGAGCAGAGATTGCAGGCCGTGTCATCGAGGAACATGTATTCCGAGCACGGATTGGAGGCGACGATCGGGCCAGCGGCGGGGCTGGTGTGCCACTCGTTGATGGTGGTGTGGTACTGAATGCCGGGGTCAGCCGAAGCCCAGGCCGCGTAACCGATCTGTTCCCAAAGATCGCGCGCCTTGAGCGTCTTGATGGTCTTGCCGTTCTGGCGGGCGGTCAGGTTCCAGTCGCCATCATTATCGACGGCGTTGAGGAAATCATCGGTAACGCGGACTGAATTGTTTGAATTCTGGCCGGAAACCGTGAGATAGGCTTCGCTATCCCAATCGGTGTCATAGATGGGAAATTCGAGATCCGTATAGCCCTGGCGGGCAAACTGGATGACGCGGTAGATGTAGTTTTCCGGGACCAGCGCCTTCTTGGCGGCGCGGACTTCGCGCTTCAGCGCCGGGTTCTTGGATACGTCAAAGCAGTCATCGCCCGAGCCTTCGCAATTCACGGCCGCCTTCATGATGGCCTTGAGGTGCTTCGAGACAATTTTGGAGCCGGTGACGAGCGCCGCGACCTTCTGCTCTTCCTTCACCTTCCAATTGATATAGGCCTCGATATCGGGGTGATCGATATCGATCACGACCATCTTGGCTGCGCGGCGCGTCGTGCCACCCGACTTGATGGCGCCGGCAGCGCGATCGCCGATTTTGAGGAAGCTCATCAGGCCGGACGATTTACCGCCGCCCGAAAGCTTTTCGCCTTCGCCGCGCAGTCTGCTGAAATTGGTGCCGGTGCCCGAGCCATATTTGAACAGGCGCGCTTCGCGGACCCAGAGGTCCATGATGCCGTTTTCATTCACCAGGTCGTCCTCTACCGACTGGATGAAGCAGGCATGCGGCTGGGGATGCTCATAGGCCGATTTGGATTGAACGAGCCTGTGCGTAAAAGGGTCGACATAGAAATGGCCCTGGCCAGGGCCATCAATGCCATAGGCCCAGTGCAGGCCCGTATTGAACCATTGCGGAGAATTGGGCGCGACACGCTGGGTTGCGAGCATGAAGGCGAGTTCGTCGCGGAAGGCGAGAGCGTCTTCCTCGCTGTCGAAATAGCCGCCCTTCCAGCCCCAATAGGTCCAGGTGCCAGCAAGGCGATCAAAGACCTGCCGCGAATCCATTTCCGAGCCGTAGCGTTCGGCTTCGGGCAGTTTGGCGAGTGCAGCTTCGTCGGGAACGGAGCGCCACAGCCACGAGGGGACGGAGTTTTCCTCGACCTTTTTCAAGACCTTGGCCACGCCGGCCTTGCGGAAATACTTCTGGGCAATGATGTCGGTGGCCACCTGCGACCAGGCCGAAGGCGCCGCGATATCGTCGAGCTTGAAGACCACGGAGCCGTCCGGATTCCGGATTTCGCTGGTCGCCGAGCGGAACTCGATGGACCCATAACGATCCGCGTTGGCAGTGGTAAACCGGCGTTCGATGCGCATTGTCTTCGTATTCCCCAAATCACGCAGGCATGATCGCCCGCCAGCCGCTGGTCCGGCTTCGTCCGTTCTTGTGTGACGCTTTTACAAACCGATGCCCGCGGGAGGGTGCGGACCTCAAATATTTGCCCTGTGCCTCGACCCGCGCCGATCTGTAATGCCAGCGCTGGGTATCAAGGACTTGCCCGTCACCTGAAGCAGGTTTGGGCCGAGGCTCAGACTTTCCCGATTCAGCTGGCGCGTCAACGCCAGAAATCACAACACCTAGTGCCCACACTTTGCTCCAGAACAAGCAGTGGTATGTGTAATATGTGAATTGCGGGGACAAAGCGCAATGCAAACAGGGCTCTGACGCAGCTGATTTGATCAGTGCTGGAGCGCGGCTTCTGAGCCAAAATGTGAGATCAGCTTCCGGCCATAATGCGCGACAAATACTTGCAGTTCGGGCGTGAAGCTGGCGCGTTAAACGGTGCTTTACCATAAGGCGAGATGCCAGAATCAGACGGCCCCGGATAGTGTCAAGCTATCTATTCCGGCCCTCATAGACTGCGGTGCAGCATACCATATCTTGTGGCGCCACCGCGTCTCGGGTCAGGGAGCGGCTCTGCCGCAAAAGGAGGCTCGCGCGTGTGCTTTGGACTAGGCTCTGTGGGCCAGCCATGCTAAACCGCGAGCAAATCGACGCCCAAACTTTCGGAATCGTCCCGTGGCCCAATCCGGTATCAAGCAATTCCTGACCGAAATCCTCTCCTGGTGGGGGGGCAACACCTGGGGCACGCGCCTCTGGATCCGCCGGTTCGGGGAATATGTCGGCTCCGATGAGTTCGGCAATCGCTATTATTACGACAAGAAGCACGATCGCCGCTATGTGACCTATGCTGGCGGCTATGCCGACGCTTCGGCCATTCCCCCGGGCTGGCATGGCTGGATGCATCATCGCACCGATGTGACGCCTGCCGACGCGAAATACGAGCCGCGCGCCTGGGAAAAACCGCACCAGCCGAACCTGACGGGCACCGCTGCGGCATACCGTCCAGATGGCAGCCTGCTCAACAAGGGCGAGCGGCCACGCGTCACCGGTGACTATCAGGCTTGGTCGCCTGAATAAGGGCATCAAAGGCTTGCGCGATTTTCTTCATGTAATGCTGCGGCCGCTTTTGACAGCGGCCGTTTTGGCTTGCGGCGTTTCAGTGCCGGTGCAGGCGCAGCCGCTTGCCAATCCGGTGGCGACGTTTGCCGGGCTCGACAAGATCACAGGCCGCATCACACGTTTCGACGTTTATATCGATGAAACGGTGCTTTTTGGGGCGTTGGAGATCACGCCGCGGGCCTGTTACAACCGTCCCGCCAGCGACACATTGCAGCGTATTTCGGCCTTCCTCGAGGTCAATCAGATGAGCCTGGATGGCTCTGATGAACGGATTTTCACCGGCTGGATGTTTGCGGACAGTCCGGCGCTCAATGCGGTGGATCACGCGGTCTATGACGTCTGGCTGATTGAGTGCAAAACTTCGACCAATGTGCCGCCGCCGGACCAGCGCTAGACCACCTGCCGCTGTCGAATTCTCATATTGCCGTTCCGCGCAAATATGAGAGAATCGGGTCAGCGGAGGAATGATCATGCTGACCCTGCCTGAAATTGTTGACCGCCCGGCGCAGCCCTATGTCTTTGTGCGCTTTACCGTGCCGATGAATGACATGCAGAAGCCCGCCAATGAGGGCTTCCCCAAGCTGTTTGGCCATCTGCAAAAGCTTGGAATCGAGCCAGTCGGTCCTGCTTTTTATAATTATCGGCGCATCGACATGGCCGGGACGCTGGATGTCGAAGCCGGCATCGCTGTTGAGCATGCGGGAGACGATGAGGGCGACGTGCATTTCGGCACGCTGCCGGAGGGGCAGTTCGTAACGCTGACCTGGAATGGGCATCCCGATAGACTGATGACGGTCACCGGGATGCTGATCGGCTGGCTCAAGGAAACTGGCACCAAGCTGGATGTGGACGAAAAGGCCGATGGCGATCACTTCGCCTGTCGGCTTGAACTCTACGAATCCGATCCGGTCGAGGTGCCTGATATGGATCAGTGGGTTACGACGCTGGCATTCAAGCTGGCGGAATAGATCAGAACATTTCGTCGAGCGCGTTATAGAAGCGATATTTCGTCTCGTCCCATTCAACGCCATAGGCTTTGAGGAACGAGGCGACATGCTCCTGGCCGACATTGTGGGCGATGCTGCGGCAGGCGAGGGTGAGATCCTGCCACACATCGCTGCGGCCGAGCCGGCTGCAATCGACCATGCCGGAAAAACGGCCATCGTCGGCAAGGATATTGGGGGCGGAGGCGTCACCATGGGTGACGATCAACTGCCCCTCTGTTGGGCGATTGGCCTTGAGCCAGTCGAGCACCTGCTGGCCGGTCCAGCCAATATGGGCCGTATCGAAATCGCTTTCGTCCACCAGCCCGGCGGCAAGTCTGGCCTCTGCTTCGGCGATACGGGCCTCGATGCTGTGATCAAACGGGCAATGGGCCGGGTCGAGCGCGTGCATGCGTTTCAGGCCCTGAGCATAGGCACGGATAAAGTCGGCCGGACGATCCAGATAATGGGTAAGGTCTTGTCCCGGCACGGCGCTCATCAAGAGCCAGATGCGGTCATTGGTCTGCTCGGCGTCGATGACGCGTGGCGACTTGAAGCCCATTTTGGTGAGCCAGTTCAGACGCTCGATTTCTCCGGGCAATTCGGCAAGCGGGTGAACGGGCTCGGCCTTGAGAAACACCGCATTGCCGTCTCCCAGCATGATGCGCCAAACGTCACAGTTTGATTTTCCAATTCCGATTTCGGTCCAGTCGAGATCGGCGAGCGGCGAAAGGCTCTCAGGCAGGTCTGTGGGTTTGGTCATTTTCGATCCCATCTGGTCCAATCGCCATCGCGCTGCAAGGCGCGGCTGAGACTGTCCTCATATTCGGCGCGTGGAATTTCGACCCCGCCAAGCGAGGCGAGGTGATCGGTGAGAAACTGGGTGTCGAGCAATTCAAAACCACCGGCCTTGAGGCGCTCAACCAGATGGGCCATCGCCATTTTGGAGGCGTCGGTGCGGCGGTGAAACATGGATTCACCGAAAAAAGCGGCTCCGATGGCGAGGCCATAGAGGCCACCGATAAGCTCATTGCCGTCCCAGACTTCGACCGTATGCGCGATGCTGCGACGGAACAATTCGCCATAGACGGAACGGATCGTCTGGTTGATCCAGGTGCTCTGCCGATCGGCGCCGACCGTCGCGCAGCCCTCGATAATGCCATCCCAATTGCTGTCTACGCGGATGGTCCAGCCTGATTTCCGCATGGCCTTGCGCAGGCTTTTGCTGGCGTGAAAGCCATCGAGCGGGATGATGCCGCGCATCTCTGGGCTGACCCAGAACAGATCATTGTCTTCCGCATCCTCGGCCATGGGAAAAATCCCGGCGCGATAGGCACGAATGATCAGTTCGGGGGTGATGTCGACGGCAAAGGGATCGGTGCGGCGGGCCATGAGGTGCTTTTACTGAATGAACGTGGTGGTGGGAAGAACCCCCACCTAGCCTCCCCCTGTGGCAGGGGGAGGGACCCATCCAGTGTGCCCATATGCTTGAGATAGACTCGATCAACTCCTCCCCCTTCTTCAGGGGGAGGTTGGGTGGGGGTGTCTTACGCCTTGTTATTGGCCAGAAACTTTTCCAGCCAATGGATGTCGTAATTACCCGCCAGAATGTCCGGCTCCTTGATAAGCCGCTGGAACAGGGGCAGGGTGGTTTTCACCCCGTCGACCACGAATTCGTCCACGGCGCGGCTGAGGCGCTTCAGGCATTCTTCGCGGGTGCGGCCATAAACGATCAGCTTGCCGATCAACGAGTCGTAATAGGGCGGAATTTTGTAGCCCTGATACACCGCCGAATCGACGCGTACGCCGACGCCGCCTGCCGGGTGATAGAAAGTGATCGTGCCCGGCGAGGGAGCAAAGGTCTGTGCGTCTTCGGCATTGATGCGCACTTCGATGGCGTGGCCATAGAACTGCACCTGATCCTGGCTCATCGACAGCTTTTCGCCCGAAGCAACCTTGATCTGCTCATAGACGATGTCGATGCCGGTGATGCGTTCGGTCACCGGATGTTCCACCTGCAAGCGGGTGTTCATTTCGATGAAATAGAACTCGCCGTTTTCGTAGAGGAATTCGACCGTGCCAGCGCCGGAATATTTGAGCTTGCGCATGGCAGCGGCGCAGATTTCGCCGATTTCGTCGCGCTCTTCCGGCAGAATCGTCGGGCCACCGGCCTCTTCCCAAACCTTCTGGTGGCGGCGCTGCAAGGAGCAGTCACGGACGCCCAGATGGACGGCATTGCCCTGACCGTCGCCGAGAACCTGAACCTCGATGTGGCGCGGCTTGCCGAGATATTTTTCCATATAGACCGAATCGTTGCCGAAAGCCGCCTTGGCTTCGGAACGGGCGGTCGACCACGCAACCAGCAGTTCGGATTCGGTCTGGGCAACCTTCATGCCACGGCCACCGCCGCCAGCGGTTGCCTTGATCAGCACCGGATAGCCGATGTCCTTGGCGTTCTTGAGCGCCTGCTGCTCGGTTTCCACCGCGCCAGCCGAGCCCGGAACCACGGGAATGCCAAGCTCCACCGCCGTCTTCTTGGCGGTGATCTTGTCGCCCATGATCTCGATATGGTGCGCAGATGGGCCGATGAAGGTGATGTTGTGTTCTTCAAGGATCTTGGCGAAGCGCGCATTTTCCGAGAGGAAACCATAGCCCGGATGCACCGCATCGGCGCCGGTAATCTCGCAAGCCGCCATGATGGCGGGAATGTTGAGATAGGAATCCTTGGCCGAATTGGGCCCGATGCAGACGCTTTCGTCGGCAAGGCGGACATGCATGGCGTTGGCGTCGGCCGTGGAGTGTACCGCCACGGTTGCGATGCCCATTTCCTTGCAGGCGCGCAGAATGCGCAGAGCGATTTCGCCGCGATTGGCGATCAGGACTTTCTGGAACATAGGAAAGACCCCTTACTCGATGACGACGAGCGGCTCGCCATATTCGACCGGCTGGGCGTCTTCCACGAGAATGCGGGTGACGGTGCCCGAACGGTGCGCCGGAATCTGGTTCATGGTCTTCATCGCTTCGATGATGAGGACGGTCTGGCCTTCCGTGACCTTGGCGCCGACTTCCGCGAAAGCGGGCTTGCCCGGCTCGGGCGAGCGATAGGCCGTGCCGACCATCGGAGAGGTCAGCGTGCCCGGATTGGAGGCGAGGTCTTCGGCCTTGGCAGGCGCTGCTGCCGGCACGGAGCCCGAAGGCGCACTCGGCGCTGCCGCAGGTGCGGCGGCCATGTACTGCATCGGCGGCTGTGCGTAGACAGGTGCCTCATTGGGATAGGACCGGGTGACGCGAACCCGCAGGTCTTCCTGCTCGATTTCGATCTCGGCAAGGTTTTCCTTGTTGAGCAGTTCGGCGATGGCGCGGATCAGGTCCTGATCCAGCGATGACTTCGTCATTTTTGTCGGTCTCCCGGCTTCGCGTGTCGAAGCTTCATTTGAGTTTTTGGGCCAGGGCTTCAAGGGCTAACTTATACCCCAGGCTGCCAAAGCCGCAAATGACGCCAAAGGCGACCGACGACACATAGGAGTGGTGCCGGAACGCTTCGCGTTGATGGATATTGGAAAGATGAACTTCAACCACCGGAATATCCGCGGCCCGCAGGGCGTCGTGGATGGCGACTGAAGTGTGTGAATAGGCAGCCGGATTGATGATAATGCCGTCTGCCGTTTTGCGGGCGTCCTGAATCCAGGTCACCAGTTCGCCTTCGTGATTGGACTGTCTGAAGTCCAAAGTCAGCTCAAGCTCGCTTGCGGCGCGTCTGCACAAGGCTTCTACGTCCTTGAGCGTTTCCGAGCCATAGGTGTCCGGCTCGCGCGTGCCGAGCAGGTTGAGGTTCGGGCCATTGAGGACGAGAACGCGTTTGGTCATGATCCAGCTCTTGTGCAACGGCCTATCTGGCCGACGCAAGGGCGGTTACACGAAATGCACTGGAAATGCTAGCAATGTGCGTACTCACAAGCAGGTGGTGCGACCACATTCGCGCATATTGGCGATGCGGGTGCGCAATTCGTCGGCACCGATGGCACCCGGAATGATCTCATTGCCGATAATGTAGGTCGGCGTGCCCGAAATGCCCAGCGCCTGTGCGATTTCGTATGAACTCTGAATGGTGCGGGCTACCTGTTCTTCGCCCATGCGCAATTCCAGATCGACGGGCGAAAGCCCCTGTTCGGCTGCAGCCGCAAGAGCGGTCGCCTTGTCGACCTTGCCCCGGCTGGAGAACAGGGTCTGGTGGAAGCTCCAGTAATCCGCATCGCTCTTGCCGACGAGAATGCCGATGCGCGCGGCATCGATCGATTCATTGGAGAGGATCGGGAATTCCTTGAGGATGATCTTGAGGTTGGGGTCTTCGGCCAGCAGGGCGGCCATATCCGGCACCGCGTTGCGGCAATAGCCACAATTATAATCGAAAAATTCGACCAGCGTCACATCGCCATCCGGATTGCCGAGGATGATGGGATCGGGCGCATTGAAAATGGCGTCGTAATAGCTGGTCATTGCCAGTTCCGTGCGGGACTGCTCCTCAACCCGCAATGTATCTTCCAGCGCGACAGAGAGGCGCTGCAGCAGCTTCGGATCGCTCATCAGGAAGTCTTCGATCATCGGATTGAGCGTTTCGGCATCGAGAGCGGCCATTTGTGGCGCTACTGGCGCGGGTTGCTCGGCGAGAACCTGTTCCACGATGGCGCGCACGGCCAGCGCATCCGTTTCCGGTTTGGGCTGATTGAGCAGCGAAAAGCCGAGGGCGCCGGCAAGAAGGCCAGCGACAGCGGCCAGCACGATGGAAAGGCTTTTCATGGCAGGCTCCGTCGAGTCGTTGCGCTCTTCTAGCAGACCTCTGGTAAACGAACAGCCGGGACTGGGCGGTGTGCCCGTTTCATCACCAATTGTTGTTGAGAGGCGCGGCGCTTCGGGGTAGTCCCGAGGCAACGCATATGGAGCCGATATGACAGACGCGTCCGCAGACGGGCTGATGCCGTTCCTGGCCATGGATATTCTCAAGCGCGCCAAAGTGCTGGAGGGGCAGGGCCGTAGTATCTGCCATCTGGAGCTAGGCGAGCCCGGCCAGCCGCCCGCGCCGCGTGTCATCGAGGCTGTCGCCAGGGCGCTACCGCATCCGCAGGGCTATACCAGCGCCAAAGGCATGGTGGAGCTGCGCGAGGGGCTTGCGGGCTATTATCAGAACCAGCACAGCGTTTCTGTCGATCCCGAACTGATCCTCGCCACCACGGGATCATCGGCGGGTTTTATTCTAGCCTTTCACACCGCCTTCAGGCCCGGCGCTCGCATCGCCATCACGCGGCCCGGCTATCCCGCCTATGTGAATACCCTGCTGGGGCTGGGCTTTAATATCGCCGAAATACCGGTCAGAGCCGCGAATGGCTGGCAACTGAGCGGGGCGGATATCGAAGCTGCCTATGCGGAGGCGCCGTTTGAGGGATTGCTGTTCGCCAGCCCGGCCAATCCAACCGGGGCCGCTGTCGATCGTGCCGGATTGGCCGATATTGTCCAGACATGCGCCCGGCTGGGCGTGCAGTTCATTTCTGACGAAATCTATCATGGCCTTGATTATCGCGGGCCGTCGGTGAGTGCGCTTGAGTTGACGCGCGATGCCATCGTCATCAACAGTTTCTCCAAATATTATTGCATGACCGGCTGGCGGATCGGCTGGATGGTCTTGCCGGAAGCGTTGATCCGGCGCGCGGAAATCCTGCAGCAGAACCTCTTCATTTCCGCACCCACGCTCAGCCAGATTGCGGCGCAGGCGGCGCTCGGGGAGCGGGATTATGCGGAAGTGCAAAAAGCCGATTATGCGGCAAACCGGCAGGTTCTTGCGGCGGGCTTGCGAGAAATCGGTTTTGAGCTGTCATCAAGCGGTGACGGGGCGTTTTACGCCTATGCAGGGATCAGCCGCTTCTCCAATGATTCCCTGAAATTCTGCGAGACGCTGCTGGAAGAAGCCGGGATCGCCGCGACGCCAGGCGTCGATTTTGACCGGGTGGATGGCCATGGCTATGTGCGGTTCAGCTATGCGGGGACGCAATCGACCATCACTGAGGCGCTTGAGCGCTTGCGGCGTTTCGTTCTCGCCTGAAACCTTCATCATGCCAAAAAGAAAGGGCGGCCCGAGAGCCGCCCTTTGTGTTTCTAGCCAAGGCCGAGGCGGCGCTGCCACCAGCCGACCTTCTTCTTCTTGTCCGGCTCGGCTTCCGTGCTTGCTTCGCTTTCCGGCGCGGCAGGCACTTCCTCCGCAGGGGCGGAGCTCGACGTCACCACCACGCCTTCGGGCGGCAATTCCTTCTTCACGCGGCGGGCGCGAACAGGCTTCTTTTCTTCCGCAGCCGGTTCTTCGGCCTTCGGCGCTTCGGCAATTGGAGCGGCTTCGACAACAGCGGTTTCTGCTGCTGCTTCAGCGGGTTCTGCCTTTTTGCGCGTACGCGGCTTCCGCTTGGGCTTCTCCTCGGCAACCGGCTCCGCCGCGACAGCCTCGACCGGCGTGGTTTCTGCCGGTGCAGATTCCTCGGTTTCGGCAACCTTCTTGCGGGTACGCGGCTTGCGCTTTGGCTTTTCCTCGGCTGCGGGGGCTTCTTCCGCTGCGGGAGCGGCTTCGGCTACAGGAGCAGCGGCCTCAAGATCGACATGCGCAACGACGGCTTCGGCCGGTGCCTCAACTGCGGCTTCGGCGTTCACCTCGTCGCGGCGATTGCGACGGCCACCACGGCGACCGCGACGACGACGACGGCGCTGTTCTTCGGCATCATCACCTTCGACGGCATGGCGCGCAGCGGCGTTTTCTTCGCTGTCTTCAGCTTCTTCTTCAGAAGCGGTTTCACCGACAGCACCATTTTCGGAGGCATTGGCCTGAGCGGCGTCACCATTGCGGCCGCCACGGCGACGACGGCGACGGCGACGACGGCCATTGCCATCACCTTCGGCGGTCTCTGCGCGGGCTTCGGTTTCCTCGGCCTCTTCGTCCTCGACCTCTTCGACGTCCGCCTCTTCTTCGATCACGGCGCTATCGACGCGCACATGGGCGGCGGCGCGCTGATCGGCATAGGCGGAAACGCGGGTTTCGCCCTTTTCGATATGGAAGTCGTGCCCTGCCAGCTTGCCGTCGGCAGTGATGGTGATCGACAGATTGTTGCGGATTTCGAGCTGGGTGAGTGTTTCGCGCTTGTAGTTGAGAATGTAGAGCGCGACTTCCACCGGCACGCGGACATTGATCGACTGGCCCTGCTTGCGCAGAACGTGGTCTTCGATGTGGCGCATGATCATCAGCGCCAGGCTTTCGGTGGAACGAACCAGACCCGTGCCGTCACAGATTGGGCACTTGTGTGTCGAGCTTTCGACAACGCCGAAGCGGATGCGCTGACGGCTCATTTCCATCAGGCCGAAATGGCTGATGCGGCCTACCTGAATGCGGGCGCGATCGTCCTTGAGGCAATCCTTGAGCTTGCGCTCGACGGCCCGGTTGGAACGGTTCTCCATCATGTCGATGAAGTCGATGACGATGAGGCCGGCCAGGTCGCGCAATCGAAGCTGACGCGCCACTTCGTCGGCAGCTTCCAGATTGGTCTGGAGCGCGGTGTCCTCGATATTGTGCTCCTTGGTGGAGCGGCCCGAGTTTACGTCGATGGAAACCAGCGCTTCGGTCGGGTTGATGACGATGTAACCGCCGGAGGGCAGGGTGACCGTGGGCGAGAACATGGAATCGAGCTGCGCTTCGACGCCATATTTTGAGAACAGCGGCTGATCATCCTTGTAGAGCACCACGTTCTTGGCGTGGCTCGGCATGATCATCTTCATGAAGTCCTTGGCTTCGCGGAAAGCGTCATCGCCCGCCACGAACACTTCATCGATGTCCTTGTTATAGAGATCGCGGATGGTCCGCTTGATCAGCGAGCCTTCTTCGTAAACCAGACAGGGCGCCTGGCTCTGCAAGGTCAGCGTGCGCACGCTTTCCCATAGACGCATCAGATATTCGAAGTCGCGCTTCACCTCGGCCTTGGTGCGCGAAGCACCGGCCGTGCGCAGAATCACGCCCATGCCCTGCGGCACTTCCAGATCGGCAGTGATTTCCTTCAAGCGCTTGCGGTCGGCAGCATTGGTGATCTTGCGCGAAATGCCGCCACCACGGGCGGTATTCGGCATCAGGACGGAGTAGCGACCGGCCAGCGACAGATAGGTGGTGAGAGCCGCGCCCTTGTTGCCGCGTTCTTCCTTGACCACCTGCACCAGCATCACCTGCCGCCGCTTGATGACTTCCTGAATCTTGTACTGGTGACGGCGCTGCTGGCTGGAGCGGCGGCGTTCCGGCACTTCTTCAAGCGCGTCGGCGCCACCGATGGATTCCACCGGTTCACTATTGGCCGGGGCCTGCTCGATGTGGCTCGGCTCACCATGTTCCTGCGGATCGGATTCCGCGTCGGCTTCAACTACGCCTTCAGGCACCGAAACGGTGTCTTCGACGTCATCGTGGCTCTCGTCCTCGCTCTCTTCATCGCGCAGCAGGGCTTCGCGGTCGGCAACGGGGATCTGGTAATAATCGGGGTGGATTTCGCTGAAAGCGAGGAAACCGTGGCGATTGCCGCCATACTCAACGAAAGCCGCTTGCAGGGACGGCTCAACGCGCGTGACCTTTGCGAGGTAGATATTCCCCCGCAACTGGCGGCGGGTCGCCGATTCAAAGTCGAATTCCTCGAGTCGGTTACCTGATGTAACGACAATCCGTGTTTCTTCCGGGTGGATGGCATCCACCAGCATTCTCTTGGTCGCCATAATATGCTCCGCGCACCCGCGCGCCGACAAGGGGACGCCGAATAGGCGGCATCCTGGGTGTGGCGCATTGCGGGGCGAATGGGTTGAGTGGGGTAGGGCGCGAACCTCTCACGTTCTGCGCCAGAGTAAATGTGGTCACGGCCTGCAAATAGGGCGATGCAAAGCGGCAATCGGTAGTCTCGATCGCGTCGCTGGTACTCCGCCTGCGGGCCATTTGACCTCTTCCTATTGGGTGGCGGGAAACCTGCCACCGTCCGGCCGGGGGGCCGAAATTCTCAAGTCAGGCGCGCAAACCGCAACGTCCGCACTGGGCCAGATTGCCGATCACGGCGTCTGCCAGCACTGTTCCGGACCAAGGGAGGGTTGTCAGCGCCTCCGAAAATGGCCGCGAAACACACGCGCCTTCACCTCTAGCGTGTAGAAAAGTTGCGCCGGAATGGCAACAGGAAAGTCAAAAGCTGTGGTTGCATACGGATTTGAACGGTCACTTCTTTGCCATGAACGCAATTCATCGCATAAAGCAGCCTATTGCCGAAGAATCGCAGATCAAGCGCGGTGTTTCCGGTTTTATCAGTGCAGGAGCCCGATCGCGTTTTGACCAGACATATTCTGATCCGATTGGTGCTGATGCTGTCGCTTGCATTTTCTGGCCTTGCCAATGGGCAGGACAGCGCCAGCCTGCCGCCGCTGCCAAATGTGATAGATGCCCGCATCACCGCCACACCCGACAGGGCGCGACTGGTTATAGATCTGGCTGCGCGCACCGAGTTCGCCTTCGTGTCGCTGGATGGCCCCAACCGGATTGCCGTCGACGTGCGGGCAGGGACGTTCTCCCTGCAGGAAACAGAAGGAGACGCCGCCGGGGAGGGTGTCGTTTCCGGCTATGTGATCGAGCAGGCCGCGCCTGACCGGGTGCGCACCATGCTCACCCTGTCCATACCCGCTCAGGTCCAGCAGGCCTATGTGCTCGATCCTTTCGACGGACAACCGGCGCGCCTCGTCGTCGACATCATTCCGGCCACGGACGAAGAATTCGCCGCCAATGTCGAGCGCGACCGCAGCGCTTCAGCAAGCGTGGTGCCACCCGTCGCGTCGACGCCTGCGGGCGGCTCGGAACTGGCTATCGCCACAAAGCCACTGGTCGTCATCGATCCGGGACATGGTGGCATCGATAGCGGCGCCGAAACCGCAGATGGAATCAGGGAAAAGGATATCGTTCTGGCTTTCTCCCTGCGCTTGCAGGAATTGCTGGTCGAATCGGGACGGTTCGATGTGGCGCTGACCCGCGAAACCGACACCTATCTTCGGCTGGAAGAGCGCGTTGCCCTGGCGCGGGGCAATAAGGCCGATCTGTTCATCTCCATTCATGCCGACAGCTTTCAGCAGCCCGAAATTCGCGGGGCCAGCGTTTATACCCGTAACGAGAATGCGACCGATGTTCTCGATAAGGTCATGGCCGATAATGAGAATAAGTCGGATGTGATCGCCGGGTTTGCCATGCCGCAAATGGGGCCGGAGGTCGTCGATATCCTGCTCGATCTCATGCGCCGCGAAATGCGGGTGCAATCGTTCATGGCTGCCGAGTCCATTGTGCATCAACTCGAACCTAGTGTTGCCCTGCGCCGCTTCCCGGTGCGTCAGGCCGACTTTTTCGTATTGCAGGCGCCCGATATTCCTTCGGTTCTGGTGGAGCTTGGCTTTTTGTCCAATGCGAGCGACGCGGCCAACCTTATGCAATCGGATTGGCGAGACCGAACGGCCGAAGCCATTGCGCGGGGTATCTCAACCTATTTCGACACTTTGCAGGAAGAGCCGTGAGCGCGGCCAGACGGCCTTTTGCCAAAGCTAAAGTGATCAACTTTATGCCCGGATTCTGCTATGATTCCGGTCTGTTCGCCGACATTACGGCGCGGGGTATATAATGTTTCGTCTGCTTGGCTGGCTTTTTGGCTTCGGTATGTTCCTCGCGCTGGCCGGCGTGGGTGTGGCCAGCGTTTATGTCGCTACAGTCACCGCGCAATTGCCTGACTACACCGTGTTGCAGGACTACCAGCCGCCGGTCACCACGCGCGTTCACGCCGCTGATGGGACATTGCTGGCCGAATATGCGCGCGAGCGCAGGCTGTTTCAGCCCGTCGAGACTGTTCCCCCTCTGGTCGTAGAGGCCTTTCTGTCCGCCGAGGACAAGGATTTCTACAATCACGGTGGCATTGCCATCGATGGTGTGGTGCGCGCATTGCGTGACAATCTTCTGGCCCGCATGGATGGCAATAATTCCATTCAGGGTGGCGGCTCCTCCATTACCCAGCAGGTTGCCAAGAATTTCCTTTTGACCTCGGAACAGACCTGGGACCGCAAAATTCAGGAAGCCATTCTGGCGGTGCGGATCGAGTCGACGTTCACCAAGGACAAGATTCTCGAACTCTATCTCAACGAGATTTTCCTCGGCCTCAATTCCTACGGCGTGGCTGCTGCTGCGCTCAATTATTTCGACAAGGCGCTGTACCAGCTGACCTTGCCCGAAGCGGCCTATATCGCCGCCTTGCCAAAGGGCCCGAACAATTATCATCCCTTCCGCCGCCCGCAGCAGGCTATCGAGCGGCGCAATTGGGTGATCGACCGGATGGTCGAGAATGGCTATGTCGGCACCGAAGAAGCGGCAGCGGCCAAGCAGGAACCGCTCAACGTCATTCCACGCGCTGCTGGCAGCCAGGTCTATTCGGCCGAATATTTCACCGAAGATGTGCGCCGGGCACTGGCGCGCCTCTATGGCGAGGACCAGCTTTATGGCGGCGGCCTTTCGGTGCGCACCACGCTCGAACCCCGCTTGCAGGAATATGCGCGCCGGGCGCTGATGGATGGATTGATCCAGTATGATCACACGCGCGGCTTCCGCGGTCCTGTCGCCAGCGTTGAGCTGGGTGACGATTGGGGCCTTGCCGTTGGTGCAATCAGGCCGCTGAGCGATGTGCCGGAATGGCAGCTCGCCGTGGTGCTTGAGGCTGGTGGCAATCAGGCGCGTATTGGCCTGAGGCCAGATAATGACGTGGACAACGCCTTGTCGGCGGACCGGATCGAGGGTGTTCTGTCCGGTCCCGAGATCAAATGGGTGTCCCGGCCCGTTCAGGATATTTTGAGCGTCGGTGACGTGGTCTATGTGTCCCCGGTTTCCGGCAAGGACGGCATTTACACGCTGGAGCAGATTCCGGAAGTGGAAGGCGCCCTTGTCGCCATGGACCCGCGCACCGGGCGCGTGCTCGCCATGGTGGGCGGCTTCTCCTTTGCCGAAAGCGAGTTCAACCGCGCGACACAGGCGCTGCGCCAGCCGGGATCGTCCTTCAAGCCGATCGTCTATGCCGCGGCGCTCGACAATGGCTATACGCCGGCCTCCGTGGTGCTGGATGCGCCTATCGAAGTACGCATGGGCGACGGCTCGGTCTGGCGGCCGGAAAACTATGCGCAGGAATTTTACGGGCCACAGACACTTCGGCGCGGTATCGAGCGCAGCCGTAACGTCATGACCGTGCGCCTGGCGCGCGACATCGGCATGCCGCTTATTGCCGATTATGCGCGCCTGTTCGGCATTTATGACGATATGCAGCCGGTTCTCGCCATGTCGCTGGGCGCCGGCGAAACCACGGCCATGCGGATGACGGCTGCCTATGCAACTATCGCCAATGGCGGACGCAAGATCGTGCCGACGCTGATCGACCGCATTCAGGATCGCTATGGCAAGACGGTTTATCGCCATGACGAGCGGGTCTGCGAGGGCTGTGAAGCAACAGACTGGCACGGGCAGGGCGAGCCGCGCATTCTCGACAATCGTCAGCAGGTACTTGATCCGATGACGGCCTATCAGATCACCTCGATGATGGAAGGTGTGGTGCAGCGCGGCACCGGCACCGCCGCGCGGGCCTTGAACCGCCCGGTGGCGGGCAAGACCGGCACGACCAATGATTATAAGGACGCATGGTTTGTCGGCTTCACGCCGGAACTGGCGGTAGGGGTCTATGTCGGCTTCGACCAGCCGCGCTCGATGGGCTCATCATCCACGGGCGGCGGTATGGCCGTGCCGATTTTTACCAATTTCATGGCCAAGGCGCTTCAGGGCAAGCCTGCGACGCCGTTCAACGTTCCCGCCGGAATGACCACGGCATGGATCAGCCCCAATAGCGGCGTGAAGGCCATGGACGGCGAGGCCGGTATTCGAGAAGCCTTCAAGCCGGGTACCGGACCCAATCAGATGACGTCGGTGATCGGTGTGGATGTGGCCGCCTATGATGCCTATCAGCGCGATATGCTGATGCAGCAGCAATATGGCTCAAGCATCCTCACGCAGCCGGGCAATGGTGGGGCTTATCTTGATCAAGGTCTGGGGCAGCGTCGCTGACGGTTGACCTCAGGCCAGTTTCGCGCGACTGGCTCGCCGCCTGAACGGAGTTGCCGAATTGACGGCTCGATCCTTGCCGGAGGTTTTCGCCTTATAGAGGGCGCGGTCGGACTCGATCAGCATTTCGCCAAGCGTTTCGCTGTCGCGGTGCTCGTGGATGCCGATGCTCAGTGTCAGGGCGTGGTCGGCGGGCAGTCCTGCCACGGACATGCGGCGCACGGCGCGCCTGATCTCGTCGGCATGGTGCTGCAAGGAATCGCTGTCGTTTTCTTCGTAATAAAGCGCGAATTCCTCGCCGCCGACCCGGGCTGTCAGGCGGGCATTGCCGTGGCTGGAAATGGCCCGCGCGACACCCGCGATGACCTGGTCGCCGACCTTGTGACCAAAGCTGTCATTGATCAGCTTGAAGTTGTCGATATCGGCCATCATCAGCGTTGGACGCTGACGATCGGTTAAAGCCAGAGCGGCAGTCACCGCCGTTTCAAAGCCGCGACGGTTCAGTAGGCCCGTCAGATAATCATGGTTTGCTTCCGAGCGAAGCTGCTCGAATGTATCAATGCTCAGCGCCGACAGGAACAGGAGCGCGATGGTGCCTGTCAGGATGGGCGAGAATGCCTGTACCGACACCCAATAGGTCGACTGCTGAAACGAGTTGGCATCAGAGGGGTCAAGAATGCCCAACAGGGCCAGAACCGGACGGATCAGCGAGAGGCCTACGCCAATCCATCCCGCGATGATCAGAAGCCTGTCGGCTGCGGAAATGGGCTTGGCTGCCGACAATTGCAGAACGGTGGCCAGCGTGATCCCGGCCAGTGCCAACCCCATCACCACGATACGGGCATTTACCGAGGGCTCGACATAGAGAAACCACAGATAAAACGCGGCCACGATCGGCATGATGACGCCAAAGGTGCGCACCGGCACCTGCAGATGTATCCGGTGAATTGCGGCGCAGCATGCCACCATTATGGACACGACGAAGCTGGCATTGCTGATCAGCTTGTTGGTGTTTTCATCCGTCAGCGGGCTGAGATCGTAAAAAATGAAGCCCACGGCCGACAGCGCAAACGCGTTGGCAAGAAGCAGGAGATGGCGGTGAAAGGGCCAGCGCCGCCATAACAGCAGGAACAGCGCCCCGAAGGTGAGGGCAATTGCCGGGTTGAGAAGCGAAAAATAGATCTGACCCGGCATAAGAAACCACTCGTAACCTGCATGCCTTGGCAGGCACGGCACACGGTAGCGAGTCTTGTTTTAATTGCGCGTTAATCCTACTCGCTAACCACGATCTGGCACACAGCCGCAAAAATAAAAAAAGCCGCCCGAAGGCGGCTTTTCAGATTTTATCGCGCACCAGTCTTAGTGGTGGTGCTCCTCGGGAACATCTTCTTCACCAGCTTCGATCAGCTTGGCGAGTTCGTCGCGGGTCACCTTCTTGTCGGTGATGGCGCCGAGTTCGATGATGTGGTCGACGACCTTGTTCTCGAAGATCGGGGCGCGCAGCGAAGCCAGTGCCTGCGGGTTCTTGCGATAATAGTCGTAAACCTGCTGTTCCTGGCCGGGGAAGCGGCGGACTTCAGCGATCAGCGCCTGCTGGTGCTCTTCGTCGGTCACCTGCACTTCGTTGACATTGCCGATTTCGGCAACGACGAGGCCCAGACGCACGCGGCGTTCGGCAATGCGCTTGTACTGTTCGCGGGCTTCTTCTTCGGTCGTGCCTTCATCGGCGAAGGAACGGCCATGGCTCTGGATTTCGTGCTCGACGCGCTGCCAGATCGTGTTGAACTCGGCATCGACCAGCTGGGCCGGAACGTCAAACTTGTGGCCATCATCGAGAGCGTCGAGAACCTGACGCTTCATGTGCTGGCGGCCCATGGAAACGAGAGCGGCTTCCATCTGGTCGCGCACAGCCTTGCGCAAGGCAGCAACGTCTTCAAGGCCAAGGCGCTTGGCGAAATCGTCATCCAGATCGCCCTGGTTGGGGCCATCGACATGCAGGATGGTGACGTCGAAGGTTGCTTCCTTGCCGGCCAGTTCCGCGTTCTGGTAATCAGCCGGGAAGGTCACCGTAATGGTACGGGACTCGTCCTTCTTCTGGCCGACGAGCTGTTCTTCGAAGCCAGGAATGAACTCGCCCGAACCAACGGTCAGGTGAGCGTGGTCGGAAGTGCCGCCGTCAAAGGCAACGCCGTCGATCTTGCCGACGAAAGACAGGCCCAGACGGTCGCCGTTTTCGACAACAGCGCCATCGCCCTTGTCGGTGTAACCACGGTTCTGGTTGAACACGCGATTTACTTCGGCATCGACTTCTTCTTCAGAAACCTCAACGACCGGCTTTTCGATCTTGACGCCCTTGATGTCCATCAGGGCAACAGGCGGCAGAATTTCGTATTCGACTTCAAAAGCCAGATCGGCATTGCCGTCCAGAACGTCGTTGATGACGCCCTGATCCTGCGGCAGGTCGACCTTGGGCTGTGCAGCCGCGCGCTCCTTGCGGGATTCGAGTGTGTCCGCGACGGTCGCGTTGATGGCGTCGGTCATCACTTCGGACATGGCGGAACGGCCATAGACCTTCTTGAGATGTGCGGTCGGCACCTTGCCGGGACGGAAGCCCTTGATATTGGCCTGACCCTTGAGCTCGTCGAGCTTGGCGTCGAGACGCGTGTTGAGGTCTGCGGCCGGAATGGTGACGCTCAGCTTGCGCTTCAGGCCTTCATTGAGGGTTTCTGTAACCTGCATTGGGGTCTTATTCCCGTCTTGAATTAATCTCATTAGGCCGGGGCCATTTGGTGCGGGTGAGAGGACTCGAACCTCCACGCCTTGCGGCGCTGGAACCTAAATCCAGTGCGTCTACCAGTTCCGCCACACCCGCATGGGCCCCCGTCGGCCGGGTTGGCGTTGCATCTATATGAAGAGTGAAAGCCAGTCAAAGGCTCATTCTTGCCTTGCCCAGCCGATCCATTCGCCCATTTGCGCGCCACTCACTATGGCGCACCGCCAAAGACTTGAGTATATCGTGGGCATATTGCGCATTTTTTGTGCATTGGCTCTGTGGGCACCCCTAGCATCCCCTGAGAGGTGTTCTTCTAACTGGTTCGTTTATAAGGCGTTTTTGGCTCTGGCATGGCGTGGCACAGCAAGTGCATACGGTTTGGCGGTAACTGCCGAAAACGGCCATTGGAGGCGTAAGTGAAAAAAATCGAGGCTATCGTAAAGCCATTCAAGCTCGACGAGGTCAAAGAAGCTTTGCAGGAAGTTGGCTTGCAGGGCATCACCGTAACCGAGGCCAAAGGGTTTGGGCGCCAGAAGGGTCACACCGAACTGTATCGCGGTGCAGAATATGTCGTCGACTTTCTGCCCAAGGTGAAGGTCGAAGTCGTGTGCCCTGACGATCTGGCCGAAAAGGCGATCGAGGCGATCCGCAATGCCGCGCAAACCGGCCGCATCGGCGATGGCAAGATTTTCGTCTATTCCATCGAGCAGGCCATCCGTATCCGCACGGGCGAATTCGGCGACGACGCGCTCTAAGCGTCTGCGCCACAACATCAATATCAGCATTCCGATTTAGACAGGGGAAGACCTAATGACGACCGGAGCCGACATTATCCAGCGCATGAAAGACGAGAACATCAAGTATCTCGACGTGCGCTTCACCGACCTGCGCGGCAAGCTGCAGCACGTCACGATGGACGCCTCCGTCGTTGACGCCGATATGTTCGAAGATGGCGTGATGTTTGACGGTTCTTCCATCGCTGGCTGGAAGGCCATCAATGAGTCGGACATGGTGCTTATGCCCGATCCGAACTCGGCCTATCTCGATCCCTTCTTCGCGGCCTCGACGCTCGCCATCAATTGCGACATTCTCGAGCCCGCCACCTACCAGCCCTATAACCGCGATCCGCGCTCCATCGCCAAGAAGGCCGAGGCACTGGTCAAGTCGTCGGGCGTTGGCGACACCGTGGTGTTTGGCCCCGAGCCCGAATTCTTCATTTTTGACGATGTGAAGTACTCGACCTCCACCTACAAGGTTGGCTTCCAGGTCGACGCAGCCGAGCTGCCGACCAACAATGACGCCGATTACGAAGGCGGCAATAACGGCCACCATATCGGTCTCAAGAAGGGCTATTTCCCGGTTCCACCGCTGGATAGCGCTCAGGACATGCGCGGTGAAATGCTCGAAGCCATGGGCCAGATGGGCGTCATCATCGAGAAGCACCACCACGAAGTGGCTTCGGCCCAGCATGAGCTTGGCCTCAAGTACAAGCAGATGATCGCGTCGGCCGACGACGTGCTGATCTACAAATATGCCGTGCAGCAGGTTGCCAATGCCTATGGAAAGACCGCAACCTTCCTGCCGAAGCCGGTTTATGGCGATAACGGTTCGGGCATGCACTGCCACATGTCGATCTGGAAGGACGGCAAGCCGCTGTTCGCTGGCGACCAGTATGCCGGCCTGTCGATGGACTGCCTCTATTACATCGGCGGCGTCATCAAGCATGCCAAGGCCATCAACGCCTTCACCAACCCGACCACCAATTCCTACAAGCGTCTGGTCCCGGGCTTTGAAGCTCCGGTGCTGCTGGCCTATTCGGCCCGTAACCGTTCGGCTTCCTGCCGTATTCCTTTCGGCCAGTCGCCGAAGTCAAAGCGCGTCGAAGTCCGCTTCCCCGATCCGCTGGCCAACCCATACCTCGCCTACACGGCGCTGCTGATGGCTGGCCTCGATGGCATCAAGAACAAGATCCACCCCGGCGACCCGATGGACAAGGATCTGTACGAGCTGCCCAAGGAAGAACTCAAGGAAATCCCGACCGTGTCCGGTTCGCTGCGCGAAGCGCTGGAAAACCTCGACAAGAACCGCGACTTCCTCAAGGTCGGCGGCGTCATGGATGACGATTTCATTGATGCCTACATCGATCTCAAGATGCAGGAAGTCCACCGCGTCGAAATGACCCCGCACCCGGTCGAGTACGAAATGTACTATTCCGCCTAAGCGGCTCGCATATCAAAACGGGGAAGGGGCCTTCAGGCCCCTTTTCTTTGTCTACTCTGTGGTCAATTCCCGGGCGGGAACGGCTGTTCGGCCAAAGTACGCCACCTGTCCGGTGCTTCGAGCCGGTTTTCCAGACTTTCCATGTCCTGCGGCTCAAAGAAGCGCACGGCAAAGCCGACATCGAAAAGCCGCACGACCTGCGCGGTAATCTGGCCGATCACCACCACTTCACCCACCTTGGGCTGGAACGCGGCCGAGACGGCAGCGCCTGCCGCTGAATAGTCCATGACGAGGCAGGGCTGGGACCAGCTATCGGGGCGCGAAACGATGGTGCGCGGGTTGCGTGGCATGAAGCGGCGATTGGCGCGGCGGTCGAGTTCTCCGGTCCAGATGTTCTCGCTGAAGGCCATTATCCGCTCATTGAGCGCGGCGCGGTCCGTCGCATCCTGCTCGATCCTGACGACAAATCCATCGGTCAATTGCCGTTCGACATGGCCGCGAATATCGCCCAGCGGTCCGAAGCTGGCGCTGACCAGCTCGTCATGTTGCGGTATGACTGGCGCGGTGACCCGGAAGGCGTCGCTGGAAAGCATCCGTAACCGGCACCCGAACAGATTTATGCCCGGCTCAACCGGCTGCAGACCGATAACATAGCGCCCGGTTACCGTGCGTATGCCATGCAGCGCAATACTGGGTCGTTCAAGCGTATCGGGCATATTTCCCTCCCTGCAGCAGGGGTGGCTCAACATGACTGATCCGCATCAACGGGCTGTTGCCGACGCATATACAACTTTATCAAAATCGGTAACGTTTCGCTGACGGAGACGCTGGCTTTCTGTGCCAGTAGTTTCATCCTGCTTTGGTGACAGCTGGAGAATGGCCCTTTGACGAAAGCACCGGAAGCCGTTCTGACGCCGCGGCAAATGGCCCGCGCCGATTTGCTCGCCGTGGCAGCGGGCGTGCCGTCGACGGTGTTGATGGAGGCCGCGGGGCGCTCGGTGGCGGCCGACATTGTCGCGCATTTTTCGCCGGGTCCGGTGCTGATCGCCTGTGGTCCGGGCAATAATGGCGGTGACGGCTATGTCATTGCCCGACATCTGCAACAGGCAGGATGGCCGGTAAACGTCGCCCATGTCGGAGATATTGGCGCATTAGGCGGTGACGCGGCGGAGATGGCCGCATTATGGGGTGGCCCGAGGGCCCGGCTCGAAGATCAGCAAATCGAAGGGTTCGTATTGATTGTCGATGCTTTGTTCGGGGCCGGGCTTAACAGGGATATTGCAGGCGCTGAAGCTGCGTTTATCGATCGGGTCAACCAATCTGAAAAGCCGGTGGTCAGCGTGGATATCGCGTCGGGCATTGATGGCGAAACCGGCGCGGTGCGTGGCGTGGCCATTCGGGCAAATCGCACCGTTACCTTCTTCCGTCGCAAGCCGGGCCATCTTTTGTTGCCCGGGCGGATACATTGCGGGGAGCTCGTCGTATCCGACATCGGCATTCCCGAGACCGTGCTGGAGGCGGTCGATGTAAAAACCTGGAGGAATACGCTCGGCCTTTGGCATTTGCCGTCGCTTCGTGCCGAAGATCACAAATTCACGCGTGGCCATGCGCTGGTTTTTTCTGGCTCCGCCTTGCAGACCGGGGCATCTCGCCTGTCGGCGCAAGCCGCATTTCGCAGCGGCGCAGGGCTGGTATCGCTGGCTGGAGACCGGGAGGCGCTACTGGTTCACGCCGCCCATGTCACAGCCATAATGCTCAAGCTTGTCGAAGACGCCGACCAGCTCACGTCGCTACTGAATGATCGACGCATCAACGCCGTCCTGATCGGCCCCGCCGCAGGTATTGGCGAGGAAACATGCGAGCGGGTTCGTACGCTGCTTGCCGGAACAGCCGCCATTGTGCTCGACGCCGATGCGCTCACCAGTTTTTCCGATCAGCCCCAACGCCTTTTCGCCGCCATCAAGCAGCGTCAAGCGCCGGTGGTGCTGACCCCGCACGAAGGCGAATTTACGCGATTGTTCGGGGTGCTTGCAGGCAGCAAGCTGGAGCGGGCGCGTGTTGCCGCCGAACGATCCGGAGCCATCATTATCCTCAAGGGCAGCGATACGGTAATCGCCGCACCGGATGGTCGCGCCGCCATCAATGACAATGCGCCGCCATGGCTGGGCACTGCAGGGTCAGGCGATGTGCTGGCGGGGATCGTGACCGGCCTTCTCGCGCAGGGAATGCCTGCCTTTGAGGCTGCGGCGGCAGCCGTCTGGCTGCACGCCGAAGCCGCAAATCGGTTTGGCGGTCCCGGCATGCTCAGCGAAGACCTGCCGCACTTGCTTCCCGGCGTGTTGAAGGACTGTGCCGTTTAGCTGTCCCGATGCTCGAAAACGCTTTTGCCGCCGACAATGGTGCGCATGACCTTGCCCTGCATGCGAGCATTTTCAAAGCTGGTATTGCGCGACTTCGATCGCAGATCGCGCTCCGTCACCTGCCAGGGATAGTCGAGATCGAACAGGATGAGATCGGCGGGAGCCCCCTTCGCTATCCGCCCTGTGTCGAGCCCGAGAATTTCAGCGGGGCGGCTGGTCATGGCGCGAAGCACGGTCAGCAAGTCGACATCGCCTGAATTCACCAGCCGCAGTGCTGCCGCCAGCAGCGTTTCCAGCCCGACAGCGCCATAGGAGGCCTCGGCAAAAGGCTGGCGCTTGACCTCGCTGTCCTGCGGATCGTGGTCGGAGTGGATCGTGTCGATCACCCCGGAACGCAAAGCCTCGATCATCGCCTGCCGGTCATCTTCGGCCCGCAAGGGCGGGTTGAGCTTGAAATAGCTCCGATAGCGGCCAATGTCGTTTTCGTTGAGACAGAGATTGTTGATAGAGATACCGGCCGTAACCTTGGCGTTACGCGCCTTTGCCGCCTGAAGCAGCGCCACCGAACCCTCGGTGGACACTTGCGCCGCGTGATAGCGAACCTTGGTGAGCCCCGCCAATTGCAGGTCGCGTGCCAGTGGGATTGTTTCGGCTTCGCGCGGAATACCCTTCAGTCCAAGCACGGTGGCGAAGAAGCCTTCATTCATCACGCCGTCACCGATCAAGCCGGTATCGGCCACGTGATGAACGAACGGCATGTCGAAATTGGCCGCATAGGCCATGGCGCTGCGGAGCAGGGCAGTCGACTGGATCGAGGCTGCGCCATCGGTCAGGCAGACGGCGCCCGCCTCCTTGAGCAGGCCAAACTCGGTAATTTCTTTCCCGCCCAGCCCTTTGGTGATGGCGGCAGCAGGCAGGATGCGTGCAGGCGATTGTGCCTCGGCCCGCCGGATCAGAAAATCCACAAGCGCGCCGTCATCCACGACCGGCGTGGTGTCGGGCATCATCACGAACGAGGTGACGCCGCCCGCCACTGCCGCCGCCCCGGCCGAGGCCAGCGTTTCGCGGTATTCCTTGCCCGGTTCGCCGACGAAAACGCGCATGTCGATCAGGCCGGGAGCCAGTACCTGCCCACCGGCATTGATGACTTCCGCATCGTCGGGCACACCGACGGGGCCACCCAGCGCCAAATCGCTGATGCGCCCGTCTTCAACCAGCACGGCGCCCATCTGATCGGTGCCGGAGGCGGGATCGACAATGCGGGCATTTTCTATGAGCAGGGGCCGGGTCATGCTTGGTTCCTTGCGGGGAGCAGGGCATCGAGCACGGCCATGCGAACGGCCACGCCCATTTCGACCTGATCGTTGATGACGCTGCGCGGGCCGTCGGCGATGGCAGGGTCGATCTCCACACCGCGATTCATCGGGCCGGGATGCATGACGATGGCATCAGGTTTGGCATGGGCCAACCGCGCTTCATCAAGGCCATAGAAGCGGTAATATTCGCGCACGGACGGGATCATCTTGCCATTGGCGCGTTCATGCTGAAGCCGCAGCATCATCACCACATCGACGCCTTTCAGGCCTTCTTCCATGTCGGTAAAAACCTCGGTGGCGAGGTTCTCGATACCGGCCGGAAGCAGGGTGCGCGGCGCGATCACGCGGGTCCGAACGTTCAGCGCCCCCAGCAGCAGCAGGTTCGAGCGCGCCACGCGTGAATTGGCGATGTCGCCGCAAATGGCCACTGTCAGGCCCGCAAGCGTGCCCTTGTGGTTACGGATGGTCAGCGCGTCGAGAAGCGCCTGCGTCGGGTGTTCATGGGCGCCGTCACCGGCATTGATCACCGAGCAGCCGACCTTTTGCGCCAACAATTCCACCGCGCCCGCCGCAGAATGGCGTACCACCAGCACATCAGGCCGCATCGCATTGAGCGTTGCAGCCGTGTCCACCAGAGTTTCGCCCTTCGCCACAGACGAGGTTTTCACCGACATGTTGACCACAAGCGCGCCAAGTCGCTTCCCGGCAATCTCAAAGGATGATTGCGTGCGCGTCGATGGCTCGAAGAACAGATTGATCTGCGTTTTGCCGCTCAGCGTGGGGAGCGACTTGCGCTCCTGCCGCGACACCTCGATCATTCGTTCGGCCCGGTCCAGCAGATCCACGATTTCGTGCTGCTTGAGGTCGGCGATAGAAATGAGGTGGCGCTGGGCGAATGGGGGGAAGTCGCCGGATTGCCCGGCGTAGGAATTCTGCTGCGGCATGTCGCATCCCTTGCGATTTGCTGCGGTCTAACGGAGGGGGCGCAAGGGAGCAAGCAAATCCCACATCGAATGTGCGATTATCCCCGCCGCAGCCGGTCCAGCGCGCCCTGCAAGATGTAGCTGGCCGCCAGTTTGTCGACGACCTCCGCCCGTCGGTCGCGGCGCAGATCGGCCTCGATCATCATCCGGGTCACGGCGGATGTAGAGAGCCGTTCGTCCCAGAAGGCGATTGGCAGACTGACTTTGGCCGCCAAATTGCGGGCGAAAGCGCGGGTGGACTGCACGCGTGGGCCTTCGCTGCCATCCATGTTGAGGGGCAGGCCCAGAATGAGCGCCACTGCCTGATTTTCAGCTATCAACTCGATAATCCGCTCTGCGTCCTGCGTAAATTTGGTGCGCTTGATGGTTTCCAGCGGGCTGGCCGAATAGCGCATGCCATCGGACACCGCGACGCCAATAGTCCTGGTGCCCAGGTCCAGACCCAGAATTTTACCTGACGGCGGTATGGCGGCGAGTGGATTTTCGTCGGTCACATGTGGCCCAGACTTGCAAGTTGGAACAAAAAGTGATCAAATGTTCATGAGTTGTACACTTTGATGGTTAGTACACGTAGCAGACGATCAACCTAAGAGCAATTTTTCGTATTGAAAATAGTGCGTGCCATGCACTATTTTTGGAGTGATCATGCCGACGATCATTGAGCTAGGAAATATCCAGATACGTGTTTATCCCAGAGATCACCTGCCGCCACATTTTCATATTTCTACGCCTGACGGTGAGGCAATGATCCTTATTGCCAATTTGTCTGTCTTGAAGGGGCGGCTCAGACGATCCGACCTTAGGGCCGCACTGCGGTGGGCGCAGGAAAACAGGAGTCTAATTGAAGATGCGTGGAACAACCAAAACGGAAGATGACAATTTTGTCGAAGTCGGAGGGCCGATGCCTTTCATTCGACGAGCGGAATATGTTGATGGTTTTGTCGTGCGCGTTGAATGGGATGATGGCAGGGAGGAAGAAATTGATCTTGGACCGGCCGTATTAAGTCATCGGGCTTTCATTAGTCTTAGAAGCGATCCTTCGACCTTTTCTGCGTTCACTGTACGTGATCGGGGCGATAGTCTGGTTTGGCCTGATGGCCAGGAATTGTCAGCCGACTGGGTACAGGAATTGGCACCTCGTGCATTAGATAATGAAGAGTTTAGGCATGCAATGGCGCAATTGCATCTAAGTCTGGACGGCATGGCCGCACGTCTTGGAATTGCGCGGCGCTTGGTCGCCGATTACCGCAAGGATCGCCCGATCCCTACGACCGTGGCGCTCGCCACACGTTATTTGCTGGAGCACCAGCAGCGTGCCACTTAGGTAGGCCCAATGAAACTCACTTGGTTCGGAAACAGCACCTTTCGTGTTCATATCGGCGGGCAGATCGTTGTCGTTGATGCCGATGGTGCCCCCTATGGCGTGGATGGCAATGAACTGGTGAGCGGTGCGGACCATGTCGTTGAGTGGAATGGCAATCGGTCAATTACCGATCTTCGCTCATGGAAGCCCCGGCAACGCCAGCGTTTGCTTGATGCGGGTGAACAGCCGAGGCCGGTCGAGGTGTGGTCGGCGGCTCCTGATTGTCTCTTGATTGATGCAGACGAGGACATGCCGCTGCTGTTGATTGCAGGCGCGATGCCCGAAGTCGGACGCTGGGCAGAAAACACCGTCATTGCGCTGGCGGGGCAGGGACTGGCTCAGCGTGGCGAGCAATTGGTCGAGGCGGTGATTCCCCGCCTGATTGCCTTGGCGGCGGATGATGCAGAACTCGATACGGCATTTGCACAATTGCCGCCAAAACTGGATGGTGCGGGCCTGATTGCGCTGGAACCGGGGCTGGCTGTGGAAGTCTGATCCGGCGCATAAGCCATTTTCATTGTCTTTTGCCCCTGCGCATTGCTAATAACGCCCCGAACACGCCTTTTCTTGTTGGAGTTTGCCATGTCCGTCGACGCTGCCACCGTCAAGCGTATCGGGCGCCTTGCGCGCATTCGCATTGAAGACGACGAGGTCGCCGGTTACCAGAACGAGCTCAACGCCATTCTCGGCTTTGTCGAGCAGCTTGCCGAAGTCAATGTCGAGGGCGTCGAAGCCATGACCTCGGTTACTCCGATGACGCTGCGCCGCCGCGATGACGTGGTGAGCGATGGTGGCTACGCCGAAAAGATCGTATCCAACGCGCCACTGACCGAAGACAATTTCTTCATGGTGCCCAAGGTGGTCGAGTAAATGGCGGTTTCAATCGCCATTGAAACGCCCTTGCAGGACGATGTGCGCGCTCTGGTTGCCGCGCTCAATGATCATCTGCTGCCGCTGTCGCCGCCCGAATTTCAGTTCAAGATGACGGTCGAGCAGATGGCCGATAGCGCTACGACCCTGTTTGTCGCCCGCGATGACAGCGGCAAGGCCGTCGGCATGGGAGCGCTCAAGGAACATGGGCCCGAGCTTGGCGAAGTAAAGCGCATGTTCACGCTGCCAGAGGTGCGCGGCCAGCGCGTTGGTCGCCAGTTGCTGGAACGCATTGTGGGGCTTGCGCATGAGCGCGGCCTGCCCGTGGTGATGCTGGAAACCGGCACCGGCGCGGGCATGGCCGAGGCGCATCGGCTTTATACGCGCTACGGCTTCGTGCCGCGCGGTCCCTTCCTTGATTATCCCGACAGCGAATGGTCGGCCTTTTTTGAATTGCCGCTCGCGGCTCCGGCTCAGGTAGCTTGAGTGCCGCCCGCCGTGATGAATGAGAGATTTTCCCGTGACTGATCTGACCAAACTGAGCATTGCCGATGCCCGCAAGGGTCTCAAAGACAAGAGCTTCACCGCGCTTGAACTGACAGAGGCCTATATCGGCGCCATCGAAGCGGCCAATCCGAAGCTGAATGCCTATGTGGCAACCACGCCGGATCAGGCGCGCGCCATGGCCAAGGCCAGCGACGAAAAGCTCGCCAAAGGGCAGGGCGGCACGCTCGAAGGCATCCCGCTCGGCATCAAGGATCTGTTCGCCACCAAGGGCGTGCACACGCAGGCGGCCAGCCACATTCTCGATGGCTTCAAGCCGGAATACGAATCGACCGTTACCGCCAATCTGTGGCGCGACGGGGCGGTCATGCTGGGCAAGCTCAACATGGACGAGTTCGCCATGGGCTCGTCCAACGAGACCTCCTATTACGGTCCGGTGATCAGCCCGTTCAAGGCCGAAGGCAGCAATGCCGATCTGGTGCCGGGCGGTTCTTCGGGTGGTTCAGCTGCTGCCGTTTCGGCATGGCTCTGTGCTGGCGCCACCGCGACCGACACTGGGGGCTCGATCCGCCAGCCTGCCGCCTTCACCGGCACTGTGGGCATTAAGCCGACCTATGGCCGTGCCTCGCGCTGGGGCACGGTCGCGTTCGCCTCCTCGCTGGATCAGGCAGGCCCGATTGCCCGCACTGTCGAAGACGCGGCGATCATGATGACGTCGATGTCCGGTTTCGATCCCAAGGATTCGACCAGCGTCGATATTCCGGTTCCCGATTTCGCTGCTGCCGTCGAGCGCGGCGTGAAGGGGTTGACCATCGGCGTTCCCAAGGAATACCGCATGGATGGCATGCCAGCCGAAATCGAAAAGCTCTGGACCGAGGGCCTTGAATGGCTGAAGGCCGAGGGTGCCAGCGTCAAGGATATCTCTCTGCCGCACACCAAATATGCGCTGCCGGCCTATTACATCGTCGCCCCCGCCGAAGCCTCGTCCAATCTCGCGCGCTATGATGGCGTGAAATATGGCCTGCGCGTTTCGGGCAAGGACATTACCGACATGTACGAGCTGAGCCGCGCTGCCGGTTTTGGCCGTGAGGTGAAGCGCCGCATCATGATCGGCACCTATGTGCTCTCGGCGGGCTATTTCGACGCCTATTACGTCAAGGCGCAGAAGGTCCGCACGCTGATCAAGAAGGATTTTGAAGACGCCTTCAATGCCGGCGTCGATGCCATCCTGACCCCGGCAACACCGTCCGCCGCCTTCGGCATTGGCGACGAAGCGCTCGCCGCTGATCCGGTCGCCATGTATCTCAACGACGTTTTCACCGTCACCGTGAACATGGCTGGCCTGCCGGGCATCGCCGTTCCTGCGGGCAAGGACGCTGCCGGTCTGCCTCTCGGCTTGCAGTTGATCGGTAAGCCGTTTGACGAGGAAACCCTGTTCGCAGCGGCGCGCGTCATCGAAAAAAGTGCCGGTGGCGACTTCGCGCCCAAGCGCTGGTGGTAAGCCAAAAACCGGGCGGCGCTTGATTGCGCCGCCGTTCCGGCCTATTTGCGGCCAATGCACAAGTTAAAACTGGTTGTGACGCACCCTCTGGCAGCGTCTGGGCCAACAGGAATTGCGCCGATGGCCGTTGATATCTTTACGACGCTCGACTGGTCCGAGCCGCCCAAGGACATGAGCAAGCCGCTTCAGGCGCTCTGGTGGCTGAAAAAGGGCGAGCTGCGCGTCGGCCCCGAATGGGAGCGCGCGCATAATATTGTCCAGTCCATGGAAGGCGTTCAGGCCTTCGACTGGGTGCACGCGCTCATGCACTGGATCGAAGCCGATATGGGCAATGCCGATTACTGGTATCGTCGCGCCGGCAAACGCCGCGCCACCGCCAGCGTGTCATCGGAATGGGAACATATCGCTGCCGCGCTAAGCGAAGTGACGCGCCACTGACGAAGATATGCCCCCGAATTTCTCCGGGGGGCACACTGTTGAAATGAGCGGCCAGGTTTGTTTAGTCGCGCAGCAATTGTGCGGCCTGACGGAGATGTTCCGCGAAGTTCAGCGCTGCCAGCCCGAATCCCTGATTGTCGCGCTGATCGACGACATAGACATGGCCAGCTTCGACTGCTGGTAGCCGTTCCCATGTCGGGCCACCTTCAAAGCCACCAACATTTTGCAGGATGATCAGGTCGATATCGGCCAGTTCGCTGAAAGATTCTGCGGCGAATTCACGGTTTGGCGGATCGGATTCCGGTGCCCAATACGGCAGGTCCAGACCAAGGTCGTGCGCTGTCTGCATCTGCAGGTTGGAAAACTGGACGTTCACATTGTCGCTGCCGCTGGACATGATCGCCACGCGCTTGCCATCAATGAGAGGTGCTATCTCCGCACTGATTTCGGCAATGCCGCTGTCATAGCTGGCAAGCAGACCATCAGCGCGCTCGTCGAGACCGAATTGCTTCAATTGCTCCCCGAGGTCAGTCTTCCATCCGTTCTGGGCGTCCGAGACCGGCAGGATCGGGGCAATCTGGCTTAGGCGCTCATTGCCATACCAATCGACCTGATACCCATAACTGCCCATGATGATCAGGTCGGGCTCAAGACCAAGCAATTGCTCGTAGTTGACATTAACCATGTCGTTGACTTCGAGAATTTCCATTTCCGGCGAAACAAGATCGCCGAACTGTTCGCCCGGCCGTTCCTGACTGGCGACGAAATTGCCGCTGGCGATGACGTTCCAGCCGGCGATAAGGGCAAATTCGAGGTCGGTGCGCCCCTGGATCGTCACAACGCGCTTGGGCGCGCGCGGCACCTCTACACTGTTGTCGGCATAGGTGAATTCCACCAGATCCTGCGCGAAAACAGCAGCGGTCGAAATGGACAGGGCGGCAGAAATGGCAAGGCTTGCGAGCAGTCGCATAATTCTCTCCCGAGATGAAGTGCGCGACCAGATAGAGCCTTATGATGCCTCGATGCAGCCATTTGATGCAGCGAAACAGACAAACATGATATTTGTAGTCATATTCAAAGCAGGTCGTCCTGCCCAGTCAGGAATGCAAGCTCCAGACGGTCCGACGGCGCTGCGTTTGTGCCCGAAAGCGTTCCTGGGGTCATTCCGATGCGTTTTTGAAACGCGGCAATAAAGGCGCTGGTAGAGGTATAGCCGACGCGTGCCGCGACATCCTTGACCGGCTGGCCCTGCGCGAGCAGGCCCTGTGCCATTCGCAGCTTCACCAGAATGCGCCACTGCCCGAAGGTAATGCCCGTCTGTTTCACATGCTGCCGGGCAAAACTGCGTGGGGTCAATGCTGCCTCAGCCGCCCAGAAATCCAATGGCCGGTCGTCTGCCGGATTAGCCAGCAATTCGCGTGACACAACCAGCAGCCGCGGCGAACTTGGCATCGGTAAGGCGACTTCCAGCCGCTCGGCCGATTTGAGCATGGCGATGATCAGCAGTTCCGAAGCCGCGCGTATATGCTCCGGCATGCCATTCAAATGCAGGTCGAGGATCAGTTCGCGCAATATGTGCCGAATGCTGATGGCCAGCGGTGACAGCCAGCCCAACTCGACATTTCGCGGGTCAAAATAGGTGAAAATATAGCTCGCGCCTGCCTTGGCCAGCAGGCTATGCGCAGTTTTGGCGGGTACCCAGAATCCTGTGGCCGGTGGCAGGAGGATTGTCTGGTCCCCCACTTGCAGCGTGACCATGCCGGTCACGCCCCAAATAAGCTTATGTTCCGCCAGCCCGTTCCAGCTTTCGCTATAGGGACTGTGCGAGCCGAACCGCCTCGTGGATAACCGATTGCCCTCGGGCACACGGCGCTCCGGCGTCGTGGGCAATATGTTTTGTTCGATCCGTTTGAAACCGGGATTCCAGACTCTATCGATATTGGACAAAATCAGCGCCCACAGGTTTGAACTTTACCAATAAGCATTAGCCTTGCCCGTCGCTTATATCCACCACAGGTCATGCCGGAGCCCGGCCGATCTGTGGTGTTTATGCAAGCAGGCTATCGGTTATCCAACTGACTTCTGACCAGTTCGAGCCCGCGCCTTGTGATCCTGTAGGGCCCGCCGCCCTGCGACCGGATAGCCTTCTTGCTCTTGAGTTTGCTGAAGATCAGCGGCGTCAGCCCGCTGATCAGCCAGCCATCGCGGTTGAAGAATTCAAAATCGGTGATCTTGCCGCGCTCATCCTTGACCGCAGCAATGCGACCGCCCTGTGCGAGGGCGTGCAGCACCCGCTGTTCGTTTCGGGAAATATCCATGAAAGTCTGAAGCCTGAATGGCGGCCATCTGGCCGCAAACAAACGGAGCCACTCCGGCATCACGCCCGGCAGTGGCTTGGTTCATTCATGCCCGTCGCGTTCGGACGGGCTATCAGGCAATCTCAGACTGGCTAAACATAGGGTTTTGATACCCCTTGGCTGGCGGATTGACCATAAGGATCAATGCTTGCGGGTTGAAATCGGCTTGCCTCCGGTGCAAACCAGCAACAGCGTTTTTTCAGCCAAGGACTTTTCCGTGACCGCCGCCAAGCTGCCTGCCGAATGCGAAACCAAAGACGATGTTCGTGCCGAAATCGATCGGCTCGATCAGGCTTTGCTGACCCTTTTTGCGGAACGGCACGGTTACGTAACGCGGATGGCCGAGATCAAGACCGACCCGCATGAGGCCTATGATCCAACGCGGATCGAGGCCATTATCACGAAAGTGCGTGCGCGCAGTTTGGACCTTGATCTGGATGAGGATCAGGCCGAACTTATCTGGCGGACCCTGATCGACTGGAACATCAATTACGAGAAGGGCATTATCGCGGCGCGCCGCCGCGCCAGATAGGAGGCGGGATTGCCGGGGATTCGGATACGCAAAGCGGAAATTACCGACGCCCCGCGGCTCGCCGATATTGCCTATCGCGCCTGGGAAAGCGGCATTTTACCGATCCTGTCCGAACAAAAAGGCATGCGCGAGGCCGAGCGAATGCGACTGGCCCGCGCTGTTGGTGAGGGCTGGCGGCATTCCATTGTGGCAGAGATCGATAGCGTCGTCGTCGGCTGGTGTTCGCGCCGGGCCGGACGGTTCTATATTCCCTATCTCTTCGTCATGCCTGAAATTCAGGGGCATGGAATTGGGGCCGCGCTTCTCGAACGCATGGAGATGATGCTGGAGCTGGAGGGCGCTTCGCGCATTCATCTCGAAACCCCCGCTGATCATGTTCGTGCCGTGCGGTTCTATGAGAGGCAGGGCTATCATATTCTGGCGCTCAGGCCGCAAGGCGGAGCGGGGCACGATCCCTTCGCCAGCGTGCATCTGGAAAAACGCCTCCACCCTTATGACGGTATCATCGATGAGCAATAGAGATGGCTGAGATCGTCAATCTGCGGACCTTCCGCAAGCAGAAGGTAAGGGACGGCAAGGCGAATGAAGCAGAAGCCAATCGCCTGAAATTCGGGCGCACCAAGGCGGAAAAACTGCAAGCGGCCGCCGAAAAGGACCGCTCCGAAAAGCACATCGAAGGCCACAAGCGCGAAGATTAGAACCGATCAGGTTTTGATGGAGGCCCTGCTTCCCAAGTTTCGTCATTGCCCGGACAAGCCGGGCAATGACGATGGAGTGGAGATCGCGTCTAGGAAGAAACGGTTTTAGTCGGGCCGTTTCAGCGCTTTGCGCGCTTTATCGGTTTCTGCGCGTGTCACGCAATCAATCGCATGATCGTTGACCATGCCCATGGCCTGCATGAAGGCGTAGGTCGTGGTCGGCCCAAGAAACTTCCAGCCGCGTTTGCGCAGTTCCTTGGAGAGGCGTTCTGATTCCGGCGATGTTGCTCTGAACACCGGCAAAGCCCCATCTTCGGGCGCTTCAAAGCGCCAGAAAAATGCAGCGAGCGAGCCTTCGGCATCAACCATCTCGCAGGCCCGTCTGGCATTATTGATCACGGCTTCGATCTTGCCGCGATGGCGGACGATTCCGGCATCGGCTAGAAGTCGTTCGACGTCGCGCTCATCGAACTCTGCCATCTTGGTAAAATCGAAACCCGCAAAGGCTTTGCGGAAGTTTTCGCGCTTTTCCAGAATGGTGCGCCAGCTCAGGCCGGACTGGAAGCTTTCAAGGCAGAGCTTTTCAAACAGCCTGATATCATCGACCACCGGAAAGCCCCATTCCTCGTCGTGATAGGCCAGATATTGCGGCGTGGCCGAGCACCATGTGCAACGGTGGCGACCATCTGGTCCGGGTGTGGTGGTGATCATATTGACGCTTTCAGATCATCGCTGGGGGTTACGCATTGAACCTGGCGGAATAGCAGGCTCTTCCGCGATTTCAGGCTGATCCTCATTCCGCACCGCAACGACAATTTCTGTCAGCAGGTCGTTCAGGTGATTGAGGTAGCCATTGGCTGCGGAGGGGAGGCTCTCGTCCGAGGTCATGACGATTGTGAGGTCCAGGCTAGGGATTATGAACAGCATTTGCCCGCCGAAGCCCCAAGCGTAATGCACGTCTTCCCCATCGGCCTCGCGGAAGAACCAGCCATAGCCATAGCCGTCACCGGTATGGATGGAGCGGGTTCGCTGCGTCCATGACTGATCGATCCATTCCTGCGACAGAAGGCGTGTGCCGTCGGCGGTCAGTCCACCAGTGCGATAAAGTTCGCCAAAGGCCAGAAGCGAACGTGGACTCATCGCCATCTCATTGCCACCCAGATAGATTCCCTGCGGATCGCGGGCCCAGCCACCAACGGCAAAATCCTGAAGTGGCGCGAACCAGTCCCGGGCCAGCGCTAGCGTCGATTGACCGCTGGCCTTGGTGAGTATGGCCGAAAGCAGATGGGTCGAACCCGTCGAATAGAGCATCGGCCCTCCCGGATCGGCCTCGAACTCTTGCGCGAGGGCAGAGCGCACCCAATTGCGGCTGACGACCCAGCGTCCGTAATTGGCACCTGATGTCGGAGCCAGCCCGGCCTGCATGGAAAGCAAATGGCCGATGGTGATGTCGCCGAGGCGGGGATCGGCATCCTCAGGCAGGTCGTCGGGTAGCAAATCCGCTACCTTTTGATCGACGCCCTCAAGCACGCCTTTGTCGATGGCCATGCCGACCAGAGCCGACATGACACTCTTGGACGCTGACTTGATATTGGTGGGCGTAGCCGGGTCGTGGCCGTCATAGCCGTGCTCGGCAATGATCTCGCCATTGCGGGCGATGATGACAACTTCGAGCGGTTCAAGGGCGTCCGCTTCATCCAGAATGGTGGTTAAATCCTGCGCCGGCACTGAGGCCGGCGCGAGGGCGAGAAATAGAGAAAAAAGGGCAGGGCGAATCCACATGCCTCTTCGTCCACTGAACTTGCGGCAAAATCGAGTGGGCGCGGAACTTGTGCCCCGGCTTTCTCGAAACTGTTACCAGTCGACCTGGCAATCCACGCCGTCCGGACCGAACTGCATGCTGTCCTGGGTATATTGGAAGATTTCGAGCTTTACCCCGCTCGGATCGGCCAGCCAGCACTGCCAGGTGTGATCGACGCCCAGCTTCTTGTCGGTCACCGCCACGCCCTTGGCGCGGGCATTGGCCATGAAGGCGTCAATGTCGTCGGTTTCAAAGCAGATATGGTTGATCTGGTTGGTGTCCTCGAACCGGCTTTCGCCCTTGCGAAACACTTCCACAAAAGTGCGATTGCCGAAATCGAGATAGAAGCCGATCCGATCGTCGCCACGCTTGAAGTCGAACTTGGGCGCCACGCCACAGATGTCGGTATAGAATTTCTCGACCGCATCAAGATCGCGGGCAAAAATGCAGGTATGGGCCACCTGTTTGACGAGGGGTTTGGTCACGGCTTTATCTCCTCCGAAAGCGCGATGCGGACGCTCGCGCTGACATGTTAGTGGCCATTTGGGCCTTATTGCAACGTTTCAGTCATAAGGCGTGGCGATTTTTGCTCGCGCCCTCTTTCTTCTGTCACAAGGCCCGTCTAGACAGGCTTCACAACCCCTGAGCATCGCCCGAAAAGTGCGTAACGGTTTTCGGACAAGTCGATGCGTCAGCAATTTTACATGACCGGGAAGGGCACTTCATGTCTTCAATCATCCACGTCCAGGGCCGCCAGATTTATGACAGCCGCGGCAATCCAACTGTCGAAGTCGATGTGGTGCTGGACGATGGCAGCTTTGGCCGCGCTGCCGTTCCCTCCGGCGCATCGACCGGCGCGCACGAAGCCGTCGAGCTGCGCGATGGCGGCAGTCTCTACAATGGCAAGGGCGTGACCCAGGCCGTCGAGAACGTCAACACCATCATCGCCGAGGAAATCGAAGGCCTCGACGGTCTCGACCAGCGCGCCGTCGATGAAGCCATGATCGAGCTCGATGGCACTGCCAACAAGAGCAAGCTGGGCGCCAATGCAATTCTCGGTGTGTCGCTGGCCGTTGCCAAGGCCGCCGCCGAGTCGAGCGATCTGCCGTTCTACCGCTATATCGGCGGACCGAACGCCCATGTCCTGCCGGTGCCGATGATGAACATCATCAATGGCGGCGAGCATGCCGACAATCCGATCGACATGCAGGAATTCATGATCCTGCCGGTCGGCGCTGACTCCATTGCCGACGCCGTGCGCATCGGCTCGGAAATCTTCCACACCCTCAAGAAGGGCCTGTCCGCCGAAGGTCACAACACCAATGTTGGCGACGAAGGCGGTTTTGCGCCAAACCTCGGTTCGGCCGATGAAGCACTGGGCTTCATCATGCGCTCCATCGAAAAGGCCGGCTACAAGCCGGGCGAGGACGTGTTCCTCGGTCTCGATTGCGCCTCGACCGAATATTACAAGAACGGCAAGTATGAGATGGTCGGCGAGGGCAAGTCGCTGTCCTCCGACGAGAACGTCAAGTTCCTCGAAGATCTGGTCAATCGCTATCCCATCATCACCATCGAAGACGGCATGGCCGAAGATGATTGGGATGGCTGGAAGGCGCTCACCGACGCCATTGGCAAGCGCGTGCAGCTCGTCGGCGACGATCTATTCGTAACCAATACCGAACGCCTCGTTTCGGGCATCAAGATGGGCGTCGCCAACTCGATCCTCGTCAAGGTCAACCAGATCGGTTCGCTCACCGAAACGCTCGATGCCGTCGATAAGGCACACCGCGCCGGTTATACCTCGGTCATGTCGCACCGCTCGGGCGAAACCGAAGATTCGACCATTGCCGATCTCGCCGTCGCGCTGAACTGCGGGCAGATCAAGACCGGCTCGCTGAGCCGTTCGGACCGCATGGCCAAGTACAATCAGCTCATCCGTATTGAAGAGCAGCTTGGCTCGTCTGCGCGCTACGCTGGTTATTCGGTGGTCAAGGGCCGCTGATTTAAAGCACAGCAATGAACCTGAAGGCCGGGCAAGACGCCCGGCCTTTTCTATTTTTGGCAATGCCCAAAACTAAAGCATAGAGTGATCGGGTGAGAATCAACTCGCTTGGGGAGTTTTTGGGCATGATAAAGCGTCTATCAGCCGAAGCTTTTGGTACATTCTGGCTCGTATTCGGGGGATGCGGCTCTGCCGTTCTCGCCGCGGGCATTCCTGAACTTGGCATCGGCTATGCCGGTGTCGCTCTGGCCTTCGGCCTCACTGTCCTGACTATGGCCTATACGGTCGGCCATATTTCCGGCGGTCACTTCAATCCAGCCGTTTCGCTCGGCCTCGCCGTTGCGGGCCGCTTTGATTACAAGGACGTGCTGCCATATTGGGCCGCGCAGGTTATCGGCGGCGCGCTGGGCGCAGCGATCCTGTTCATCATCGCTTCGGGCGCGGCCGATTTTGCTGCCGAAGGCTTCGCCTCGAACGGCTATGACGCGCTCTCGCCGCATGGCTATAGCCTCGTTTCCGTGCTGATCATCGAAGTCGTGCTCACCGCCTTCTTCCTGCTGATCATTCTCGGCTCGACCTCGGCCAAGGCACCGGCCGGCTTTGCGCCCATCGCCATCGGTCTCGGCCTGACGCTGATCCACCTGATCTCGATCCCCGTCAGCAATACATCGGTCAATCCGGCCCGCTCCATCGCCGCCGCCATCTTCGCGGATAATGGCGCGCTTGGTCAGGTCTGGCTGTTCATCGTGGCACCACTCGCCGGTGCGGCTCTGGGCGCGATCATCTGGAAGACACTGCTCGACCGCGATTGATCTGAAGCTGCCGGGATTGTCCTGGAAAGGCATCCCAGTCCTCGTCATTGCCCGGCTTGTCCGGGCAATCCATCTCGCCATGGCATGGACCACCGGGACAAGCCCGGTGGTGACGATGGATTGATAATCCGCGCCTGTTCCAGCCGCACCTTACTGAAACGCGGTTTCCGCAAAGCTGCGCAACTTCCGCGAATGCAGCCTTTCCGCCGGCTGGTCCCGCAGGATTTCCATGGCCCGCAGACCCACCTGCAAGTGCCGGTTGACCTGCGTGCGATAAAAGTCCGAAGCCATACCCGGCAGTTTCAATTCGCCATGCAGCGGCTTGTCGGAGACGCAGAGCAGGGTGCCGTAGGGCACGCGGAAGCGGAAGCCGTTGGCGGCGATCGTCGCGCTTTCCATATCGAGCGCGACGGCGCGCGACTGGCTCAATTGCCTGGTAATTGCCGTCTGGTCCCAGAGCTCCCAATTGCGGTTATCGAAGGTCGCCACCGTGCCGGTACGCATGATCTTCTTGGTCTCGATACCCTCGGTCTGGGTGATTTCCTCCACCGCCTGTTCCAGCGCCACCTGCACCTCGGCAAGGGCAGGGATGGGCACGGATAGCGGCAGATCGGCGTCGAGCACGTGATCCTCGCGCACATAGGCATGGGCCAGCACGTAATCGCCCAGTTCCTGCGAATTCCTGAGGCCTGCGCAATGGCCCAGCATGATCCACGCGTGAGGCCGCAGCACCGCGATATGGTCGGTTATGGTCTTGGCGTTGGATGGGCCGACGCCGATATTGACCATGGTGATGCCTTTGCCGCGCTCGGCCACCAGATGATAGGCGGGCATTTGCGGGCTGCGCACCGGCACCGTGCCGGAGACGCCGCCACCGGTCAGCATATTGTCTGTAACCACGTTCCCAGGCTCGACAAAGCGCTGATAGACCTCATGGCCGTTCTTGAGATGCTCTTTGGCGATGCGGCAGAACTCGTCGATATAGAAGGCGTAATTGGTGAAGATCACGAAATTCTGGAAATGGTCGGCATCGGTACCGGTATAGTGCGCCAGCCGGAACAGCGAATAATCGACACGTGGCGCTGTAAAGGCCGATAGCGGATAGGGCCCGCCACGCGGCGGCACATAGGTGCCATTGGCGATTTCGTCATCCGTATTGGCCAGGTCGGGCACATCGAACAGATCGCGCAACGGCACATCCATCGCATTGAGCTTGACGCCATCCACATGGTCGCGTGGCCCCAGAGCAAAGTGCAGCGGGATCGGCGTTTCCGATTCGCCCACATCGATGGTGCCGCCGTGATTCTTGAGAATGACGGCGAACTGCTCCTGCAAATAACCCTTGAACAGGTCCGGCGCGGTCACCGTGGTGCGATAGAGCCCCGGCGTGTGCAGATAGCCATAGGGCAGGGTGCTTTCGTGCTTGGAGTAGCTGGTCGAGCGCACCTCCACCTGCGGATAAAAGGCGCGGACGCGGCCCTCGGGAATGGTGCCGTCGGTCAGGCCCTCAAGATGAGCGCGAATGAAATCGCAATTGCGATGGTAGATGTGGGCGACATGGGCCCAGGCTTCAGCCGGATCTGTAAAGGACTGTTTTTCGAGGCGCGGCGGAGTGAGGGTGTTCATCTTTTCCTCTAGGCGCGGTCCCGCGGATCGGGCCGCTTGGCTGGAATCGTAATGACTTTGTGCGCCTCACTATAGAAGCCGTGTGACGCCTTCTCAACGCAGGCGCAGAAGACGCAAACAGCTTCACAAAGCGGTGAGCCGCTCTTTTCTTGCCGCAATTGCCGCCCATCTTCCAAGACAGTTCATCGGCACGGCAAGCGACCCATGCATCCGGTGAGCGGGAATGTGGACTGCCGCTTGTCCCCCAAGCCCTCAACAGCGCGGTGGATCACGTTCCCCAGAGAGACCGCCCGGTAGCAATGCCGAGGCGGTCTTTCTAATTGGGGTACTTCGCGGCCATATGGTCGAACGCGAATTGGGTCAGCTCCCGCAGCACTGCCAGATCGATATCCGCGAGCCTTTTGACATAGAGGCAGGATTTTCCCGCGCGGTGCTTGCCGAGCCTGTTCAGCAAATCGGTCTGCCGCTCGGTTTCGGCGCCGTCATAGGCCACCAGAACGTAAAGGCTGAACTCGGCCTTTCGCGGCGCAAAGCCAATGCGAAAGGCGTCGCCCTCATGGCCCGACGAATATTTGTAATGATATTGGCCAAAACCGATCATGGTGCCCCAAAGCACGGGCGGGTGACCGGATATTTCGCTCATCATCCCGATCAGCCATTCGGAATCGGCGCGCTTGGCCGGATCGTTCAGTGCGTCCAGAAATTCACCGACATCGCCGGTGTCGGGCCGGGTCTTCTGCTCCGCCAATCGTGCCTCCCTCAGGGCTGGGTGTAGTCGACTATCGTTTCGGGGTTCATTTCCCCGTCATAGCTGGCGTCCACCTCGTAACGCACCAGCATGAACTCGCCTTCGCGGAATTCCCATGTCCCTGAAGAACTGGCGTCACCGATTCCGCGCCATTTGGCATAGGAGGTGATGGTTCGGGTCTCCGGGTCGAAGTCGGAATTGACCAGGACCAGCGCCGTATTCATCCCGGTAACCGGCACGCTCAGCAATTTGCCGTCGTAATCGCCATTCTCATATTGAGGATCGACAACCGGCGCAGCGAAGGCCAGAGGCGTCAGGCCCTCGAAGTCGCGCTGAATGTAATAGGAATGGCTGATATTGTAGGCACCTGACATGCAGTAGATGCGGATCAGGGTGACTTCCTCTTCCGGGGCGTCTTCGCTCCAGCTCGGCTTATAACTGAAGGTCCAGCTCAAATAGGCATCGTCGGGCGTAAAGCCTTCATTGCTCTTGCACCATTCGCCACCGGCCAGCGCGTGCAGTTCCTCGGCGCGCTGTTGCAATATTGCGTCCTCTGCCAGAGCCGGCGTGAGTGAAAGCGCTGCCAGCGGCAGCCAAAGCAATGGACGGATCATCCCGCATCCCTTATGTCGAAGCCGAAAACGCGGGCGCCTGTCCCGCGCCTCCATTCAAACAGATCGAGGCCGATATGACCGCAAAAATAATCGATGGCAAAGCATTCGCAGAAAATCTGCGCCTTCGTATCGCCGGTCACGTCGAGCGGCTGAAAAAAGACCACGGCATTACGCCCGGTCTTGCCGTGGTCATCGTGGGCGAAGACCCGGCCAGCCAGGTCTATGTGTCGAGCAAGGCCAAGCAGACCGCCGAAGTCGGCATGAATTCGTACAAGCATGAATTGCCTGCCGATGTTGCCGAGGCCGACCTGCTGGCGCTGATCCATCAGCTCAATGCCGATCCGGCCGTGCATGGCATTCTGGTGCAGATGCCGGTGCCCGATCATATCGATCCCAACAAGGTCATCGAAGCCATCGACCCCGCCAAGGATGTCGACAGTTTCACCCCGGCCAATGTCGGCAAGGTGCAGATCGGGCTACCCGGCCCGGTGTCGTGTACGCCGCTTGGCTCGCTCATGCTGCTGCGTGATGAATTGGGCAGCCTTGAAGGCAAGAGCGCCGTCATCATCGGTCGCTCAAATCTGGTCGGCAAGCCGATGATGCAACTGCTGCTGCGCGATAATTGTACGGTCACAGTCGCGCATTCCCGCACCAGAAACCTGCCCGATGTGGTGCGGCAGGCCGATATCGTCGTGGCCGCCGTAGGGCGTCCGCACATGGTCAAGGGCGACTGGATCAAGCCGGGTGCCGTGGTCATCGATGTGGGTATCAATCGCATTCCGGCGCCCGAAAAGGGCGAAGGCAAGACCCGTCTCGTTGGTGATGTCGATACCGCTGCCGCAGCCGAAGTCGCTGCTGCCATTACGCCGGTTCCCGGCGGCGTCGGTCCAATGACCATTGCCTGCCTGCTCGCCAATACCATCACCACCGCCAGCCTGATCAATGGCCTTACCCCGCCGAGCGACCTCACGGCATGAGTGCTGACTTGCACGATCCGGGCGGCAAGGTACGTCTTCGTCTGGGCGAAGGCGTGCGCGGCGATGCCGTGATGAGCGAAGATGGCCGCTATCGTCAGCTCATGCGCCGCTGGCTGGGCGAGACCTTTCCCGACGACTACATCCTTTTTATCGGCATGAATCCGTCAACGGCCGATGCCACTGTCGATGACCCCACCTGCGCACGCGAATGGACGTTTTCGCGCCGCGAAGGGTTTTCGGCCATGGTCAAATGTAACGTGGGCGATTATCGCGCCACCGACCCTAAAATGCTGGTCGCACCCGGCGTTGTTGCGGTGTCTCCGGCCAATATTCCGGCGATCCGTCAGGCTGCGGCCGGGGCAGGGCGCGTCGTCCTTTGTCACGGCAAGCTCAACAAGGCCTTGGCGCCTGCGGGCCGCGAACTGGTTGCTGCGCTTCGTGCCGATGGCGCCGATCTCTGGTGTTTCGGCACCAATGCCGATGGCTCCCCAAAGCATCCGCTCTATCTCCGCGCCGACACGCCGCTGGTGCCGTTTTCAGGCTAAGACGCCGAAAATTTCGGTAATCGACCTGTTACCCAACTCTCCGCATCCTCTGCGAGCCGTCACCCAACACGCTGCTGCCAGAGTTTGGCGCCCCAAGAGGCAAGATCGCGTCTCTGTCTTGCCGCAAGGCGTGCGGACACCTAAATCACGTTGCCTCCTGCGATCATGGTCACTCCAACCGATCCCTCGTGGCTCATCTTGGAGCAGATCTCATGAACAAGGCGCTGGTCGTCATTCTTGCCGCAGTGATGCTGGATGCCATCGGCATCGGTCTCATTTTCCCGATTCTGCCCGCTCTGCTGCGCGAGGTCGGACACACCACCGACATAGCCATGATTCTCGGCGTCATGCTGGCGCTCTATTCGGCGTGCCAGTTTCTGTTTTCGCCCATTCTCGGCGTGTTGAGCGATCGTTTCGGGCGGCGTCCGGTATTGCTGGTTTCTCTGGCCGGTGCGGCTATCGACTATGTGGTCATGGCTTTTGCGCCCGAACTCTGGTTGGTGGTCATCGGACGCGCCATTGCGGGGGTCACCAGCGCCAATATGGCGGTGGCTACCGCCTACATCACCGACATTTCCACCGAAGATCAGCGCGCCAAGCGGTTTGGGCTCTTTCACGCCATGTTTGGCATCGGCTTTATTATCGGGCCGGTGATCGGCGGCATGTTGGGTGATATCTGGCTGCGCTCGCCTTTCCTTGTCGCGGCGCTGCTCAACGGCATCAACTTCGCGCTGGCCTTGTTTGTGCTTCCCGAATCTCGTCCGGGCCAGCGCGAGGCGCGTTTTACCTGGGACACGCTCAATCCCTTCAAGCCGCTGGCCTGGGCGCTGACTTTCAAGGCGCTCATCCCGCTCATGGCCATTTATTTCATCATGAATCTTGTCGGGACCGTCTATGGCACGACCTGGGCCATCTATAGCGAGGACGTTTTCGCCTGGAATGGGATGATGATCGGTCTGTCGCTTGGTGCGTTCGGGGTTTTCCACGCACTGGCGCAGGCATTTCTGACGGGTCCGGCGGTCGCACGACTGGGCGAGCGTTGGGCGCTGATTATCGGCATGGGTTTTGAAACCGGGGCCATGCTCACGCTGGCCTTTGCCTCACAGGGCTGGCTCCTCTTTGTCATGGCGCCGGTTTTTGCCCTTGGCGGCATCGGCATGCCCGCGCTGCAATCTCTGACCACGCGGCAGGTCGGCCCCGACCGTCAGGGGCAGTTGCAGGGTGTTCTGGCCAGCCTTGTCAGTCTGGCTTCGGTGTTCGGCCCACTGTTCTTCAGCTTCGTCTATCACGGCTTCCGTCCGACCTGGCCGGGTGCGATATGGCTGGTCGCGCTGGGCATCTATCTTTTGGCGCTGCCGCTCATGGCCGGAATCAGGCGGACCGCTCCGCATGTGGCTACAATCGAAAACTGACGCCTTATCTGTTCACAATCGCCGGGAAACCGGGGTTTACTGGCTGGACGAGGCTTGCAGGACCGGTTTTTCCGGTCCATTAACAGCTTTGCACCGTCGGGCTATCGAAAACCCCCGGATTTCCTTGCGTTTCGTACAGAATCGCCAAAGGTTGTCGGCGTTTTCGTTCGCCAGAGACGGCGGGCATTCACTGTGAGGAAACGCTATGAACAAAAACGATCTGGTTGGCGTCGTTGCCGACAAGGCTACGATCACCAAG